>Ga0315286_10003661_pt1 | contig 14581 bp, 13 predicted proteins | sample YL17G10_0_MG_FD_205038 | JGI IMG/M metagenome (GOLD analysis project Ga0315286, IMG submission 205038) | Sediment microbial communities from Yellowstone Lake, YNP, Wyoming, USA - YL17G10_0 | ecosystem: Environmental > Aquatic > Freshwater > Lake > Sediment | place: USA: Wyoming | collected...
AAGGGGAAGAACTGGCGCCACGTCGAAGAGGAGCTCGGCGACGTGTTCTTCATCCTCATCTTCATTCATGAGCTTCTCCTCGAGAAGGGGAAGACGCCGCTCGAGGCGATCGTCGCGCAGGCTCATGAAAAGATCGTCAACCGGCATCCGCACGTCTTCGGAAATACCAGAGCGGCGAACAGCTCGGAAAGCACTGCCGAGTGGGAGCGGATGAAGCGCTCGGAGAGGCGAAAACGACCCGCTTCGGGCGTCCTTTCCGACATCCCCGCGAAGCTCCCGCCGCTTCGCCGCGCCGCCGCCGTCCAGAGGAGGGCGGCCGGGGTCGGGTTCGACTGGCCGGACCGCGCGGGCATTCTCGACAAGCTCCGCGAGGAGATCGGCGAGCTCACGACGGAGCTGCGGCGCGGCTCGCGCGCGCGGATCAAGGACGAGGTCGGCGACATCCTGTTCACCGCGGTGAACCTCGCCCGCTACCTCGAGGTCGATCCGGAGAGTGTCCTCGAGGGCGCGACGGAGAAGTTCATCGGGCGTTTCGGCGAAGTCGAACGGCGGGCGAAGAGAAGCGGAAAGAAGCTGTCCTCCATGAGTCTCGACGAGATGGAACGCCTCTGGCAGAAAAGCAAGAAACGGCGACCTCGGCGCGCCGCGCGAAGGCGTTCCTAGGGATCAAACAAGCGGGCTCTCCCCGGGAGCCGGGAGATTCGATCAAATTCGATCAAAGAAAAGGGGGCGACGAATCGCCCCCTTCGCATGTCCGCCCTACGGTTCGAACGTGTCTAGTTCAGCCGGCGGAATTCGATGCGCCGGTTCTCGGCGCGCCCCGCCGGAGTGCCGTTCGTCGATATCGGGCTGGTCTCGCCGTAGCCCCGTGCGACGATTCGATCGGCGCTTACACCTGCGTTCACGAGATACTGCTTCACGGATTCGGCGCGGCGCTGGGACAATCCGAGGTTGAAGTCGTCCTTGCCGACGTCGTCCGTATGGCCGGCGATCTCGACCCTCACCTCGGGATAGGCCTTGAGCGATTTCACAACCTTGTCGAGAAGCCCGTACGAATCGGGCGTGATCGCCGCCGAGCCGGTCTCGAAGTTGCAGCCCTGAAGGATGAACTTCTCCGCGATGGGGCGCTCGTCCGGACAGCCGTCCTCGTCCAGATAGCCGTTGTAAGTTTCAGACTCGTTCGGACACTTGTCGGCATTGTCCGGTATCCCGTCGAGGTCGTTGTCGAGATCGGGGCAGCCGTCCTCGTCCTGGAAGCCGTCGACATCCTCCGCCTTCAGCGGGCATTTGTCCTTATCGTCGGCGATGCCGTCGTTATCGCTGTCCTGCACGACGTCCGGGCATCCGTCGTCGTCCTTGATCCCGTCGAAATCCTCGGGCTCGTTCGGGCACTTGTCCTTGAGGTCCGGAATGCCGTCCCCGTCGTTATCGAGGTCGGGACAGCCGTCCTCGTCCTGGAAGCCGTCGAAGTCCTCGGCCAGATCGGGGCACTTGTCGGCCTTGTCGGCGATCCCGTCCTTGTCGTTGTCGAGATCGGGGCACCCGTCCGTATCCTCGACGCCGTCGAAATCCTCGGGATCGTTCGGGCAGGCGTCGGCCTTGTCTTCGATGCCGTCCTCATCCTTGTCCTGCGGGAGCACGTTGCCTCCCATCGACAGTATGAAGTAGACGGCCCAGTCGGGAGGACGGACGAACGCCTTGTCGGTTTCGGGATTCAGGCTGAAGTCGGCGGCGAGCGTTACCGCGGTCCCCGACGACGAGACGAGCTTCACGCCCGGCGAGATCGTATAGACGTTCTTGCTTCCCGCGAGGTAATAGGTCGTCGTATCGCCGATCAGCGGCTCGACGAAGTCCGCGTTCAAGTAGTCGTCCCAGTTGAACTCGATGAAAAGGCTCGATCCCTTCGCGAGGAATTCGAGCCCGGCGCCGAACCGCATGACGTCGTTGAAATCCGACCCTGCGCCTTCGGGGGATTTCGGATAGGCGGGCGGATAGAACCCGCTCGAATCGGGATTGTTCGGGTAGAGAATGCCGTATCCGTCGTCCTCGTTCCTGTTGAAGCGGTACCCGAGATTGAGATGGAATCTCGTCGGCACGAACTCCTTCAGGTCGAGCAGATTGAGCGACATGAGCCCCTTGACGCCGAAATCGGTCTTACCGGTCGAGAACCCGGCTTCCGTGCGGCCCGTCGGAAAGCTCGCCTCCCCGAGAACGCCGACGCTCAGGTACTTCGTCGGAATGGGCGGACAGACCTTGAGAAGCAGTTCCCAGTCCCCGAGCCCGCCGCGCGTCCTCGTCTCGAAAACGTCCTTCACCTTGGCGTCGTCCCCCACCTGCATGATCCAGTTTCTCACGTTGAGCACCGACGAGAATTCGAGATAGTCGCTCAGGCCGAAGGTCAGCGCCGCGCGCGACAGAAAGAAATGGAAATCGACGGTCGCCTCATCGGGCTCGATGCCGTTGATGAGGCTGTACGGGCCTTTCGTGAGCGTTTCGCTGGTACGATAATACGACGTGCCGAGCGAGAAGATGAGCTTGCCCCTGCCGACCGTGTTCGCCGCCTGCACGTTGAGCAATCCCGCCGTGCCCTTCCATGCATCCTGGCTGCTCGCCGGACCCGCCGCCGCAGCGACGAGGGCGAACGCCAAAAGCGCCCGTGCGATCGCTTTCATACTGTTCCCTCCCGGGTGAAAATCCGTGCTCGAATCAACCTTCGATGTTCTGTTCGGTATCCTCTTCTTCGCCGTTATCCCCCGTCACGCCCTCTTTCGCCCGACCGGACTCGTCGAGATAGTTCATCTGGAGCTCCGTGAGAACGGCGTTGATGATTCTCCGCTCTTCCGGCAGAAGATTACCCGCCGTCTTCTCGCGGATCATGACGAGCATATCGATCGTAATGCGCGCCTGACGCAAGTCTCGTTCCACTTTTCCGGTAATCGGACTGACCAGCTTTCCCAGCTGCTGCAGCGCGAGCGTCTCGAACATCGCAACGAGGTGGGTGAAAAGAAAGGCGTTCCGTTCTCCATCGTCGGAACTGTGTGTCATAGCACGTCCTCCCTTGTGATCGAATCGGACTATAGGAGGGCGGCGAAATGCCGTCAACGAAAAAGGAGCCATAAAAAAACCGCCGGCCCCGCATGGCCCGCGGCTCTCGATTCGGGCCGGACCCGGCCGGCGCCGGGACCGTTCCGCGCGATCGAAGTCAATCCACCTTTCGTTCCGAGGCGAACCAGATCATCTTCGCCTGTTCGCTTCCCGAGGCGTTCGCGTAGCCGTGATCCTGGTTCGCGAGAAAATAGATGCTGTCCCCTTCCCCGAGATCGTAGGCTTCATTCGCGATCTTGAAACGCACCGTGCCCTGAAGAACGAGCGCCGCTTCGTCCCCCTCGTGGGCGTGGAGGGAAACCTCCTGCAGGGGAACCGCCGACATCGTGATGAGCTGGGCGTTGATCTTGCCGCTCGGAATCGATTTCGTGAGCAGCTCGGCCATCCCCTTGCAGCGCCCGAGGACGCATTGCTTCCGGTCCTCGAACGCGACGAAGGAGACATCGCTCAACTCTTCATCCTCGATGAAATACGCGGGGTCTCTCTCGAGCGCGTCCGCGATCCTGATAAGCGCGCCAATCGTCGGGGAGGTTTTCCCCCGTTCGATCTCGGAGATATGGGTCGCCGAGATGCCGGCCTTCGCCTCGACGTTCTTGAGCGTGAAATGCTGCTCTTCCCGAATCTTCTTGATCCGTTTCCCGATTTCGTCCTTCGATATCATTGCTCCACGATCCTCCTCGTCGGCACGGCGGAACTTACAAACTGTACGGCGGCAGCGTCACCCAGATCGCGCGACATTTCGCGTCGCCGATATTCCGCATCGCATGAGGCTTCGCCGCTTTGTAATGGATGCTATCCCCCTCTTTGAGGATGAACTTCTGATCCCCGATGATGATCTCCATGACGCCCTTCGTGACCATCGCGAACTCCTCGCCGTCATGCGTGCTCGTCTCCTCGGGACGCTTGATGCCGGGCTCGAGCTCGACCTCGAGGAACGATATCCTCGGCATGGGGACATCCTTGGCGAGGGAGTAGTAGGTGGCGCCCCAGTCCTTGAACTGCATTCTCTTGCGTCTGGATTTATTGACGATGGAGACCTTCGAAACGTTCTTCTTCTCCACGAAATACGCCACGTCGGTACCCATCGCCTCGGCTATCTTCGCCAGGGCCCCCACGGTGGGAGAGGTCATTCCGCGTTCGATCTCCGAGACGTGAGTCGCAGAAACCTTCGCCTTCACCTCGATGTCCTTGAGTGTAAGTCCTTTGTAGAGACGGAATTGCTTTATTCGTGCGCCGATTTCATCCTTGCCGTTCATTGCCTTCCCCCTAATGCCCTATGATTTGAAAAAAGCAAGAAAACGCCGACCAACCTCTATAGTAAGATAAAAACTATCCATTTTCAACAATTAATTTTCTCATTTATGATTAATTCCACATTAATGCAATTTGTTGCAAATAGAGAATATATCAATGCCAACGGCCGGGGCCGCCGTGCCATGATGAGATGGATATATCTCATTCAAAATTCTAGACTTGATTACCCCCTTCCCGTATATTCGACCTGAAAAGATGGAGTTAATAGCGATGCCGCAGGCTTCAGGCAAGATCTGTATAATCCGCTTGAGCTCTCTCGGGGACCTCGTTCTCATGGTACCTATGCTGAGGGCGCTGCGCTCGAGTTTTCCCTCGAAGGAGATACATCTCGTCTGCAAGGAGAAATATGCGGGGCTCTTCGATGGAGGAGGCCTCGTCGACTCGTTCATCCCGGTGCGGCGGGGCGATCTCCGCGAAATCGTCGATCTGCGCTCGGCGCTGAGCCGCACTGGATATGAAACGATCATCGACGCCCATGGGGTCATCCGGAGCGGTCTTCTTTTCCATGCGCTGCGCGCGCCGAGGAAGCTCAGGATTCGCAAGGACGAGCTTCAGAAGGCCGCGCTGATCGTCGGCAAGCTGAATCTGTACAGGCGCGTCACGTCGCAAACCGAACGGTACGCCGAGCTCGCGCGGAGGCTCGGCGCGGAGATGCGCGGACCGGACGCGGAACTGCCCGTGCCCCCAAGCGCGGAGAGAAGCGCGGCAGCGGCTCTCGCTCGTGCCGGGCTCAGCGGCAAGCCGCTGATCGCGTTCGCCCCGGGCGCGCGGTGGCCGACCAAGAGGTGGCCCGCGGATCGCTTCGCCCGATTGATCTTCGAGGCGTCGGCCCTGGGCTTCGAGCCTCTGCTCATCGGAGGAGCCGAGGATGCCGCGGCGAACGCCGAAGTCGCCGAGCTCTCCCGAAGCGCCCCCCGCAATCTCACCGGCGCTCTCTCCGTCATCGAGTCCGCCGCGGTTCTGAAGCGGTGCAGGGCGCTCGTGACGAACGACTCGGCGCCGCTTCACCTCGCCGAGGCGGTCGGGACACCGGTGATCGCCTTCTTCGGCCCCACGGTGCGCGAGTTCGGCTATTTTCCGCGCCTCCCCGCGAGCAGGGCGCTCGAAACGGCGCTCCCCTGCCGTCCCTGCTCGAGAAACGGCAAGCGCGCCTGCCCCTACGGCACGAAGGAATGCCTCACGTCGATCGAACCGTCCACGGCGCTCGAAGCGCTCATCCAGGCGCTCGGAAAAACGCGGGATCTCTCATGAGGATCAGGCTCGCCGTATACAACGCTCTTCTTCCCGCCGCGGCTCTCGCGGCGCGCGCCGCGGCGCCGTTCAACGCGAAGATCGCCGAGGGACTCAAGGGGCGAGAGGGATTCAGGGCGCGCTGGAAGGAAAAGGCGTCCTCGTTCGATCGAACGGGACGCCTGATCTGGTTCCACGTTTCGTCGGTCGGCGAGTTCGAGCAGGCGAAACCCGTCATGGATCTTCTCGCACGAAAAGGCCAACCGCCGCTCGATCTGGCGCTCACGTTCTTCTCTCCGTCCGGCATGAACTACTACGAGCGGTTCGATCGATCGAGAAAAATCCCCGCGATGCGATTCATCGAGTACCTCCCCGTCGATACGCCGCGCAACATGCGATTCTGCCTCGACACGCTCAGGCCCGACATGATCGTCTACGTGAAGTTCGATATCTGGCCCAATCTCGTGATCGAGGCCGCGCGGAGAGGAATTCCCCAGATTCTCGTTTCGGGCACTCTCTCCCCCGGCTCGCGCCGGCTTTCTTCGCTCGCGAGAAGCTTCCATGGCGAACTGTACTCGATGCTCGACGCCATCGCCGCGATCTCCGAGGAGGACGCGGGGCGCTTCAGAGCGCTCAGCCGCGGCGCGGTCGAGATCGTCGCGGCGGGGGACACGAGATTCGACCAGGTCTGCCGGAGAATCGACGCCTCCGGCGCGAAGCTCCCCGGGGCTATCGCCGCCGCCGGAAGGACATGGATCGTCGCGGGAAGCACGTGGCCGAAGGACGAAGAGATCGTGATCCCGGGATTCGCGGCGCTGCATGCGGCGCATCCTGACGCCGGACTTATCGTCGTCCCGCACGAACCGACGAGGGAACGGCTCGAGGGGATCCGCGAGTCGCTCGAAAAGGCGCGCCTTCCCTTCAAGCTGCTCTCAGGCCTGAAGGACGCGGCCGGCCTCGACGAGCCGGTCGTGGTCGCCGACGGCGTCGGCTATCTCGCCGAGCTTTACCGGGCCGGCGCGATGGCGTATGTCGGCGGCAGCTTCACGACCGGGGTGCACAACGTGATGGAGCCCGCGGTCCTGAAGCTTCCCGTCTTCTTCGGGCCGCGAATCGACAACTCATTCGAAGCGCGCGAGCTCGTCCGGCTCGAAACGGCCGCGATTCTGAATACGGCGGATGATTTCGCGCGGGAGTGCGGCGCCCTTCTCTCCGACCGGAAGCGGCTCGAGCTCAAAGGCGCCGCGGCGGCGCAGTTCATACGAAATCATTGCGGAGCCGGCCTCCGTTGCGTAGATTTGATTGAAAAATATCTCAACGGAAAAAGGTGAGTGTCGCATATGCGCCTGAAATTGCCCTCGCAGCCCCGGTATATCCAGATCGAGACTATTCTCGGCTGCGACGCCGAATGCCCGTTCTGCCCGCAGAAACAGATCGATCGCAAACCGGTCGTCATGCCGGAGGCGACGTGGAAGAAGATCATCGACGACACGCGCGGGCTCGGCATCACCTATCGCCCGTTTCTCCAGAACGAGGCCCTCATCGATAAGCGGCTCCCGGCGATCGTCAAATACATCAAGGAAGATCCGACCGCGCGCGCCGAGATCAACACGAACGGGAACCTCCTCGACGCGAAGCGGGGCGCCGCTCTTATCGAAGCGGGGATAGATCTCGTCCGCTTCAGCATCGACGCGTTCTCGAGCGAGACCTTCGCCGCGTGCCGCGTCGGGCTCGATTACCGCACGGTCGTCGACAACGTCAACCGGTTCATCGAGGCCGCCGCGCAGACCCGCGGGAGCGTCGCGACCGAGGCGAGGATGATCGACATGGAATCGAGCCGGCACGAGCAGCGGAATTTCATCGACTACTGGAGCGCGCGCGCCGACCGGGCGCTCATCGTGCCGCTCTACCACTGGCCGTGGGACGCGGGCGTCGAGATGGTCCGCAAACCGTGCCTCAAGATGCGCGAGGAGATGTTCTTCTATACCGACGGGCGCGCGGTTCTCTGCTGCTGGGATATAGCTGCCCGCGCGGTGATCGGAGACGTGACGGCACAGAGCGTTCTCGAGATATGGAACGGCGCGGCGCGGCGCGAGTACGCGGAATTCCTGTCCCGCGGAGAGCGCGACAAGATACTTCTCTGCTCCCGCTGCGACGCGTACCGCGACCGGCACTTCGACGGCTTCGACGACTGATCCCCGTTCATCCGGCAGCCGGCCACGGATAGCCGCCCGCGCGGACGAGGATCGGCGCGTCGACGGTGAAGTCGACGATCGTCGAGGGCAGCGCAGATCCCCTTCCCCGCCGCGACAGGTACCCGCCGAGTCCCGGAAACGCCTTTCGAATGGCGGCGATTTCCGTCATCGGCTCGCTCCCCGACAGATTGACGCTCGTCGAGACGACGGGCTCGCCGACCGTTTCGATCAAAGCCCGCAAATCCGCGCGGGCGGGAACCCTGACGGCGACCCTCCCGCCCGGCGAGAGGAGCGGAGAGAGCGTCCCTCGCGCGGGGAGAATGGCGGTCAGCGGCGCGGGCCAGATTCGAAGAAGCGTTTTCCGGGATTCTCCGGGCCAGCGCGCGACGAGCGTGCCCGCCATAGCCGCATCCGCGGCGAGCAGAATGAATCCCCCCCGCGCGCGCCTTCCCTTCAGTTTCAGGATCGTCTCGATCGCGCGGCGATTCGAGACGGCGCAGTGAAAGCCGTAAATGGTATCCGTGGGAAGGACCGCGATACCGCCCGACGCGAGCAGGGCGGCGGTCTTTCGAATGGAGGATCGCCCGAAAGAGCCGGAAACGGCCGGCGTCTCCACGCGGCGCGGCGCCCTCATTTCCCGCGCCATTCCGCGCGCATTTCCTCGAGGCGCTTCGCGATCGTCCCGTCGGACAGAGCAAGAATCTCCGCGGCGAGAATCGCGGCGTTTCGGGCTCCCGCTTTCCCGACGGCGACGGCGGCGACCGGCACTCCCGGAGGCATCTGGACGATCGAGTAGAGCGCGTCGAGCCCGCCGGGGAGCCCGCTCGCGAGCGGAACGCCTATCACGGGCTTCGCCGTGAGGGACGCCACGAAACCGGGCAGGGCCGCGGACATTCCCGCTCCCGCGATGAAGACCTTCGCTCCCCGCTGGAGCGCCCCCTCGACGTACTCGACCGTGCGCTTCGGCTGCCGGTGAGCGGAATGGACCTCGAGCTCCGCGGCGATGCCGAGCTTCTCGAGCTCCTGGAGACACGCTTCCATGGTCTCCCGATCGGATTCGCTCCCCATGAGCACGGCGACCTGCAATTCGTGTTTCATGCGCTTATCTCAATCCTTTCTTCCCGATGTCGCTGCGGCAGAAGCTGCCGGAAAAGGAGATCTCGGCGACCCCCCGGTACGCCGCGTCGATGGCGTCCCGGAGCGCCGGCCCCGTCGCGGCCACCCCCAGCACCCTACCGCCGCTCGTCGCGATCACGCCGTCCTTCGCCTCGGTGCCGGCGTGGAACACGATGCATCCCTGCGCGCGGGCTCGATCGAGACCGTCGATCGGATAGCCCTTGCCGTACGAACCGGGATAGCCCTTCGACGCGATGACCACGCACACGGCCGCTTCCGCGCTGTTCTCGAAAGGCGCACCCCCGAGCTTTCCCCCCGCGGCTTCGAACATCACCTGGGCGAGATCACCCGTGAAGAGCGGGAGAACCGCCTGCGTTTCGGGATCCCCGAACCTGCAGTTGTACTCGAGGACCTTCGGGCCCGCGCTCGTGATCATGAGCCCGAAGTACAGAACTCCGGCGCCCGTGATCCCCTCGCTCCGCATTCCCTCGAAGGTCGGCTCGATGATTTCCTTCTTGACCCGCGCGGCAAGCCCCTCGTCGTACATCGGAACGGGCGCGTACGCGCCCATGCCGCCGGTGTTCGGCCCCTCGTCCCCGTCGAACGCCCTCTTGTGATCCTGCGCGGGCGCGAGCAGCCGGTAGCTCTTTCCGTCGTACAGGGCGAGGATCGAGAGCTCCTCGCCGCTCAGACACTCCTCGATAACGATCCGCTCGCCCGCCGCCCCGAACGCGCGGCTCTTCATGATGCGCTCGATGGCGCTGCGCGCTTCACGGGCCGTCTTCGCGATGATGACGCCCTTGCCCGCCGCGAGCCCGTCCGCTTTCACGACGTACGGCGCCTGCATCGAATCGATCGCCTTGATCGCCGAGGTCGCGTTGCCGAATGCGCGGAACTCCCCCGTCGGGATGCCGTACCGGATCATGAACTCCTTCGCCCAGGCCTTGCTCCCTTCGAGGCGAGCCCCCTTCCTGTCGAACCCGAGTATTCGCAGGGCATTCGAGGTGAAGAGATCGACGATGCCGGCGACGAGCGGGCCCTCCGGACCGACGACGGTGAGATCGATCTTCTTCTCGAGCGCGAGCTTCAAAAGCCCGTCGAGATCGTCCGCGGCGACGTCGACGCATTCGGCGTGAGCGGCGATGCCCGCGTTCCCCGGCGCCGCGTAGATCTTCTTCACCGCCGGCGATTGGGCGATCTTCCAGACGAGCGCGTGTTCGCGGCCGCCGTTACCGATAACGAGAACATCCATATGAATCCGATTTCCTCCATCCCGCCCGGGCGATCGATGCGACCGGGCGAGCTGCCGTGAATCCGATTATACTCGCCCCTGACACGACATAAAAAGAGATTTTACGCGCGAAGACTATCGTCTCGCGGGAAGGAACCGGGATCCATCCGCGATGACGAGAATATCTTCGTCCGCGACTCCTCCGAGGAGATACTCTTCGTACCCGGGGCTCCAGGGGCAGATGCCGAAACGCTCGACGAGATCGTCCTCGAGCATCGATCTGAGATAGATCGAGAATCGCGTCGTGAGCTCGCACGTCGATACCGCGGTCTGCGCATTGAGCGTATAGCTTCTTCTGACCGCATCGCGCACCGCATGCCTTCCGTCGGCGAAAGCGGCGAGGTACGAATCGGAACCGATGCCCTCCGGGCAGGCCGCCGCCGCGAGCAGAAGTCCTCCCTCTTCGAGAGCGTCCGAGGCATGCCTCAGCGACTTGTGGCTCTGGAGGAGATTGATGTCCCTCGGAGAGCCGCCCGCCGAGACGATCACGACTGGATAGAGCCGGTCCACGGGAAAGCGGAAATGCGCCGATACGAAATCGCATGCCGCGCGGTGTGAGAGGTCGAGCTCCCCCGCGTTCACGAACAGCATGCTCCCCGAGGCGCCGCTCACCGAGTTGACGGCGAAGGTTCGCGCGCCGAGAAGACGCGCCCCCGCGACCATGTCCTCATGCACCGGATTGCCGTCGAGCGCGCCGGAGCGGCAGCCGCGCGACAGCCCCGCGCCGGGGTCCTTCCCGAGCGACAGCCGGTGATTCGCAACGATCGTCTTCTCCCCCGCGACGCCGGGAAGTATGAGCTTGCGCGCTCCCCCGTACCCGGCGAAGTAGTGGAACGAAACCGCTCCGACCGCTATGACGAGGGCGGATTCGACGACGGTCCTGTTGAACAAGCACGGCGTTCCCGCGCTCGTCGTTCCAACGTCGAGAAGGGAGCCGGCGTCGCGCGCGTCGTGCTCGAGCACGCGCCATCGCCGGACGATATCGGCGCCGACGTGCGCTTCGAGCTCTCCCTGGCGGAACCCGCGATGCATTCCGAGAGCCGCGACGACGGTGACGCGGTCGGGTCCCGCCCCGTGCTCCTCGAGAAATTCGAGGAGCCCGGCGAGCATCCACCCCGCGCACCCTCCCCGGGTAAGGTCGGAGATCAGAACCGATATGTTCCCGGACCGCGGGATGATCTTCCGGAGCGCCGGAGCGCCGACCGGCTGCTCGATGGCCTCCGCAAAGGAACGTTTCGGATCCGGAAGGGGCGCGGGATAGACATTTCCCGCCACCCTGACGCCGCGTCGTTCTCCCAGACCGGCGTCGAGGATACGGTCGTGATAGAGAAGAGCGCACCGCACGCAAGCCTCCGGCGCGGGGGCGGAAACGCGCCGCCCGCGAATGCCGATCGACCTCGAGGAAGGACGCTTCGCGAATCAGTCGGGAAGAATGTGCGTGCCGACGTTCCCCTTGCAGGCGTCGAGCAGCATCGTGGCATCGGAGATGATGACCCGTTTTCCGCCCGATTCGAGAAAATCGATCGCGGCTTCGATCTTGGGACCCATGCTTCCCGGCGGAAACTCCCCCGCTTTGTACAGTTTCTTTATCTCGGCGAGCTTGATCCTGCGCAGCGCCTTCTGATCCGGCGTGCCGAAACGAACGTACACCTCGGAAACGCTCGTGAGAATCACGAGGCGTTCCGCCTGTATCATCTCGCCCAGAACCGCGGCCGCGCGGTCCTTGTCGATAACCGCCTCGATCCCGGCGAGCTCGACGCCGCTTCGCACGACCGGGATACCGCCTCCCCCGGCCGCGATAACCACGACGCCGAGCTTGAGGAGCTTCGCGATGATATCCGCCTCGACGATCTCGAGAGGCCGCGGGGAGGGCACGACGCGGCGGTATCCGCGATTCGCGTCCATGATCATCCGGTACCCCTTTTCCTTCGCCAGCGTGTCGGCCTCTTCCTTGTCGTAGAAGAGACCGATGGGCTTCGTCGGATGCTCGAACGCTTCGTCCGCTTCCGAAACGACGACCTGCGACACGATCGTGACGACCTCGCGGTGGACTCCCCGAACGCTCAGCTCGTTTCTGAGCGATTGCTGGATCATGTAACCGATCCCGCCCTGCGAATCGGCACCGCACACATCGAGAGGCATCGGCGGTATGCGGCCCTTCACCGCCTCGTTCCGCTCGACGATGTTTCCCACGATGGGACCGTTCCCGTGCGTTATGATCACCTTCCGGCCGGAGATAATGAGCTCGGCGACCTGCCGCATCGAGATCGAGGTGAGCTCGCGTTGAGCCCCTATTGTCCCGCTTCCCTTCGTCGGGATGATCGCGTTTCCGCCGAGAGCGACAACGTCCATTCCACGCACGAGAAATAACCTCCCTAAAAAAGAGTCCCCTGTTGAAGGCTCCGGCCCTCAACAGGGGGCATTCGGTTTATGCCGCGTTCCTTACAGCGCGCTCTTGATCTTTTCGAGCGCTTTCTTGATGTTCTCCTGAGAGTTCGCGTAGGAGAAACGCAAATACCCTTCGCCGTACTTCCCGAAGCTCGTGCCGCTGAGCCCCGCTACCCCCGCCTTCTCGAGGAGGTGCACCTCGAGCTCCTTCGATTTCATACCCGTTCCCGTGATGTTCGGGAATACGTAGAAGGCGCCCTTCGGCTTGAGACACGTGAAGCCCGGAATCGCGTTGAGGCCGTCGACGATCAGATCGCGGCGCGCCTTGAATTCCTTGACCATCTTGCGCGATTTGGATTGGGAACCCGTGAGGGCTTCCATGCCGGCGATCTGCGTGAAGCTCGCCGTGCAGGAGTTCGAGTTCGTCTGGAGTCTCGCGACCGCGTCGGCGAGCTTCGGCGGCATGATGCCGTATCCGAGTCTCCATCCGGTCATCGCATAGGTCTTCGAATGGCCCTCGAGGAGGATGGTGCGGTCCTTCACCTCGGGGAAATCGTAGATGCTCACGTGTTTCCCCTCGTAGATGATCTTGCTGTACACCTCGTCGCTCAATATCCACGCGTCGTACTTGTCGGCGAGCTCGGCGACGGCCTTCATGTCCTTTTTCGTGAGAATGCCGCCCGTCGGGTTCTGCGGCGAGTTGATGATGATGAGCTTCGTCTTTTCGTTCACGAGCGCGCGAAGCTCGTCGACGTCGAAGGAGAAACCCTTTTCCTCCCGCAGCGGGATCGGCACCGGTTTCGCGCCGACGAAGTTGATAACCGATTCGTAGATCGGAAATCCCGGATTCGGATAGATGACCTCGTCTCCTTCGTCGACGAGCGCGAGAATGGTGAAGAAGAGGATCGGTTTGGCGCCTGGAGTGATGACGATATTCTCCGGCCGTACCTCCACCCCGCGGTCCTTCGTGATGTGCGCCGCGAATACCTTTCGCGCATCGAGCATACCCGCTGAAGGCCCGTAATGCGTGAATCCCGCCTTGAGCGCATTGATCGCGGCTTTCACGATATTCGGCGGTGTATCGAAATCGGGCTCGCCGATCTCGAGATGAACCATGTCCTTGCCCTCCGCCTCCATTGCCTTCGCGCGGGCCAGGACTTCAAAGGCGGTCTCCGTGCCGAGTCTGCTCATTCGTTCAGCAAACATCTCTCCTCCTCGAACTCCACGTAGATGGCCAATCCCATAATAATTGAACAATATCTATATTATGAGGGGGAATTCCCTTTGTCAATGGAATATGGGGGGTAAATGGACGAGAGCGGTTCACGCGCAACGAGTTACGGCGCCGGAACGGCAGGATGATTCATACCCGTTCAGCTGAGACTGCCGAGGTAATGCTGTATCTCCCGGCGTACCTCGTCGCGGATCGAGCTGCCTTTCCCCGCGAACCGCGCGAGCGTCGCTTTGTCGATGAATCGCACGTGAATGAACTTGCGGAGAGCGGAGACCGGCACTTTTCCGGGATTCTGAAGAAGGTTCACCGGCACCTCCTTGTTGGCGTAGCCCGTATAGAGGTCCCGTCTGGTCGCGACGATGGAGAGAATCCGCATCGAGCGGGATCTCAGCGCGATGAGGGCTATGATGCCGGGCTGCGAGAGGATCCGGGGATTGTTCAGGAGCTCGAAAATGAAATTGTCGTTGTCGAGATAGGTCATCACGAGGGTCCGGTAGCTGACGACCTGTTCCCTGCTGATATTCGTCCAGTCCACGTCCCGGGGCAGCTGATCGATGTCGACAAAATGCGCGGGCGGAACCTTCTTGACGTCGATCGTGAGAACCTTGTTGTCGAGATCGAAACCGGGCAGATCGAGAAGCATCTTGAGAATGTTCGCCGCTGTGAGCTTCTGCATGAGTATCTCGAGAACGCCCTGCCCCGCGTGAT
>Ga0315286_10003662_pt1 | contig 14580 bp, 13 predicted proteins | sample YL17G10_0_MG_FD_205038 | JGI IMG/M metagenome (GOLD analysis project Ga0315286, IMG submission 205038) | Sediment microbial communities from Yellowstone Lake, YNP, Wyoming, USA - YL17G10_0 | ecosystem: Environmental > Aquatic > Freshwater > Lake > Sediment | place: USA: Wyoming | collected...
ATGATGGAGAGGTTGTTATACCAGTCAATGAGGTTCAGGTCGGTGATATTGTGGTCGTCAGACCCGGAGGCCGAGTTCCCGTCGATGGAATCGTAGTAGCAGGCCAAAGTTGTGTCAACCAGGCCCCGATTACCGGTGAATCAATGCCGGTCGAGAAGTTTAAAGGTAGTGAAGTATTTGGCGGAACTCTCAACGAGACGGGCCGACTTGAAATCAGGACTGCCAAGGTTGGACAGGATACCACACTGGCCAGAATCGTTCATCTTGTGGAACAAGCTCAGGGAACAAAGGCCCCAATTCAGAATCTTGCTGACCGCTTTACAACATGGTTTTTGCCTACGGTGCTGGTATTGGCAATAATCGCCTTTCTTGCATCCGGCAATGTCAAAGTCGCTGTCTCGGTTCTTCTGGTTGCCTGTCCATGTGCATTTGCCATTGCTACCCCAACGGCTGTGACCGCTGGGATAGCTAATATGGCTCGTCAGGCCGTACTTATTAAAGGAGGAATATTTTTAGAACTGGCCCAAAAAATGGATGTGCTCCTTGTGGATAAGACCGGCACATTTACTTTTGGAAAACCGAAGGTGGTTGATGTCATCGCTTTTGACGGCATATCGGAAGAAGAGGTCTTGCGTTTAGCTGCGATAGCCGAGAAGTATTCTGAACACCCATTGGCCAGGTCGGTTATGACTCATGCAAAAGAACGCGGCATTGAGGTTCCAGACCCCGACGAATTTAATATTGAAGTTGGAATGGGCGTTATTGCCCGGTTGGACGGCAAGGAGATATTAGTCGGTAAAAATAAATTTTTGCAGGACAAAGGTGTCTGTGTTGCCGAATACATTAAGTATGCAATTTCAGAGCAAACTGAACAGGGCAGAACGGCCATTCTTGTAGCTAATGATATGAAACCGGTCGGATTGATTGCTATTGCTGACGAGATTCGCCCTGAAACTCCGCGTGCTATTGCATCCCTGAAAGCTATGGGCATTAAAAAAATCATAATGCTTACAGGAGACAATCATAAAGTCGCTAAATCCGTCGCAGAAGAAATAGGAGTCAATGATTTCCAGGCCGAGCTTCTTCCGGAGCAAAAATTGCAGTTTGTCGAAAAGCTGCAAAAACAGGGAAGCGTCGTCGGTATGATTGGTGATGGTATCAATGATGCTCCGGCCTTAGCTTTGGCTGATGTGGGTATTGCGATGGGTGCGGCCGGGACAGATGTGGCTGTTGAAACGGCGGATGTAACTTTGATGAACGATGATTTATCGCGGGTCGTAAACTTCATGGACATGTCGCGGAAGGTTATGTCGCGTATCAAACTTAATATTTTCTTTTCCATGTTCTACAATGTAATCGGATTTATCCTTGCCGGATTTGGGATGCTCACGCCTATAGTGGCGGTTCTTTTTCAGGAGGCGGGTTGTATTACGGTAGTATTCAGTTCAACGCTGCTATTGTGGGCAAAAACAGGGTCGTCGCTAAAAAACATCGATAGCGACGGGAGTTCCGCCGGGTATCGAACTGTTGAAAACGCCGCGCGAGACAATGTTTCGCAGTGTGCATAAACATTAACAACAATAAAATGAAACGCTGGAGGTATTTATGGAAGATGTAAAGTCGGAAGGTTGCGGGCCGGGGTGTGATTGCGGTAAACCTTCGGGAAACAAAAAAGCAAAGACCGTAATTTGTATGGTTGTCGTGTTGGCGATATGCGGAATTTTTGTTTATAAGGCAACCAGTGCAAAACAGGGCGCCCCGACTATCACGGAGACCGCATTTGCTGCGCCCATTGTAAATCAGGCAACCGGACAAGAACCGGCAGTTAAATCGGTCGAGGACAAGAAAAATGTAGGTGAGGTCATAGATTCACTTGCTTCACTGAACAAATTAGCTATCAATCAGGACGCAGTATTTATTTTTATCCCAGCCAACGGAAATGAAATCGTCAAAAAGGAAGTTTTAGATGCCATCGCATCCGCCGAACAAAAATTAAAATCCAGCAACATACGTATTGGCTTATACACCTTACAATTTTCGCCGTCTAAAGAATACGCCAGTATTGCTGCTCAATTACCCCTGCCGGGTATGCTGGTCATGAGCAAAGGTCGTGGTATGGGGTCAGTGTCCGGAGAAATAACGGAAACGAAACTGCTGCAGGCATACGTCACATCCTCCCGCGCAGGCGGCTGCGGGCCATCATCAAGTTGCGGACCCTCTACCCCAGGTTGTGGTCCTTCAGCTCCAGCCCCAGGCCCCAGGAAGTAAATAAGGATGTTATAATGCTCGAGTATATTACAAACACTCTGCAGCAAGTGGCTTCAGAGCCGTTGGGGCTTGTTTTTGCCTTGGTTCTTGGAGTGGTAAGCGCCGCCACAAGCGCTTGCTGCACGCTACCGGCGTTAGGGGTTCTGGTCGGCTATTCCGGCGCTCAGGCGAACGACAATCGAAAGATGGCTGTCAAGACCGCGCTGCTCTTCACCTTGGGAACGATAGTCTCCCTGATGATTATCGGGGGAATTGCCGGGTTTGTCGGCCAGGTTGCCCAAAACGCTCTGGGCCGATACTGGAAGGTCTTTGCCGGCATAGTGGCAATCTTTCTTGGTTTGGCAGCCCTTAACCTTCTGCCCTTCAAGGTGTCCTTTGGCAAGTTCGAGGGCGTCAAAAGCAGAATGGGTAAATCCGGAGCGGTGTTGGCCGGTCTTATCCTGGGCGGAATTGTCGTTGCCAGTTCCCTGCCGTGCAATCCCGGCATTTTCATCGTCATCGGAGCGGCGATTCTGCAAGGCAAGGTCTTCTGGGCGATACTCATGCTGGCGATGTTCGCCATCGGTTTCAGTCTGCCGCTGGGAGTGGTGTTGTTGGGCATTTCGTTAAGCAAGGTCAGTTTCGCCGCCAGGGGTGCCGATGCTGCGATTCGCTGGATAGCCGGAGTGGTTCTCGTCATCGCGGGTTTCTATTTTCTAATAACATTTTGAGAAGGTTATTATGGAGTTGGAAAAAAACGAGAAAATCAGAGAAGCCGTTCAGAAAGGATATACAGATATAGCCAAAGGCAAATCGGGCTGCTGTTGTGGTTCGTCCGCTCCCGACAAGCTCGCTGAGGCGATAGGTTATAAAAACGAAGAGTTACAAGCATTGCCCGATGGCGCCAATATGGGGCTGTCCTGCGGCAATCCTACCGCTATCGCCAATCTAAAACCCGGTCAGGTAGTGCTGGATTTGGGCAGCGGAGGCGGCTTTGATGTTTTTATAGCGGCTAAAAAGGTCGGCGCAAAAGGTCGAGCAATCGGTGTTGATATGACATCAGAAATGCTCAGTAAAGCGAGGGCGGCCATTCCCAGATTTGCGGAGAAGGCCGGTTATTCCAATGTTGAATTTCGCCTTGGCGAAATCGAGCATCTGCCTGTGGCGGACGCGAGTGTTGATGTGGTTATCTCTAATTGCGTAATCAATCTTTCCCCGGATAAGCAGCAGGTCTGGAATGAAATCGCCCGTGTATTAAAACCCGGCGGCAAGGCCTGTATTTCTGACCTTGCGTTAAAGAACCATTTGCCTGAAGAAGTTTTGAAATCTGTCGCTGCTCTGGTAAGTTGTGTCGCTGGTGCGGTTCTTGTCGATGAAACCATAAAAATGGCAAAGCAGGCAGGTTTGGGTAATATTCAGATAAATGAAAAGGCATACAGCATTGATGTAATGGCCGATTGTAACGATCCGCTTTATAGAGAGGTAAAACAATGCTTGCCGAAAGGGAAGAAACTCGCCGACTACATTATCAGCGTTGACATAACAGCAGCAAAGCAATAGGAGACGACCTGAAGATATAGGGAGATTGGTAATGGCACAAACAATCGCGAAACAGCTTTCTTTTCTGGACAGGTTCTTAACGTTGTGGATTTTCCTGGCGATGGGTATTGGCGTTGCATCCGGTTATTTTTATCCCTCGATTGTTAATTTCTGGAACACATTTCAATACGGCACAACCAATGTTCCCATAGCAATCGGGCTGATTCTGATGATGTATCCTCCTCTGGCAAAAGTTAAATACGAGGAACTCGGCGGGGTCTTTCGCAATTATAAGGTGCTGGGGCTGTCGCTGGTTCAAAACTGGATAATCGGTCCGGTTTTGATGTTTGTCTTGGCGATAGTGTTTTTGAGGGGCTATCCGGAATATATGGTCGGCTTAATCATCATCGGGCTGGCAAGATGTATCGCAATGGTTATTGTCTGGAACGACCTTGCAAAAGGCGATACGGAATACGCCGCGGGGCTTGTGGCGTTTAATTCCATTTTCCAGGTGTTGTTCTTTTCCGTTTACGCTTACGTATTTGTAACGGTTCTGCCGCCCGTTTTCGGATTGAGCGGAAGTGTCGTTAACGTGTCTATTTCCCAGATTGCCAAAAGCGTTTTCATTTATTTGGGAATACCGTTCATAGCAGGAATTGTTACAAGGTTTGCTTTGATAAAGATTAAAAACAGGGATTGGTATCAAAACAAATTCATTCCCAAAATCAGCCCCATTACATTGATTGCGTTGCTTTTCACAATCGTGGTGATGTTCAGTATGAAGGGGCAGTTTATAGTTTCGCTGCCTTTTGATGTGCTTCGTATCGCGGTGCCGTTGCTGATTTATTTTGTGGCGATGTTTTTTATCACTTTTTTCATCAGCGCAAAGGCAGGGGCCGGCTATGCTCAATCGACAACTTTGTCTTTTACGGCGGCCAGTAACAATTTTGAATTGGCCATCGCCGTTGCTGTAACGGTTTTTGGCATTAACTCGGGCCAGGCCTTCGCCGCCGTCATTGGCCCGCTTGTGGAAGTGCCCGTGATGCTTATGCTTGTAAAGGTATGCCTGAAAATGCAAAACCGGTTTGTGGCAGCCCAGGTCTGAGGTAAGCTATGCAGGGCAGAAAACCAAAATTGAAAATCCTGTTTCTTTGCACGGGCAATTCCTGCCGGAGCCAGATGGCCGAGGGCTGGGCAAAGTATCTTAAATCAGATTCTATCGAATCCTATTCAGCGGGCATCGAGATTCACGGCCTTAACCCGATTGCCGTCAAAGTAATGGCAGAAGTTGGTATCGATATATCAGGTCATAAATCAAAGCACTTCAGCGAACTTAAAGGTGTTGAGTTCGATTATGTTGTAACGGTCTGCGATGATGCTTATGAAAAGTGCCCCATCTTTCCGGGCAAAACTAAAACTATTCACGTTGGTTTTGATGACCCGCCGCGACTTGCCAAACAGGCCAAAACCGAACAGGAAGCTCTCAACATATACCGCCGAGTCCGCGACGAAATACGCGATTTTATAAAGACACTGCCGGAATCCTTGAAAGCCGGCGGATAGCCAACGCTTTTCGTTACGTGTCGCCATTGACACAAGGCCGGTTTGCCTCTTATAGTATTCCCTTCACTAACCGTATTTATTTTAAGAAATGAACGACGAAAGGGTTGTTTGATGGATCCTGCGATTTTCAAGGCATACGACATCAGGGGCGTTTACGGCGAACAATTTAATGAAGAGGACGCGTGGAAGATAGGTTTTGCCGCGGCGCGTTTTCTGCCCGCGCTTCTTCACGGCTTCGACCGAGGGCAGACCAACTCCAGGGCGATTTGCGTGGGACGTGATATGCGAACACACAGCGAGTCGCTTGCCAACGCGCTGATTGAAGGCATTATCTCCGCCGGTATCGATGTTATCGATATTGGTATGAATGATACGCCTTTGGTTTACTTTGCGGTAAATCATCTCGGCGCCTGCGGCGGAGTCCAGGTAACCGCTTCGCACAATCCAGCCAAATACAACGGCTTCAAGGTATCAGGCCCCGGCGCAAAACCAGTCGGCGAAGACACAGGTCTGAAGGATATAAAACACATTGCGCTATCTCTGCTGCATACCAAGGGTAAGCCCACAGGCGCCGTTCAAAAGGTTGACCTGACAGAAGAATATAAAAAGCACGTCTTGAAATTCCTGCTGCCCAAGCTGCGGAAGCTCAAGATAGCCATTGACGCCTCAAATGGTATGGCAGGGAAAATGGTCCCCGCGGTCTTCTCGGGGCTGGAGTTGAAAATCATCGAGCTTAACTTCAAATATGACGGCACGTTTAAGCACGACCCGAACCCGTTAATCGAGGAAAACCTCGCGGAGCTTAAGGCCGTCGTCATACAGGAGAAATGCGACTTCGGCATCTGCTTTGATGGCGACGCCGACCGGCTGATGATGGTGGATGAAACGGGCCAGACCATCGGCTGCGACCTGTTGACTGCACTTATGGCAGGGTACTTTTTGAAAAAATATCCTAAGTCAACGATAGTTTACGATCTTCGCTCGAGCAGGGTGGTCGCCGAAGAGATTATTAAATTCGGCGGGACACCGAGGCGCGAGCGGGTCGGGCATGCGTTTATGAAAAAAGCCCTGCGCGATTCGCACGCCGTTTTCGGCGGTGAGCTGTCGGGACACTTCTATTACCGCGACAACTTTTGCGCCGATTCGGGCCTGATTACCTTTGTCCATATGCTCAATATCGTCAGTCAGACCAGTTCAAAGGTTAGCGCCTTTATCAAGCCGTTGCGCAGGTATTTCGCCAGTGGTGAGCTGAATTTTCAAATCGAGGATAAAAAGGCCAGGATGGATGAGCTGGCGAAAAGATACCGCGACGGGCAGGTTGATTGGCTCGACGGTGTTACCGCCAGCTACAAGGACTGGTGGTTCAACTGCAGGCCCAGCAACACCGAACCATTGCTCCGACTGACGATAGAAGCCAAAACTGAAAAGCTGCTCGCAGAGAAATTAAAGGAGATTGAGGGCGTGCTCGGCCCGCCTGTGGTAAGCCATGTCGAAGCGTCCGTAGTGAGCGAAGTCGAACCGCCTGTAGTGAGCACAGTCGAGCCGCCGGTTCAGCACGAAAAAGCAGAACCGCCGGCACTCGTCACGGCGGAGCCCCAATCTGTCGGGGCAGCCGGACCTGTCTCAGCGAAGGCGCCGCTCCGGCCACGGAAGCAACAAAGGGGCCGAGCCATACCCGGTCAGAAACAAACCAGGAAGAAAATCGACAAGAAAGCCGAAAGAAAACCAGCAGGAAAACCGGCAAAGAAAAAAAAAGGAAGAAAGAGTTAGTGATACTTGATTGATGGGCTTGTGAGGGATAATTATGGAAATCAACAGGAAAACGTTTCAGACGCCGAAAGGGCTTGTAGAGGGCGTCCAGACAAAATGGCCCGGCTTTAATATCCTGATTGTCACCGGCTCGAAGGGTTTTCTCGCCTGCCCGGCAATCGACGTTGACGCCTGCCAGAGATATGGCGTGGCCGCGGCTTTGGTCGAAAGCTCGCCGGCCAACCCGATTGGCACGCTCGACAGATTTCCTGACCGAAAAATTACAAAGGTCAATGAAAAGGCCAAATCGCTGGGCATTAAAGAAGGTATGCCCGTCGCCGATGCCTTTGCGTTGATTGTATAGTGTCTGGCTGACTTAAATTTTGGAGGGCACAAATATGAGAGTCACACACCTTCTCACGCTGGCTGTTCTTTTTATTATTTTTTCAAATCATGTTTTTGCCCAACAGGGATTATCAGGCGATATCAAACCCAATCCGGCTTTGGCGGGCATAGAAGAACTTTCGGTAATTCTCACGGCCGCTGATTCCGAACCTAATACCGATGTCCTGAAACGAGCAAACATCAAAGCAGAAGTGATAAGTCGCCTATATGATGCCGGTTTCAAAATCGGTCGTTCATCTGCGGATGCCCCTGAATTGAACATCAAGTTAACGGTTCTCAAATTTGAATCCATTGAGCAGTATGTAGTTTCAGTGCGAACGTCTCTGGTTCGAAGTGTTACTTTAGTAAATGGCGACGAGCGGTTTTCTGTTATTGCGGATGTCTGGAAGATGGACTCCGGCATACGAATTATGGCGGCGGAAAGAATTGCCGATGAGGTTCCCGCAATAGTTAGAGAGCAGGTTCAGACGTTTATCGCTGCCTGCCCGCCGACGATTTCTGTGGAGAAGAAGCCAGACGTGAATCAGCCCCGGCCGCAGTTGCGCAAGACAACTGATGAGAAAGATACAAAACCGGCAAAACAACAGGCCGTTGAAGCGACATTCGTTGCCTCAAAAAACAGCCAGGTGTTTCACAAGGCGAACTGTCCGTCTGCGCAAAAAATTTCTTCGAAGAATCTTGTTAGTTACGCTACCAGAGATGAGGCAATCGCCGCGGGCAAACGACCCTGTGAACGCTGTAATCCCTGAATAAAATGATGACCACACCAAACCGGACATCAAATTTGTTTGTTAGAGTTGTTAGCGATACAGTAGGGGGGCTGGGGCAGTTACTTTGGCCCGCCGAGTGTGTCAATTGCAGACAACATAGCGTCGAAACTGGCAGCGTCCTGTGCGGTGATTGCTGGGAGGGACTTAAATCTGTATGTTCTGCTGATTATTGTCGGCGATGCGGGCGGGACGTAAGCCCTTATGTTGCTTGTGAAGGCGTCTGCCCAAACTGTCGGGATGAGGAGATTAATTTTGACGGGATTGCCCGTGCCGGTATGTATGCGGAATCACTGCGGAAGATGATTCTGGCGTTCAAGAATGACAGGACTGAGCTTGATTCGATAATGGCCTGGCTTGCGGATACCGCGTTGCAGACGAGCACGTTTTTTCAGGATATCGATTTCTTTGTTCCGGTGCCTCTGCATTGGCGAAGACGCTTTCGTCGCGGCTACAACCAGTCGTATCTATTGGCCAGGGGGCTAAAACATCCTTCCGCTGAAATTAGCACCGACCTTGTCCGGATTCGTTATACAAAGCCGCAAGCTGAAATGCCAAACCCGGCTGCCCGGGCAAAAAATGTGAAGGGCGCATTTGCCGTCCGCTATCGGCATCCTTTCACAGGCCGCAAAGTTTGTCTTGTAGATGATATCAAAACTACGAACGCCACACTTAACGAGTGTTCAAAAACATTAAGAGAGGCGGGCGCTGAAAAGGTTTTTGCATTGGTGTTATCGGTAGCCGGTCAGGATACGAGATAATTTTATATTCACCGCCGAGCACGCGGAGATCGCTGAGAAAAAATACAGGAAAAACTCTGCGTGCTCTGCGTTCTCTGCGGTAAAAAGGTATTGGTTATTTCTGGCAGTAGTCGATGAGGCGGGCGATTTCGCTGCGAAGGTCTTTGCGGTGAACAATCATATCGACGAAGCCGTGTTCGAGCATAAACTCCGCTGTCTGGAAACCATCGGGCAGCTCGACCTTGATTGTCTCGGCGATTGTTCGCGGGCCTGCGAAACCGATTAACGCCTTTGGCTCAGCGATGAGGCAGTCGCCCAGCATAGCGAAGCTTGCGGTAACTCCGCCGGTAGTGGGGTCGGTCATGACGGAGATGAAGAATCCGCCTTCCTTGTCGAATTTGGCGAGTGCTGCGCTTGTTTTCGCCATTTGGCCCAGCGAAACGACGCCTTCGTGCATTCTCGCCCCGCCTGATGAGCATATAGCCACGAGCGGCAGTTTTTCTTCGATTGCTTTTTCGACGGCTAAGCAGAGTTTTTCGCCGACGACGTAGCCCATCGAACCCATCAGGAAATTCGGCTCCATAACGGCGAGCACCACGCCTCTTCCCTTGATGAAGGCCTTGCCGATTCGCATCGCCTCTTTTGAGCCGCTTTTATGTTCGTCGGCCTTTAGGCGCTGACGATAGGTTGTTCCCCTGAAGTTGAAATCCAGCGGGTCGTTGCTGGTAAGGTGGTCGTGTGTTTCTTCGAAGGAGCCCTCATCGACTAAGTAGCCGATGCGGGTGAGTGCGTCGATGCGGAAGTGGTAGTCGCATTCGGGGCAGACGTTGAGGTTTTTCTCAACGGCGCTTTTGTAAAGCATATGCTCGCAGGCCGGACACCGCGTCCAAAGCCCGTCGGGCATCTCCTTTCGCTTGCGGAGCGAAAAGCCGTTCCATTTCGATTTCGATTCTTTTGCCATAATCGGCATTCAGGTCCCATCCACAGGATGCGGAAGATTCTACCAAAAAGGGGAGCGGTTTTCCAGAGACAAATTTACAGACAGGTTTTCCGAATAGCGTTAATCGCGGCGATTCGGTTTTTTTCCCCGAAGATTGCTTTGCCCGCGACGAGGGTGTCTGCCCCGTAGCCAACCACGATGGGCGTGGTTTTAACGTCGATGCCGCCATCAACCTCGACCCTGATTTTCGGGCCGACGATGTTTCGGACGGTGCGTATTTTCTTCGCGGCTGAAGCGATGAATTTTTGCCCGCCGAATCCGGGATGAACCGTCATTACGAGAATCATATCGGCAAGGTGGGCGACCTTTTCGATTGCCCTCACCGGCGTTTCCGGGTTAAGGCAAACGCCCGCTGTTACGCCCATACCGTGAAGCATCCTTATAAATTCCGCCGGCTTTTTTTCGACTTCGATGTGGAATGTTATGTGATTTACGCCTGCCTTGACGAAAGCGGGGGCGTATTTTCGCGGGTCGGTAATCATCAGGTGGGCGTCGAAGAACAACTTGCTGTGCTTGCGCAGTTCTGCAACTACCGGCGGGCCGATTGTGATATTGGGGACAAAGTGGCCGTCCATCACGTCGAGGTGGACCATTTTGACGCCGGCCCTTTCGACGACGGCAAGCTCGTCGGCCAGCCGCGCAAAATCAGCGGCCAGTATCGATGGGTTGACCTCAATTGTGCCGGGTTTGGGCAATCTCCGTTTAATCATACGCTTCCGTGCAGTATTTCAGCAAAGGCCGCAGGGCGGTTATTATTTTTCGTCCAAGATTTCGAGGCAGACGAATTTTTTGCCTTCGAGGAATTCCAGCGACGCGCCGCCGCCCGTTGATATATGCGTTACCTTTTTATCAAGTCCGAGCTTTTTCAGTGCGCTTGCGCTGTCGCCGCCGCCGATGATGCTTTTGGCGCCTTTACTTGTCGCGTCCGCGACCGCCTGGGCGACTGCCTTGGTGCCTTCATCGAAGGGGGGCATTTCAAAAACGCCCATCGGGCCGTTCCAGACGATTGTCTTTGCGTCTTTGAGTTTTTCTGCGAATAGTTTGCGTGTCGCCGGGCCTATATCCATACCCTGCCAGCCGGCTTCGATATCGCCTGTAACGACTTTGTTCTCGGCGCCTGCCTTGAATTCTTTGGCGACGACGGTATCGACGGGCAGCAGTAATTCGCACTTCGCGGCCTTGGCCTTTTCCTGAAGTTCCTTGGCTTTTGGGATAAAATCATCTTCGCAAAGGGAGTTGCCGACGGTTTGGCCGTTGGCCTTGGCGAATGTGTATGCCATAGCGCCGCCGATGATGATTTTGTTGACTTTGGTCATCAGGTTTTCGATTACGCCTAATTTATCGGAGACCTTCGCACCGCCTAAGATAGCGACGAACGGCTTGACCGGGTTGGAGACGGTATCGCCTAAGAATTTCAGTTCCTTTTCGACTAAGAAGCCGATGACGCGGGGTTTACCCTTCATCATTGCCGGGACAGTGTACATCGAGGCGTTATCGCGGTGAGCGGTGCCGAAGGCGTCGTTGACATATACGTCCGCCAGTTCAGCCATCTGCTTTGCGAAGGCGTCTTTTGCTGCACGCAACTTGGGGTCATCCTTTGCCTTTTTGTCTTTGATTTCCTCTTCCTTGTGGAAGCGGACGTTTTCGAGGAGCAGGACTTCGCCCGGCTTAAGGGCTTTGGCCTTGGCTTGAGGGTCTGCGCCGACGCAATCATTGGCGAATATGACCTCTTTGCCGAGGAGTTCCGACAGTTTTTTGGCGACGGGCTTCATCGAGGCCTTTGGGTCTGGTTTGCCGTCGGGTCTGCCGAGGTGGCTGGCGAGAATAAGTGAGCCGCCGTCTGCGAGCACCTTCTTAATTGACGGAAGCGCGGCGACGATTCTCTTGTCGCTGGTGATATTGCAGTTTTCATCGAGCGGAACGTTGAAATCCACCCGCATAAATACCTTTTTGCCTTTGACGTTTATGTCGGCTATCGTCTTTTTTGCCATATCCTCACCTGCTTTATAAAATCGAATCTATAATAAAAAAATCGGGTCCCGGCTTACCAGGACCCGAAGGTTCGCTTAACCGAGTTTCGCCATTTTTTCCATAATATCAACGGTGCGATTCGAATAGCCCCACTCGTTGTCATACCAGCTGATTGCTTTAACGGTCTTGCCCTTTACCATTGTGAGCAGTGAATCGAAGATGCTCGAAGCGGGGTTATTGACTATGTCGCTGCTTACGATTGGCTCGTCGCAATAGAGCAATATGTCTTTCATCGGACCTTCCGCCGCTTTTTTCATCGCAGCGTTTACGTCGGCGACTGTTACGTCTTTCTTCACGTTTACGACGAGGTCAACCAAACTGCCGACCGGGATTGGGATGCGGACCGCGAAGCCGTCGAGTTTGCCTTCGAGTTCCGGGATAACCTTGCCGATTGCCTTTGCTGCGCCTGTGCTTGTGGGAATCATATTGGCGGCAGCCGCTCTTGCCCTGCGCAGGTCTTTGTGAATCTGGTCTGCCACTTTCTGGTCGTTGGTATATGCGTGAATGGTGGTCATTACGCCGCTCTCGATGCCGAAGGTATCATTAAGGACCTTGGCGATTGGGGCGAGGCAGTTAGTCGTGCAGCTTGCGTTCGAGACACACTTGGTGTCCTTGGTGAGCTTGCTGTCGTTTACGCCCATAACGATTGTCGCCTCGATATCGTCCTTTGCCGGGACGGTGAGGACAACTTTCTTTGCGCCTGCCTTGATGTGGTCGCCGTAGCCGCCCTTTTCGGACTGATTCTTGGTGAACAGACCTGTGGATTCGACGACGATATCGACGCCCATATCCTTCCACGGCAGTTCCGCGGGGTTCTTTACTGCCAGTACCTTTATGGTCTTGCCGTTTATCACGATATCTGAGCCCTTGGCCTCGACGGTTCCCTGCCATTTGCCTTCGACGGTATCATATTTGAACAGGTGTGCCAGTGACTTGGCGTCTGACAGGTCGTTGATGGCGACCAGCTCAAGATTGTTCTTGCGGCTCATCAGGATTCTTGTTACGGCTCTGCCGATTCGGCCAAAACCGTTTATTGCTACCTTTGTTGCCATTTCTGAATCTCCTTTTTTCGTTTGATTCTAAGTTAAGGTTTATCCGCCTCCCGTAAGGGACGCCTAACGGCGTGCGGCGGATTTCTTTTCATTTTAAGCGTGCCAACGAGTCGGAACGCAGACGGCGTAATGTATTTACATATTATGCCTTTGTCAAGGGATTACTGGCAATCTCTATTCTTTTCGGGCATAGCTGGCAGCCCCTGCCGTTTTGCTCCGCCGGACTACGCAAAACGAGCCGCAGGGGTCTCCGCTCCTTCGACGATGCTCAGGACAGGTACGCTTCGAGGGGCTTCCTCCTTCGCCAAGGGCTACGGAGGACAGGTCGCTACGCTACGAGGATTTTTTAAGATTGAAAAAATGCGTATTTTGCGAAATGGGGGTATTTTGGGGTAAAAGTGAGGGGGCGAAATGGCTTATAAGTGGGGGAAACAGGCTGCCGGATGCGTTATAGGCTAAAACTTGAGCTGGGGGGAATTCGGGGGGAGAAAATGGCGTATAAGCGGTCAAAACAGGCCAATGGATGCGTTATAGGCCAAAGTAACGAAACGTATGGAAAAGTATGAAAAATCATAAATATTAATAAAAAGTAATAGAAGGTGGAGGAAACAGGGGGAATAGTGATTAGAAACGATTGGATTTTAGATACTTTATGCTCGATTCTGGATTTTTCACCACCGAGGACACGAAGAAACACGAAGTTCTGGAACCACAGATTACACTGCTTTTGCCTGACTTAGTGCTCTCGACAAATCCTGCTTTCTAAGCAAGCTTATTCGCAGTATTTATCTTCGACCACTGAATCCCAAACAACATGGGCTTCTCTTTTAAGCCGAGCAAAAGACACGGATTTAATTAGTCGCTCGTGGCTCGCTCGCCAAGGGCGGGAACGTACTTCTCATTAACTTCGCATTGATTTTTGTGAGATGACCCTTCTACGCTGCGCTACGAAGGGCAGGCCCCGTCCCGACAGGGATGCCTTACGGCATTGGCCCCGTCTCTAAGGGCCGGGCCGGGAAAGTTGAAAACCCCCCGGCGGAATCAGAAGAATCGCTATAATCCTCCCGGCGGCATAAAATCAGTGGTTCGTTTACAGCGCTTAATCGGTTCCGTATAGCCACCAATCGGCAAAGATTGCAAAGTCAGCGAAATCCACCTTACAGTCATCATCAAGGTCTGCCCTCGGGCAAAACTTGAATATATAAGCCGAGCCGGAGTTGTCTCCTTTGTCGTCATCCAAACGCGCCCCCACGATTGCATAATCACCGCTGATAGAAACTGAAACGCCAAAGATGTCATTGACAGCGCCATCCGAGGCGGTGAGCTTTTGCTGCCGAACCCAACTCGTCCCATCCCATTTGAATATATAAGCCGAGCCGGAGTCAGTTCCTTTGTCGTCATCGTAATACGCCCCCACGATTGCATAATCGCCACTGATAGAAACAGAACAGCCAAACTGGTCATTGACAGCGCCATCCGAGGCGGTG
>Ga0315286_10003664_pt1 | contig 14575 bp, 12 predicted proteins | sample YL17G10_0_MG_FD_205038 | JGI IMG/M metagenome (GOLD analysis project Ga0315286, IMG submission 205038) | Sediment microbial communities from Yellowstone Lake, YNP, Wyoming, USA - YL17G10_0 | ecosystem: Environmental > Aquatic > Freshwater > Lake > Sediment | place: USA: Wyoming | collected...
CGGATGGGAGGACTCGGTACGCTCTTTCACCGCGTCCTCCCCATCCGCCCATCGTGGCATCCTCAACTTCACCAGGGGATCCGCAGCAGCCAGAACACCGCCATCCCGACGACGATCGCGACCCAGAGCTGGCGCGTGCGCCAGGCGGCGAGCGCTGCCACGCTCGCAGCGGCGATCCGGATCCCCCACTCCCCCAGGTCGCCCTCGAGGTAGGGGGTGACGAGCGAGGCAAAGACGGCGATCGGGACGAAGTGGAGGAAGCGGACCCAGAAATCCGGGAGCTCGGTGCGCCGGACGAGGCCCGCATAGCGCGAGCCGAACGTCACCGCAACCATTCCGGCCACTGTGAGCCAGAAGCTCACGCGACCTCCCGTGCTGCATCGTCGGCGCGGATCGTGCGATCCGGCGGGGTGCCGCGAGTCAGGTACGCACCGAGGAGGCTGCCGCCGATTCCCGTGAGCAGGATCGGGAGGCCACCCGGCAGTGCGCGGGCGAGCCCGAAGGCCAGGGCGCCCGATGTGAGTGCGACCGTGAGCTCCGCGCGCGTGCGCACGAGCGGCACGAGGAGCGCGACGAACGCGAGCGGGAAGACCAGGTCGACGCCGAGCTCGGTCGGGTCGGGAATCGCCGCGCCGGCCAGGAAGCCTGCGAGGGTCGCGAGGTTCCACATCATGAAGAGGCTCAGCTCGACGCCGAGGACGAAGGCGAAGGAGCGCTCCTTCGCCGCGGCGATGACGCCGAACGCCTCGTCGGTGAGAAAGAACGCTGCGACGGGGCGCTCGCGCCGACGCAGATCGACTTCGCGCCCGAGTGCGAGGCCGTAGAGAAGGTGGCGCACGTTGAGGAGCAGCGTGGTGAGCACGATCTCGAGCCCTGCCGCCCCGGCGGCGAAGAGCCCGACGGCGCTGAACTGGGCGCTGCCTGCGAAGACGAGGACCGACAGTGCCTGCGTCTCGAGCAGCGAAAGGCCGGCGCCGCGGGCCGTGATCGCGTAGGCGGCGCCGAACGGGATCACCCCGAGCCAGAGTGGCGCCAGGGCCCAGAAGCCGCGTCCGAACGCCGTTCCCCTGCCAGCAGCGGCCATGGCCCGATCCTACGGACGAGAGTGAGCGTCCCGCGTGGGAAGGACGAACCGGTCGCAGAAAGCGAAACGCCCCCGGCTGCGGCTTCCGGGGGCGTTTCTATTGGGGGGTGTCCCTCCAGGAGGTGACAGCTGAAGCTCGTGACTCTGCGGCCCAGGCACGAGACTCCTTCTTGCTGCCACCGTTCCGTTCGGTGTGCCCCTCGCTCCACAACCTGGCGTTGGCTGCGGTGCTTGGTAACCAGCACTGTAGGGGCATCGTCCGGAAAAGTCAAGTAGCTCGGTCAAGTGATTTGCGCTAGTCTTGACTTCACCCGCATATCCCGCGCTTGGGAGCCGGATCTCACCCTTTTTGGGGAGTGAAGTGGAGTCGTGAATCGCCTTGACTGATACACAGATGGATGCCGCCACCCACCTCCCGCACGACGACGAGCTGACGCCCGGCGCCACGACGCTGGCCGCCTCGACGCCCGCCGCTCCGGCCTCCCGCCTCGGCGAGCGGCTGCGGTCGCTGCGACTTGCGGCAGGGCTGACGCAGTCCCAGGTCGCCGGTGAGCGCTTTTCGAAGGAGTACATCAGCCAGATCGAGCGCGGCAAGACTCGCCCCACGTCCGAATCCATCGCCTGGCTCGCGACGCAGCTCGGCGTCGACCCGGCGTTCCTCGGCAGCGGGGTCTCGACCGACCTCCGCGGCCGGGTCGAGGCACTCCTCGCCCGGGCCGAGGCCCTGAGCGAGGCTCACCGCTATCTCGAGGCAGCCGAGCTCTTCGCAGCGGCCCGGCGCGACATCGGCGCGACCGGCTCGGCCGAGCTCGAGGTGCGCGCCCTCTCCGGTGAGGCCTGGGCGCAGCTGCAGGAGGGTGACGCCCGCGAGGCCGTCGAGTTGCTCCTCGTCGCCCGCGAGCTCGCCGAAGGGCCCCAGTTCTCCGACGTCGACCGGGCAGACCTCCTCTTCCGGCTCGGCGTCTGCCGCTACAAGCTCTCGAGCATCGCCACGGCCGTGTCGCTCTTCGACGAGGCGCTGACGCTGGCGGGCTCCTCGGGCCTGCCCTGCGACCTGCTCCGGGCGGACATCCTCGGCTGGCGCTCCCGCTGCCGACGTCGCCAGCGCGATTTCGAGATGGCGCGCGAGGACGTCGAGGCCGCGCTCGAGCTCGCCCAGGGCGTCGACGACCGTCGCGTTGTCGCGAACACCTACTTCCAGGCCGCCCTCGTCGCCGAACGGATGGGTCACTGGGTGGTCTCGCGCAACTATGCGCACCAGGCCAAGGCGCTGTACCAGGAGTTGAACGACGAGCGCAACGTCGGCCGGCTGATGCTCAATCTCGGCGGGCTCCAGCTCTTGCTCGGAAAGCCCGACCAGGCGATCGAGCACCTGAAGGCGTCGTTCGCGCTGGCTGTCGAGGCCGAGTCGCAGCCCGATGCCGCACAGGCACTCGGGAGCCTCGCGACGGTGCACCTGGCCCTGGCCGACTACGACGCCGCCGACGAGAGCGCGCGTAAGGCGCTCGAGCTTCTCGAAGGTCGCGATGACTTCCCCGACGAGGTAGGCCAGTCGCAGCTCGTGCTCGGCCGGGCGCTGCTCGAGCGGGGCCGCCTCGACGAGGCCGGAGAATGTTTCGAAGCTGCAGACGCCGTGTTCGAGCAGATGGCGTCCGCGGGTCACAGGGCGGGGGCCTGGGTTGCGCGTGGCGATCTCGCGAGTCGTCGGGGAGACGACCGGGAGGCAGCACGCTGGTATCGGAACGCCGCGGAGGCGCTCCAGGACATCCGGTTCTGAGAAAGGAGGAACGGCAATGCGTACAGCCCGACTGCTCCTGTTGCTGGCGAATCTCGCACTGATCGCCGCATGGCTCGGCCAGTTTCATCCCAGAGGCCGCGACACCTGGTCGGACGGCCACTAGGCCCCTCCCGGCGAGATGTTCGCTGCGGGGCTGCGGCTAGACTCGGAAGGTGATCCGCCCGGCTGCGGCCCTCATTGCGCTCGGTCTCGCAGCCGGCCTCGGCGGCTGCGGGAGCTCTGGCAGCAGCACCGGTGAGACGATCACCTCGACGACGACCTCGACGACCACAGCGCCTCCGGCAAGCCTGGAGGCGCTGTGGCGTGCGCCGGGCGAGGATGTCGCGATCGTCCCGGGTACGAACGACTTCGGGCCGGGGGCGAACCGCGTCTCGTTCCTCGTCATCGACAAGCAGTCGCAGCTCATCGAGCGCCCGACGGCACGCGTCTGGGTCGCGCGAGGGCTGAAGCAGAAGCCGTTCGCCGAAACGACGGCCACGCTCGAACCGATCGGCGTCCCGGGTGGTGCGAAGGCCGACGCCCAGAACATCTACGTGACCACGATCGACACGCCGAAGCCGGGGAGGTACTGGCTGCTCGCCGAGCCTGTGGGCGGGAAGAAGATCCAGGCGCTCGGGAACCTCGTCGTCAAGAAGCACCCCGCCGCGCCGGCCGTCGGTGACCGTGCCATCCCCTCGAAGAATCCGACCCTGAAGCCGGGCGTCGAACCCAAGACCGTCACGACGGCCGAGCCTCCCGACCGGAGTCTCCTACGGACGACGGTTGCGGCAGCGATGGCGGCGAACCGCCCGTTCGTCGTCACGTTCTCGACGCCCGCTTTCTGCCAGACACGCACGTGCGGCCCGGTCGTCCAGGTCGTCCAGGCGGTGGCGAAGGACTGGCAGAAGCAGGGGGTGGACTTCATCCACATCGAGATCTACAAGGACAACGATCCCTCCAAGGGCACGAACCGCTGGGTGAACGAGTGGGGGCTCCAGAGCGAGCCGTTCACGTTCGTCGTCGACGGTAAGGGTGTGGTTCGGAGCCGACTCGAGGGCGCGTTCAGCGCCGCCGAGCTCGATGCGGCGGTGAGCCGGGTCGCGCGCTGACGCCCGAGCTGATCACACCGCCCGTGCGCCATCGGCCGGAAGGACCCGCTCGTCGGGTGCGGTGACGAGGATGCCGGGCACGTAGCTCTCGATCGCCTCCTCCATCGTGGCGCAGCGGCCGATCTCCTCCGAGCGAAACCAGCGGTGCTCGAGCAGCTGGTGGTAGAGCTCGGCGGGCTCGAGCTTTCCCCGGAGCTCGGCGGGAATCGCCGTCAGTGCAGGCTCGTAGGCTTCGGCGAGCCAACGGTAGGCCACGATCGAGTCCGGAAGCGGCGCGCCGGCCTGGCGCTCGATCTCCTCGCGGAACCCGAGGATGTCGTCGAGGAGCCGGCGAGCCTGGTTCTCCTGGACGTCGAGGCCGGTCAGTGACAGCAGCCGCTTCTGGTGGTAGCCGGGCTCGACGACGCGCGGATTGACGCGCAGCCGGTAGCCACCCTCCTCCGCGACGAGCTCGAGCTCGTCGGTGTCGAACCCGAGCTCGTGGAGGCGGTCGAGGCGGTCGTGGATCCGGTGGCGCTCGTCGTGGCCGATCAGCTCGTCGCGGGTCAACTCGGCCCAGAGGGCCTCGTACCGCCGCCCCACCTCGAGCGCGGTCTCGATGGGGTCGATCCCGGCCGGCAACCGTCCCGCCTGCTCGACGTCCGTGAGCTCGCCGGCGAGGTTCTCGACTGCGATCGCGAGGTCGTGGCCGCGCTGGCCCTCGGTCAGGGTCGGGTGCATCTCACCTGTCTCGGCGTCCACGAGGTACGCCGAGAGGGCCCCGGCATCACGCCGGAACAATGCGTTCGAGAGCGAGCAGTCGCCCCAGAAGAACCCGGCGACGTGGAGTCGCACGAGCAGCTCGGCGAGTGCGTCGAGCAGATGCTCGCGAAGGTTGGGAACGCCGTGGCCCGAGAAGAGCGTGCGGTACGGCAGCGAGAAGTCGAGGTGGCGGGTGAGAAGGATCGCGTCGAGGCCCTCGGGCCGCTCGGAGACGACGCCCACTGCCTCGACGACGGGCACGGCGTGCTCGGCGAGGTCGCGCAACAGCCGGTACTCCCTGCGTGCGAGCCTCGGGTTGATCTCCTTGAGCGCGAAGATCGAGCCGTCGTAGTGGACGAAGCGCACGACATGCCGGCTGATGCCGCGGACGACGTCGACCATGCGCGGAGAGCTCCACTCCTCGAGAGGTGTCGTCCAGGGAAGGTCGAGAAAGTCGGGCAGGCTCTCGTCGGCGACGAGCTTGTAGCGCATCTCTCCACCGTAGCGACGAGCGCCGACTACGCTTCCCCCGTGGGTCACGTCCTCCAGTCGCTGCCCGTCGGCGAACGCATCGGCATCGCCTTCTCGGGCGGACTCGACACGGCGGTCGCCGTGGCCTGGATTCGTGAGAAGGGCGGGATCCCGTACGCGTTCACCGCCGATCTCGGCCAGGTCGACGAGGTCGACGTCGCCCATATCCCCGAGCGGGCGCTCGCCTACGGCGCCGAGGCGGCAGAGATCGTGGACTGCCGTGCGCAGCTCGTCTACGAGGGGCTCGTCGCCCTGCAGTGCGGAGCCTTCCACGTCTCGAACGCCGGGAAGACGTACTTCAACACGACGCCGCTCGGCCGCGCCGTCACCGGAACCCTGCTCGTCCACGCGATGCACGATCACGGTGTCGACATCTGGGGTGACGGGTCGACCTACAAGGGCAACGACATCGAGCGGTTCTTCCGTTACGGGCTCCTCACGAATCCGGCCCTGCGCATCTACAAGCCCTGGCTCGACGCGCGGTTCGTCGCAGAGCTCGGGGGTCGCAAGGAGATGAGCGAGTGGCTGCTCGAGCGCGGCCTTCCGTATCGCGCCTCCTCGGAGAAGGCCTACTCGACCGATGCGAACATCTGGGGCGCCACCCACGAGGCGAAGGAGCTGGAGCGGCTCGATCGTTCGATGGAGATCGTGCAGCCGATCATGGGGGTGGCGCACTGGGATCAGAGCGTCGCGATCGAGCCGGAGCGGGTGCAGGTCAGGTTTCACGAGGGTTGGCCGGTCGCGCTGAACGGGGTCGCGTACACGGATCGGGTTGCGCTCGTAGAGGAGGCGAACCGGATCGGCGGCCGCCACGGGCTCGGGATGTCCGACCAGATCGAGAACCGGATCATCGAGGCCAAGTCGCGCGGCATCTACGAGGCGCCGGGGATGGCGCTCCTCTTCATCGCCTACGAGCGGCTCGTGAACGCAATCCACAACGAGGCAACGATCGACAACTACCGCACGATGGGCAGGCGGCTAGGGCGACTCCTCTACGAGGGCCGCTGGTTCGATCCTCAGGCCCTGATGCTACGCCAGAGCCTGCAGAGCTGGATCGGGCTCGCCGTCACCGGCGAGGTCACGCTCGAGCTCCGTCGCGGAGACGACTACACGCTGCTCGACACGACGAGCCCGAACGCGACCTATCACCCCGACCGGCTCTCGATGGAGAACGTCGAGAGCATGTTCGGGCCCGTCGACCGCATCGGGCAGCTGACGATGCGCCTGCTCGACCTCGAGGACTCGCGCGACAAGCTCGGGCTCTACGCGGGCCTGGGGCTGACACCGGCAGGCCCCTTCGAGCTGCTCGCGGGCGAGGCTGGCGCGCTCGAGGCGCCGCCGCATCCGCAGCCCTCCGGTGAGCCGAAAGAGGCCGCCGACCAGGAGATGGACTGAGAGCGGAAGGTGTCCGGCTTCAGCCGGACGCCAGGGTCACACCGTGTCGCCCGCGCGCTCGAGCACGACAACCGGCACGCGAGCGTACGGAGAGAGGCGCAGCAGCGCCCGGACGATCTCGGCGCAGTCCTCCGGGGCGATCATCTCGTCGCCCGGGATGCCCGTCCAGGCGGCCATGGGCGTGTCGACGAACCCCGGGCACAGTGCCGTCGCCCGCACGCCCGATTCCGTCTCCTCCCGGGCGAGCGTGCGCGTCAGCCCGATCAGGGCGGCCTTCGAGGCGCCGTAGGCGGAGAGGCCCGGCGTCGGGATCGTCCCCGCGATCGACGCAAGATTGACGACGTACCCCTTCGTCGCCCGCAGGTGCGGAAGTGCCTCCCGGGTGACGAGGAAGGCCCCGCGCAGGTTGACCGCCTGCTGGAGGTCCCAGGCCTTCGTCGTGGTATCGCCGACCGTCCCGGCGATGCCGACGCCGGCCGAGTTGACGAGCACGTCCAGGCCGCCATGGTGCTTCACATGCTCGGCCACGACCCTGACGCAGTCGTCCTCGTCGCCCACGTTCGCCTGCACGATTGCGGCGTCGAGGCCCTCGCGGGCCGCTTCGAGCCGCTCGAGCTTCCGCCCGGCAAGCGTGAGGGCGTAGCCCTCCTCGTGAAGCATCCGGGCGATGGCGAGACCGATCCCTGACGAGCCCCCGGTGACGAGCGCAGAAGGCATGGGCTGATCCTGCCACAGAAAGGACGAAGGCCGCCAGGGGGATGGCGGCCTTCGCGTACATCAGGGAGGAGAGGGGGAAGGGGGTATGGCTCTCCGACCCTTTTGTTCTTCCTCCATAGGATGACTCCTTCATCGGATGCATACACTCGTTGCGTGTCCGAGAACCCGACGCTGACCTCTCTGGCGAAGGCCGGCGGATGCGCTGCCAAGTACCCGGCCGCCCGGCTGGAGAAGCTGCTCGCGGGCTTCGTCCCGGCCGAATCGGCAGACCTGCTCGTCGGCCTCGACCCCGCCGACGACGCAGCGGTGTACCGGCTCGACGCCGAGCGCGCGCTGGTCTTCACCGTCGATTTCTTCCCGCCAGTGGTCGATGACCCACGGGCATTCGGCGCGATCGCGGCGACGAACGCCCTCAACGACGTCTTCGCGATGGGCGGGGTACCGCTGCTCGCTCTCTCGATCGCGGCGTTCCCGGAGGAGCTGCCTACCGAGATGCTGGGCGAGATCTTCGCGGGGGCCGACGAGGTCGTGCGTGAGGCGGGCGCGATCCTCGCAGGCGGCCACACGATCCGAGACGACGAGCCGAAGTACGGTCTTGCCGTGGTCGGCACCGTCCACCCGGACGGGATCTGGCCGAAGAGCGGCGCCCGCCCGGGCGACGCGCTGTTCCTCACCAAGCCGCTCGGTACGGGACTCGTGCTCCAGGCACAGCGGGACGGGAATGCTCCGCCTGGTGCGCTCGACGCCGTCGTCACGGCGATGCGCACGCTGAACCGCGATGCGGCAGACGCGCTGCGGCCGTTCGCACCGCACGCGGTGACCGACGTGACGGGCTTCGGCCTCCTCGGGCATGCGTACGAGATGGCGTCGCGCAGCGGCGTCCGGCTCGAACTCGAGGCTCTCGCGCTGCCGGCGCTGCCGTCTGCGCTCGAGCTGGCCGAGGCCGGTGTCCGCACCGGGGGCGACCGCCGCAACCGCGACTACTCGGGCCCGCACGTCGAGAGCTCGGCGTCCGCCACCTCCGAGGCGCTCGCCTTCGATCCGCAGACCGCAGGCGGCCTGCTCGTCTCGCTGGCCGCGGAGAAGGCGGCGGTTCTCGTCGCCACGTTCGCCGCCGCCGGGCTCGACCTCTACCGGATTGGCAGCGTGCTCGCAGGCTCGGGCGTCGTCCTCCGGTAGCCGGTCCCTCCGCGACGAGCGGGTGAGGCTGAAGCCTCACCCCACCCCGGGGGCGGTCGCCTCTCCGTACACTCGCAGCATGCGCGGACAGGCACGATCGACATGGGATCGCCTCGTCACGCCGACCGGTTTCATGCGCCTGGCGGCCGTCGCGGCACTCGCCATGTTCCTCGTCGTCACGTCCGGGGCGTTCGTCCGCCTGACCGCGTCGGGGCTCGGCTGTGATCACTGGCCGCGCTGCGGCACCGCACCCTTCCCGACCCAGGGCAACCAGCACGCGATCATCGAGTTCAGCAACCGCATGGTCGCTCTCGTCGGTATCGCGCTGACCCTGATCGCCTGGCTCGCGAGCCGCAAGGTGGCAGGGCTGTCCCGGCTTGCTCGCCTCGCCGCACTCGGAGCCTTCCTCGGCGCAGTTGCCCAGATCCCGCTGGGGGGCGTGACGATCATTCTCGACCTGCATCCCCTCGCCGTGATGTCCCACTTCCTGCTCGCGCTCGTGGTGCTCGGGCTGTCAGTCGTCGTCTTCCTCGAGGGGTGGAGCGCCGTCGCGAGCCGCGCTCCCGCACTCGACCCTGCGTGGGTGCGTCAGGTGGTCGTCTGGGCGGGCCTTCCCCTCGCCGCTGCGCTGGTCGTCACCGGCTCGGTGGCAACCGCGTCCGGGCCACACCCCGGCGCTGCGAAGGGTGTCGACCGCCTGGGCATCTCGATCGTCGACACGGTCTACGTCCACGTGCGCGTGGCAGCAGCGTTCGGGATCGGTTTCCTCCTGCTCGGGCTCTTCCTCCGGCGCAGCCGTGCTCTCCTCCCGGGGGTGTTCCGCCTCTGGAGCGCCGCCCTCGCCGTCCTCGTGGCACAGATGATCCTCGGCGAGGTGCAGTACAGGAACGCGCTTCCCTGGGGCCTCGTGCTCCTGCACGTGTTTCTCGCGGCGGCGATCTGGTCGCTCTCCGTGGTGCTCGCCTACGTGCTCTGGCGGCCGCCCGCGACGCTGGCCGCCACGCCGGGCCACGCGCGAGTGCAATCCGCAACGGTCGGGCACCCCGTCGGTCAGTAAGGTCTAGGAATGGACGCCAACCCCGAGCTGCGCATCGCGGAGCATCCCACGCTGCGCCGCCCGGTTCTGATCTCGGCCTTCCGGGGCTGGAACGACGGCGGACAGGCTGCAACGCTCGCTGCGGGCACCCTGGCGCGCGCCTGGGACGCGAAGCGCTTTGCCGAGATCGACCCCGAGGGATTCGTCGACTTCCAGTCAACGCGCCCGACGGTGACGCTCGACGAGGGGCTGACGCGGCAGATCGAATGGCCCGAGATCACCTTCCACGCCGCTGCCATCCCGGGCGCCGACCGCGACGCGGTGATCCTGCTCGGCGTCGAGCCGAACTACCGCTGGCGGACGTTCAACGAGCTCGTCGTCGGCCTCGCTCGTGACCTCGGCGTCGAGCTGGTCGTCACGCTTGGAGCCCTGCTTGCCGACGTGCCGCACACCCGCCCGGCGCCCGTGACCGGGGCGGCCAGCGACATGTCGCTCGTCGAGGAGCTCGGCCTGCAGCCGTCACGGTACGAGGGGCCGACGGGCATCGTCGGCGTCCTGCACGATGCGTGCCGCCAGGCGGGCATCCCCTCGGTGAGCCTGTGGTCGGCCGTTCCCCACTACGTTTCGCTCGCGCCGAGCCCGCGGGCGGCCCTGGCTCTCTGCGGCCGCCTCGGCGAGTTGCTCGGGGTGGAGATCGACCTCACCGAGCTCGAGGAGGCCGAGGAGGTCTACGCCGAGCAGATCACCGAGGCTGTAGCCACCGACCCCGAGACGGCCGCCTACGTCGAGGAACTCGAACGCCGGGCCGACACGATCGACGACCTGCTGGACGACGACGATCTCCCGACGGGGGAATCGCTCGCCGCCGAGCTGACGCAGTTCCTGCGCGAGCGCGAGAGCGACGACCCGCCGGCCGGGTAGGAGCCGGGCACCAGGGTTCTCTACGCCGCGTTCTCGGCCGGAGCTGTGACGGACGCCTCGGTCACAGCCCCGCTACCACTTCCCGCGCCGATCTCGACCGGAGCCGGTGCAGCACCTGCGGCGTCGTCGGGGGCAGCCGAATCGGCGGCTTGCCCGGTGGCGGCCGCTGTAGCGCCGGCCGGCCGGCGCTTCTTGCGCCTGCGCCGCGACTTGCGAACGGGAGCCTTCGGCGCGGGCAGGTTCTCGGCGAGTGCGTTCGCGATCTCCTGGATCGGCCCGAGATCCTCGCGGGCCTGGTCGAGCAGTGTGTTCGCCCGCGGCGTGTAACCGTCTGCCGATGCGAGCAACGCCGCCCCGACCGCCAGGGGAAGCGCCCTCGCCACCTGGACGAGCTTGGCGACGTTGTCTTCGTGCCGGTGCCCGCGCGAGTTGGCGACGGCGCCGAGCAGGCGCTTCGCTTCGGGGAACTCCGCGCTCGCACGCCGGTCTTGAACCTTCCGGGTCGCGCGGGCGAGTTTCCACGTCCAGCGTGCGAGAATCTGATCGGGCGCGCTCGCCTTGCCCTCGCCGATCGCGCGCAGGAGGATGCGGACGCCGGCGGAGCGATCCTTCTCCCACGGTGGCGACTGGCCGACCAGGGTCACGAGGTCGTCGAAGTCGGCGCGCTCGACCGGCGTCGCGACGCGGTCGGCGAGCGCCGTCATTCGCAGCCGCCGGTTGGGGTTCTCGGCGGCGCAGACGGCGAGGAACGTCTCGAGTGCTCCCTTGCCGGCGTGCCCCTCGGTGAACTTGCGCGCGAAGTCTGCCCGCTGGTCGAAGCGGATCTGCTTTCCCGCGATCCTGCCCCAGTAGCGCTGCTCGTCGTCGTCGAGGAACTTCGGGTCGACTCGCTGCCACTCGCGCTGGATCACCGCGAGCCTCCGCGCGACATCAGCGGTGACGGGCACGAGCCACGGGACCGGCGAGAGCAGCCGCCGGGCCCGCCGCTGCTGGCGCCGCCGCGGCGCAGGAGTGACCCGGGCGCCTTCGCGGTAGAAGTCGGCGTCGAGGAGCGAATGGAGCGAGACCACGCGGTCGTTGTGCGTCGACCCTTTCGTGACGAAGTCGACGACGATACCCGCCTCCTTGCGCGAGTGCATGCGCATGATCCGGCCGATGCGCTGCTGGTAGACACGTCGCGACGCGGTCGGAGCGAGGTGGAAGCAGACGGTCGCGCGGGGCGAGTTCCAGCCCTCGGCCAGGAGTTGCGCGTTGATGAGGACGTTTATCTCTCCGCGCTCGTATGCGGCGAGAGTCTCGGCGAGCTTCACGAGAGGCGTCTTACCGGAAACGGCCTCGGCCTTGATCCCGGCGGCGCGGAACTCCTGCGCGAGGTTGTAGGCGTGGTCGACGCCGGCCGCGTAGACGATGCCGGGGGTCGAGCCGAAGCGTTCCTTGTAGAGGCTCGCCGCCGCCTGGTTGAGTGCGGAGTGGTCGAGCGCGGCGGCGAGGGCGCGTTCCTCGAAATCGCCGCCGACGATCGGCACCGAGTTGATCGCTGCGGCGGGCGGCACCCGCAGGCAGCGCAGCGGGGCGATCAGGCCACGTCGCGCTGCGTCCGCGAGCGGCAGGTCGTCGACCGAGGCGGGGAAGACGTCCGAGACCTGCTTCGCGATCAGCTGCTCGGTCGCCGTCATGCCGATGTAGACCGGCTCGCTGAACGACCGGATCGCGGCGCTCGTCTTTTCGCCGAGCGCCGTGTGGGCCTCGTCGCAGATCACGAGCTGGTAGGCGCTCTTGGAGATGTCGCCCGCGTGGCGGGCAAACCAGGCGTACGTCTGGATCGTGATCGGGTCTCCGCGGAGCGGCTCCTTGCCCTCGTCGATCGCGTCTGTGAAGCGGTCGCCGTAGCCCTCCGTGGTCAGGTCGCGCTGGAACTGCGAGACGAGCAGGCGACGGTGGGTAAGGATCAGGATACCGAGGTGGCGGGCGGACTCGACGAATCCCGCCGCGGCGATCGTCTTGCCCGACGCGGTGGGGTGGCGGAAGCGGTAGCGGCGCAACGCACCCGGGTCCTCGCCCTCGAACGCCGGCTCCTCGGTCTCGTCGTCGACGACGCCGGCATCGAGGTCGTCGTCCTCCTCGTCGAGTTCCGCGGGGTCGCCCTCACCTGTCTCGACCGCGTGCCCGTTGCCAGGCCCGTTCCCGTTGCCGTTCTCCTCCGCCTGGCGCTGGTTGGACGCGATCAGCTCGGTCAGCATCCCTGCCAGCGCATCGACCTGGTGCCGCCGCAGCTCCGTGCCCGATGCCGTTGCCGGCGTCGGCGAGGCGAGGACGCGCTCGAGGCCGAGCATGAGGCCGTAGCGGACCTTCCAGCGCATGGACGGGATGCGACGGCCGGCATCCATCTCGACCAGGGCCTCGTCGAGTGCCGCGCGACGGGCGGTACCGGGGGCCAGCGCAGCGGCAGGGTCCTCACCGGCGTGGAGGAACGGCTCGCCGTACCAGGCGTGTGCGCGGAGCGCGGCGGCCATCAGGCCTTCTTCCGGCTCCGACAACGGTTGTGTCGGGTTGGGATCGGTCTCTTGCATACGCGCAGCACGCGTCTGAGGTGCTGCCTTCCTTGAGGATCAGCACACGTACGCGTTTCAGGCGCGTCGAGCGGTGCTGTGCGCAGAACTGTACCGGAAGGCTGCGGAAGTTGGGGCTGTTCCAGAGGCTTGATGCGGATTGGGAATCACGTCGCCCCGAACGCACTCCTACTCCACATCAAGCTTCTACGAGCCTTCGCCGAGAGGACGGCCCGAGACCCGCAATGAGACGCCCGTCTGGTCCAGGTACTTCGTCAGTCCGCCGTGGAAGAACGGAAACCCGGCTCCGAGGATCAGGCACGCGTCGATCTCCCCCGCCGAGGCGACCACCCCTTCGTCGAGGAGGTGGCGGGCCTCGTCCGCGAGAGCCTCGACGATCGCCTCGAAGAGCTCGGCCTCGGACTTGCGGGCCTCTCCTGTGAGCACGGTCTCCATCTGGCCCTTCGCGAAGTTCTCGAGCGTGGGTGAGAGCGGGAATCGGTCGGGGAACGCGTTGTGCAGGGTGTGGAGCACGTGGTTCGCGACTCTTGGGCCCACCATTGCGAGAAGCGCCGACGGGGGCATGGGGACGCCGAGCATCAGGGCTGCCTCGTCGGTCTCGTCGAGCGTGTTGCCGTTTTCGAGCGCCTGCATCAGGACGGAGGACTGGCGGGTGAGGAGGCGGTTGACGACGAACGCGGGCGCGTCCTTGACAAGCACGCCGCGCTTGCCGAGCTTCTTCGTCACGTCCCAGGCGGTCGCAAGCGTTGTGTCGTCGGTCGTCTCGGCGCGGACGAGCTCGACGAGCGGGAGAACGGCGACCGGGTTGAAGAAGTGCATCCCGACCACGCGCTCGGGATGCTCGAGGTTCGCCGCCATCTGCGTGACCGAGAGAGACGAGGTGTTCGTGACGAGCAGGCACTCCTCCGGGACGACCTCCTCCAGCGCGCCGAAGACCTGGTGCTTGACAGCGATCTCCTCGAACACCGCCTCGATCACGAGGTCGCACCCGGCGAAGCCGGAGGTATCGGCGGCGCCTGTGACGATGGAGCCGAGGAAGCGTGCCTTGCCCTCGGCGAGCCGTCCCCGCGTGACCTGCTTCTCGAGGTCTGCGCGGATCGCGCCGACGGCCTCCTCGACACGCTCGGCGTCGACGTCGGTGATCACGAGCGGCACCTCGAGCCGGCGGAGGAACAGCGTCGCGAGCTGCGTCGCCATCAGGCCGGCACCGACGACGCCCACCTTCTGGATCCGGCGCGGCTTCGCATCCGGGATTCCCACACCCTTCTTGATCCGCCGCTCGATCAGGTCGAAGGCGTAGACCCCGGCCTGAGCCTGCGGGCCCGGGAGGAGGTCGGCCAGCGCATCCTCCTCGAGGACGTAGCCTTCCTCGACGGTGGCGGTTGCCGTGGCGGCGATCAGGTCGAGCGCGCGGTAGGGCGCGAGCGCGACGCCGTGAACAGCGTCGTCGACCGCGTACTTCGCCTTTGCACAGACCTCGGGTGCGTCGGAGAGGTCGGCGTCCTCGCGCGGGGC
>Ga0315286_10003666_pt1 | contig 14575 bp, 15 predicted proteins | sample YL17G10_0_MG_FD_205038 | JGI IMG/M metagenome (GOLD analysis project Ga0315286, IMG submission 205038) | Sediment microbial communities from Yellowstone Lake, YNP, Wyoming, USA - YL17G10_0 | ecosystem: Environmental > Aquatic > Freshwater > Lake > Sediment | place: USA: Wyoming | collected...
AAGCTCTCTCCGTTCGACGTTGAGAAGGACGAATGGTATGACAAGAGGAATAAGAATTTCCTTTCGCCCGGTTAGGCGTTCGCCGTCGCTTCGAGTCCGGCCCGGTCATTCCCCTGCGTGGCGATATAGGCTTCGCACTCGCCGCAATCAAGGCCGCAGAAGGCTTGGATCTTGGCCATGCGTCTCTCCTCCCGGGAAGGGCCTTCCCCGTTATTTATTCCCCTCGAGCAGTTTCCGGAACGCCTCGTCGTCCGTCTTGAAATCGCGCGCCGCCTGGCCGACGCGGACGATCCGGATGCTCCGGATCGCGTCTCCCTTTTTCACTTTCCTCAGCAGATCGAGCCCGGCGATCGTCTTCCCGATCGCGGTGGTCTTCCTGTCGAGACCCGCCCGTTTCTGAAGCGTCAGGTAGAACGCGTTCGAGCCCGAGACGCCGAGCACGCCCGCGGCATCGTGCTTGAGCGCGGGATTCGCGGCGAGCGGCAGGCTGGGGACGGCCGCCGATTTCTGGACGTCGGAAACGACGAGTCCGGCGATGAGACCGTCCCGCGGGTCGACCGTGCCGATCGGCGGGACCGCCGAACGCTGCCCGCCTCCCATGGGCCCGCCGGGCCGCCCTCCGGCCGCGGCGCCCTGTTTCCCCTCGACGATGCGGATGAAGTTCGCCGTCTGAAGGGGCACGTTCACGAAATCGAGCGTGGTCATGATATGGCCGGGCGCGTCGGCCGTCCCGATGGCGATATCGGCATACAGCCCGTCGGCCAGGTAAACGCCCTCGCTCGGGAGCGGTTTGGCGAGGTTGGCCGCGCCGTAGGCGACGACGGCGGTGACCAGAGCGGAATGCTGCTGCTGCGCGGTGTACGGCACGAGCTCGCTATAGAGGTCGTAGAGCGTGTGCCAGGCGTGGTTATACGGGTAGTCCGACTGTGTCCGGAAGCTCAGCGTCGGCACGCTCAGCATCTCGAACGAGGAGGAGTCCGTCCCGCCCGGGCTCGTCGAGTGGGCCCGCGGCACGCCCCGCTCGAGCTTGAACGGCCACTTCGGGTCGAGCGCGGCCAGGGGAGCCGTGATCTTCCGGAAATCGGCCAGCCATGTTTCGGGGACCACCGCACCTGTGATGGCGCTCGGGCTGCCGTCCCGGTTGATCATCATCGAGATCCGCGAGGCGATCTCAGGGCGCTTCTTGAGCCAGGCCTGCGAGCCGACCAGGCCGATCTCTTCGGCCGCGAAAAGGATGACGACGATCGAACGCTTGGGCCGGCCGCCGGCCGCCGCGATCAGCCGGAGCGCCTCCATCATCGGGGCGAAGCCCGACCCGTCGTCGACGCCCCCGGTCGCGGCGCTGAAGCAGTCGAAATGGCCGCCGAGGACGATGTATTCGTCGGGGAATTCCGTGCCGCGGAGGGTGGCGACGACGTTATGGTAGTTGACGGGCCCCATCTTGAACCAGTTCCGGATGTCGAACTCGAGCTCGACCCGATCGCCCTTCTCGGCCAGGCCCATGATCTCTTTGTACTGGCCCTCGGCCAGCTTGATGTCGGGCAGGACCGGCAGCTTGTCCCACGATTCGACGTAGCCGTCGAGGATCCGGAACGGCTCGGCCTTGGACGACTGGATGGTGCCGAGAGCGCCGGCCTCGACGAGCGCAGCGGTGAGCGGCGGGATGAGCTTCGCATCGGAGTATTCCGGGGTGCCGCGGCGTCCGTCGCGCGCGAAACCCGTGCTTTCACCGGGGATGAGGACCCAGGCGCCCTTGAACGCGGCCGGGTTCGCCCGGACTTCGACGAGCGCCGCTTCGACGGCCGCGCGTTTCTTTTCGACGTTCTCCGGAGTGGCGTTGCGTCCCGGGATCGAGAACGGATCGGTCTTCAGGACGGCGACCGGTCCCCGCTGGACGCCTTTCGTTCCCGCGGTGAAGCTCGGGGTCCCGAAATGGAGCGCCTTCTCGGCGGGCACGACCATTTTGCCGAACCAGGGTCCGCGGTTGAAACCGACCGGCACTTCTCCGGCTTCGTCGAGTTCGGCCTCGAGCCCCCACTGCTTGAACTGCCAGGCCGCCCACTCGGCGGCGTCGTTGTAGGCGTTGGTGCCCGACTCCCGGCCGCCGAACCGGTTGCTGGCGTAGTCGTTCCAGAGCATGACCCGGTTGTCGGCCGTGCCGAGCTCGATGATCTTCCCGACGACCGGGTCGTCCGCCGGACGGGCGGGCGTTTGGACGCTGGCCGCAACCGTTGCCAGAACGATAATGGCGATACCGAATAAAAGCGCGCGTTTTTTCATGGGCCATCCTTCCCGGAAATCATGATAGTTGGGCGGAATGATAGTCTCGCCGGCGAACCGTTGTCAAGGAATCGCGGCTGGATCTCTCCATCCTGGCCTATTCACGAGTCGAGGCGGCTGCAGATGCGAGGCGCGGAGGGTGAAGCAGTCCTAATACTCGTGAAGAAACGAGTATTAGGGCTGCGAACCCTTCGCAACAAAGCAGATGCGGCCGGATCGGCTCGCCCAGAGGGTAAAAATGCCGGTTCTTTTGAGACGAAGCTTGGGAAACCTAATAGGAAATAGGTTTATCACAGATATAGCGGATATCGCTTGAGTGAAACAACACATCGGCATTTTTATGAATAAGTCAGGCTATACGCCTTCGCTCTTCTCGAAGAAATAGGCGCCCAGGAACAGCATGATCAGGGCGAAGCCGATCATGACGGCCAGGTCGACGAGCACGGGCAGCGACGATCGCCCGATCAGGACCGCCCGCAGACCGTCGACCCCATAGGTCAGCGGGTCGGCGTAGGAAAGGGCGCGGATGAACCAGGGGAAATTCTCGAGGGGCGTGAGCGCCCCCGAGAGGAAGAAAAAGGGAAAGATGATGAAGTTCATGATGATGCCGAAACCCTGCATGTCCTTCATCCGCGAGGCGAAGACGAGGCCCAAGCCGATGAAGGTGAAGGCGATGAGCAGCATGAAGACGAAGCCGAAGGCGAGCGCCCCCACCCCCGGCAGGCGGAATCCGAGGGCGAGCGAGGCCCCGAAGATCAAAAGGCCCTGGATCATGGACGTCGTCGTCCCTCCGGCGATGCGGCCGAGGACGAGGGACACGCGGCTGACCGGGGCGACCATGATCTCCTTGAGGAAGCCGAATTCCCTGTCCCAGAGGAGGGACAGGCCCTGCATGGAGGCGGAAAAGAGCAGGGTCATCCCGACGATGCCGGGGGCCAGGAAGCCGATATAGCCGGTGCCCTCCCCCATTCCCGGGATCTGCATGCGGCGGAAGCCCAGGCCGAGGAAAGCCAGGAAGAACACGGGCATGGCCAGGGACCCGATGATCCGGGACTTGGCCCGGAAATACCGCTTCATTTCCCGCAGCCACAGGACGTAGACCGCGGTCCAATGGATCGTCATCGTCATCTCCGCCCGTGCGCCATCATCATGGCCCGGTTGCGCTCGCTCAGGTTCGCCTCCTGCTCGCGGATGGTGCGGCCCGTGAAGTGGAGGAAAACGTCTTCCAAGCTGGGCTTGCGCAGGTGCACGCAGTTGACCGTCACGCCCATCTGCTGGGCCAGCATCACCAGCTCGGGGATGCGTCTCTCGCCCTTTTCCATGGTCAGCAGGAGGACGTCCTCGTGGAACTTGGACCGCTTGATCCAATCCTGACGGCCCAGGGCGTCCAGGAAGGCCGCCGCGTCCCCTTCGAGCTCGAGGGAAACGACGTCGCCGCCCAGGGTGTCCTTGAGCCTCGACGGACTGTCCTGGGCCACGAACTTGCCGTGGTCCATGATGGCGATACGGCCGCAGAGGAAGTCGGCTTCCTCCATGTAGTGCGTGGTCAGGATGATGGTCACCCCGGCGTCCTTGTTCAGCTTCCGGATATACTCCCAGATGTGACGCCGAGTCTGGGCGTCCAGGCCGAGGGTCGGCTCATCCAGGAAGAGGACCTTCGGCCGGTGCGTCAGGCCGCGGGCGATCTCCAGGCGGCGCTTCATGCCGCCCGAATACTTCTCGACGAGTGTGGCGGCCTTGTCCTCGAGCTCGACGAGGGACAGGACCTCGTCGATGCGGCGGCGGCGCTCGGCCTTCCCGATGCCGTACATCATGGTGTGGAACTCCAGGTTCTCCCGCCCGGTCAGCTTGCCGTCGAGCGCCGGCTCCTGGAAGACCACGCCGATGCTCTTGCGCACGTCGTCCCGGTCCCGGATCACGTCGAACCCGGCCACGGTGGCGTTCCCCGAGGTCGGCCGCAGGAGGGTCGAGAGCATGTTGATCGTCGTCGTCTTGCCCGCCCCGTTGGGGCCGAGCAGGCCGAAGAGCTCCCCTTCACCGACGGTGAAAGATATGCTGTCGACGGCCGTGAAGCCGTCGAACGTCTTCACCAGGTTTTCCACGCGTATGGCGTCCATTGGGTTCTTCCTTAAAGGGGCCATGATACCACTTTTTCGCGCCGGGAGCAGGCCGGAGCCGGGCGGTTACCCGCTATAACCGTCGATCAGGGCCAGGCCGTAGGACATCGGGATCCGGATGCCGGTTAGCCCCTTGTACTTCGCGATCCTCGCCAAGGCCGTCTCGCCCTGGCCTTTCACCTTCTGGAAGAGTTCCTCGTAGTCGCCGAAGAACTGGACGGCCTCGTGCATCCGGGTCTTCTTCACCGGGAAGCGTTCGAGCGCGGCCCAGCTCGCCGCCACCTTCTTCTCCTCGGCGGCGATATATGACCACTCCGAACCCGGTCCGTGGTCGAAGACGACGACGGCCGGGGCCATATGGCGGGCGCGTTCGACCGCGGCCCCGGGGTCCGCCATCTCATGGAGGCTGAATTCGAAGAGAACGGCGTCGGCCTTCAGGTTGACCTCGAAAAAATCCCCCAGTACGGGCGAGAATTTGTCCTCGAGCCCGGCGACCTTCAGGTTCTCCCGAAGCTTCTCCAGGGCTTGCGCGTCGCTGTCCAGGGCCATGACCTTGCCCGCCGCCCGACCGTACTCGACGAGCTGGCCCCCTCCGGCCCCGACGGAGAGGACCGTCTTGTCCTTGAGATCGTAGAACGTCAGCAGGTCGGCAACGAGCTTTTTATAATCGGCAGCCATGAGCGACTTGACCCCGACCAATGTACCACTTCCGAAGTGGGATTGACAATCATTGACATCGGTCGGCGGCCCGCAATATCCTTGGCATCTCAAGGGCGGCAATCGTGCCGGCCTTGACACCCCGATCGAAAGGTGACCCGCCCATGAAAAAACCAATTCGACGAGCGAAACGGATCTGCTTCGCAGCCGCGATCGCCGCCCTGCTGGGAACGGGGCTCGTTTTCTCACAGGGCCCGGACGATGCCCTCGCGCGAGGCTTCCAGGACCCTCCCGCGAGCGCCAAACCGCGCGTGTGGTGGCATTGGATGAGCGGCAATATCACCAAGGAAGGGATCAAGGCCGACCTCGAGTGGATGAAGCGCGCCGGTATTGCCGGCTTTCAGAACTTCGACGCGGGGCTCGAGACGCCCCAGATCGTCGAGAAGCGCCTCGTCTTCATGACGCCGGCGTGGAAAGACGCCTTTAAGTGCACCGCGACCCTGGCCGATCAATTGGGCCTGGAGATGGCTATCGCCGGCTCGCCCGGATGGAGCGAGAGCGGCGGCCCGTGGGTGACCCCGGCGCAGGCCATGAAGAAATATGTTTGGAGCGAGACCCGCCTCGAAGGCGGCCGTCCCTTCACCGGCTTGCTGCCCAAGCCGCCTTCAGCGACCGGGCCCTACCAGAACCTGGGGAGCGGGCGCGAAGGATCCGGCGGAGGGGCCGCGGCCGAGCCGGAGTTCTACGCCGATAGCGCCGTCGTCGCCTTTCGCGCTCCGGAAAACGACCGCACGCTCGCTGAGCTCGGGGCGAAGGTGACTTCGAGCGGCGGCGCTTTCGATCCGGCTTCTCTCACCGACGGCGACCTTTCCAGGGCCGTCCTCCTGCCGGCCGCGCCGGTCGACGCCAAGGCCTGGATCCAGTTCGAATTCGTCCGTCCCCAGAGCGTTCGGGGCCTGACCCTGATGATCCTAAGGGGAGACCGCCGGGGCAGTTTCGGCGATCCGGAATTGGAAGCGAGTGACGACGGCCGGGACTTCCGTTCCGTCCAGAAGCTTCCGACCGACGCCGTCACCGTTGCTTTCGCCCCCGTCACCGCCAAGTTCTTCCGCGTGAGCGTCCGCACCATGGCGCCGCAGGCCGGGGCCGCGCAAGGCGCTCAGGCCGCACCCGATGCCCCCGCCGGGACCCGGGTGGCCGAGCTCGTCCTCCACACGGCGTCGCCCGTCAGCGAATTCCAGCAGAAGGCCGCTTTCGATGCCGCTACGGATATCTACAGCATGGCCACACCCGCGGTCGCGGCCGGCGACATCGTCGATGAATCCGACGTCGTCAATCTCACCTCCAAAATGCGGGCCGACGGCAGACTCGTTTGGACCCCGCCCGCGGGCCGCTGGATCGTCCTACGCTTCGGTTACTCCCTCACAGGCGCCCGCAACGCCCCGGCCTCGCCCGAGGCCACCGGGCTCGAAGTCGACAAGCTCGACCGGGCCCACGTCAAGGCCTATTTCGACGCCTACCTCGATCGATACAAGGACGCCACCGGCGGCCTCATGGGCAAGCGGGGCCTCCAGTACGTGATCACCGACAGCTGGGAAGCCGGAGTGGCCAATTGGACCGACCGGATGATGGCCGAGTTCTCGAAGCGCCGCGGCTACGACATGGGTCCCTGGCTGCCGGTGCTCGCCGGCCGGATCGTCGCAAGCGCCGAGGAGAGCGACCGCTTCCTCTGGGACTTCCGCAAGACCCTCGCCGACCTCGTCGCCGAGAACCACTACGACCAGCTCACCGACATCCTGCACGCACGGGGCATGGGCCGCTACACGGAATCGCACGAGGGCGGCCGCGCCTTCATCGGCGACGGCATGGAAGTGAAGCGCCTGGCCGACATCCCCATGAGCGCCACCTGGCTCGAGCGGCCCGGAAAAGCCAGCCGCCAGTATGACGCTGACGTCCATGAATCCGCCTCCGTGGCCCACATCTACGGCCAGAACATCGTGGCGGCCGAGTCCCTGACCGTCTATCGCAACGCCTGGGCCTACTCGCCCGAGACCCTGAAGTCCACCGCCGACCGGATGATGACCAACGGCCTGAACCGGTTCATCATCCACACCTCGGTCCACCAGCCCGTCGACGACAAGATCCCTGGGCTCGGGCTCGGGCCCTTCGGCCAGTGGTTCACCCGCCACGAGACCTGGGCGGAGATGGCCAGGCCGTGGACGACTTACCTTTCGCGCAGCTCGTTCATGCTCCAACAGGGGAAGTTCGTGGCCGACATCGTCTATTTCTACGGCGAAGATTCGAACGTCACGGCGCTTTTCGGCGCGAAGATGCCCGACATCCCGGCCGGCTACAGGATCGACTTCGTCAACGCCGACGCGCTCCTGAACCGTCTGTCGGTGAAGGACGGCCGCATCGTCACGGCCACGGGCATGAGCTACCGCCTTCTCGCGCTCGATCCCAACAGCCGGCACATGTCTCTCGCCGTCCTGCGCAAGATCAACGACCTGGTCGCGGCCGGCGCGGCGGTCGTCGGCCCCATGCCTATCGACAGCCCCAGCCTGGCCGACAGCCAGGAGGAATTCCGCGCCATCGCGGATGAGCTCTGGGGCCGCGGCACCGGAAAGGGCAAAGTGTTCGGCGATCAGACCATCGCCCAAGCGCTGGCCGCGATCGGGGCGTCGCCCGACTTCGAATACACCCGGCCGCGCGAGGACACCAGCCTCGCCTTCGTCCATCGCGCGCTCCCCGACGGCGAGATCTACTGGGTCGTCAACGGCAACGATCGAGGGGAGACCTTGGAGGCCAGCTTCCGCGTCAAAGGCAAGGACCCCGAGCTCTGGCACGCCGCGACCGGCGTCGTCGAGCCGGCTTCCTACCTCATCGCCAACGGGCGCACGATCGTGCCGCTCTGCCTCGAGCCGAACGACGCCGTGTTCGTTGTCTTCCGCAAGGCGTCCGCCGCTCCGGCGCGCGCCCTGCCCGAGCCGGTCGAAAAGGACCTGGCCACGATCGCCGGCGCTTGGGACCTCGCCTTCCAAGCCGGTCGCGGAGCTCCGGCCAAGACGAGCCTCGAGGTCCTCGGCTCGTGGAGCGACAGCCCCGACCCCGGGGTGAAATATTTCTCCGGCACGGCCACCTATTCAAAGACGATCCAGGCGCCGGCGGACTGGTTCAAGGCCGGCGCCAAGCTCTGGCTCGACCTGGGCGATGTCAAGAACCTCGCCGAGATCACGATCAACGGCCGGCCGTTGGGCATTCTCTGGAAGACGCCTTTCCGCATGGACGTGACCTCCGCGCTCAAGGCCGGCGCCAACACCCTGGAGATCAAAGTGGCCAACCTCTGGGTCAACCGCCTGATCGGCGACGAGCAGCCCGGCGCCACCAAGAAATACACCTACACGGCGGTCGAATTCTACCGCGCCGATTCGCCCCTGCTGCCCTCCGGCCTCATCGGTCCGGTGAGGATCGTAAGACTGGAATAGCCGGCCTATTGACCGATCTCTTTCCGGATCGCCTCCAGCTTGTCCTTGAGGACGGGGGCGAAGGCGAAGAACTGCTTCACCGTCTCGCACCCGTAATCCGGACAATGGGCGCAGGTGACGACGCCGAGCTTGGACGCGCAGAGCCGGATAGCGCAGGTCGCGCAGTGGGCCGTGCTCGCCCGTTTTCCCGACGAGCAACCGTCGCAGACGCAGGCATCCGCGGAGACCGCTTTCCCGCCGAACTGCGCGGCCCATCTTATCGCCGTCGCTTCGAGTCCGGCCCGGTCGTTCTTCTGAGTGGCGATGTAGGCTTCGCACTCGCCGCAATCAAGACCGCAATAAGCTTGGATCTTGGCCATGTTTCTCTCCTCTCCCATATCTTAGCCCCTAACAGAGGCGCTCCCAGCGGATCGCCCGTTTGAGGATGCGTTCGGGCACGACGCAGACGCCGAGCCCGGGCCCCCCGGGGATGTCGATGAACCCGCCGGGACCCAGAACGACGGGCGGATCGGCGATGTCCTCTTCGAAGTAGTTGCTCGTTTCCGAGGTGTCTCCGGGCAGCGTGAAGCCCGCGGCGGTCTGGAGATGGATGTTGACGGCCCGGCCGATGCCCGTCTCGTCCATGCCGCCCGACCAGGCGTCGATGCCATGGATCGCGCAAAAGGCGGCTATCCTCATGGATTCCATCAGGCCTCCGACCCTGCCCTGCTTGATGTTGATGACCCGGCAGGCGTTGAGGGCGATGGCCGTGGCCGCGTCCCCGAAGCCGTGGATGGACTCGTCCAGGCAGATCGCGGTCTTCAAGTCCTTCTGGAGGATCGAATGCTCGTAGATGTCGCTATGGGAGAGCGGCTGTTCGATCATCATCAGGCCGAAAGCGTCGAGCTTCCTGAGCAGGGCCGCGTCCGCGAGCGTATAGTCGCCGTTGGCGTCCACCATCAACGGGAGGTCCGGAAAGCGGTCGCGCACGGCCCGGACCCACTCGACATCCTGCCCTTTCTTGACCTTCATCTTGACGCGGCCGTATTTCTTGGCCACGGCGTGCTCGACGGCGGCCAGGAGCTCGGCTTGAGAACCCTTAAGGCCGATGCTGATGCCGGACATGATCTTTTTGGCCGGCCGGCCCATGAGCTCGTGGAGAGGAACGCCCTTCTGGAGCGCGATCAGGTTGAGGAGGCCGTTCTCGATCGTCGCCTTGGCCATCCCGTGGCCCCGGACGTGCCGGAACCGCCCCTCGAGCTCGCCGAGCCCGATCCCCGGCTCGACGAGCGGCAGGAGGAAGTTCTTGATGATGTGGCGGACCGTGCCGTTGGTCTCGTAGAAGTAGAACGGGTCGGGGTCGGAGACGCACTCGCTCCAGGCGGTGACACCGGCCGACTCGAGGCGCATGAGCAGCGCTTCCTTGTGCGTCCAGGTGTAGACGCTCGTCCCGAACGGGGCCACGAACGGCAGCTTGACGGTGACGAGATCAACGTGGTCGAGCTTCGGGAGGGGGAGCCCTTCAAGAGCGGCAGTGGGCGACGGAGCGATGGTCATGCGGGCCTCCAAGTAGAACGAACGGATTCACGGGACAAATGAAAGTCCAGCGCCCTCCTTCGGTCTCCGGACAGGCGCTATTTAGGACTTTTGATTTTATCCGGAGCCGCGGGCATGATCGGCTCGCTGGCCTTACCTTGGACCGAACTCCCGGGGTCCGGCGCCGCCGTAGTTGCCTTCGGGTCTCGTTCATCGATCTCCTCGATACCCTTTCCCGCAAGCTCGCCCTTCTTCAATTCCCGGTCTTTCTTCGTCGTTAGCTTCGCCGTTTTCTGCCATTTGTTATCCCTGGCCATCTCCCCCTTCCCTCTCGCCACCCTGTAGGCCGAACCCGTCACGTTTATCTTAGCCATAATTTGGAACTCCTCTTTACCGGAGATTATAATGCCCTTGCTGCCCTCACTTCAATCTCTTTCTCCGCTCGCGCCGGTTCGCTCCGACGGCAGATGGACCCCACCTCAATTAGAAAATGAGGCTTAGCCTTCCGGGGAAGGCTAAGTTCATAAACTCATTCCCTATTGTTTTAATAGGGATTATGGGGTATAATATTTTTTAAAGGAGATACTCATGAAAAAAGCCCTTTTTCCCCTGATGGCGCTGGTTTTGATCAGCGGAATGGTCTTCGCCCGGACTTCGGCCCAGGACCAGCAGAAGGCTATGGAAGCCTATATGAAAGCGGCGGCCGTAACAGCCGATCATGCCGCGCTCAAGGTGTTCGTCGGCCACTGGGACGCCACGGCGACCATGTGGATGATGCCGGGCGCGCCGCCCTCGACTTCGAAAAACACCGTAGACGCGGTCATGATCCTCGGCGGACGGTTCGTCCGGATGGACTATAAGGGGACCATGATGGGTCAGCCGTTCGAAGGGTACCAGATCACCGGCTATGACAATATGCAAAAGACGTATAACACGTTCTGGATCGACAATTCATCGACCAGTTTCTATCTCCTGGCCGGCACCTATGACCCGGCCAAGAAGACCTTCATCCAGAATGGCCAGTGGTCCGATCCGATGGGCAGCGTAACGCCCGTCCGGACCGTGATCACGCTCGTGAGTCCCGACGAATACCTTTACGAGTCCTTCATGTCGATGCCCGACGGCAAGGAATTCAAAAGCATGGAATACCGCGCCGTGCGGAAGAAATGAGCTGAGGCCTTTATCGTCGCCCGTAGCCCTTCGAGCGTATCTCGTATATCTTCGGGAAATGCGGCGATATTCTCATCGATCGTCCTAAACCCGGTTTTTCGGCTTTCCATGAGTTCTCCCATTCGGCAAGTTATTGCGCCGGCAGATCTCACTCACCGAACATTTCGGTGATGAGCCGCCGGAGGGTGGAGGCCTCTTCAACGGAGAGAGCGCCGATCCTCGATCCCAGGCGGGTCTTGCTGACGGCCCGGATCTGGTCGACCGCGATCTCCGCCGGGCGGCCATCGCACCGGACCGGGAGCCGGCATCGCCAGGCCGGATGAAGCCGGCCGGTTATCAGGCAGACCGTCACGGTTTGAAGCCGGGCGTTCAATTCATCCAGGCTGACGATGACTACCGGCCTCGTCTTGGCCATTTCCGCTCCACGGGAGGGGCCCAAGTCCACCCAGCGCACTTCGTAGCGTTTGATGGCTAAGTAACGGGGGCGTGATTTCGATCCGTAGGGGGACATTTTTTCCCCTACCCTCCCCCCTTTCGACGCTTCCCAGGGGACCGAATCCGATCCGTCCCCGTCCAATACATCCCATTCGCTCCAATCCTCGCCTGCGGCCGCCATCTCCCGGGCCGTGTCTTCCCAGCTGAGTTTCTCGATGGTCGGACCCAACGGCCGGAGAAGGATCCCCTCGGCTCTTTCTTCCATGATCATCACGGGACCAACGGAATAGCGCTTCAACGACGAGGCCGGCAGGCGCACCCCTCGGGAGTTTCCGATCCGAGCGACTTTCAGCTCCCGTGTTCGCATCTTCGATCCTCCTTAACAAGAGCCATCCCTCAGAACCCTACGTTATTACTGTAATTACTTTTAGAACGAATGTCAAGACCCAACCCCCTTCCCTGCCGGGCCGGGAGTGGGGGTATCAGATCAGCCTGTCCAGCCTGTCCTTCGTTATCTCCGAACGGACGTTGCCCGTGTGCTCCGTCGCCGCCGGTTCGAAGAGGAGCAATTTGACGTGCCCGTCCGGAACGACGCGGTGGGCCACACCCTTCGGGATGACGATGAATTCCAGGGGATCGAGCACGGCTCGACCGCCGGTCCACAGGATGTTCAGAACGCCCTCGAGAACGAGGAACATCTCGTCCTCTTTTTCGTGGGTGTGCCAAGGGACCTTGTCGCCTTCGGCCCGGACGAGTTTGACCTGCTGTCCGTTGAGGTCGGCCACGATCTTGGGGGAAAACGTTTCTGAGAACTTGGCAAAGGCCGCCGCGATATCGACTTTCCGGATATTCATGGAACTTCTCCTTGGTTGCCGCCTTCCGAAGGCCCGAGCCGATCCGGGCAAGCGCTCGAGCGCGTTTCGGTCGCTGCCGAAGCGCCTAGTGAGCGGCCGTCGAGGAAGCAATGATCGCGGGCATGATGCAGGCCACCATGACGGCCGCCTGCATGGCCTGAATGGCCTCCTGGGTGGCCTTGCCGGTCATTTCCCCGTTAACGACCTGCTCGATCCTCGCCTTGCGGCCCTTCAACTGTTTTTTGTCGAAGACGAGCTTCAAAAGGTCGGCGCTTTTCGCCAGGGACAATAGGACGGCCGTACGCGGGTCGACCTCTCCGATATCGCTGAAAATGGCTTTGCGCAGCCTTTCGATCAATTCCCGTTCAGGCCTCGGATCGACCTCGGGATAGATCTTCCGGGTGAAGATCCCGAGGACCTTGTCCTCGTCGATCCGGAGAGTGCCGCGTCTGGCCAACTGCTCCGCCACCCGGTGTTTGAGGTTCTTCGTCTGGGCGAACTTCGCGACCCAGGTCTGGAGCTGGGCGCGCTTCTTCGCCGCCGCGAGCTTGGCCAGGCCTTCGTCGATCAGAGGATCTCCGGTCGGCGCGGGGCTGAGGACCCTGGCATATTTTTTCTTCTTGACGGCTTCGATATCGATCCGTTTCTCGATCAGGAGCTCGGCCAGGACGGCCCCTCCGATCGCGTAACTGTACATCGTCCCCGAAACGAGGGTCCCTTCCCGGTCCCGAAGGACCAGGAGCATGATCTCTTCATGCAGGTGAAGTGAATTTTCTTTTCTCATCCGCGTCCTCCCTTAGATCTTAGGCTTGCGATCGAGGCTGACCCGGATATCCAGGTTCGATCCCTTGCGCTCGACGATCCCGAATTTTCCAAGGTGATCCTCGAAGACGAACGCTCTTTCGCGTGTCTCCAGCACGTTCAGATATGGATCGAGGTTCGCCAGGAGGTTGGCATAGACCGACCCGGCCTGTGTTTCTTCGGCATACGGTATGATGAAGCGGAGGAATACGGCATCAGGCCTTTCCCTGTAGTTCGCCACGACTCCGAAGGTCCGGCCGCCAAGCGATAGGATGTCCCCTTCCCCGAAGGTAAAATAGGGCTGAAGCCCGTATGGCCCCCGGATCAGTCGCTCGGAGCCGGGCACCTTGCCCTCGGCGGGGAGCAGGTCGAGCGGCGTCAGGGCGGCTTCCTCCGCGACGCCGGCCAGGAAGGCGTTGGCCAGAGCCGCGGCCTCGGCTCTCGAGGCGGGGACCTCCCCCAGGTTGTCGATCTGGATGAAATACCGGCCCTTGACGATGGCCACCTGGGCCTCTTCGCCGGAGTTGCGGGCCGCGATCTCGGGGAACGGCGTCTCTCTCCCCATCTTCATCAGGTAGATGCCCAAGGCGGACGCGGCGCTTTCCATTTCGTAGGCGTTGAGCGTCAGCTCCGCCTTGTCCCGGGCGTAGCCCTGGAGGCGGAGCCTGGCGAACCCGAACTCGAGGAAAAGCTCGGCCCCTCCGTCGATCTGGTTGAAGAGGTCCTGGCCGGTGAGCGTCCGGAGCGGTCCGGCTTTGGCCCATCCGGGGGCGAATCCCGGCTCCGGGATCGCGGGCGGCCCCGCGGCCGCCTGGCGCGTGGCATGCGATCCGCCCGCCGCCATGGACGCCGACACTACGCAGCAGAGAAGACCGGCGAGCGCCGCCAGAGCGGCGATCCTCCCCGCTCTCACCATCCCTTGCGGCCCGTCAGACCCGGACATGCGCGATCTTGGCCGGATCGGCGATCCCCAGGCCCAGCCTCTCGGCGTAACGGAGATACTCCGTGAAGCGGGGGTTCTCGTTGACCGGGACACCCATCTCCTTGCGCTTGGCCACGATCCGGTTATGGCAGACCATGTCCAGCGCGAACGGGTCGGAGGCGAAATACAGCCGGTTGTCGATGTAGGCGAATTTGGCGTTCTTGTCCGGCCCGCCGTCATACTGCGACCGCAGGCCGTCGGTGATGTTGAGGACCATCTTGTCGCGCACCGGCCAGAAGGCCGGCACCTCGACGCAGACGTCCAGGAACAGGGGCGCGT
>Ga0315286_10003671_pt1 | contig 14561 bp, 10 predicted proteins | sample YL17G10_0_MG_FD_205038 | JGI IMG/M metagenome (GOLD analysis project Ga0315286, IMG submission 205038) | Sediment microbial communities from Yellowstone Lake, YNP, Wyoming, USA - YL17G10_0 | ecosystem: Environmental > Aquatic > Freshwater > Lake > Sediment | place: USA: Wyoming | collected...
AGCGCCGGCGCGTCGTTGATGCCGTCACCCGCCATCGCGACGCGCCGGCCTTCAGCATGCAGCCGCGCGATCAGCGCGGCTTTATCCGCCGGCTTCATCTCGCCATGTACTTCCTCGATGCCGGTGGCGGCCGCCACCGCCTTTGCGGTCGCGACAGCGTCGCCGGTCGCCATGATCAGCCTGAACCCCGCGCGACGGAGTTGCGTGAGCGCCTCGGCAGTTGTGGACTTGACCGGGTCCGCGACCGCGATGAGCCCCGCGAGCGCGCCGTCTACCGCGAGGAAGACCACGCTCGCGCCGCCATCGCGCAGCGTGGCTGCTGGCGCCGCAACGGATGATGTGTCGATACTCAATTCGCGCATCAGGATGGCGCTACCGAGCGCGAGTTCCCGCCCTTCCACGCGGCCCCGTACACCGAGGCCGGCTCCCGATTCGAATGTCTCCGGCTTCGCGAGCGAAAACCCCCGGGTGCGCGCCTCGGCGACGATCGCATCCGCCAGCGGATGCTCGCTGCCCTGGTCCAGGCTCGCGGCGAGACGCAGCAGTTGCGCCTCGTCAAAGCCCGTCGCCGGGATCGCAACCCTAAACGCTGGCCGGCCCTCGGTCAGCGTGCCGGTCTTGTCCACAATCAACGTGTCCACCGTGCGCAGCCGCTCGATTGCTTCCGCATCGCGGAACAGGACGCCCGACTGCGCGCCGCGCCCCATGGCGACCATGATGGACATCGGCGTTGCGAGCCCGAGCGCACAGGGGCAGGCGATGATCAGCACCGACACCGCATTCAGCACCGCGTAAGTCCAGGATGGATCCGGCCCAAACCATCCCCAGGCAAGGAATGTCAGCGCGGCGATGCCGAGCACCGCCAGCACGAACCAGTAGGACACGCGATCGGCGAGCTTCTGCATCGGCGCGCGCGAGCGCTGTGCCTGGGCCACGAGTTGCACGATCTGCGCAAGCATCGACTCCGCGCCGACTCGATCGGCGCGCATCACGAGGCTGCCGTTCGCGTTCTGCGTGCCGCCGATCACGCGGGCACCGGGCCGTTTCGTCACAGGCATGGATTCGCCGGTCAGCATCGATTCATCGACGCTGGAATGGCCCTCGAGAACTTCGCCGTCGACAGGTACTTTTTCGCCCGGCCGCACGCGCAACTGGTCACCGACCTGGATCGCATCGAGCGGCACATCTTCCTCGGCGCCGTCTTGCCGGATGCGTCGTGCGGTCGGCGGCGCGAGCCGCAGCAATGCCTTGATAGCGGCGGAGGTCGAGGAGCGTGCGCGCAGCTCGAGGAGCTGCCCCAGCAGCGTCAGCGAAATGATGACGGCTGCCGCCTCGAAGTAGACGCCGACACGGCCATGCTCGCGGAACGAGGCCGGAAACCAGTCCGGCACCAGCGTCGCGGCCAGGCTGTAAAGGAAGGCCGCGCCGACGCCGGTGCCGATCAGCGTCCACATATTCAGATTGCGGGTCGCGATCGACTGCACCCATCGTTTGAGGAAGGGCCAGCCAGCCCACAGCACGACCGGCGCCGACAGGACGAACTCCAGCCAGCTGCGCAGACCGGCCGGCGGGTATGCCAGCCGGTGACCAATCATCGCCAGTGCCAGCGCCGCGAACGTGAGCGGCAGCGTCCACCAGAATCGCCGCCGGAAATCGGCGAGTTCCGGCAGCTCGCCGTCGTCCGCAGACGGCATCATGGGCTCGAGCGCCATGCCGCAAATCGGGCAGTGGCCCGGCGCGTCCCGGATGATCTCGGGATGCATGGGACAGGTGTACTGCGCGCCGGGGCGAACCTTCTTGACCGCGGTAATTTCCGGCGTCAGATAGCGGGCGGGGTCCGCCACGAATTTCGCGCGGCAGCCGGCCGAGCAGAATCGGTAGTCGCGCCCAGCGTGTGTCGCTTGATGCGGCGAATCGGCAGCGGCCTTCATGCCGCACACGGGATCAATCATGCTTTGCCCGCGAGGACCAATGGATGTGAACAATTTTCCAGCCAGCTTCCGTGCGTCGCAATATCATCGTTTCGGTACTCGCGATTGTCACGGGCTTACCGTCCTGCTGCACATGAAGCTCGCTCTCGCTCGCGATCCAGGCCAGATCGCCGCTGACCCTGGCTGTCCGGCGCCCGAGATTCTGCTGCGCCGTTTTCAGGAATTCCGCGTCCTCCTTCGCGTGCCCTCCGAGATACTCGGCGGCCGAATGCTCCGCGCCGCCACTTTCAAGGATGATGACCTGCGGGTCGAGCTCTGCCCCGGCCTGTTCGATGTCTCCCGCGGACAACGCATCGAAGAAACGATCCACGGTCGCGGCGGCGGCTTGTGCCGAATCAGGCATGTCGATTTGCAGCGGCTCAGCCTGCGCAACGCCGGGGAAAAGGGACCAGGCGACGAGCGCCGTTACGGCAAGACGGATCATGTTGCGCGCCTCCAATCAGTCCTTGTGTTCGTGGTGTTCATCATCGGCGTGGTCATGCGCCTCGCCTGAGCCGTGGCTGTGCCCTTCGCTGGCCTCGACCAGTTCGTGGTACTGCTCCGCCGACATTTCGGGCAACTGCTGGAGAAAAGCCACCATGCCCCAGATGGACCCGTCGTCCATGCTCTTCCCCCAGGCGGGCATGCCGCTCATCTTGATGCCGTGCCTGATGACCCAGAATGCCTCAGCCGGATCGTCGATTCGGTCCCGGCTCAGGTTTGGCGGAGCCGGATACAGGCCGGCACCAAGTTCGGTGTGATCTTCGCCGGGCTCCAGATGACAGCCGGCACACATGGCGTCGTAGTTTCCGGCGCCTTTGCGGATCAACGACTCGTCATCGAGCGCGGGAGCCACGACGTCGGACGCCCGTGCCGCGATCGAGCGATCGCGCACGGTTTCCATCAGTCGCTCGGTCAATGGCCAATGCGGCTCGTCGGCGGCGATGTTGTAGGCACCGGACCAGATGACAGCGCCTGTGCCCACGGCAACCAGCACCAGCAATCCCGCCAGCCAGATGACTTGTTTCATGGAATGCCCCTCGGGTACCACGGAAGGCTCCGTGTTGCCATTTTAGAACCTTCTGCCGTACGAACGGCGCTGGCGCCACGCGCGGCGGGTTGAGACAATCTAATCCATGACTTCCGAGCGCGAATTTGTGCTGCATAGCTGGTGCGTACCGGCCGAGTGGAATGCCCCTACCGTGGTCGGCGGGCGTGGCGCCAGGCTCCTGCTCGAGGATGGCCGCGAGCTTCTCGACATGAGCAGCCTGGTCGAGTGCAGCAACCTCGGGCATCAGCATCCGAGCCTGATAGCCGCAATCCGCGAACAGGCCGCGCGGCTCAGCTTCGTCACCAGCGCCTGGGGCGCACAGCCGCGCAAGGTACTCGCCGAGCGGCTGCTCGAACTCTCGGGCTTTGAGGGCGGGCTCGTGTTCTTCACGCTGGGCGGCGCCGATGCCAACGAAAATGCCGTGCGCATTGCGCGCCAAGCCTCGGGCAAGGGGCGCGGCCTGGTCGTCACGCGCGATCGTTCCTATCACGGCGCGAGTTACATGGACATGGCGCTCTCGGGCGATGCCCGTACGGCGCACCAGGTGGACGCCAACGCCTGGGGCGTACGCCACGTGCCACCGCCCTATTCCTATCGCTGTCCATTCGGCAGCAGTTCACCGCATGAGTGCGGGCAGCGGGCCGCGGCCGCCATCGCGGACTGTATCGATGCGGAAGGCGCCGATCGTGTCGCCGCCGTGTTGGTGGAATCGAATGCGGGCAGCAACGGTATCGTCGCGCCGGACAGCTACTGGCCGATGCTCCGCGATGTGACGCGCGAGCGTGGTGTGCTCCTGATCGCGGACGAGGTCATGAGCGCCTTCGGACGCTGTGGCGAGTGGTTCGCCTGGCAGCGTCACGGCGAACAGGGCCGCCCGGACATCATGACGCTCGCCAAGGGCCTGACAGGCGCGACCGTCCCACTCGGCGCGGTCGTCATCAGCGCTGCGATTGCGAGACGCATCGAGAAGGAAATGTTTTACGGCGGGCTCACGTATTGCGGTCACCCGCTGTCCTGCGCCGCGGGGCTCGCCGCTATCGATGCCTATCGCGACGAGAAACTGATCGAGCGTTCACGCAGCCTCGGCGGGCGGATGTTCCAGGATCTGCAGAAGCTCGCAAAGCGCCACAAGGTGATCGGCGAGGTACGCGGCGGCCATGGCCTGTTCGCCGTCGTCGAGCTGGTGGCCGATCCGGCGACACGCGCGCCGCTCGCACCCTGGCCACAGCAGTCCGATCAGCAGCGCGCCCTGTTGCGCGCCGCGCTCGATGAAGGTGTTTCTTTCGGCTCACGTGGCAACCTGTTGATTATTGCACCGCCGCTAGTGATAGACGAGACCGACCTGGCCGCGGCCCTCGCACTACTCGATCGCTTGCTCGGCCATTTCTTTCCCGCCCACAGGATGGAGCAGAACCCATGAGTTTCCGCCTGACCTACGCGACCATGTTCAACCCCCCCGAAGCGATGCACGAACGCTTCGAGCGCTCGCTCGCCAAAATCCGCGGCGAACTCGGTCGCACGCAGCGCCTGTTCATTGACGGCCGCGATGTGGAGGCCAGCACGCACCAGGAGCGCGTGAGCCCGATCGACCGCGACTTGAAGCTCGGCAGTTTCCCGATGGCACAACTCAAGGACGTCGACGCGGCGCTCGCGGCCGCAGCGAAGGCATTCCCCGCCTGGCGCGCGACGTCCGCGGTCGAGCGCGCGCGGTTCATGCGCCGTGTGGCCGACATCATGGAAGAGCGTGTCTACGACATCGCCGCGGTGCTGGTGCTCGAGGTTGGCAAGGTTCGCCTGGAGGCGCTCGCCGAGGCGCAGGAAACGGTGGATTTCTTCCGCTGCTATGCGGATGACTTCGAGTCGCACAAGGGCTACGAAGTCGAACTTCCGAATGACCCGCTCGAGGGTTTCGTGTCGCGCAACCGAAGCGTGCTACGCCCCTACGGTGTCTGGGCAATCATCGCGCCCTTCAATTTTCCGTTGGCGCTCGCCGGCGGGCCCACGGCCGCCGCGATGGTCACCGGGAACACGGTCGTCGTGAAATGCGCCTCTGACACGCCCTGGGCGGGGCGCTTGCTCGCCGACTGCATTCGCGACGCCGGATTGCCGCCCGGTGTCTTCAATTACGTCGCCGGTTCCGGTCCTGCGGTCGGCGAGGCGCTGGTTGCCGATGCGCGCACGGCGGGCGTCACATTCACGGGCTCGGTCGGCGTCGGTCGCACCATCCTGAGTGCGATGGCGGGCGGAAAATACCCGCGGCCCTGCATCGCGGAGATGGGCGGGAAGAATCCCTGCATCGTGACCGAGCATGCGGATCTCGACCGCGCCGCCAGCGGGCTGCTGCGTTCGGCTTACGGCATGGGCGGACAGAAATGCTCCGCCGTGTCGCGCCTCTATGTGCATGAGGCTGTGGCCGACGACCTGCTCGCGCGTCTCGAGAAGCAGGTGGATGCGATCCGCATCGGCGACCCGACGAAGCGCGAGACCTGGCTGGGTCCCGTGGTCAATGCCAAGGCGCACCAGAATTACGCGCGCCATGTCGCCGAGCTGCGCGATGGCGGCGCGAAGATTCGTCGCGGCGGGCGCGTGCTGATGGATGGGGATTTCGCGCGCGGCTATTACGTAGAGCCCGTACTGGCAGAGGCGCCCCCCGAACATCCGTTGTGGCGCTACGAGATGTTCCTGCCGATCCTGATGGCGCAGCGTTACCGCGACCGCGACGCCGCGATGCGCCTCGCGAATGACACGGAAATGGGACTCACCGCCGGCATCTTCGGTTCGGCGGAAGAGGTGCGCTGGTTCCAGGAGAACATCGAGGCCGGCGTCACCTACGCCAATCGCGGTCAGGGTGCGACCACCGGCGCCTGGCCCGGTTACCAGCCCTTCGGCGGATGGAAGGGCTCCGGCTCGACCGGCAAGGCGATCGCGTCCTTCTATTACCTGCCGCTGTACCTGCGCGAACAATCACGCAACGTGGTGGAGTGAATGACCGAGTTCCTGCCGCTTTCGGAGGCGGTCGCCAGGCATGTGCCGGATGGCGCATCCGTGGCGCTCGAGGGCTTCACGCACCTGATTCCCTTTGCGGTGGGGCACGAGTTGATCCGGCAAGGCAGGCAGCAACTGCACCTGATCCGCATGACACCGGATCTGATCTATGACCAGTTGATCGGCGTGGGCGCGGCGCGGCGCCTGACATTTTCCTGGGGCGGTAACCCGGGCGTCGGCTCGCTGCACCGCCTGCGCGATGCGGTCGAGCAAGGCTGGCCGCGACCGCTCGAACTGGACGAACACAGTCACGCCGGCATGGCGGCAGGCTATCGCGCGGGTGCCGCGCGACTTCCATTCGGGACCTTGCGCGGCTACATCGGCACGGACCTGCCAAAGCACAATCCGAACATCCGCAGTGTCCGCTGTCCGTATACCGGCGAGGAGCTCGCGACGGTTCCCGCGTTGAATCCGGACGTGACGATCCTGCATGCGCAGCGCGCGGACCGGCGCGGCAATGTCGCGATCGAGGGAATCGTCGGGGCGCAACGCGAGGCCGGTCTCGCCGCAAAGCTCCTGATCGTCACCGTTGAGGAAATCGTCGACGAACTGCCACCCGCGATGAATAGCGTGCTGCTGCCGCATTTCACGGTCGGCGTCGTTTCGCATTGCCCCGGCGGCGCGTGGCCGTCCTACGCGCAGGGCCGCTATTCGCGTGACAATGATTTCTACCTGCGCTGGGACGACATAGCCCGCGATCGTGGCCGCTTCACCGAGTGGATGGAGCGGCATGTGCGGGGCACTTCAGATCATCGCGGATTCCTGGAGAGCCTGCGCCGGGTGGCGGCATGAGCGATTACAGCCGCGACGAGATGATGACGGTCACCGCGGCCCGCATGCTGTGGGACGGTTGCGTGTGCTTCGTCGGCATCGGCCTGCCGAGCGCAGCCTGCAATCTTGCGCGGTTGACTCATGCGCCTGGTCTCGTGCTGATTTACGAATCCGGTACCATCGGCACGCGGCCCACGGTACTGCCACTTTCGATCGGCGATGGCGAGCTTGCGGAAACCGCGGCCTGCGTCGTGCCGCTGCCCGACATATTCAGCGATTACCTGCAGGCTGGGCGTGTCGACGTCGGATTCCTCGGCGCGGCGCAGATCGACCGACTCGGCAATCTCAACAGCACGGTGATCGGCCCCTACGCCAAACCGAAGACCCGCTTGCCAGGCGCCGGCGGAGCGACCGAGATCGCGGCGCATGCAAAGCAGGTGTTCATCGTCATGAAAGCCTCGCTGCGAAGCTTCGTCACCGCGCTGGACTTCCAGACCAGCGGCGGGCATTTTGAGGGCCGTGGCAAGAGCGGCGCGCGGGGTGGCGGACCCACCGTCGTCGTCACGGATGTCGGCATACTGAAGCCGCAGCCGGGTGGCGAACTTGCGCTAGTGGCGGTTTACCCGGGCATACCGGTCGAGGAAGCCCGCGCGGCCGTCGGCTGGCCGTTGGCTGTCGCGCCGCAGGTTGAAACTATTGCGGCACCGACCATGAAGGAACTTGCGGCATTACGCGCACTCAAGGCCCGCACCGAGGCGGCGCATCGCGAACCAGTGAGACTACCGATATGAACGCACCCATACGAGCGGGAGACAACGTGAGCCACCCACACATAAAGATGGAATTGCCCGGGCCGAAGGCACGCGCAATGATCGCCCGCGATACGCAGGTCGCATCGCCCTCCTACCCGCGCGATTATCCCTTCGTGATGTCGCACGGGCGCGGCACCGAGGTCTGGGACGTCGACGGCAACCGCTTCCTCGATTTCGCCGCGGGCATTGCGGTCTGCGCCACCGGTCATGCCCATCCCGCCGTCGTTGCTGCCGTGCGCGAGGCCGCTGGCAAGTTCCTGCACATCTCGAGCGATTACTGGCACGAGGGAATGACGGCGCTTTGTGAGCGGCTCGCCGCGCTCGCGCCGATGGGCGAGCCGGTCATGAGTTTCCTGTGCCAGTCCGGCACGGAGTCTGTCGAGGGCGCGCTGAAGCTTGCGCGCTACGTCACCGGACGGCAACGCATCATCGCTTTCCTCGGCGCATTTCATGGCCGCACGATGGGCTCGCTCGCACTGACGTCCAGCAAGTACACACAGCAGGCCGGGTTCGCGCCGGTCATGCCGGGCGTCACGCATGTGCCCTACCCGAACACCTATCGGCCGCTGTTCGCGGGCAGCGACCAGGGCAAGGCCGTGCTCGATTACATCCGCATGCTGTTCGAACGCAATCTGCCCGCAACCGAGGTCGCGGCGGTCGTCGTCGAGCCAATCCAGGGTGAAGGCGGCTATCTCGTGCCGCCGGATGGATTCCTGGCAGGCCTGCGGCAGATCTGCGACGAGCACGGAATATTCCTGGTGTTCGACGAGGTGCAATCCGGCGTCGGCCGCAGTGGCCGCATGTTCGCCTGCGAGCATTCCGGTGTGCGGCCCGACATCATGACGCTCGCCAAGGGCCTGGGCTCCGGCCTGCCGATCGGCGCCATCGTCGCAAAGCGCAGGATCATGCAGCAATGGAAAAAGGGCGCGCATGGCAACACTTTCGGCGGCAATCCGCTGTGTTGCGCGGCTGCCATCACGACGCTCGACCTGGTGCGCGATCAGTACGCCGCCAATGCGGCGAAAGTCGGCGCCCATTTCGTGGCGCGACTGAAGGAGCTCGCGAAAGCCTATCCCTGTATCGGCGACGTCCGCGGCCGCGGCCTGATGCTCGGCATCGAGCTGATCAAACCAGATGGGTCGCCAGCGCGTCCGCTCTGCGACGCGATGCTGCACCGTGGTTACCACAATGGCCTGCTGCTCCTGTCCTGCGGTGTCAGCACGTTGCGATTCATGCCGCCGCTCTGCGTGACCGAAGCCGAGGTGGACGAATCCATCGTCATCCTGCGCAAGAGCCTCGACGAGGCGCTGGCCGGCGCTGCTTGAATCACACCGGTCGCGCCCTGTTCATCGCAGCGCTGCTCTGGTGCGCGGCCGCGGCTGGCGCCGGGCGCGAGCCGGTTCTCAAGCAGGTTGACCTGCCGCACAACTATTACTGGCGCGAACTCTACCTGCCACAGCTCACGACGGGACCGTCGGCTGGGGCCTTCATGCCGGACGGCCAGGCGCTCGTGTACAGCATGGCGGGTTCGCTGTGGTCGCAGCACATCGGCACGGATGAAGCCGTCGAGCTGACGCATGCCGACGCCGCCTATGACTACCAGCCGGATGTCTCCCGCGCCGGCGGCAACGTCGTGTTTACACGCTATGACGGCAACGCCATGGAAATCTGGCGGTTCGATCTCGCGAGCAAGCGCGAAGACGCCCTGACCGCCAATGGCGGCGTCAATGTCGAGCCGCGGCTTTCCCCCGACGGCAGCATGCTCGTCTGGGTGTCCACCGCCGATACCGGGCATTTCGATCTCATGATCGCGGACATCGGTGAGGCAGGACTCGTCAATGTGCGGCCGCTCGTCGCTCCAAGGCGGAGTTCGCTCGACCGTTACTACTACTCGGCCCACGATCATGCGATCAACCCTTCCTGGTCGCCGGACGGGAAATGCGTCTTCTATGTCGGCAACGCGGAGATTGGCTGGGGCAGCGGCAGCATTCACTCGGTGTCAGCGACCCGATCAGCCGGCGGCGGCGATGCGTCGACCTGCGAACCTGCGACCCGGCACCAGGAGGAAACAAGCTGGGCGGCGCGGCCGGAGGTTGCGCCGGATGGAAGGCGAATCCTGTTTTCCAGCTATCACGGGCGGCAGCGGCACCAGCTCTGGCTCACGACCGTCGATGGTGCGGCACCGCTGCCGCTTACTTTCGGGGACTTTGACCGGCGCAATGCGCGCTGGTCGCCGGATGGAAGCCACATCGCCTACATCAGCAACGAGCAGGGCAACACCGCGCTGTTCGTGCAGGAATTCTTTGGCGGTGCGCGCACCCAGGTCGTCGCGAAGACACGGAAGTATCTGCAGCCGATGGCGAAGCTCTCGCTCGATATCCAGGACTCAAACGGCCAACGCATCCCGGCGCGGGTCACCGTGTTGGGCCCCGACCGGCGCTGGCACGCGCCCGCGAATGCCTGGATGCACGGCGACGAGGCATTCGACCGTTCACTGCAGCCCAGCGAGACACATTACTTCCATTGCGTATCGCCCTGCGAGATTGAACTGCCGGCCGGCAAGACCTCGCTCGTCGTGCAATACGGCTTCAGTCACCTGCCCCACTCCGAGTCGGTGAATCTCGCCGCAGGCGCCCGCCGCGAACTTCTCGTCAAGCTAACCGGTAACGCCCTGCCCGAATCATTCGGGCGTCACGTCAACGCCGACCTGCATGTGCACATGAACTATGGCGGCCATTACCTCAACACGCCGGCACGCATGCTCGCCCAGCAGGATGCCGAGGATCTCGACGTCGTCTACAACCTGATCGTCAACAAGGAAGAGCGCTTCCCCGATATGGGGTACTTCAGCGCCGCGCCCGATCCGGCGAGCGGCAGGCGCGTGCTGTTTCATGCCCAGGAATATCACACGAGTCTCTGGGGTCATCTCGGACTCCTGCACCTGTCGGATCATCTGCTGCTGCCGGGCTACACGGCGTATCGGCACACGGCGCTCGCGAGTCCCTGGCCGCACAACGGCGCGATCGCGGACCTCGCGCATGCGCAGGCGGCACTGGTTGGCTATGTGCATCCGGCCGATGCAGAAATCCTGCCGGAAACGGATCGCTCGCTGACCTATGAGCTGCCGGCCGATGTCGCGCAAGGCAAGGTGGACTATCTCGAAGTCATGGGATTTTCGGATCACCGGATCACCGCGGGGATCTGGTACCGCCTGCTGAATCTCGGCTACCGCGTTTCCGCCGGGGCCGGCACCGACGCGATGGCGAATTACGCATCGCTCCGCGGACCGGCCGGCGACGTCCGCGTGTTCCTCGAAACCGGCGGCGCAAAGACACCCGCCGCGCTTTATTCAGCGCTGAAGGAGGGACGGACCTTCGTCAGCAATGGTCCGCTGCTTGGGCTGGAGCTCGCCAGGCTGCGCCCGGGCGGCGTGCTACGCGAAGCATCGGGGCCAGTGCCGTTCCGGGTCGCGCTGCGCTCGCCCGTCGCGGTCGATCACCTTGAGTTGGTGCACAACGGCAAAGTCATCAAGACATTTGAGCTGACCGGCGCGCGCCGGAATCTCGACGCCAGCGGTGAGGTATCGCTGCCGCGCGGTGGCTGGTTGTTGCTGCGGGCCTGGAATGAGCACGCCGATCCGCTGGTGTTCGACCTCTACCCATATGCGACGACCGGCCCGATCTATCTCGAACTTCCGGGCGGCCCGGAAAGCGCCGGTGAGGATGCGGCGTTCTTCGTCACCTGGATGGATCGCATGATCGCCGCTGCGGAAGCAAATCACGATTACAACAATGAGCGGGAGCGCGCTGCCACGCTCGAATATTTCCAGGCTGCGCGCGAAAAGTTCCTCGAAAAGTCGAGGGGCCAGAGCAATCCATGAGACGGGCCTCTGGCTCGGGCGCTGATAGGACCGCTACTTGACCAGCCGTCCGTAGTGCTCGAGGAGGGCGACCAGATCCGCATGCGGCAGCGCCTTCGCATAGTGACCTTCCGTGCCTTCCATGTCGCGGGCAGCGACCATGGCGTTCACGATCGCTTCCTCGGTCGCCTGGACGGTGGCCCGGAACAGGTCGTCGAGCTGTGAATTGGACATGAATTCCGCGAGCGACAATGGCGCCCCGCGCAGCGGCGCCGCATTCGCGGTCGAGAACGCGATGAAGATGTCGCCGGAACCATTGTCCGAGGTCGAACCCATGCGCCCGAGGCCGAGCGAAGCGCGTCTCGCCATGCGCTTCAGTTGATGCGGCAGCAGCGGCGCATCGGTTGCGATCACGATGATGATCGAGCCCGTTTCGCTCGCCTCTTCGTTGTCCTCGCTGTAGACACGATGCTCGCGCAGCTGCTGTCCAATCGGCACGCCCGCGATGCGCAGCGCATCGCGCAGGCCGTGATTGGCCTGGACCAGCACGCCGACGATGTGCTCGCGGCCATCGATCGCGACGCGACGCGAGGCGGTGCCGATGCCGCACTTGAACTCGTAGCAGATGGTGCCGGTGCCGGCGCCGACATTGCCCTCTTCAACCGGCCCGCCCGCCGCCTTTTCCAGAGCCTGGTCCACGTGCTCGGCGCGCACGTGGAAACCATTGATGTCGTTCAGGTGCCCGTCCCATGTTTCTCCGACCACGTCGTTCGACCACCAGTAGCCGGTCGGATCCGGATCGCCCTGGCGCACACGCCAGGCGATGGCCGCATCGTGCACGACGCCGACGCTGTGCGTATTAGTCAGCAGCACCGGACCCTCGAGTTCTCCCGATTCCTCGAGCCAGGTCGTGCCGGTCAGCTCGCCCGCGCCATTCAGCGCGAACCAGGCGCCGAAGGCGTGAAGATTCAGGCTGTCGCGCCCGCGCGGCAGGATCGCGGTGACGCCAGTGCGCACCTTTTTGCCGCCCTCCAGATCCTCAATGAGCGTCACCTGGCCAACGGTCACGCCGGCCACATCGGTGATGGCATTCAGCGGCCCCGGTTGGCCGTCGAAGGGCACGCCAAGATCCCGCGCCCGGGGGCCCGCTGCGCTCGCGGCCGTCGCAAGCGCCAATGTCAGTGTCAGGATGATTCGCATGGATGCATGATGATTCGTCGCAATAGTCGAGTTCAACTATTATTACGCGCCGCCCATGCCGGCCTGACGGAGATCACGACATGAATAAGCGGCGTCTTGCGGTCACCTGGCTGCTACTTACCGCCCTGCTCATGACAGCGCCGCTTGCCTCAGCCGAGACGGTGATCGTGCGCGCCGGCCGGCTGCTCGATGTCGAGCAGGGCCGCTATCTCGAGAATCAGGCGATCCGCATCGAGAACGGCAGGGTCGCCGCCATCGCGCCATACGCCGCGGGCGCCACCGGCGACGCGCGCGTGATCGACTGGTCAGCCTACACGGTGCTGCCGGGGCTCATCGACCTGCACACCCACCTGATCGGCGATATTTCCTCGGCTGCTGTTGCGGCGCCGCTGCTGAATTCCGGGGCGCAGGATGTGCTGCTCGGCGTAGATCACGCACGCGCAACCCTCGCGGCCGGCTTCACGACCGTGCGCGATGTCGGCACTTATCGCGCATTCACGGACGTTGCATTGCGGGACGCAATCCAGGCCGGCGTCGTCGAGGGGCCGCGCATGTTCGTTGCGGGTGCCTACATCACCGTCAGCCAGGGTGGTGGCGAAGTGACCGGGCTTGCACCCGACGTCGTCGTGCCGGCCGACATGCGTCGCGGGGTTGCCAATTCTGTAGACGAGGTCCGGCAACGGGTGCGTGAATTGCTCGCTGGTGGCGCGGATTTCATCAAGGTCATCGCGACCGGAGCGGTATTCACGGCTGGCACGACGCCCTCCGCCCCCGAATACACCGAGGCAGAGCTGCGTGCCGCGGTCGAAGAAGCGGCGAATGCCGGGACTTTCGTCGTCGCCCACGCACACAGTGCGGAAGGCATCAAGCGCGCGGTACGCGCCGGTGTCCGCTCCGTCGAGCACGCCTCCTACCTGGATGACGAGGGCATTGAGCTGATGGTCCGCCACGGCACCTGGCTGGTCGCCGATATCTACAATGGCGATTACACCGAGGAAGTCGGGAGCCGCGATGGCTGGAGCGCGGAAATACTGCGCAAGAACCGCGAGACGACCGGCACCCAGCGCGAGGCCTTCACCAAGGCCGTCCGCGCCGGCGTGAAGATCGGCTTCGGCACTGATGCCGGCATCTATCCGCATGGTCAGAATGCGCGGCAGTTTGCCTACATGGTGCGCTATGGGCTCTCCCCGCTCGGCGCGATACGCGCGGCCACCATCGATGCGGCGCGCTGTCTCGGTCAGGAACGCGACCTTGGTTCCGTCACGCCCGGAAAGTTCGCCGACATGATCGCGGTCGCCGGCGATCCGCTTGTCGACGTCGAGACGCTCCGCAAAGTCGCGGGTGTCATCAAGGAAGGTCGATCAATCACCGGTGGTCGTCCATGAATACCCGCCAGCTGGGTTTCTGGATGTGCACGGCGCTCGTGGTCGGCAACATGATCGGAATGGGCATTTTCGTGTTGCCCGCGTCGCTTGCGCCCCATGGCTTCAACGCCTTCATCGGCTGGGCCGTGACCGTCTTCGGCTGCGCGCTGCTCGCGGTCGTCTTCGTGATGCTGGTGCGGCGCATGCCCGACGCCGACGGCCCGTTCGGCTATATCCGCGCGACGCTCGGCGAGGGCGTGGCATTCGCCGCGTTGTGGTGCTACTGGATTTCCATCTGGGTCTCCAATGCGGCGCTCGCGGTCGGTGCTGCGGGCTACCTGACGAGCGTCGTCCCGCCGTTGGCGCAGGTCCCGTCCGCCTTCACTGCTGCGGGCCTCGTGTGGCTTTTTGTCCTGATCAATTCGTTCGGCGTCCGCGCGGGCGGACGGGTGCAGGTGCTGACCGCGGCGCTGAAACTGGTGCCGCTCG
>Ga0315286_10003672_pt1 | contig 14561 bp, 11 predicted proteins | sample YL17G10_0_MG_FD_205038 | JGI IMG/M metagenome (GOLD analysis project Ga0315286, IMG submission 205038) | Sediment microbial communities from Yellowstone Lake, YNP, Wyoming, USA - YL17G10_0 | ecosystem: Environmental > Aquatic > Freshwater > Lake > Sediment | place: USA: Wyoming | collected...
CCATCAACCTTAGAAAGGCAGTCCTTATGTTGATTCTTTTATCAACCGGGATTTTAATCCTACGGCCATATATATCATCTATAAGTTTAGGCGTAAGGGAAAATATACAATTCTTTAAATTTAAAGCGTCTATTATTAGCATTATTAGATATCTTATTGTAAGCCTTCCTATCTTAACGTTAATCCATATAAATAGAAAGGAAATGAATGGGAGATTGGATAGAGAAGCTATGATTATTCTCTTAACTATTATTTCGACAACATCCTGTATCTACATTTTAATTCACCTGCCCTGGGATAATGAGTATAAATTTTTAATGCTTTCCGTATTAAATTTAGGCATAATAGGAGGAATAGCTTTTGGGACAATGAGTAGATGGCGTAACAATTTTGCGGTTTTTATTCTATTATTTCTGTTTCTCAATCCTTCATATTATGATACGCAGGCAAAAATAGCGAGATTAAAAAACATCCCTAATATATGTATTGAAAAAGGAAGATATGTTTATCATATAGATAAAGAGGAGAATGAACTACATCGCTGGATTAGAAAGAACACATCCCCGGATAGCATATTTGTTGATTCAGAACTTACTATCCCGGTCTTCGCTCATAGGGACCTTTTTATCGGAATTGGCTCAGAAGAGAATGGGGAGAAAAATCTTGGCTATAGCGTGCCTATAAAAGATATTTTGCTAGCGTGCGGATACGATTATAATTTAATTGAGAAAAGGAGAAGGATAGTTAAAGGTATCTATGACACAACTCAAAAGTCTTTAGACAAAGAAACAGAGGATTTTTTTAGCCTAAACAAAGACATCTATATTGTTGTTAGGAAAAGGGCGATAGAATCAAAATTCAATCAGGACAGATTTGATAGAGTTTTTAAATCGGCTGAAGGAAATCTTCTTGTATATAAACCAAAAAACACCGGATATAGCCAGCGAGGTTTATAGTAACAGGTTTTATAAAAACAGACGATTTTTTATATTATCTTATGGAAAGAAAACTGGATTCGAATAGAAGAATAGTCCTTGTTAAGCCGAATCATCCTGTAAAAGGCATATTGATTCCGCCGATAGGGCTTGGGTATTTAGCTGCTTCTGTAAGAGAAAATACGGATTGGGATGTCTTTATCTTAGATGCCTTTAGAGACAATCTCTCTTTGAAAAAAACTATAGAAGAAATATTAAGGTTTGACCCAGATGTTGTCGGCATTACTATGTATAGCCGAGACTATGCCAGCGTAAAGAGAATATCAGCGGGTCTTAAGCAGATAAAGCCAGGGCTGAGCATAATTGTAGGCGGGCCGCATCCCAGCGCAGTGCCGGAATTGACGATGAATGATATACCAGAGCTTGACTATATTATTGTAGGCGAGGGAGAGATACCGCTCGCTTTATTTTTGAATCAAATCTCTATCGGCAAAAACGGATTCGATAAAATTCCAAACTTAGTCAGACGGGATAAGCAAACAAAGATAATTATAAATCCACTTACCTCAGAAGATAATTTAGATATTTTCGGCACGCCTGCGTGGGATTTGATAGACCCTCGTAAATATCCGCCAAGACCCCACGGAGCATTTTTTAAAAATTTACCCATAGCGCCCATAATTGTTACGCGGGGATGCCCCTACCAGTGCACATATTGCGGAGGGCATTTAGTAACTGGCAGGAAGATTAGATGGCGTTCAATTGAAGCTGTTATTAAAGAGATAGGTTTATTAGTGGAGCGGTTTGGCGTAAAAGAGATACATATCGAAGACGACAACTTTACTTTTAACAAAGACTATGTGATGCGGTTTTGCGCCGAACTAAATAAGTTAAAATACGAATTATCCTTAGCCTGCCCAACGGGGTTAAGACTCGATATGCTTGATGAAGAGTTGGTAAAAACGATGGAATCTGCCGGTTTTTATTACTTTGCTGTAGGGGTTGAGATAGCTTCTCGCCGGCTTCTTAAGAAGCTAAAGCGGAATATGACCCCAGAGGCCATGAAAGATAAGATAAATATGGTAGCGCGCGCAACTAGAATTCGCATATTAGCCCTTTTATTGTTTGGGCTGCCCACGGAGACTAAAGACGAGATTTATGAAACATTAAAGTTTGCCCTTACAATGCCGTTTCACAGGGCGGATTTTGGCATATTTGTGCCGCTTCCAGGAACAGAGATTTTTGACGAACTTGTAAAAGAAGGGAAGCTAGAACTTGAAAGTTTCGATTTTGAAAATATTATGTCAGATAAAGTTTTTGTTAGCTTGGGCGATATTTCACTCTTTGAATTGCGCTTGCTTAAGGTTTATCTTAATCTTAGATTTTATATGCGTCCTAAAATAATCTGGGGAATCCTCAAGGACATAAAAAGAATTAGCAATTTAAATACAATAATTAGAAGAATAGCAGAGTATTTTGTCAAGTAATTCTACGGTTATTTGATGAATATTACGCCACAAGACAAGAATCAAATCGAAATTTCAGTAGTAGTCCCCATATTTAATGAAGAAAAAACGATTGATATCTTGTACAAAAAGATAAAAGATGTCCTTGGGGAACTCGGGGAAAATAATGAAATTATATTTATCGATGACGGCTCAGTCGATGGCTCTATAGATATTCTAAAACATCTGTCTATTTTAGATAATATGGTTAAGGTTTTTCAGTTCTTATCCAATCAAGGGCAGCATAAAGCCATAGAGAAGGGTTTTATGGAAGCCAAAGGAAGGATTATTGTTACTATGGATTCGGACCTCCAGCATGACCCTTATGATATTCCAAAACTAATAGAAAAAGCAAATGAAAATTTTGATATAGTATGCGGTTGGCGTAAAGCTCGAAAAGACCCCTGCTATAAAATTGTAAGTGCAAAGATAGGTAATTTTATACAAAGAAAGATAACAGGATTAAATCTGCATGATATGGGTTGCGGTATGCGGGCATACAGAAGAGATATTGTTAAAGATACAATCGTTGCGAATAGATATGAGATTGGGCTTCTGCCATATATTCTTTCAAAACGCACAAACAGGATAACTGAAATAGAGATAGCGCATAATAAACGTATCTATGGCAGAAGTAATTATAAGCTTTTATATATCTTCGGAACAATCTGCTGTTATATAAAGCTATTATTAACTAAGAAATAAATATCTTCAATCACATTTACTTATAAAACAGATGGAGAATAAGATATCCATAGTAATACCGGTTCATAATGCCGAACAGACCTTAGCGAGATGCCTGGATAGCATTTTTGCGCTTGACTACAAAAACTTCGAAGTCATTGTAGTTGACGACTACTCTACTGATAGTTCTGTTGAGATTGCCAAGAGATATAGTTGCAAAATTTTAGTTTTGCCTGAAAGAAGAGGGCCTGCGTTTGCGAGAGATAGGGGAAGTAATTTAGCAGACGGGGAAATAGTGGCATTCTTGGATTCTGACTGCATAGTCCCGGAAGACTGGCTAAACAAAATAAACAAAAGACTTACTTCCGATATTGTAGGCATAGGCGGCAGATATGATTTTTTAAAAGATACGGATATTATTAGCAAGCTTTTTATGGCATATTGGTACCTGAAGGATATAGTCTACACAAAACCCAGGGCGCTTGTATCCCTCTACGGAGGAAACTGCGCCTTTTGGAGATCCTCCCTTCTGCGCATAAGAGAGAAGAAAGAATTATTATATTGCAGCAAAATGGTAGGTAGCGATGATACGTTGATGTGTTGTGAATTGGCCAGATTTGGGAGAGTAATTTATGACCCAGACATATCTGTAATCCATAATCCAAAATATACATTGTTAGATATACTAAAAAAATCCATCTTTTACGGATATAATGGTGCAAGGACAACAGGCCTATGTGGGGGCTTATTATTCAAAGAGCCTCACCATCTATATAAAAGCCTTCTTTATATACTTTCGCTTTCTCTTCTAATTCTACCATCTGTGCTTTTAATTCTGCCTATATGGAAAGTCTATTTTTTTCTCCTTATAGTTTATTTAGCAGCGCAGTTGCCGATCATTATATTAGCGTATAGACGCTCGTTAAAAAGTCCTTACATTTTTTTACTGCCTATAACGGTATTTACCATAAGCATCTTTAACTTTATAGGACATATTAAAGCGCTCCTGCAGATTATACATGGAATAATTAAGAAAGTTTTGTGGCATATTAAATTTATAATTAATATAATTAATCCATCATCCCCATCGCGCATCTTCTTTTTTGTTACAACCAGATGTAACGCCGACTGTTATTTTTGTTTTAACAAGAATGGAGGCCGAGTTTATAATAAAGAAAACGAACTGTCTCTAGATGAGATCAAAGTGATAACAGAAGATATGGGTTTTTTGCCATGGTTGGTTATTACAGGAGGAGAACCGTTCTTAAGGGAAGACCTCTATGATATATGTAAGTTATTTTACAATAATTGCGACACAAGGTTTATTACTATAGTAAGTAACGGAATATTGTCTCCGCGCATAGAAGAAACGGTGGAGAGGCTTTTGATAGACTGCGGGCACCTCCATCTTGCTATTGTCATTGCACTTGATAATATAGAAGAAAAGCACGATTATCTTAAAGGGGTCAACGGCTGTTACAGTGTTGTTTTATCTGTATTGGAGAAGCTCAATGGGTTAAAATCAAGATTTTCTAGGTTGACATTGGATGTAAATACGATATTAGTTAAAGAAAATGCGGATGATATCGAATATATCTTGGATTATTTCAATAAAAATCTCAATTACGATAGGCACTATTTAAACCTGCTAAGGCAGCCAGCTTCAACTAGCATTGAACCGGAGTTTATATCAATTGAAAAATATTTCAAATTGCTGCAGAAAGCCAACATGAGATTTAAAGGACGACTTAGTTCCATAAAAGAGAAATTCTATAAGTCATTGCTGGAGTATTGCCGCGATAAGTCTTTAAAGGAATATGAGATAAGAGGGTCATTGCGGCCATGCCTGGCAGCGCGAAAATTCTTTGTTATAAAAAGCGATGGCTATATCCTTGCATGCGAGTTATTAGCAGAACGAATAGGTAATCTTAGGGATGAAGGATATAATTTTAGAAAAATTATGAGGTCCCAAAAGGTAAAAGAAGCAAGGCTAAGAATCAGAGAGAATAGGTGTTACTGCCAATGGCCTTGCGCCGTTACTTCTAACATAATCTTTAATATCTCTTCATATCTAAGAATTCTAAGTGCGACAGCGGCTACTTATTTTAAAAAGCCTGCAAAAGTTAATTCATAGAAGCCTCTCAAATTGGCTTAAATAAAGCACTGTTGACAAAAGTAACTAAGGGCATTCCATGGATAGAATAAGCGTAGTAATAACCTGCTATAATGAAGGCGAACGCTTACGGCGGGCATTTGCAAGTCTCGAAAGCCAGACCGACAGGGATTTTGAAATACTTATTGTAAACGATGCCTCGCCTGGTCTCTTGACAAATTAGATCTGCCGTGAATTGAAACAAGAAAAGAAAGCACGTATTATCTGGTATAAGAAAAACGGCGGATTATCGGCAGCGAGAAATAGCGGCTATGAAGCGATGCGGGGTGATATCTGTGCTCCATTAGATGCCGATGACACACTGCCGCAAGGAGCAATAGCTGCTATACGAAAAGGTTTTAGAGAAAATCCAGAAGTAGATTTTGTCTTTGGAAATTATATCCGTCGGGAGCAGGAATAGAGCATTGAGGAATTGGTAGATTGCAGTATACTTTGTTCTTCCGAGGGCTTATTAAACCCAAGACAACTAACTCGCAAGTGGATTTTCTACGGCGGAAGTCTCTGCCGAAAATCTCTATGGGAAAGGCTTAACGGATATACACAAGAGTTTTCATACGATGGCCAGGATGTAGATTTCTGGATGCGAGCTTTAATTTCAGGCGCAAAAGGGACATATATCAACCATGCGATTTATGAGTGGAACAGGTCAAAAAAGGGTATGAACTACAACGCGCCAAAGGAAAAATGGCTCGATGTTTATTTAAAGAATATCGAATTCTTTGATAGGTTTGGCAATGGCATAAGAGCGAAGGCAAGTTTTATCTTAGAATATATATCAATGGCAAGATTTAAAAAAGCAGGGAAGCTGGCCAGCAGTTAATAAGCCGCTAATCTAAAGATGATACGAGAGGAAAATTCAGTACAAGTAAAAGAAAGAGCAGAAGAGATAGCAAAAAAGATGCGCATCTCATTGCTTGAAAAAGGAAGGCCTATTTATTTAACTACTTCTGCTTTAAGTTCAAGTATGTATCCGTTTATAAAAGGCGGAGATATAATTAAGGTTGCGCCCCTAAAAGAGAATGAGATAAAGATAGGCGATATTATTGCTGTGGATAATAGTGATATAGGCCGAGGCCGGTATACGCACAGGGTGATAGAAATCTTTAGCCATGACGATGGGAAGTTTTATCTAACCAAAGGAGACGCTAATAAACACATAGACGAAGCAATTAGATTTGATAGTATTACAGGAAAAATAACTGCGATTGAAAGAAAAGGCTTGAGGATAAATTTCGGCCACCCTCTTTGGGATATCTACTTTAATAAACATATAGCCAGGCTTTCTGCAAGGCACGGTAAGATGCTGCGCGCTATCGCTCCTTACATAAGCCTAGTTATAGAACGGAGATGGTTCTTCTCAAAGCTTAAAAAGAGAATAAAAAGAGCTAATGCAGCCCGTGATAACACTCAAGAGCTAATTTTAATCTGCGCACGCGTAAATATCGAAGAGGGCTTAATAGAGAGAGCAAAAGAGCGCTTAGAAAGAGGCATAGATTGGGAGTTCTTTATGGAAGCTGCTATGGGATCCGGAGTACACCTTCTCTTTTATAATTCATTGAATAAAATAAGCCAATTAATAACCATTCCCCAGGAATTTATTGATAGATTGAAAGCAGCATACCTTTACGCTCTATCAAAAATGATTTTTCAGCATAGAGAGACAACCGGGCTTTTAAAATTATTTTTTCAGAGAAATATCCCGGTTATACTGCTCAAAGGCTCGCTTCTCTCAAAGCGTATCTACGGCGATATTGCAAGCAGGGGTTTAAGCGTGGATATAGATTTATTAGTCGAAGAAAAAAATAGAGAAACTGCCAAAAAATTATTGGAAGAATTTGGTTATGTATTTAGTCCGGATAAGGCAGTCAAGACAGAATTACTCTGGCAGCATATGTTTACAAAATCAGGCAGCGCAGCAGTAGACCTCCACTGGGAGATAATCCCGACAATCTTGGAGAGTGAAAGGATAAAGGGGCTTTGGAGGGGCATAAGGTTGAATAAGGAAAACGGGGTCTGTCACTATGAATTTAAAGAAGAAGAACTCCTGTTTCAACTTTCGCTGCATCTGGTAAACAATTTTCATACAGTACAGTTACGCTATATCTGCGATATAAATGAGCTTTTGACCAGATATAAAGATGCGTTGGATTGGGGTAGTATCGTGGAAAAGGCCAAGAAGCTTAACTTATCAAGTTCACTTTATACAAATCTGGTTCTATCTAAAGGGCTCTTTGGTACTCCTGTTCCCCAGAAGGCATTAGCTAAACTCAAGCCTGGGTTACTAAAATCTGTTTTTATCAAGATATTTGCCAACAAAAAAGTAGTTCTAGATAGAGATTGCTGGCAAAGGCAGTTTATGAGATACTTTCTCTGGCATCTATTCTTTTCATTATTAGAGGCCCGCTCAATTAGAGACTATTTTACGATAATTTTTCCGCCCAGAGAGAAGATGGGGGGCAAAACTTATGCACAGAGACTTACTAGGGGGCTATACAGATTTATCCAAGGTTTAAAAGGCACAAGGACACAATAGAACAGGAAGGAGCTTGCGCTTTATAAAAACCCAGCGAAATTAAAATCTGTTAATGGATCAGTTATTGATAGAGTAGTTTTTCAGCCAGAATTTCCGTTCAGCCCTTTTTGTTAAAAGCTCTCCTAATTTTAATCCCTCTTTGATACAGGCATCCATATTTATATATTTGAAAGTGCCAACCCTGCCCAACAAGAATAGGTTTTTATAGGAAGAAAGATAGGCGGTAAGTTTTTCTAAATTTATTCTGTAGTTTATATCATATATAGGATAGGCGTATTCGACTCTTATCACACAGTGGTCCTCTGCTTCAAATTCCTTTAAGATGGGAAGAGTCCTTATTACCTGATGGGCAATTTCTGTGTTACCCATTTTCCAGATATCGTCATCCTTATTGCAAAATACCTCAACACAGACTCCTGTTTTATTCTCTGGCGCCATATAAGAAGACCAGTTTTTTGGTTCGTGTATTCTTCCGAATATACGCTCACCCGGAATATAAATCCAGTGATTGGGGGTATAATTTCTTCTATTTAATACTATGAACACACATATAAGGCTTCTGTATTTTAAATTCTGAGCAGCATTTTTTATATCTGAAGGCGGATTAAATAACCCTATAAGTTCTGTTATGGGCATTGTTGAGACAAGATTTTCGCAGGCGTACTCATTTGAATTATTTACTATCACCTTTTCAATTCTACCATTACGGCAAATCAAGCCGGTTATCTCTGAGTTTAATCTTATATCTAAATCCTTAGATAGATATTCTGAAATCTTACCTATGCCATCTTTTGGATAGACAAGCTTATCTACAAAAGATTTTACGCCCATATCTTTTTTAAAGGCGTTCTTTACAACTCTCATCAAGGATATATTCTGTAGCCTTGTATCTACCAGTTCCTTAGAGATATTGTTACAGCTTATACCCCAAACCTTCTCGGTATAATCTCTAAAGAATAGTTTGTAGAGATGGTCGCCAAAACGGTTTATAGAACGCTCCTGGAAAGAAAGTTCTTTAAGGGGCTTTATCTTTCTAAATATATAAGTAAAAAACGATAATGTTATATCTAAAGGGTTAAGTTGAAAGACTACGGATGTCCGTAGGGGGTAGTCTATAAATTTGCCATCCTTATAGATTTTACTTTTTCTCTGAGTCTCAAGTATTTCCCCCTCAAGGAGTCTCCTAAAGAAGTTTTCAACAGAAGCGTCGTACGTAAAGAATCTGTGGCCTCCCAAGTCAAACTTAAAATTGCCAAATTCTTTCGTGACAGCTAACCCGCCTATATGAGGTTCTTTTTCTAATATAATAGCCCTATCTTTAAGAACCCATCCGCAGGATAATCCTGATATGCCTGCACCTATAATTACATTCTTATTTTCCATAATATTTCACTTATAGTCTATAGTTATAGTTTTTAATTACTGGCGGGTTTTTCTCCTTGCCCTAAATCCCGCTACGCCTTGTCTGGGAAGAAAATATTCTTTGTCCATAATGATATCGTATTTTTTCATGAGGCAATCTTTAACTCGATTCACTATATTGGAGTATACATCCCCAAACATATACCATTGATAATCATATTCACTGTTGGCGGCCGCCTTAAAAGACTTAGAATCTGTTGTAATATCCTCATATTTTAACTTTTTTACCCAGGGAATATCGGAATAAATGAGCTCATATTTAAAAGCAGGAATGCTGCGTTCATTAATATAAACAGCTATTTTATCATTCGCATCCACGGCCTCTTGAATTTCCTTAAGTAATATATGCCAGTTCTCTCTGCTTATTGACCATACTACTTCCTCGTAATTGAAGAATAAGCTTGAATTACGAAATATACTCGGCGCTAATAGGAAGGTTAATAATATTAAAGCCAGGCCTTCTTTTATTTTTAAACGGTCTTTTATAAAAGTCTCATAACTATGTCTTATGCATATAAAAAAACCGATAAATACCGCTGGGCTGAAGAATAGGTTATGACGAAATGGGCCCATCGGAACCAACCCCTTGGTTGATAATATACTACATATAACAATCGAATAGATAAATATCATCAGGACAGTGCATTTTATCATATCCTTTTCTTTGATAGAGGATAAAGGAATTGATATGGAATACATTAAAAATAATGTCGTTAATATAACAAAAGGTAAACCTAAAGGCAAATCGTAGAAGAAAAGCCTTTGCACATTAAAGAGCTGCCAGGATATAGTATAAATTATCATTTTTATGGTATTAAGAATATAGCCCGTGCCATCGTATTGATTCAGGTATGTTAAATGGGAAGGTTGAAAGCCGCGTGTTATTAAAAATTTCAACATACTGGTCTTTACGTAGAGTAAAGAAATAATAACAGGAAAGATTAGTATAAGTACTTTAAAGAATTTACGAATTTTAGAATCATCGTCCTTTATCATTACATATAAAACTAAAAAAACGACGAAAAAAGGGTAATAGATATGATACCCATACCCTGAAGTTATTCCTAATGAGATACTTAAGGCCAGCCAGATACAATGCGAAAATAATATATATTTATTTTTAAGGGTTTTTATTAGTATAAATAGAGTTAGCGCCGAACAGAATATCTCAAAAGAATATGGTCTCAATTCAGACGAATAAAAGACCCAGGGGGCGTTCCACGTGCAGAACGCTGCTATAGCAAATGCCCAATTTTTAGAAAATCCGCAACCTATGGAAATGAAATACATTAAAAGCAATGCCCCAAGGCCGAATAAAAAAGGAATTATCCTTAGCCAAAATACAGAATTTGATATCCTTGACCAGTGGTGTATAAGAATTGTAAAAGTAGGCGAACCTAAAAGCTTCCGGTGTGTATTATATGTCAGTCCCTGCCAAGTTATATCCTGGGCTTGAGCGTCTAATTTGTGCAGTTGTTGATAAGGAATTCCCTTAGAGGTCCAGAATTGTAGCGCTTCATCAAGCCAAAAACCGGATGCGTTCAATGTTATGATTCTAAATATAATCCCAGCCGATATGATATATTTAACTATGACCTGAAAGCGCATTCTTATACAACCCCACTTTAAGCTGCTATTTTATTCTCGTTTAATATATCTTTTAAGATAGGTATCCACCACTTCATCTGCAGGACCAAGCGCTATCTGGTTTCCTTTATCTAACAATAAGGCCTTCTCACAAAATTTCTTTACTAATTCCATATCATGGGAAACCATAATAATGGTTTTATAATATTACTTTTTGTATTTTTCTAATAATACATCATAAACGTTATAGGTTTCTATAGCTGACCTAAGCCAATTAAATTCTCTTATCACCTTTTCTCTTCCTGCTAATCCAATCTTGGTTCTTTCTTCTGGATTATCTAAAAGATAAGATATATTTCGAGCTAACTCTTCGGAGTCCTTGGGCTGTACAAAAATTGCCCCTATTCTGTTTTCTATTATTTCTTGGAGTCCTCCAACTTTTGTAATAACAACTGGTGTGGCACAAGCCATTGCCTCAACAGCTGTAAGGCTAAATGATTCATATAAAGAAGGAAGGACTACAATATCTGACTCCAGATATAAAGAAGGCATCGAAAGGTAGCTAGTCGAATTCTTCAAATAAAATTTATGCCTTGGGTTTTGTTTTAACTTCTCAATATAAAACAGTATCCAATCAATATTGGCGGCACAAAATAATATCTTTAGAGTCTTATTTTCTAATAATTCTAATGCCCTAAATAAATACTTAAGGCCCTTTCTAGATACAAGTCTCCCAAAAAATGCAATATTGTATTTCCTCTGCTTTAAGAGTTCATCCTTAGGTTTAAATAAATCTGAATCTACACCGTGTCTAACGATGAATATATTTTTTTTAATATTGAAGTTGGACCCCAGGTGTTCTTTTAGTTCCTTTGAGGGAACTATAAAACCATATGCCTTTTTAAACGCAATAACTTCTAAACAGTGGAGAAAGAAAAAATGAATCTTCCCCCTCAAAGAAAGTAGACGGTTATTACTTATGGACTCAGAATACCAAAATTCTTGAAGCCTTGTGGAATGAACTGTATGAATTACAGGTATTCCCCAAGATATGGCAGCATTATAGTTATCATGAATAAGATCATATCTATTCTTATTTTTGAATATAAAAAAACTGGTTTTAATATAAAACTCTAAGATTCTTAATTGGTACGGAAAACATTTTTTTAATCTTATGACCTTAATAGGTAATTCTTCAAAATCCTTTCCGATTTCAGTCTTCCCAGAGAAAGTCAATACTTCTATCGATATGTCCTTATTAAGCTTAAGCAGATACTTTATTATATAATAGAGATATATACCTACTCCTCCTATTATATTTGGGGCAAACTCAGGCGAGACAAACAATACTCTCATTATTCGTACCCCTCTCCATCACTTCTTCTCATGTATATAATTTCATTCTTTACAGGGTATTTCAATTTACAATTAATGCAGATCACTCCCTGATTTAGTGCGATATCTTTTTTACAAACTGGACAGGCTAAAATTGTTTCTAAATTGGGCTTTTTATTTTTAATCTCTCTGAAATGGACTAAATTAAATATATTGTATTTTATATTATCTTTCAGGCAATTAAAAATAATCTCAAGGAGGTTTTTCATGAAATTAAACGGTTTATTAGCAGGACTGTTTTTTAAAGATTCTTTTAAGAAAGAATTTAAATGGCTTCTCTTATAACTATCTAAATCTAAATTATCATTTTGTTCTATTATTTTGTAATTTATACTTTTATTCCAATGATATCTAATATTAAACAAATCTTTATTTTGCATATAAAATAGTTTAAAATAGGGATTCCTTAAAAAAATTGACAGTAATCCACCTAAATCATTGGAGACCTTTTTTCTTTTGAACATTAAGGTATTGCGTTCTAATATTATATACCACTTATGGTAATCCCATCCGAATAAAATTTCCGATATTATCGACGGGGTCTCTATATAGCCCCTGGAAGAAACCCTCACTAATTCTTTTAGAACTAGATCCGGATATTCGCTATGTTCAATAACATGTGAACAAATAGTATAATCGAAGATTTTATCCTTAAATGGCAAACTTTCTGCTTCTGCTACAATGAATATCCTATTCTTTAAAAATCTTATTTGGGTCTCTATTTTAGGTAAATATTCGCCACCTCTTTCAGTATCATTATCGATACATTTATCGCAGATAACATTGGCTCGAGGATGAGGATAATTTCCAGAACCAACATCTAATACTAAATCGGATTTTAAAATTTCACGACATATAATAAACCCCATTTGCACCTTAAGGCATTATGTTCTAAATATAGCTCGTTTCTTATTATAAAAAGGGAGTTCTAATCGAAATATAATTTTCATTAATATAACTCTCCATCTCCTTAGATTTGGACTGTCTAAAATATATTTAGAGTGCAACTCAATATCTTCCAGTCTGAAGCTTACTCTTTTAATGCTATTAAAAGCCATTATTTCTTTCTCTAAATAAGTCCCTGGTAATGGTGTAGTATATGTTAACTGAATATGTACAGGCTTTAACCTTCTGAGTAAATTTTTTGTCTCCTCAAAGGTGTCCTTTGTTTCATAAGGACCGCCTAGCATTACATATGCCCACGTATTTATTCTATGCTTCTTTGTTAAATAGAAAGCATCCTCTGTCTGTTTTATTTTTATTCCCTTGTTTGACTTATCTAAGAACAACTGAGAGCCTGACTCAACACCATATCTTATCTGTATACAATTTGCTTCTGACATATGTTTAATAAGATTTTCGTCAACAGTATCTACTCTACTATTACATGACCAAAATACTTTTAATTTTCTGTCTATAATCTGGCCGCATATCTTATGAATCCACTCTTTATTATAGGTAAAATTATCATCGGAAAACCAAATGCCGGAAATATTATATTTATCCACCATTTCTGTAATTTCATCGACTATATTCTCAGGCTCCCTTAATCTGACTTGCTCACCAAATATCTTTTTGATTACCGGTTGGCAAAATGAGCAATTAAAAGCGCAACCCCTTGAAGCCATAATATTTAAAGTTCTATGGCCAAACATCTGATTTCTTGCCATCCTTACTGCGTAATCTTTATAGAATATAAATGTTCTATCAGGAAAAGGTAAACTATTTAAATCAAGCCTAACAGTTTTATTATTTATTATAAGCTTTCCGTTATGTTTAAACCCTATTCCTTCTATTCCGTCAAAGGCCATCTTTTTTTCTATAATATTTTGTAATATCCTGCCAAAATTATCTTCCCCTTCTCCTATTACAACCATATTGATATCTTTATTTTCTAAAACTTCTTGGGGAAATAATGTTGGATGTGGGCCGCCCAATATGATAACCGTATCCCTATATTTATTTTTAATATAAGCAGATAATTGTTTTACAGTTGGATAAGTAGTGCTCATAACCGTAAAACCCACAACATCGGGTTTTTCTGTTGATAATATTCTTTTAAAGTAAGAAAGTTTCCGCGAAAAACTCAAATCTAATACACTTACATTAAATCTTTCGCTTTTTAGTTTCGTAGCTATATATAATAATCCTAGGGGAGTCTCGCAATCATTTGTCATCAGTGGATTTATCAATAAAATTTTAAGATTATGCATATCAAGAATATCGTTTAAGCCCTTGGTTTATTTAATTAAGGCCTTGCCTTTTTCAGATACAAGAACAGAGTCGCCATAGAGCAAATCTATATTAGGGTTTTTCAAAAACTCTTT
>Ga0315286_10003673_pt1 | contig 14560 bp, 14 predicted proteins | sample YL17G10_0_MG_FD_205038 | JGI IMG/M metagenome (GOLD analysis project Ga0315286, IMG submission 205038) | Sediment microbial communities from Yellowstone Lake, YNP, Wyoming, USA - YL17G10_0 | ecosystem: Environmental > Aquatic > Freshwater > Lake > Sediment | place: USA: Wyoming | collected...
GTCGATCCTGCGGCCGCTGCTCGCCGAGACCGGCGTCGAGCGGATCGGCAAGGTCGTGATCGGCACCGTCAAGGGCGACATCCACGACATCGGCAAGAACCTCGTCGCGATGATGCTCGAGGGTGCGGGCTTCGAGGTGATCGATCTCGGCATCAACACTCCGGTCGAGCAGTATCTCGAGGCGCTCGAGGAGCATCAGCCGGAGATTCTCGGCCTCTCGGCGCTCCTCACGACGACGATGCCCTACATGAAGGTCGTGATCGACACCCTCAAGGAGAAGGGGCTGCGCGACGATTACATCGTGCTCGTCGGCGGCGCACCCCTGAACGAGGAGTTCGGCGCGGCGATCGGCGCCGACGCCTACTGTCGCGACGCGGCGGTGGCGGCCGAGACCGCCCAGGCACTCGTGCTGGCGCGCCGCGCCGCGGCGAAGGCGAATTGAGCTCGGAGGCCACAACCGACCTCCTCGAGGACGAGGTCGCGTTCGCTGCGGCCGAGCGCCCGGAGGTGCTGATCCTCGCGTGCGGCGCGATCGCCCGCGAGGTGCTCGCCGTGATCTCCCTCAACGGGTGGACGCACGTCGACGTCAAGTGCCTGCCCGCGAAGCTCCACTCGACGCCGGAGAAGATCGCCGGCGCGGTCGACGCGAAGCTGACCGAGCTCGCCGGGAGCTACGACCGCGTCTTCGTAGCGTACGCCGACTGCGGCACCGCGGGGGCACTGGACGTCGTCCTCGACCGGCACGGGGTCGAGCGACTGCCGGGCGCCCATTGCTACGGCTTCCTGGCGGGCAACGACGCGTGGGACGCGATGCAGGAGGACGAGCCCGGCACCTACTACCTCACCGACTTCCTCGCGCGGCACTTCGAGGCGCTCATGGTGCGGCCATACAGATTCGACACCAATCCCGAGCTGATCGAGATGATGTTCGGCAACTACAAGCGCCTGATCTACCTCGCGCAGACCGACGACCCGGCCCTGCGCGAGCGGGCGATGGCAGCGGCCGAACTGCTCGGTCTCGCGTACGAGGAACGGCGGACGGCGTACGGCGAGCTACAACCGTCGCTCGTCCAGTTCGTGAACGTGGGTGCCCATGCCTGAGCTGACCGTGATCTCGTGGCGCGCGATCCCGGCCCAGGTGACGGCGGGCAAGGGGCGCGGCGCCTCGCGCGTGCAGCTCTCCGACCGCTTCCAGGAGGCAATCGACGCAGCCGCGATGCGGGCCGGCCTGATCGGCACCGACGCCTATCTCGAGGAATGGCGGCGCGAAGCCCGGCTCTGTGGAGACGATCTCGAGGCCGAGGTGGCGGCAGCCGCCGCGCACCTCGAAGCCGAATACACCGACGAGAGGCTCGCGCGGCTCGTCCGCGCGAGCGGAGAAGAGGAGACCGCGTGACACAGACCGTCCTTTCCTCGGCCACGAAGGAGGTCGTGATCGGGTTCGACCGCCCGTTCGTGATCATCGGCGAGCGAATCAACCCCACCGGCCGCAAGAAGCTGGCCGAGGAGATGAAGAACGGCAACTTCGAGACCGTGATCGCGGACGCGATCGCGCAGGTCGAGGCCGGCGCGCAGATGCTGGACGTCAACGCGGGCATCCCGCTCGCGGACGAGCCGGCGATCCTGCGTCACACGATCGAGCTCGTGCAGTCGATCACCGACGTGCCGCTGTGCATCGACTCCTCGATCGTCGAAGCGCTCGAGGCCGGCCTCTCGGTGTACCAGGGCAAGGCGCTCGTCAACTCCGTCACCGGTGAGGACGAGCAGATGGAGCGCGTGCTGCCGCTCGTCGCGAAGTACGGCGCCGCGGTCGTCGCGATCTCGAACGACGAGACGGGTATCTCCGAGGATCCGGACGTGCGGTTCGCCGTGGCGCAGAAGATCGTCTCGCGCGCAGGCGACTACGGGATCCCGAAGGAGGACATCGTCGTCGATCCGCTCGTGATGCCGATCGGGGCGATGGGCACCGCCGGCCGGCAAGTGTTCCGGCTCGTGCGACGGCTGAAGGAGGAGCTCGGTGTCAACTCGACCTGCGGCGCTTCCAACGTCAGCTTCGGCCTTCCGAACCGGCCGGCGCTGAACGCGGCTTTCCTGCCGATGGCGATCGCCTCGGGCCTGACCTCGGCGATCACGAGCCCGCTGCACGACGAGGTGCGGTACGCGATCTGGGCCGCCGACGTGATGAACGGCAACGACGAGCACTGCGCGTCCTGGATCGCCCGCAACGGCGACTCCGGCGAGGCTGCGCAGACCGGCCGCCGGGGCGGCCGCGAGGGCCGGCGGAGGTCCGCGACCGCGTGACAATGGCAGCGGGCCGCCGGGAAGTAGCGGAGAGAGGCTTCAGCCTCTCTCCCGGGTGTCCGTGCCCGGGGGTGACGCGGCATGGCTGACCACCTCGTCGTCTTCACGCCGTCCGGCCGGCGCGGCCGGTTCGAGAACGGAACGACCGTGCTCGACGCCGCGCGTCGGCTCGGGGTCGACATCGACTCCGTCTGCGGCGGCCGCGGCATCTGCGGGCGCTGCCAGGTCGAGGTCAGCGAGGGTGAGCACGCGAAGCACGCGATCGTCTCGGCGGCCTCGAATCTCTCGCCGGTGAGTGAGGTCGAGCGCGCCTATGCGTCGGACCGTGGCCTCGCCGCCGGTCGCCGTCTCGGCTGTACGGCGTGCGTCGAGGGCGAGCTCGTGATCGACGTGCCGCCGGAGAGCCAGGTGCACCGGCAGGTCGTCCGCAAGGAGGCCGACGCACATCCGATCGAGGTCGATCCCGTCGTCCGTCTCCACTACGTCGAGGTCGAGGAGCCCGATCTCGCCTCGCCCACGAGCGATCTCGGCCGCCTCCGCGACGCGCTCGAGCGCGAGTGGGAGCTGACGGGGCTCGAGTGTGACACCCACGTTCTCCCCGTCCTGCAGAAGACCCTCCGCCGGGGTGGCTTCAGGGTCACGGTCGCGGTCCACGACGGGTCCGTGATCTCCGGTGTCTGGCCCGGGCTCCACGACACGATGTTCGGCATCGCCTTCGATATCGGCTCGACCACCGTGGCCGGCCACCTCTGCGACCTCGCGAGTGGTGAGGTGCTCGCATCGGCGGGCGAGATGAACCCGCAGATCCGCTTCGGTGAGGACCTGATGAGCCGCGTCTCCTACGTGATGATGAACCCCGGCTCCGAGAAAGACCTGACGCGCGCCGTTCGCGGTTGCCTCGCGAAGCTCACCGCGGAGCTCGCGAACGACGCCGGCGTCTCACGGGACGACATCCTCGAGATCACCCTCGTCGGCAATCCGATCATGCATCACCTGCTCCTCGGCCTCGACCCGACCGAGCTCGGCGGTGCCCCGTTCGCGCTCGCGATCGACGAGGCGATGCGGCTGCCCGCGACGGAGCTCGGCTTCCCGGTTCACCCGGGCGCACGCGCGTACGTGCTGCCGTGCATCGCGGGCCATGTCGGCGCGGACACGGCCGGCGTGATCCTCTCCGAGGCGCCCTACCTCGGCGAGGAGATCAACCTGATCGTCGACATCGGCACCAACGCCGAGATCGTGCTCGGCAATCGTGACCGCATGCTGGCCGCCTCGAGCCCCACCGGCCCCGCTTTCGAGGGGGCGCAGATCAGCTGCGGCCAGCGGGCCGCACCCGGTGCGATCGAGCGCGTGCGCATCGACCCCGATACGCTCGAGCCCCGCTACCGCGTGATCGGCAACGACGCCTGGTCGAACGAGCCTGCGTTCGCGGGCACCCACGTCACCGGCGTCTGCGGCTCCGGGATCATCGAGGCGATCGCCGAGCTCCACCTCGCGGGGGTGCTGACGACCGACGGCACGATCGACGGCACGCTGGCAACCCGCTCACCTCGGATCGTGGCCGACGGGCGCACGTTCTCGTACCTGCTCTCCGACGGCGAGCCCACGCTGACGATCACGCAGAACGACGTCCGCCAGATCCAGCTCGCCAAGGCCGCCCTCCACGCAGGGTGCCTGCTGCTCTTCGAGCGCTACGGGATCGAGCGCGTCGACCGGATTCGGCTCGCCGGCGCCTTCGGCAACCACATCGACCCGGTGCACGCGCTCGTGCTCGGGCTCGTCCCCGACTGCGACCCGGCCCACGTCACCTCGGCCGGGAATGCGGCCGGCACCGGGGCCCGGATTGCGCTGCTCGACCGCTCCGCCCGCGCCGAGATCGAGGAGGTCGTACGGCGGGTCGAGAAGATCGAGACCGCAGTCGAGCCGCGGTTCCAGGAGCTCTTCGTGGGCGCCATGGCGATCCCGCACGACACCGACCCGTACGAGCGGCTTCGCGCCGTCGTCGCACTGCCGCCGCGCCGCGTCGCCGAAGCCGCAGAGGGTCGCGGGCGCCGCCGCCGCGGCCAGAACGATTCCGCCCAAAGGAGCTGTGCATGATGGAGGATCTGGCATGACCGAGACAACCGGCGGCCGCCGGAGTGGTGGCCGAGCCGCACGACAGGCCGCCCGCGCGGTCACGAACGCCGAGAGCGTCCCGTACGTCACGAGGACGCTGACGCCCTTCGAGGTGCTCTCGGAGGAGCACCTCGAGCTGATCGAGGCGAACGCCGACACGGTGCTCGAGCAGGTCGGGATCGACTTCCGCGACACGCCCGAGGCGCTCACGCTGTTCAGGGATGCCGGGGCCGACATCGACGGCGAGCGCGTGCGCTTCCCTCGTGGTCTCGCCAGGCACCTCGTCCAGTCGACTGCGCCCGCGACCTTCACGCAGGTCGCGCGCAACCCCGTCAACAACGTGGAGATCGGCGGCATGAGCACGGTGTTCGCGCCGGCGTACGGCTCACCGTTCGTGCGCGACCTCGACAACGGCCGCCGCTACGGGACGATCGAGGACTTCCGCAACTTCGTCAAGCTGACCTACATGACGCCGTTCCTCCACCACTCGGGAGGAACCGTCTGTGAGCCCGTCGACGTGGCCGTCAACAAGCGGCACTACGACATGGTGTACGCACACATGCGCTATTCGGACAAGGCGTTCATGGGCTCGGTCACCCACCCGACCCGGGCGGAGGACACGGTCGCGATGGCGCGGATCCTCTTCGGTGCCGACTTCCTCGAGTCGAACACGGTGATCGTCTCACTTGCCAACGCCAACTCACCGATGGTCTGGGATTCGACGATGCTCGGTGCGGCGAAGGCGTACGCCGAGGCCAATCAGGGTGTTCTGATCACCCCGTTCATCCTCGCCGGCGCGATGAGCCCGGCGACGGTCGTCGGCGCCGCCACGCAGACTCTTGCGGAGGCCCTCGCAGGCATGGCGTTCTGCCAGCTCGTCCGGCCCGGCGCCCCCGTCATCCTCGGCTCGTTCGCCTCGTCGATGTCGATGCAGTCGGGTGCGCCGACCTTCGGCACGCCCGAGCCGGCCCTGATCCTCTACGTGATGGCGGCGCTCGCCCGCCGGCTCGGCGTCCCGTTCCGCTCCGGCGGCGCCCTGACCGCGTCGAAGATCGCGGACGCCCAGGCAGCGTACGAGTCGGCGAACACGATGCAGCCGACGATGCTCGGCGGCGTCAACTTCGTCCTCCACACCGCGGGCTGGCTCGAGGGTGGCCTCTCGATGGGCTACGAGAAGTTCATCCTCGACGTCGACCAGGCGGCTGCCTGGCACGCGTTCGCCAAGGGCGTCGACATGTCGCCCAACGGGCAGGCGATCGACGCCCTCCTCACGAACGAGCCGGGTGTCCACTTCCTCGGCCATCCGCACACGCTCGCGAACTTCGAGGGCGCGTTCTGGCGGTCGTCGAACGCCGACAACGGCAGCTTCGAGCAGTGGGATCTCGAGGGAGCGAAGGACGCGAACCTGCGGGCCAACGCGACCTGGAAGAAGATGCTCGCCGACTACGAGGCACCGCCGATCGACGACGCCGTCGACGCGGAACTGCTGGAGTTCATCGCGCGCAAGAAGGCCTCGTTCCCGGACTCGAACGCCTGATGGCCGCCACGACAGATCAGGCAGCTCCGCCGACGCTCGCGGAGCTGGTCGCCCGCTCACGCTACGAGGTGATCCCGCTCGCGGGCGCCGAGGAGCAGGTCCTCGAGCACGTGCCGCGCAACGTCACGCTCACGGTCACCGTCTCGCCGGTGAAGGGCCTCGAGCACTCGTTCGAGCTGGCCGGCAAGCTCGCGGCGCACGGGTACCCGATCGTGCCGCATCTCTCGGCGCGCCTCGTCGTCGACCGCGCCCACCTCACCGAGCTGGTTGCCCGGCTGACGGAGATCGGCGTGCGTGACGTCTTCGTCGTCGCCGGCGACGCCGACGAGCCCGCGGGCGAGTTCGAGGGTGCCGCGGCACTGCTCGAGGCGATGCACGAGATCGGCCACCCGTTCGAGCAGATCGGGATCACCGGCTACCCGGAGAGCCATCCGCTGATCGACGACGAGACGACGATCGCCGCCATGTTCGAGAAATCGCGCCATGCCACGTACATCGCGAGCCAGATCTGCTTCGACTCGCGCGTGACCGTGCAGTGGGTGAACAACGTGTGGGCTCGAGGCACGCGGCTGCCGATCCTGATCGGCATCCCGGGAGTCGTGCCCCGCGCCAAGCTCATGCGTGTCTCGACGCGAATCGGGATCGGCGAGTCGCTGCGGTACCTGCGCAAGCACAACGATTTCGTGACCCGGTTCTTCCGGCCGGGCGGGTTCAGCCCCGACCGCCTGATCAAGGGTCTCGCGCCGGCCCTCGCCGATCCCGAGCCGAAGATCGCCGGCTTCCACATCTTCACCTTCAACGACCTTGCCGACACCGAGGCATGGCGGCAGCGGAAGCTCGCGGGCGGCTGAGCGCATGCCGAATCGGCGTAGACTCTCTCGACCGTGAGCAAACAGGGCTACGACTTCGTCATCGTCGGCGGCGGCTCCGCCGGGTGCGCGCTCGCGAACCGGCTCAGCGCCGACCCGGCCACGCGTGTCCTCGTCCTCGAGGCCGGCCGGTCGGACTACAGGTGGGACGTCTTCATCCACATGCCGGCAGGGCTTGCGACGCCGATCGGCAACAGCCTCTACGACTGGAAGTACGAGTCGGAGCCCGAGCCCCACATGAACGGCCGCCGGATCTACCACGCGCGCGGCAAGGTGCTCGGCGGCTCGTCGAGCATCAACGGGATGATCTTCCAGCGCGGTAACCCGCTCGACTTCGAGCGTTGGGGTGCCGACGTGGGGATGGGCACGTGGGACTACGCGCACTGCCTCCCGTATTTCAAGCGGATGGAGAGCTGCCTCGCCGGCGCCGACGAGTTCCGCGGCGGAGAAGGCCCGCTCGTGCTCGAGCGCGGTCCTGCCACGAGCCCCTTGTTCCAGGCCTTCTTCGAGGCGGTGCAGGAAGCGGGCTATCCCCTCACCGACGACGTCAACGGCTACAAGCAGGAGGGCTTCGCCGCTTTCGACCGCAACATTCATCGCGGCCGGCGGCTCAGCGCGGCCCGCGCGTACCTCCACCCGGTCATGCACCGGCCCAACCTCGACGTGCGCTGCCGCGCCTTCGTCAACCGGGTGCTCTTCGAGGGCACGCGCGCGGTCGGGGTCGAGGTGGCGGGCAGGACGGGATCGGAGCGGATCGAGGCCGGCGAGGTGATCCTCTGTGGCGGCGCGATCAATTCGCCCCAGCTGCTCCAGCTCTCCGGGGTCGGCAACGCGGGCGAGCTCGAGGCGCTCGGGGTCGACGTCACACACGACCTGCCCGGCGTCGGCGAGCACCTGCAGGATCACCTCGAGGTCTACATCCAGTACGGGTGCAAGCAACCGGTCTCGGTGGCGCCCGCGATGAAGTGGCGCAACCGCCCGTGGGTCGGCTTCAAGTGGCTGTTCTTCCGGTCGGGGCCGGGGGCCACGAACCACTTCGAGGCGGGCGGCTTCATCCGCGGCGACGACCAGGTCGCCTACCCCAATCTGATGTACCACTTCCTACCGGTTGCGATCCGCTACGACGGGAGCTCGCCGGCGGCCGACCACGGCTACCAGGTGCACGTCGGCCCGATGTACTCGGACGCGCGTGGGACGGTGAAGATCACCTCGAAGGATCCCCGCGTGCACCCGGCGCTGCGGTTCAACTACCTCTCGACCGAGCAGGATCGGCGGGAATGGCTCGAGGCGGTGCATACGGCGCGGAATATCCTGACCCAGCCCGCATTCGATCCGTTCAACGCGGGTGAGATCTCTCCCGGCCCCTCGGTCGAGAGCGACGAGGAGATTCTCGACTGGGTCGCGCGGGATGCGGAGACGGCGCTGCACCCCTCGTGCACGTGCCGCCTCGGCGTGGACGACATGTCCGTGCTCGACCCGGCCACCATGCGCGTGCACGGGCTCGACGGCCTGCGCGTCGTCGACGCGTCGGTGTTTCCGTACGTCACGAACGGGAACATCTACGCGCCGACGATGATGGTGGCCGAGAAGGCCGCCGACCTGATCCTCGGGAACACGCCGATCGAGCCGGAGCGGACGCCGTTCTACCGGCACGTTCCTGCTGCCGGGGGATAGCACGCTGGCCCATGCCACGGATGAACCCAGTCTCTCCCCGCGGCAGCGGCGGTCAGAGGCTTCAGCCTCTGACCAGGGTTGAGGCGCGGTGCCGCGCCCTCAGGTCGGGTGCTATCTCGCAACGTTGGCGCATCCCGGTGTTCCCTCACACGGCGAACGGATTCTCGATCCGTACGCCGGCAATCGCTGACCCGTGCGAAAGATCCTCGGTTAGAACCACATCGCACCCCGCAACACGAGCGGCGGCGAGAATCAAGCCGTCCCAGTACGACAGCATCGCTCTCGCACTGATGGTGATCGCATCCAGCACGAGCTGCTCGTCGATTACGACAACCGGGAACCGTCGCAGGTCGTCGACAATCGTGCGGGCGTCCTCGAGCCCGAGCAAGGGGGAGAACTTCCGCGTGACGACGGAATAGAACTCGGAGAGCACCTGGGCGCTGAGGACGAGAGAGCCTGCCTGCTCGAGAAGCGTTTCGCGGGCGATCTGCTGCTTGCGCTTGTCTGCCGGATCGTTTGCGTAGACGAGGACGTTCGTGTCGATGAACGGCTTCACGTTCGCGGTGGGCGATCCCAGCGGTCGTACAGCTCGTCGCGCGTCCAGTTTCGCCCGCCGGGCCCACTCGACGCGCCCGAGCGGTCGGCGAGTGCGAAAACCTCGAGGAGTGTCTCGCGGGCGTCGCGCTGTCCGGCGTAGTCACGGAGGTACTCACGCACAACGGCATTGACCGATGTCCCTTGCTCAAGCGCTCGAATGCGTGCGGTGCGCAGGAGGTCGTCGTCGATCGAGAGCGTCAGGTTGGCCACGGGATCAGTGTAGCACGGATTACGTGCTTGAGAGTGCGATCACGTTCGCTCCGTTACGGCGTGCGGAGGCGCCGCCGCTCGGCGTCGGAGGGGCCGATTCCTCCGTCGCGCCGCATCCGTTCGACGAGTCGTCTGCGTCGATCCAGATTGACGTTCTCGGTGAGCGCTGCGTCGATCATTGTGGTGCCGAGGATCCGGCCAGCGGCATCGGCCTTCTCGCGATCGAGCGAAAACGACATGCTTGTCATTCGTCCCGTCATTGGCGTCTGCCTCAGCTAGAGGTTCCCGCGACGCTCAGCACGGCCTTGACGATGCCGTCATAGCCCGTGCAGCGACAGAGGTTCCCCGAGAGGCCGATCCGCACCTCGTCTTCGGTCGGGCTCGGGTTCGCCTCGAGCAGCGCCGTCGCCGAGACGAGCATCCCGGGGGTGCAGAAGCCGCACTGGACGCCGCCGAGGTCGAGGAACGCGGCCTGCAACGGCGCCAGGGTCTCACCGTCGGCGAGGCCCTCGACGGTCGTGATCTCGCTTCCCTCGGCCTGCAGCGCCAGGTAGGAGCACGAGTTCACGGGCTGCCCGTCGAGCAGCATCATGCAGGCGCCGCACTCGGAGTCGTCGCAGCCCTCCTTGGAGCCCGTCAGGCCGACCACGTCGCGGACCGCCGCCAGCAGGTTCGTGCCCGGATCGAGCTCGACCGGATAGGCGGTCCCGTTCACGGTGAGTGTCGCCTCGACCTTCATGCGTCCTCCTGTCGGGCGCGCGAGAGCGCCGTTGCGATCGCGCGCCGGGCGATCACAGCCGCCATGGCGCGCCGGTAGTCGGCCGAGCCGCGGACATCCGAGATCGGCGTCGCCGCGGCGGCCACCGCTGCGCCCGCTGCTTCTATGGCGCCTTCGCCGCCGTCGCTGCCGGCGAGGGCGGCCTCCGCCTCGGGCACCCGCCTGATCGTGGGGGAGAGGGCCGTCATCGCGATCCGCGCATCCGTCACCGTCCCGTCCACGACGGTCACGACGGCGGTCGCGCCGACGACGGCGATCTCCATCTGGCGCCGGTACTCGAGCCGCAGGTACGCGCTGCCGGTGCCCGCGGCCGGGGCGGGAACGTCGACCGCGACGAGGAGCTCGTCGGCGTGGGCCGTCGTCTTGCCGGGGCCGGCCCAGAGATCCGCGACAGCCACCCACCGCGTGCCCGACGGCGAGCGGAGCGTCGCCGTGGCGCCGAAGCAGACGAGCGGCCCGCCCGTTTCCATCGCCGGCGAGGCGTTCATCAGGTTGCCGCCGATCGTGCCCTGCGCGCGGGTCGCGTGCGAGCCGACGATCGCGCATGCGTCGGCGAGCGCGCTGAAGCGTGCGCGGACGTCCTCGCTCGCCGCGATCTCCGCGTGGCTGGCGAGCGTGCCGACTCGGAGGCCTCCGTCATCGAGCAACTCGATGCCGTGCAATTCCGCAAGGCGATGGATTGCGACGATGCTTCCCGGCAGCGTCGTCTTGCCCGAACGGGCGCCGACGACGAGGTCGGTGCCGCCCGCGACCGGCCGCGCGCCCGCGGCGACCGCCGCGACGGCGTCCTCGACCGTTCTTGCGGTGGTGAACGAGGTGGCTGTCATCGCGGTCGCTCCAACCCTGGAGAGAGGCTGAAGCCTCTCACCGGTCGCGCGGCGGGGAGACGCTCGAGCCTCTCCTCGGGGTTCCAGCCGCCGCTCACTGTCTCTTCGCGCGTGGCGGGGAGAGGCTTCAGCCTCTCCTCCGGGTTCCATCCGCCGCTCATTGCCCTGCCTCCCACACGCGCTCGGGTGTCATCGGCAACCGATGCACCCGCGCCCCGATCACCTTCGCGATCGCGTTCGCGACCGCGCCTGCAGTCGGCACACACGGCGGCTCGCCGACGCCCTTCGAGCCCTTCGGGCCGGCGTTCGGGGTGTCGGTCTCGATCCAGGCGATGTCGATCTGCGGCGCGTCCGAGGCCGTCACGAGCTTGTAGTCGGTCAGGTGCGCGTTGAGGTGGCGTCCTTCGTCGTCGAGCTGCGTCCCCTCGGAGAGTGCCTGGCCGATTCCCATCACGACGCCGCCGTAGACCTGCCCGTCGGCTCCGATCCGGTTGAGGATCATGCCGCAGTCGTGTGCGGCGGCGACCTGGAGCACGCGAACGACGCCGGTGTCGCGATCGACCCTGACCCGAACCGCGTGCGCCATCAGCTGCGGGGCGTGAAACGACTCGAGGCCGAGCCGTCCGACGCAGCCCTCGGCCGGAGCCTCGGGCGCGGTCGGCAGCTCGCCGGCACCCTTGCCGTGGAACGTGCCGCCGCCCGCGAGCTCGGCGATCGCCACGGACTTGTCGGGAGAGCCCTTGACGAGGATCGCGCCGCCGACGAGCTCGAGATCGTCGCGCGCGGCCTCGAGCTGCTCCGCGGCCGCGTCGAGCAGCTGCTCGCGCAGGTCGACCGCCGCGGCGATCACCGCCCGGCCGCTGTTGAACGTCGTCTGCGAGCCGCAGGAGCCCATGTCGTTCGGCGCCGCGTCGGTGTCCTGGTAGAGAATCGAGAAGTCCTCGGGCTGCATGCCGAGTTGCTCGGCGACGTAGGTCGGCATCGCCATCACCGCGCCGGTGCCGTTCTCCTGCGCACCCGTGATGATCGTGCCGGTGCCGTCGGGGTTCAGCTTCACATACGCCCCGCTGTTCGACGCGAAGCAGGGCCACCAGCCGACCGAGATCCCGATCGCCTCGTCCTCGGGCAGCTCCTGCCCGTAGCCGATCAGCTCCACCGCCTGCTCGAGCGTCTCCTTCATTGCGATCCGCTCCAGCACCTGGCCGGTTGCGGTCACCGAGCCGTTCTCGATCAGCGTACGCCGCCGCAACTCGACCGGATCCATTTCGAGCGCTTCGGCGAGCTCGTCCATGTGCTGCTCGAGCGCCCAGCACACCTGCGGTGCCGTCGGGGCACGGATCGAGGAGGACGGCTGGTTGTTCGAGTAGACGAGCGACGACTCGACGTGGACGTTCTCGAGCTCGTACGGCCCGAGCGCGTGCATCGCCGCCATCTGCGCGAAGAAGCCGCCCTCGCCGCAGTACGCGCCCTTGTCGAGCACGAGCCGGGCCTTCCGAGCGACGAGTGTGCCGTCGGCACGGGCACCCGTCTCGAGCTCGATCACCATGCCCTCCCGCCGGTGGCCGACGGCGAAGAACTCCTCGCGGCGGCTGAAGACGAGCTTGACGGGGCGGCGTGCTACGCGCGCGAGTGCGGCCACGTGACCCTCGAAGTGGAAGTCGCACTTGGCCCCGAAGCCGCCGCCGAGCAGCGGCACGACGACGCGGACGTGCGACTCGGGAATCTGGAGCGTGTGGGCGATTCCGCCGCGGGCCGCATAGGGCACCTGCGTCGTCGTCCACACCGTCACCTTGTCGCCCTGCCACTGTGCGACGACCGCGCGCGGCTCGATCGGGACCCCGTTGACTGGGTCGGTCACGTAGCGGCCCTTGACGACGACGTCGGCGCCCGCGAGCGCAGCGTCGACGTCTCCCTTGACGATCGTCGAGTAGCCGAGCGTGTTGTGGTGGCGCCCGAGGCTGTCCTCGCCCGTGTAGCTCTCCCAGGCGGGGTGAACGAGGGTGGCATCGTCGGCGAGCGCTGCCTCGAAGTCGGTCACGACCGGGAGCGGCTCGTAGTCGACCTCGATCAGCGCTGCGGCCTGCTCGGCGATCTCGGCGGTCGTGGCGGCGACGCCCGCGACGATGTCGCCCTCGAAGCGCACGGTGTCCTTCGCGAAGAGCCGGCGGTCCTGCACCATGCCGCCGTAGAGCACGTCCGGGACGTCCTCGTGGGTGACGACGGCGAGTACCCCCGGGAGCGCGCGCGCCTTGCTCACGTCGATCCGGGTGATGCGCGCGTGCGTGTGATCCGTGTAGCGGAACTTCGCCACGAGCTGCCCCGCGAGCACGAGGTCGGCCGTGTAGCGGCCCGTGCCGGTCACCTTCTCCTTGCCGTCGGGACGGATGAACGTCCGTGGTTCCTCGACCGTTGCCACCGTTAGCTCTCCTTCGTGCAGATGTGTGGGCCTATCCAATCAGACAGAGGCGCCGCCGCCCGGGCTAACGGTGACGTCAGGGCCAGATCGGGTTCGTCCAGGCCCTGCCTCCGCGCGCGTCGGTCACCTCGACGCGAGCGTAGGGTGCCGTCTCCGGCAGGTTGAGCCGCGCCGCGGTGATCAGCCCGTCCGGCGTCGTGGAGAGGATCTCGCCGCCGTAGCGGTAGCCGAGGCGGCCCGCGTGCACCGCAGCGCCGCTCGAGACGCCGAAGACGACCGTGACGCTGCGGCAGGGGTCGCACTGCACCTCGACGGCGCCCTCGCCGGTGCCGACCGCTGTGATGCGCGGGCCCGTGGTGCCGTAGAAGCACCCCGTGCGCAGGGCGTCGAGCACGCCCTCCGCGGTCGGCTCCGCGCGAACCCAGGTCCAGGCGAAATCGGAGTCGAAGCCGGGATGGTGGCTGTCGTCGGTGGCAAGTGCAAAGCACGGGCGTCCGGCTCCGAGCAGCTCGTCCCAGTGCACGGCGGAAAGCCCTCGCCCGATCTCGAGCTCGCAGCCCGCGTTGTAGACCTCGATCCCCGAGACGGTCTCCGGCAGCTCGAGCGAACCGGGTGTCGCCCCCGTCCAGTAGGGGTGGGCGAGGTAGGCGACGCCGCCGTTGCTCGTGATCCAGTCGGCCGTCCCCGCGAGGTCGCGCCGCTCTCCTTCGAGCGAGTCGAGTGCATCGTCGATCCCGAATGCGAGCACGTGGCCGTCGCGGTCGCCCGGGAGCACGCAGTTCAGTTCGGCGCTCGGAATCACGAGCAGATTCTCGGTCGAGGGAGGGTCGCTGCGGAACCAGTGGTCGGTGACGGCGAGCACGTCGTACCCGGCGCGCTCGTAGTGCTTGACGAGCATGCGGGGCGCGAGCTCCCCGTCGGAGTTCGTCGTGTGGGCGTGGAGCGCGCAGCGGAGCCAGGCTCCGGATGACGACCAGGGACGGTTCATTTGTGGTGCAGCCTATTGCACAACAACGGTTCTGGACATACGATCGCGTCGTTCACAATTCCGGCGACCGCCGGAGAACGGCGCACGTCGAGCTCAGGGAGCTGTGCCGTTCGTTCGGTCACGTGAAGGCGCTCCAGGGCATCAACCTCTCGCTGGAGACTGGCGAGTTCGTCTCGCTCCTGGGGCCGAGCGGGTGCGGCAAGACGACCGCGCTCCGGCTCCTGGCCGGCTTCGACCGTCCCGATTCGGGC
>Ga0315286_10003674_pt1 | contig 14557 bp, 7 predicted proteins | sample YL17G10_0_MG_FD_205038 | JGI IMG/M metagenome (GOLD analysis project Ga0315286, IMG submission 205038) | Sediment microbial communities from Yellowstone Lake, YNP, Wyoming, USA - YL17G10_0 | ecosystem: Environmental > Aquatic > Freshwater > Lake > Sediment | place: USA: Wyoming | collected...
CACTGCCGGCGATCTTCGGGGCCGTGACCGGCTATGCGCTGCTGGCCGCGCTGGTGATGGCGCTGCTGATCGGGCCGATCAAGCGGATGCTGGCCCGGGCGGAGTAGACCGGGAGCGGCAGCGGCCGAATTGCTTCGCCGCTTCGCGGCTCGCAATGACAGAGGGGGCGCGGCTCGCAACGACAGAGGGGGCGCGCCCAGGTGGTGGTCATTGCGAGGGTCCGAAGGACCCGTGGCGATCCCTACTGCCGCCGGATTACCCCGCAGGCGATCCGGGCCCCGGCCGCGCCGGCCGGGTCGGTCATTTCGTCGTCCGGCTTCTCGTGGATGACCAGCGCGGTGACGCCCTCCGGGCCGAGCAGTGACTGTGGGCCGGCGGTCAGGGTCGCGCCGCGGACCACGACCGAAACCTCAGCCCGGCCATCCGCCCCCGCCGTGACGCTGCCGACATCGCCCAGGTGCCAGCCGTCGGGGCTCTTGTGACCGTGTTTCTTGCCGCCCGGGTTCAGGTGCGGGCCCGCCGAGGTGAAGGCGGGCGGGTCGCAGCGGCCCACGGCATGAACGTGCGCGCCGTGCGGCCCGGCGGCCAGGCCAGTGAGCCGGAAGTCGATCCGGACGCCGTCGGGCTGTTCGTGGAGTGTGGTCGTGCCGATGTCTCGGCCGTCGGCGGCCTGCAGGCGTACCACGATGTCGGGGAGCGCTGCCGGCCCGGCCTTGGCTCCGGCGCAGGCGGCGAGCGAACCGGCCATGATGATGAGGCCGAGACGAAGAGTGTGCATATGACTCCCGAGCAGGATTGGAGGCGCCTAGCGCCCCCCGACTTCAAAGGTCAGCGTGGCCCAGAGTGACTCATAGTCCACGCCGGGGTCGGTCACCGGTACCATGCTGATGAACTTGACATAATACTTGCCGGGCTGATCGAGCAAAATCGTGGCGATGCCGTCGGCATCGGAGCGCACCGTTCGCTGCGGCAGTCGGGCGCCCCGGGGCGAACGTCCTCCGCTCAGCACAGCGACATTGGCGACCGGCACGCCGCGGGCCAGACAACGGACCCGGAGCGTGCCGCCGGGCTTGATGGCGTAGGGGTTGTCCAGCGGCACGATCTCGGCGGGGTAACCGAGGGCGGCCTGGGCCGTCTCGGTGAGCTGGTCGCCGACCTGGAAGATTGCCTTGACGTGCTTGGAGTAGCGCTCCCCGGCACTGTCGGCCATGGTGCCGGCCTGCTGCCGCTGGGCGAGCACGTCGGTGAGGCCTTCTTCTTCGAGGTAGCCGGCGAACTCCGTGCCCGAGAGCCTGAACTGGGTCGGCTTGGTCGAGAAGCCGACCACGTAGGTGCCGGGCCCTCCGGTCCGAAGCGCCAGCCAGGTGGTGTCGTTCCGGCCGCTGACGGTGGCGAGGTCCAGTTGGGCCCGGCCCGCCGGCGACACCAGGCTCACGTCGGCGACCCGGTCGGCGGCGATGGCGTTCTCGCTCTTCGAGAAGGTGCCGTTGATCAGGGGGGCCCGGAACGCCGTGTTCGGCGGCACGCGGTATCGGTCGAGCTTGATGAACATGTCGTGGGCCGCCAGCGAACCGGCGACGCCGACCAGCAGCAGAGCAGGGGCCAGACGAGAGAGTCGCATTCCTGGATCAATCCTACTGATAGGGCTTCGACTTGGTCCAGACCACGATCACGCCGCAGGCGGCGTTGGAGCCGGTGAATTCAGCTGGAACTTCACTGGCGCCGCGATAGAACTCGAGACCATAGACGTCACGGATCGGCGTACTCTCGCTAAAGGAGCGGACCTCGACGCCGTCCACCCACCAGACCGCCCGGCAGCTGGCGTTGCGAGCCATGTAGACCCAGCACTCGAATGCCTGCTGGTCGCAGGCCAGCTTGACGCCACGAATGCTGCGGGCAGCCTCACCGATCGTCCCGAAGTTCTTCGCCTTGATCTCGTCCCAGCGCAGATAGGCCCCGCCGCCCTTCTCGCGTCGTCGCTCGAAGTCGATATAGCGGGGAACCAGCTTCTGAGCGCGGGCGGTGACCAAGATCTCCGGAAGCTTCTCGCCGTTGAACTCGAGCCCGAAGACCTTCTGGATGTCCTGGCCCGCCTGGATCTCCAACTTCCACTGCCTGGTGTCATAGCCAAGTGACTGGATGGTAATCTCGGCGTGGCCGGCGGGCAGTTCGATGGTGAACGTCCCCAGGGTGTCGGCCGGAAAGGGGGCGCTGCCACCCTTGATCCGCACCAAGGCGGACGCGATCGGCTCGCCCGTCTCGGTGTCCACGACCCGACCGCGGAGCTTGCCCCCGGTCTGGGCCCAGGCCTGGGTACAGAGGACGAGGGCGACGAGGAGCGCTGGCAGCGCACGGGGGATGCGAGGGCTCAGAGCGGTGCTGAGTGGCATGGGCGGTCTCCCTGCAGAGGCCAAACGCCAAGAAGAACTCGGATGGTGCAATTCCTATGAGACCACCACCGCAGTATACGGAGCGGGGGGAGGGCGCGCCACTCGTGGATTGCGCGAATCGAGCTGGCGGTGCACATTGGTTCCCATATACCGATAACGCTGGCCATTCCGAAATGCCGGGTTCCTCCGGGCTTGTATCGGGGTGGAACAATCCTGTGGAAGCGACACACCGGGCGCTGGGCCGGCGTGTCGAATCCACACACGCCATGGTGGACGTTGCGGTGCAGGGCGTTGTGGCGCAGTGGCTTGGTGGCACCCCCAGGAGTGGTCCGGTTCCTGCGGATCCGGATTGGTGAGGGCTGGTCACTCGCAACCACTACGACAAACGATGCAGGAAACCGCGGTCTCACCGCGGTGGGTTCCTTCTATTTGCGTGCCAAGGTTATGAGGGTTTGTTGGTGAGCGCGGCAAGTCGTCCATCCCTAACCATGAGGAAGATGATGAACGTTCCACGGTTGGGTTCCCTTCTCTACCTCGGCGCCTCCATGCTGGTGGCAGGTGCCGGGCCGCTGGCCGCCCAGACCGCGGCGGTGATCACCGGCAAGGTGACCTCCGAGCGCGGTGACGCTCTCGGTGGGGCCACGCTCGCCATTACTGGCACCAGCTTCGGTGCATCGACCGTTTCCTCCGGCGCCTACTCCATCACCGTCGGCGCGGGCGCGGCTCGCGGGCAGACGGTGACGCTGACGGCGCGCTACCTGGGCTACCGACCCCAGAGCCGGCAGATCACGCTGAGCCCGGGCACCCAGGAGCAGAACTTCGTCCTCGCGACCGACCCGCTCAAGCTGGAGGAGCTGGTGGTGACGGGCGTCTCCGAGGCGACCTCGACCCGCAAGCTGACCTTTGCGGTCGGCAAGGTGAGCGAGGACCAGCTGCAGGAGGTCCCCGGCACCACGGCCCTGCAGGCGCTCCAGGGCAAGGTCTCGGGTGTCCGGATCCAGAACGCGACGGGTGAGCCGGGCGTTGCCCCGAACATCCGGCTCCGCGGCCCGACCAGCATCAGCGGCAACCAGAACCCGCTCATCATCATCGACGGCGTGATTACCCATGCCTCGCTGGCGGACGTCGCGGGCGAGGACATCGAGCGCATCGAGGTGGTCAAGGGCGCTGCAGCCTCGTCCCTCTACGGTTCCGATGCGGCGAACGGGGTCGTCCAGATCTTCACCAAGCGCGGCAAGAGCCTGGCTGACGGCAAGCTCCAGGTGACCGCCCGCATCGAGGCCGGTGGCTCGCAGATCGCAAAGACCATCGAGGGGTCCATGGCGCACGCCTGGACGGTGGACGCCAACGGCCAATACATCCGGGACCAGAATGGGTCGCGGATCCAGAAGCCGGACGGAATCGCCGACAACCCCTTCGTGGCACAAGCGCAATCACAATATCGGCCAAATGATGGAGGGTTGTACGACCATAACAAGGAAATGCTCGTGGGCGGGGCCTTCGTCAACAGCTACTTCTCGATCGGCCAGCGCAAGGGCAGCACCAACTTCAACGCCTCGTTCCAGAACCTGAAGAACGAGGGCGTGGTACTCGGGCTGTCGGGGTTCGAGCGGCAGAACTACCGGATCAACGTGGACCAGCAACTGGCTCCGCGCCTGGATGCGTCGTTGAGCGCCTTCTATGGCGCGTCCAAGAACGGCAGGACGATCGATGGGGGTGGGCCGTTCTTCACGCTGCCCTTTGAAGAGCCGGACGTGGACATGCTCGCCAGGTGCACCCAGGAGCAGGTCACCGACGGCACCTGCACGGCGGAAATCGGGAACCCCGACGGATCGCCCTATCGGGCCTTCATTCCGGACCGCGGTTCGAACGCGGCGAACCCCCTGTACCAGCTGACCAACCAGTCGCTCACTACCAACCGCAGCCGGTTCACAGGATCCGCCAAGGGACGCTGGCGGGCCCTTGATTGGCTCACGGCGGAGGCCAGCTTCAACTTCGACCAGGAGCAGCAGCAGGACAACCAGGTGACGCCGTTCGGGTACCTCCAGGCCAGTGGCCAGCCGACGGCCGGCAGCCTCTACAAGTCCCAGAACTACGGGAGGACCTACAACACCAACTTTCAGGTGTCCTCGGTCAAGACCTGGGGCAAGGTCACCAACACCAGCAAGCTGGCCTACATCTTCGAAGACCAGGTCAGCAATTTCCTGAGTTCGAGCGCCGGCTCGTTCATCGTCCAGAACGTGCCCGAGTTCAGCGGCACCGATCCGGCGAAGACGACCGCCAGTTCGAACGAGACGACGATCCGGAACCAGAACTACTACCTCAGCACCGCGTTCGACATCAATGACCGCTACATCCTGGACGGCCTGGTGCGGCGGGACGGCTCCTCGCTGTTCGGCCCCGACTCGCGGTGGGCGACCTATTACCGGGTGTCCGGAGCGTGGCGCCTGAACGAGGACCTCAAGATCAAGGGGATCGACGAGTGGCGGATCCGCGCCGCCTACGGCACCGCGGGCCTGCGTCCTTCGTTCGAGAACCAGTATGAGGTGCTGTCGCCGAGCGGCGGCGCGTTCGTGAAGCAGACACTCGGCAACACCTTCCTCAAGCCGGCCCAATCGGCCGAGCTCGAAGTCGGGACGAACATCGACTTCGGAGGCGGCCGGTTCACCTTCGAGTATACCTATGCCAAGAAGAACACCAAGGACCAGATCATGCTGGTGGATCTGCCCTCGGTGGTGGGCTTCGCGCAGCAGTGGCAGAACACCAGCGCGCTCGAGGCCACGACGCACGAGTTGTCCTTCGGCGCCTCGCTCATCAACCAGCGGAACGTGGCCTGGTCCCTGAACATCGTCGCCGACCGGACCCGGAACAAGATCACCCAGTGGGACCTGCCGGTGCGGCTGTATGGGTTCGGCCAGATGCCCTTCATCTTCTATCTCAACGAGGGCGCGACCCTCGGGGAGATGCGGGGCAACCGGACGGTCAAGACCATCGCCGAACTCTCGGACGACCCGGACAAGGCCAAGGCCTTCGCGGCCGGCACGGACAGCCCGGACAACTACATCGTCAACGAGGAAGGCCTGGTCGTGCAAAAGTCGAAGTATCGGACGACGAGTGAAGTGCCACTGTTCTACTACACCTGCGATTCGTGGAACGCGGACAACACCAGCTGCCTGAACCGGACCAACGTCGTCAAGATCGGCGATGCCAACCCGGACTTCAACATGAGCTTCTCGAGCACGTTCAACTACCACCGCGCATCGCTCACGGCCCTGGTCGACTGGTCGCAGGGCGGCCAGCTCTACAACGGTACCCGGCAGTGGCCGTACTTCGACAACCGCGACCGGGCCTTCGACCAGACTTCCAAGCCCGTCGAGGAGAGGAAGCCCGTTCAGTACTACAACTTCTTCTACAACAGCCTGAACGGGATCGACTACTTCGTGGAGAGCGCGACCTACGTCAAGCTTCGCGAGCTTGCGGTCAATTACACCCTTGTCCGTAACCAGCTCAGCAAGGTCGGCCTGGGCAAGCTGCACGAGGTGCGCGTTGGCGTCATCGGCCGCAACCTGCTAACCTTCACCAATTACTCGGGCTACGATCCGGAAGTCGCCGGTCTCAATGGTGATCCGTTCCAGGTCCGGATTGACTGGTTCCAGTATCCCCATTTCCGGACGTTCACTGGCGTCGTGGAAATCGCGTTCTGACCCGGATTCACTGTCACCGACGAGGAATGAGCATGAATCGATCTCTTACCTGGCAGGGTGTCGCGGCGGCTGCCGCGATCCTTGGCGCGGTGGGGTGCACGGGCGACCTCAACGTGACCAATCCGAACGCGCCGGACGCCAAGCGCGCCTTCTCCGACCCCGCGACCATCGCGGCCGTAGCCGGCGGAGCCTTCCGCACCTTTTTCGTCGCGAAGGAGAGCTACAACGGTGCCCTCCTCATGTCGACGATGGCCGACAACTACGTGTCGATCTGGAATAACTGGCAGATCCGGTTCTACACCGGCATGTGCAGCCAGACCGGCGTCTACTCCGGCCAATGCGACTGCCCGGAGCGCTGTTCCTGGCAGAACAACCTGAGTTCCGCCCAGTACTCGGTCATCGAGACGATGTGGTACGCGTACTACTCGGCGCTGTCGTCGGCGAATGACGCCCTGATCGCCATCAGGACGAACCACGTCGTTATCAACTCCGCCGCAGAGACCAAGATGGTCGAAACGGCGGCCCAGATGGTGCAGGGCATGGTCTTCGCGGAAATCGCCAAGAACTACGACCAGGGGTTCATCGTCACCGAGGAAACCGATATATCCGACCCGCTGAGCCTTCCCCTCAGCACCAGGGAGGAGTTGAGGGACGAGGCGATCAAGCAGCTGGACGAGGCCTATGCGCTGGCGACGGCCAACTCCTTCACCACGCCAGCCAGCTGGACGGGCCTCCAGTCGGGTCCAACCTATACCAACGTCGAACTGGCGCAGGCCATCCGGACCGTCGAAGCAGACCTCCTGGCCTACTTCCCGCGGGATGCGCAGGCGAATGATGCCGTGGACTGGGGCAAGGTGGCCGGTTACGCCGCCCAGGGCCTGCAGAGTAAGGATCTCGCGTTCTTCTCCGACGGCAATACGTTCTATAGCGGGATCAAGAACTGGGGCAACGACGGTGGCGACGTCCGGGTTCATACCCGGGTACTGGCGCTGATCACCAAGAACCACCTATCCCCGTGGCCGCGGCCCCAGGGCAGTCCGTTCCCGGTCGTCTCCGACGACAAGCGCGTCGGCGACGGGAGCTGGGGTCCCGAAGACAACTTCAGTGGTGAGCAGACACACGCTCAAACCGGACTCGGGGGTACCTACTTTGCCTTCGAAGGCAGGGGCAACCCGAAGCCCGCCCGCGGCAACTACCGATGGAGCAACATGGCCCACGTTCGGTGGTCGTATCTGGCCTACCCAGGCTACGGTCTCCCGGGTGAGGACGGCACCGGGTACACTCCGGTCTACACCGCGGACCAGAACCGGCTGCTGTGGGGCGAAGCGCTGGCCAGGACCGGCAACCTTGCCCTGGCAGCGGACAAGATCAACGTGACGCGAGTCGGCAACGGCGGTTTGGCTCCGGTCACGGCGGCCGCCGGTAAGGATGGCCTGCTCCGCGCGGTGCAGTACGAGAACGAGGTGGAAATGATGGGCATGGGCGCTGCGGCATTCTACAACCGGCGGCGTGGCACGCCCAAGGACTACACCGGAACGGGCGGCAGTGGCACTGATCCAACCAGCGGTTGGTTCACGGCCTGCCCCACGTCCATCCTGTGCCTCTGGAACAATGCACCGCGCCAGATGCCAATACCTGCCAAGGAGCTGACGCTCCTGGCGAAGGAGTTGTACACCTTCGGCGGGCCGGACAACCCTGGCGGGCAGTCGGCCGGGGTCAACAGCAGCAGTGCCGGCCGTGTCCGCAACGTCAAGGAGATCTGGGCGGATCTGGAAGCCCAGTCCTTGGCAGAACGGCGGCGGGGCAGACGATAGTCTGACTAGCGGCTGAACAACTGAGCGGGCGCACCGGTTGGTGCGCCCGCTCAGTTTTCCGCACCCTGCTTCCTGCTTCCTGCTCACCGCTCGCTTCGAGCCGTCACCTCGCGCGCGCCCTGCGGCACCGGTACCGTCTCGGTCCTGCCTCCGGGCCACCGGACCCCGACTCCGGTGGGCGTCCCTGCCAGTCCGAAGACCTGTACCGCCCCGTTCTCCGACCAATACCCAGAGCCCGCCTGGATCTCGCGGACCGGTCCCATCCGGTCCCCATACTTCACCCGCAGCTGCGCTCCGAGGGCGTCGGCGTTGCCGGACGGTCCTGCCAGGCGGACCCGGAGTCCGGGCGTGGCGCCGCGGTTGAGGAAGAGCCTGGTGGCCGCCCCGTTCTGGGAGACCACCAGGTCGAGGCGCCCATCGCCGTTCAGGTCCGCGTAGGCGGCGCCGCGCTGCTCCCCATACACCCTCAGGCCGGAACGCTGGCCCGGCACCGGGGTGAGCGCACCATGGCCGTTGCCGAGGAGGAGGAGGCTCCGGCCGGCATCATACCGGGGCAGGCTGATCTCGGTGGCGAAGAAGTTCTGGCTCAGGAAGAGGTCTTCCGCTCCGTCCCCGTCGAAGTCCGCCACCCCGGCGTACAGGGCCGGAGAGAACTGGGCCTCGCGGGGCAGCGGGACCGCCTCGAACCGGTTGCCCCGGTTGAAGAACACGGTGTGGTCAAAGCTGGTGGCCCCGAGGCGGATCGCCGTGGCGGCGCGGTCGCCGAGAACCTGGTCGATGCTGGCGTCGGCGTAGGTGGCGAAGCTGCGCAGCCGCTGGGCAATTTCCGGGACCGCGTAGCCCACCCGGGCGAAGGAATTGAGCGGCGCGACCGCCTGGAGGCGGGGATCCTCCTGGGCCAGCAGCAGGTCGAGCCGGTCCTTGGCGCCGAAGCTGCCGAAATAGAGGAACAGGGGCCGGGTGTCGTCGGCATGATGAACGGTGTTGCGGCCCCAGCTGGTGGCGACGATGTCCAGGCGGCCGTCACCGTCGAGGTCGCCCGTCGCCACGCCGTTCCAGCGGCTGTAGAGCCCGGACAGCCCCCACGAGTCCGGGGCCGGAGTGAAGCGGCCACCGGTGTTCAGCAGCAACATGATCGGCAGCCACTCGCGTGCCAGGATCAGGTCGTCGTCGCCGTCGCCGTCCACGTCGGCGAAGACGGCGGCGCTGACCATCCCGACCCGGGAGAGGACCGCGACGTTGACCGTGTCGAGGGTGAACCTGCCGCCGACGTTCCGGAACAGCCGGGATGACGGAGGGAACGGGTAGGAGCCGGGCATGACCCTGCCACCCACGAACAGGTCCAGGTCCCCGTCGCCATCGATGTCAGCCAGGGACAGGGCCCCGACGCTCGAGCTGTCGCCGGGCACCGCCGTCGTGGCGGGGCCGACTCTGCCCGCGGTCAGAGCCGCCTCGATCACCGACGGCTGCTGCCGTGCCAGCAGCGGCGTGGCCGATTCGTAGCTGGACTGCCCTATCAAAAGCCGCGAGCCACCTCGGCCGTCCGGCAATCCGAGCACGGTCGTCTGGTCGCCGAGGCTGGCCGGGACCGCCGTCGGGAGCGACACCAGGCGACCCTGGTCGTTCCGGAAGACCGCCAGCTGGCCGCCGCGGCCCGAGGGGATGATGAGATCCTCGTCGCCGTCGCGGTCGAAGTCGAACCAGGCGATGCCGGGGCCGAGCTGTGAGAGCGAGTTGGGCAGCAGCAGTTGCCGGCCGAAGTCGTCGAAGGGCGTCTCGACGTGCCGGTGGCCGAGATCGGCCGAACGGTCCTCGAAGAGCGGCGGCGCCGCATTGGCAGTGCGGGCCGAATCGACCGGAACCAGCTCGGTGGCGGAGGCGGCCGAGATCTCATAGAGGCGGTTGGGCCTGGCGCCCCGGAGTACCGTTCGCCGTCCGTCCCGCCAGTCCACCACCACCGTCACCTCGGTGGCTTTGCCGGTGGCGAAGGCCTGGACCGGATCGCTGTGGGAGAGGTAGAGCCCGCCGACCGTCACCTCGCGTGCCTGCACCGGCACCGGGCCACCCAGCACCTTGACCACGCTGCCGATGCCCTGGCTGTTGGGCGGGTCGCCGCGGAGCCGCACGGCGATCCGTGGAGCCGTGGCCTCGTTCCGGAGCACCAGGGCGGGCGCGTCGAGGCGATTGATGACCACGTCCAGGTCGCCGTCGCCGTCGAGGTCGGCCGTGGCCATGCCGTGGGAGATATCGGCCTCGGTGCCGAAGTTCCAGGCGGTGCTGACGTCCTCGAAGGTGAGGTCGCCCCGATTCCGGAAGGCCACGTTCGGCAGCTTGAGCGAAGGATACAACCAGCGAATCCTCTGCCAACTGACGTTGACCAGCCGGTTGTAGAGGCGATCCTGGGTGTCGCCATCCATCAAGTCCCAGGGATGCCCCGTACCGATCAGGAGGTCCTCCCAGCCGTCCAGGTCCACGTCCATGAACAGGGTGGACCACGACCAGCCGGAGGCGCTCACGCCGGCGTACTCGGCCACCTGCTCGAAGGTCTGATCGCCGCGGTTCAGGAAGAGCGTGTTGCGCTGCATCTGGGGCCGGTCGTCGATGGCGCCCGGGGTCTTGGCGAGGGCGGTGTGCGTCGGGATCTGGGTCTTCAGCCGGCGGCTGTCCAGGCTGAGCATGTCCACCTGGAACATGTCGGGGGTGCCGTCGCGGTCGACGTCGGCGAAGTCCACGGCCATGGTGGAATTGCTGGCCGTGCGGAGCGCCGTGGGCGGGATCAGGTGAAAGAACCCCTTGCCGTCGTTGATCCAGAACTCGTCGGGGTCCTCGAAGTCATTGGCGACGTAGAGGTCGGGGAAGCCGTCCCCGTTGATGTCGGCGAACTTCGCCGCCAGGGTGAAACTCTCGGGCTGGTAGGGCAACCGCTTGCCGCCGGCGTCCACGAACCGTTCGGACGTGATGGGGATCGGCTCGAACCTCCCCTGGCCGTCGTTCAGGTAGAAGAAGTCGGGGTCGGCTCGCTGGACCAGGCTGACGTTCCCCAGGTCTCCCCGCAGGACGACCCGGTAGTCCTTCTGGTACTGCGGGCGGACGACGTAACTCTTCGGACCGGTCTTCTTGACGACCTGGTCGAATGCGCGCGCCTGTGGCGAAAGGAGATCGAGGGTGGTGTAGGCCTTGTAGTTGGCGGTGTACTCGTCCAGGTCGCCGTCGCCGTCCACGTCGGCGTAGGTCGTGGTGACGCTGCCGTAGGTGGAGGTCCGGCCCGGGTAGCTGGTATCCTCTGTGAAGCGGCCCTTGCCGTCGTTCCGCAGGAGGACGTTGGGCCCGCCCAGCGCGTTGACCCGGAGGTCCAGGTCGCCGTCGCCGTCCACGTCCACGAAGACCGCCCCGGTGTGGAAGCCAGCCGGGAGCCCCACGCCCGCCCGGGCGGTGATGTCCTCGAACTTCCAGTTGCCGAGGTTCCGGTAGAGGACGTTGGTTCCCTGAGTCCGGCAGAGGTAGAGATCGGTGAGTCCGTCGCCGTCCACGTCGCCCAACGCCACCCCGCCGCCTTGCACCAGGATCCGGTTCCTGAGGACGAGCGAATCGTCCACATGGTTCTGGAACGAGATGCCGGTCTGGCCAGCGTCCAGCCTGGCGAAGCCGGGTGTGCCCCGGCCCGGCACGTCGAGCTCGCGCCAGCGATAGCCCTGTTCCTGGTGCCACGCCGGCGTCGGGCGGCCACAGGCGAGGGCGGCGAGGAGGGCGAACGGGAGGGACCTGACCGTGTTCATCCGGTGCCCTCCGACCTGGTCTTGAGGCGCCGCAAGACCTTGTCGCCGACGCAGCGGCCGACCAGTTTGCCGGCCTCGTTGCCGGTGGTGTAGTGGATGCCGCCAAACAGTCGCGACATCGCCGCCTCGTCCGCCGCCGCCTGGAAGGACGCGAAGTGCCGTACCGGGTGGCCCAGGGAGAGGTTGGTGCTGTCGTCGAAGGCGATGTCGCCGAGCAGCCCCGTCATGACGGCGGCCGCGGCCGCGGACTGGCCGCCGTGGCCAGCGGGGTGCTCCGGGAAGGTGGGCGTGACGATCAGCGGCTCCCAGGTCGGGTCGAGGTAGCGCCGGATGTAGGTCCTGGGCCGGATAAGATTCCAGTGGTACTTCCCCTGCCAGACCCCGATGAAGGCATCGGCCTGCGCCACCGACACCAGCACGAACAGCTCCGCGGCCCGCTCGGTCGACAGCCTCTGACCGGAGACCATCTGGCTCCCGATGCTGAGCCAGTGGCCGATCGGGGTGCCGGTCTGCCCCGGGTTATCGGCCCAGTAGAGGGCGATCAGGCGCTGCTCCTCGGTGAGCGCCCGGCCGACGTCTCGCACTCGCTTGGCCGCTTCGAAAATCGGTGACCCTGGCGTCGTCCCGAACTGGGGCGGAGGTGGGGCCGCGCATTCATCCGGGGCCTTCATGACGAAGGGGCGGAGAGTGCCCCACCAGGGCTCCGTGGCTCCAGCCGGGTTCACCGCCTTGAGGGTCTTGATGTCCCCGGCCTTGGGCCGGTTGACCACCAGGGAGCGCTCACTGGCCGATCCAGCCTTCAGGGTGTCTGCCGGGTTGTCGAGGGCCACGAAGTCGGTCGCGGCCGACAGGTTCTGAGCGGTGAACTCCTCGGGGGGCGTGTCGTTGATCCAGTACTGCGGCCCCGCCGGTGGCTTCCAGGGCTTCAGACGGATTGAATCAAAGCCGTCCCGCGCCGACCAGGCGAGGATGGTGGCGCCGATCCGCTGGCCCAGGTCCTCCGAGCGTTCCTGAACATCGGCAGGGATTCCGGCGGCGATCCGGGAGGCCGCCAGGGAATCGCTGAGCCCCTCGAGGGCGGCCTTGGTAGCCGGGAGGGCCTCCCGGAACAGAGAGTCCAGAATGACGCGTTCGGAGGCCAGCGCGATCAGCTCCGGGTCGTAGCTCTTCCCGGCGACGGAGCGGGGCAGTTCCGTGAGTCCGTTCACCTGACCGGCCAGGGAACGCAGGCCCGGCGTGGCGGCCGCCAGGCCTTCGTAGAGTCCCGCGGCGGCGTAGGCCAGCAGCCTGGATGCCACCGGCGGCGACAGCCGCTCCGCCCTGATCAGGCCGTAGTAGTTCTTCATCCATACCGCGATCATGGCGGGGTCGGATGGGGGCAGGGTACGGGCGCAGGCGCCGAGCCCAAGCAGGGCGAGGCCGGCGAGGAACGGGCGGAAGCTGAATACTCTCATGGGGGGAATCTATGCCTCTTGGACCTTCGGATGGTCGCCATCTTCCCCTTGGCGAGCAAGTTGCTTAGTCTCCAAGACATCAAAGTACCAATAGTCACAAGAGTATTCTGCCGAGGGATTTCGCTATGACCCAACGGAACCTCCATCGCGCCGGGACAGCTCTCGGCATCGCTCTCGCGGCTCTGGCTCTGGCCATCACGCCCGCCTGGGCCCAGCAGGGCCGCATCACCGGCCGGGTGATCGACGACGGCAACAAGACCGGACTCCAGGGCGCCCGGCTCCAGTTGGTCGGGACCGTCCTCTTCGGCACGACGCAACAGGACGGCCGGTACACCATCGCCGGGGTAGCCCCTGGGACCTACGACCTGCGGGCCTTCATGGTCGGTTACTCCACCCTGAGGCAGACCGTGACGGTGGGGGCGGGTCAGACGGTGACGGTGGACTTCGCGATGAAGGCGGTGCCGTTCGCCCTCGAGGAGATCGTGACGACGGCCACGGGCCAACAGCGGAAGCTCGAACTCGGCCACACCATCACGCACCTCAAGGTGGACACCTTGATCGCCGTGGCCCCGGTCAAGGACCTGACCGATGTGCTGCAGGGCGCCGCAGCCGGTGTCACGGTGCTCCCCAGCTCCGGCACCACCGGGACGGGAACCCGGATCCGGATCCGGGGCGCCAACAGCGTCTCGCTGACTAATGAGCCGCTGATCTTCATCGACGGCGCCCGGACCGACCGCGGCACTTCCTCGTTCTCGCTGGGCGTGGGCGGCCAGTCGCCGTCGCGGCTCAACGACCTGAACCCAGAGGAGATCGAGTCGATCGAGATCGTGAAGGGCCCGTCCGCGGCGACCCTGTACGGGACGGAGGCCGCCAACGGCGTCATCCGGATCACCACCAAGAAGGGCAAGGCCGGCGCCCCGCGCTGGAACGCCTACCTCGAGCAGGGCGTGCTCCAGGACGTGAATACCTACCCGAACAACTACCGGGCCTTTGGCCGGACCCTGACGGGCGGCGTGCCGGGCGGTGCCGCCCGGACCTGCCTCCTGACCAGTGCCGCGGCCAAGGTCTGCGTCCAGGACAGCCTGACGACGTTCAACCCGCTGATGAACAAAGTGGTGACGCCGATCATGGACGGCTACCGCGCCCAGTACGGGCTCGGAGTGAACGGCGGCACCGAGGCGATCCGGTACTACATCTCGGGTGAGTACCAGAAGGAGCGTGGCGTCTACGGGCTGCCCGACGGCGAGCAGGCCCGCCTGCTGGCATCGCGCGGCGGCACCTCGCTGCCGGCCAACGTCGAGGCGCCCAACTACCTCACCCAGGTCAGCCTCCGGACCAACGTCAACGCCAACGTCGCCAGCAACGCCGACCTCCAGGTCAACGTGGGCTACGTGTCGAGCGTGCTACGGCTCCCGCAGA
>Ga0315286_10003675_pt1 | contig 14556 bp, 15 predicted proteins | sample YL17G10_0_MG_FD_205038 | JGI IMG/M metagenome (GOLD analysis project Ga0315286, IMG submission 205038) | Sediment microbial communities from Yellowstone Lake, YNP, Wyoming, USA - YL17G10_0 | ecosystem: Environmental > Aquatic > Freshwater > Lake > Sediment | place: USA: Wyoming | collected...
CTGCAGGGCGCGTGCTTCGATCTGCCGCACCCGCTCGCGGGAGATCCCGAACAGGCCTCCCGTCTGCGCCAGCGTGCGCGCCACGCCATCGTAGAAGCCGTAGCGGATGCGCACGATCTGCTCCTCGCGCTGGCTCAGCGAGCGCAGCAGCCGGCCCACCTGCTCGTGTTCGAGCTGCAGCTCGATGAGGCGCTCGACCGAGGGTGGCGAATTGGCCAGATCCTCGGTCGAGAGCTGCTCGTAGGCCTGCACACTGGTGCCCTCGTCGAGCGAGCGCAGGCTCGCGAGCAGGCTCCCGAGCCGCGCGGCACGCGCCGCCGAGATCTCCATCGCGTGTGCGATCTCATCGGTCTGCGGTTCGCGCCCCAGGCTCTCCCGCAGCGCGCGCTCCACCCGGACGAAGCGGTTGACCTGCTGGAACATCTGCACCGGGATCCGGACCGTGCGCGAGTGTTCGGCGACGCCCCGCAGGATGGCCTGGCGGATCCAGATGGCGGCGTAGGTCGAGAAGCGTAGGCCCCGCCCGGGATCGAAACGGTCCGTGGCCTGGATGAGACCGAGATTGCCCTCCTCGATGAGGTCGAGCATCGGCAGGCCGCGGTTGCGGTAGCTGCGCGCCAGGTAGACGACGAGCCGGAGATTCGCGACGATGATCCGTTTGCGGGCATCCGCGTCCCCAGCGTGGGCGCGGCCCGCCAGTTCCAGCAGCTCGGGATGGGCGAGCAACGGCACGCGCCCGATCTCGGCCAGGTAGATATCCAGGAGATCGCGCTCGACCCCGTCCGGCAGGGCGTGACTCTCGCGCATGTTCGCCGGGAGCTCGGCCTCGGCCTCCGGCAGCAGGAGTCCCGCCTGAAGGACGTCGCCGCGGAAGCGCCCGAACTCCGCATCGTCGAAGTCGGGATCGACGAGGAGGGCCTCGTACTCCTCTTCCAGCACGGCGCCGCGGCGCTGGGCCGCCTCGAGGGCGGCGGCCAGCCGATCGCGGAATCGAACCACGCCGGGGATCATGGACCCTTCAGCCCGTGCGGCCGATGCGGAAATCGCGGAACCGCGCGGCGCCTTCGGCCCAGCTCACATCCACCTGTCGGACGATCGCCATGACGGGTCCCTCCCGCGCGCTCTCCAGGAGTCTCTCGAGCGCCTCGTGCGCGCCCTCCGCCTCGATCACCACCGCGCCGTCAGTCCGATTGCGAACCTCGCCGGTGAGCCCAAGGGCCTTTGCCGCCTCCATAACGTACCAGCGAAAGCCCACCCCCTGCACGCTTCCGGTGATCACGACGACGGCACGGTCCATGGCTCAGGCTCGCCCTGGCGATCCACGAACCGCTGCCGCGAACGCGATCTGACCCCGATCTGCGGCGGCAAGACCGTCGGCCACGCCGGGGCGCCCGCGCGCAGCGTGGGTCCGGGGCGCCAGACCCGGACTCGCCTTCGGCGGGTGGCCCCGTCGTGGCTGGCGGTCTTGCCTTGCGTTTCGCGGCCGTCCCACATGCTCGCGACGCGCTTCATGAAGCGTCCGGGATTGAGGATCGCGCGGGGAAGGTGCGCAGGGCGGGCAGGATCGCAGCGGCCACGCGGAGGTCGTGCGATCGTGGAGGACGAAGTGGTCGGGGCGAGAGGATTTGAACCTCCGACCCCCTGGTCCCGAACCAGGTGCTCTACCGGGCTGAGCCACGCCCCGACCGATGTTCAATCCTGAGATGGGTGCTGCTCCTCCCGCCAGGCATCGCGGCCCAGCAATGGGACGAAACGGCACTCCCCGTGTCGGCTGCACTGCCACCCTCCGGCCGGCGTCCGGCGCCAGACCTCCAGGCGCTGGATCGCGGCCCCGCCCACGGGAATCACGAGCACCCCCCGGTCTCCGAGCTGTTCTCTGAGGGCCTCGGGCACCCGGGGAGCCGCCGCAGCGACAACGACCCTATCATAGGGTGCGAACTCCCGCCAACCGAGAGTGCCATCCGCCTCCAGCAGGCGGACACCGGTGACGCCCTGTGCCGCCAGGCGCTCCCGCGCCTCCTCCAGCAAACCGTGGATCCGCTCGACGCTGCAGACCTCGCGAACCAGCCGGGTCAGCAGCACGGTCTGGTAACCGCTCCCGGTGCCGATCTCCAGCACCCGATGATCGGGCTCGAGCTCGGCCAGCTCCAGCATGCGCGCCACGATGTAAGGCTGCGAAATGGTCTGCCCGCAGGCGGTCGGCAGCGGCCAGTCGCCGTAGGCCTCGTTCCACCGCGCCCGGGGCACGAACAGGTGCCGCGGTAGGTCGCGCATGGCCGCGAGCACGCGGGGATCGCGCACCCCGCGTGCGCGGATCTGCTCCTCGACCATGCGAGCCCGCTCGGCGGCGAAGGGGTCGGGCTCCGCCCGCCCCGCGGACGGCGCTACTTCTCCAGGCTCCATGCCTCGAGCTCCGCAAGGGCCGTGTCGGCGGTGAAGTCCAGGCGCAGTGGCGTGACCGAGATCCAGTCCGCGTGCACGGCATGGAAATCCGTGCCCTCGATGGACTCCCACTCGGGGTCCTCCCCGCCGATCCAGTAGTAGTCGCGGCCGCGAGGGTCCACCTTCTTCACCAGCGTGTCGTGGTAGACGCGGCTGCCGAGGCGGGTGACCTTCACGCCGCGGATCTCGGGCCACGGCCGCCCGGGGAAGTTGACGTTCAGCAGGTGACGGCGTGGCAGTCCCTGCGCGAGCAGGCGCCCGACCAGCCGGGCGATGAATCGCGCGGGCTCGGCGAGGTCCGGCACCGCCTTCGCAGCGAAGGAGGCGGCGATCGCCGGCGTGCCCTGCAGGGAACCCTCGATGGCCGCGGCCACCGTGCCCGAGTAGAACACGTCCTCGCCCATGTTGGGACCGAGATTGATCCCAGAGATGACCAGGTCGGGACGCCGATCGAGCAGGCCGTAGAACGAGGTGATGACGCAGTCGGTCGGGGTGCCGTCGACGCTGTAGACGTCGGGCTCGTGCTGCTGGATGCGGAAGGGGCGGTGGAGTGTGAGTGCGTGCGAGGTGGCGCTCTGGTCGCGGTCCGGGGCGACGATGATCACGCGTCCCAGCGGGGCCAGGGCCTCCTTGAGGTGACGCAGCACGGGCGCGTGGATCCCGTCGTCGTTCGTGAGCAGGATGTTCATGGAACGCTCCCCGCCCCGGTCGTTCGGGCGGCACCGGCGTCCCCGGTCCGGGCCCGGCGGGCGGCGCGCATGGCGGCGGGTGGCACGACGCCCTCGCCGGTGAGGCGCAGCAGCGTGCCGACGATGCGCGGCACGTCGCGCAGCGCGTGGATCTGGCTCCTCTCCCCGCCGTAGACCGTGGGGATCTCGACCTCGGCGATGCGGAACCCGAGGCGCGCGGCCCGCACCACCAGCTCGGTCTCGACCTCGTAGCGGCCGGGCGTGAGCGGGGTGCGTTCGAGCAGGCGGCGCGAGTGCAGGCGGTAGCCGCACTGGCTGTCCGTGACGCGCTGCCCCGCGAGCCAGGTCGCCCAGCCGGAGGAGAACCCATTCGCGAAGCGGCGCGCGAAAGGCATGCTTGGAGTGCGCGCCCGCACCCCCAGCACCAGGTCCGCCCCTGCTTCCGCCGCGCGCACCAACTCGGGCAGACACTCGGGCGGATGCTGGCCGTCGGCATCGAGGGTCGCCACCGCGTCGAACTCGTCACGCAGCGCCGCGAAGCCCGCCAGCAGGGCATGCCCCTTGCCGCGGTTCCCGGCGAAGGAGAGCACGCGGACCCCGTGCTGGCGAGCGACCAGAGCGGTGGCGTCGCGCGAGCCGTCGTCCACCACCAGCACGACGGGCGGACGCTCGAGTGCCGCGAGGCGCCGCAACACCTCGCCCAGTCCAGCGGCCGCCTGGTAGGCCGGTACGAGTGCGGCGACCTGCATCACGCCAGGCCCTCGGGCAGGGGCTCGAACGCGGACCACTGCCGCGGGTGCCTCCGCAGGTGGCGGCGCAGGCTCTCAACGAAACCGTCGGCGCGCACCGCGGAGGGTTCGAGCGGGTGCTCAAAGTGCAGCGCGTAACGCCCGCTGGCCTGCCGGACGATGACCGCCGGGAGTACCAGTGCCCCGGTGCGGCGAGCGAGCACGGAGGCCCACGCGCAGATCGAGGCGCGGCGGCCCGTTCCCAGTTCCGGCGTGCTGCGGTCCGCCATGAGCGCCACCCATTCGCGACGGCGCAAGGCGGCGGCGGCCGGGCGCCAGAGCGGCCGGTCGGTGATCAGACGCACGCCCCAGGCGTGGCGGCGGCGCACGTAGAAGCGCTCGACCCACGGGCTCGGGTGCGGGCGCGCCACGAGGTGGACCGGCGTGCCGGCGCCCGCAAGCCAAGCCGCGCCTAGTTCCCAGTTGCCGAGGTGGACCGAGAGCAGGATCACGCCACGCCCGGAAGTCCGTGCGGCCCGGAGATGTTCCGCTCCATGCACCTCCACGGCTTCGGCCAGCCGTCCGGGTGGAGCGTGGCCGAGCCGCAGGAAGCCGGTGAAGCTCAACGCGAAATTGTCGAAGGCCTCGCGAGCCATCGCTTCCAGCGGCCGGGCGGGCGCGTGCTCGAGCAGACGCGCGAGGTTCCCCTCGAGCCGCGCGCGTGCCGGCACGCGCAGTGCGAACGCCAGCCGCGCGATCCCCACGGCGAGTCCGTCGGCGGCGCGAACGGGCACGAGGCGCACGACGAGGTCCGCAGCGAGGTACATGAGCCAGGTGAGCATTTCGCAGGCACTTTGCGGCGTGGACCAGGAACTTGCAAGCACGGGCCCCGAGCGTCGCAGACTCAGTGCGGGTGCCGGTGCCTGAGGATGTGCGGGCGCTCCAGCCCGTGCGCGAGCATCAACTCCTCGTCCGCAAGCAGATCCGTCGCCGGCCCCTGCGCCACCACACCACCCCGGTCGAGCACGATCACGCGCGGGCAGAGCTCGACCACGAGCTCCAGGTCGTGGGTCGCGATCACCTGGGCCACGGGAAGGTTCACGAGCAGGCTCTTCAGCTCCCGCCGGCCGCGTGGGTCAAGGTCGCTGGTCGGCTCGTCCAGAGCCAGCAACCGGGCTTCGCACGCGAGCAATCCCGCCAGGCAGACGCGCCGCTTCTCGCCGCGGCTCAGGTGATGAGGCAGGCGCTCATCGAAGCCCGTGAGCCCGACCTGCTCCAGCGTCTGCGCCACCCGTGCCGCCAGTTGGGTGCCGCGCAGGCCCAGTTGCTGGGGCCCGAAGGCGACGTCCTCCCAGACGGTCGGGCAGAAGATCTGGTCGTCCGGATCCTGGAAGAGCAGCCCCACGCGGGCGCGGATCGCCGCGAGATGGGGCTCCGCGACCGGGGTCCCGAAGACGCGGACCACGGGGGCCGCGGCCGCATGCTCGGGCAGCAGTCCGTTCAGGTGGAGCAGCAGCGTGGACTTGCCCGCCCCGTTGGGACCGATGAGCGCCACGCGCTCGCCCTCGGCCACGGAGAAGGTGACGCCCCGCAGGGCCGCCGTGCCGTCGGGATAGCGGTAGCCGAGTTCCCGGACCTCCAGCGCGTTCACGTCTTCCAGCCCCGCGCGCACATGGCGGCGTAGATCCGCTCGGCGCGCTCCGAGCTGCGGACGAACAGTTGCGCGATGACCGAGGCGGAGGAGCGCCAGGCGGACGCGCGATCACGGGTGAAGGTGCGGCTCCTGCGCGCGCGCACCATGCAGCCGGTCTCCTCCACGAGCAGGAACAGGTAGCGGTGCATGAGCGCGATCGTGGTCACGAGCAGGGACGGGACCCGGATGCGCCGGAGCACGCGGAGGAGGGCGGAGAAGCGGGTCGTGCTGGAGAGCAGCACCATGCAGAACAGGCACAGCGTGCTCTTCGTCAGGGTGGCGGCGAAGACCATGAGCCCGTTCGGCTGCAGGAGCGAGAGCAGGGCGACCCCGAGGGCGAAGGGCTCGACCAGAAGGAGCCGCCGCGCCAGGGCCCCGGGGGGGATCCGTGAGAGTCCGGCGAGCAGGAGCAGCAGCCCGGCGCCGGCCGCGTAGGCAGGCCACGCCACCCGGGACGGCAGCACGATGACGAGTACGAACGCCAGCGCCCCACCCGACTTCACCCCGGCAGGGAGCCGGTGGATCGCGCTTCGTTGATGCTGGTAGGGCTCAAGCAGCGCGCGGTGCATCGGGGGCAGTTCCCTTCCCGCCCGGGTGGGCGCCTGCGCCGCGGCGCCGCGTCAGCAGGAATGCGAGCAGCCAGGCCAGACCGAACGCGACGAGCGTGCCCGCGACGCCGGCGATGATCGCGGAGAGCGCGGTGGAGCCGATCCCGGGGAACCGGTAGTCGGGGAGCGGTGCGCCGAGCACCGGACCGGCCGCACCCCGGCGCTCGAAGCCGAGAGTCGCAGCCACCTTCTCGAGACCGTCGGGCCAGCCCGAGGCGAACGGCGCCACGAAGATCGCCAGCCCCAGAACGACCAGCACGCCCCGTGCTGTCAGCTCGCCGTAGCGCGGCTGGAGCCGGGGCCCCGCCGGTTCGAGCAGGAGTTCGGGCCGCGCGCGCGCCACCGCCGCGACCACCAGCGTGGTGATGAGCGCCTCGCCCAGACCGATCAGGAGGTGGATGCCGCCCATGGCCGGCAGGGCGACCCGCAGGGGGACGGTGCCCGACAGCGCGAGTTGCCCCGCGCAGGAGAGCGCGGCCGCGATCGTCGAGCACCAGGCGGCGAAGGCCGTGGCGAAGAGGCGGCCTCGCAGTCCCTTCCCCACGATGCGTCGCAGGAGGCGATAGATGCCGTAGCCCAGGGCCGGAGCGATCAGCGCCATGTTGAAGAGGTTGGCGCCCAGCGCGGTCACGCCGCCGTCGGCGAACATCAGACACTGCAGGATGAGCACGGCGCTCATGACCAGGACCGCGGCACCGGGACCGAGCAGCACGGCGGCGAGCACGGCCCCGATGAGGTGCCCGGAGGTTCCGCCGGCGACGGGGAAGTTGAGCATCTGTGCCGCGAACACGAACGCCGCCGCCAGACCGATCAGGGGGATGCGGCGGGGCGGGACCGTGCGGCGCACGTTCGCCAGCGCCAGTCCCAGGCCCGCGGTCGCCAGCACGCCGGTCGCCATGGCGGTCTTCGCGTCCAGGAAGCCATCCGGGATGTGCACTTGGGTCCTTCATCCTGCCGGGCGCCGGGTCGGGAGGTGGTCGGGAACGTAGAGAACGCTGCCAGGTCGCGCGCGGGCCTACTTCTCCACTTCGCCTCCGGTCGTGGTCACGGTCAATTTCCCGTGCGCGACGCCCTTGGCCGCGGTGAGACGGTCCGCCAGGCGCTTCACCGCATCGGCGGGTCCGCGCACCGCGAGGACCTCCATGCAGTCGTGGCGGCTCAGGTGGACGTGGAGGGTGGCCACGATGAGGTCGCCACGGTCGTGCTGCAGGCCCGTCAGGAGCGCCTGGATGTTCCGCCGGTGATGGTCGTAGACGAGCGTGATGGTACCGGCGATCTCGTGCGTCCCGGCCTGGACGCGATGCTCCACCAGTTGGGCGCGGACCATGTCGGCGACGGCCTGGGACCGATTGGCATAACCCTTCGCCTTCGCCATGGCGTCGAGTTGACCTGCCAGGACGCGCGACATCGAGACGCTGAACCTCGAGAGCAGCGGCTTCTTCATCGTGTGACCTTTCGACCGACAAGTAACACGATGAGAGACAGCGGTCAAACCGCTGGAAGCGAATCGAGGGGCGCAAGGCACGCCAGGGCGGCGTGGGGAACGCCGCCGGAAGAATGGTCGGGGCGAAAGGATTTGAACCTTCGACCCCCTGCCCCCCATGCAGGTGCGCTACCGGGCTGCGCTACGCCCCGACCGATGCAGTACGAATCTGGTGCGAATCAATCTATGCGACCCCTGCCCGTCGCGCAAGTGGGCGGCCTGGCCCCGGCGAAGGGCCCCTCAGGCTCGCAGGCCCGGCTTGCGCAGGCGGCTGAGGAGTTGCTTGAGCTCGGTCTTGACCTCGTGGAGCGTGAGCTTCTTCTCGGCCTCCCCGAAGACCGCCTCCACCTGCTGCGGCGCGGGGTCCTTGCGCTGGTCCAGCAGGTGCCGCTTCGCCCCCGCGATGGTGAAGCGCCGGTCGTAGAGCAACTCCTTGATCCGGAACAGCAGCTTCACCTCGTCCGGCCGGTACATGCGGTTCCCGGCACGGTTCTTCTTGGGACGCAGCATGCCGAACTGGGTCTCCCAGTAGCGCAGCACGTGCGGCTTCACGCCGACGACCTCGGCAACGTCGCTGATGGGCCGGTACAGCCTGGACTTGGACTCGGACTCGGGTTCCGTCTTGAGCGGCGACAATTCGATCCTCCCCTGCCGGCCCTTGCCGGTCCCGCCGTGGTGCGGGGCGGGCGGTGCGAGTTTCAGTGTTCGCTCTTCAGGTCTCGTGTCATGAGGCCCTGCAGCGCCTCGCGGGGGCTGCGGCCCTCGAACAGCATGGCGCAGACCTGCTCCGTGATCGGTAGCTCGACGCCCCGTGTCCGGCCCAAGTCACGGGCCGCGCGGGCGGTGGTCACGCCTTCCGCAACCATCACCATCTCCCCGAGCACCTCGGCGAGCGGGCGGCCCTGGCCGATCCCCTCACCCACATGCCGGTTCCGACTGTGGCGGCTCATCGCCGTCGTGATCAGGTCCCCCAGGCCCGCGAGGCCGAAGAAGGTCTCGCGCCGTCCGCCGAGGGCGACCCCGAGGCGCGAGATCTCGGCGAGCCCCCGGGTGAGCAGCGCGCCCTTGGTGTTGTCCCCCCAGCCGATGCCGTCGCACACCCCGGCAGCGATCGCGATGACGTTCTTCAGCGCCGCGGCGTACTCGCAGCCGACCACATCGGTATTGGTGTAGACCCGAAACGACGGGGTCGAGCACAGCACCTGCACCGCCTTCGCCCGCAACTCCTCGGCCGCCACGGCCACCACCGTGGTCGGAATCCCCCGGCTCACCTCCTCGGCGTGACTCGGGCCCGTGAGGAACACGGGGCCGGGATCGCCGAGGCACTCCGACAGCACTTCGCTCATGCGCTTGAGGCTGCCGAGCTCGAGGCCCTTGGCCGCGCACACCGGCAGGCTCTGGTGTCCGACGGCCGCCACTCTCTGCGCGACCTCGCGGACCGCCTGCGAGGGCACCACGTAGAAGGTGAAATCAGCCGTCTCGAGCGCTGCTTCGAGTTCGGGCAGTACCTTAACCCCATCGGGGAGTCTGATGCCAGATAAAAACTTCCGGTTCTCCCGAGTGTGGATCATGGCGTCCAGATCCTCGCGAACGTTGCCCCAGAGCCGGACCTCGGCCCCGGCCTGGCACAGGTGGATCGCCAAAGTGGTGCCCCATGAACCCGCCCCCAGCACGGCCACGGTGCTCACGAGGTCCGTCCTCCCCGGAACGAGAAGCGCCGCTCCTCGCCGCGCAGCAGCCGGCGGAAGTTGTCGCGGTGCCTGAACACCACGAGCAGCGCGAGCAGCAAACCCAGCAGGAACGTGGGACTGCGCAGCCCTCCGGGCGCGAGGAAGGCGAGCGCCACCGCGAAGGCGGCCGCCCCCAGCATGGAGCCCAGCGAGATGTAGCGCGTGACCGCCACCACCAGCACGAAGACCAGCGCGAAGATGCCGAAGGCGGCGGGTGCGAGCGCCAGCAGCACGCCCACGGTGGTGGCCACGCCCTTGCCGCCCTTGAAGCCGGCGAGGAAGGTCCAGACGTGTCCGGCCACCGCGGCGAGACCCACGGCCAGCCGGCACCACTCGGGGCCGCCGGGGAACGCCGCCGCGAAGGCGGCGTGCGGCAGCAACCACACCGGCAAGGCGCCCTTCGCGATGTCCAGGATCAGCGTGAGGATGCCGAGCGCGGGGCCGAGCGAGCGGTAGACGTTCGTGGCCCCGAGGTTGCCGGAGCCCAGCGTGCGGACATCCACGCCGCGCGCGAAGCGGCCGACCCACAGGCCCCAGGGCAGCGAGCCGCTCAGGTAGGCGAGGGCGACGCACAGCAGCAGGGCCGCCAGCACCGCGCTACTCACTCTTGCGCACGCGCATCTTCAGCGGCGTGCCGTGGAAGTCGAAGTGCTCCGCGAAGCGCAGCCAGAGGAAGCGGCGGTAGTTGTCGTTGAGCCGGTGCGGATGGTTCACGAACAGCGTGAACTGGGGCGGCCCGCTGCCGGTCTGCGCGATGTAGTAGAGCTTCGGGATGAGCCCGCCCCCGGTGGAGGGCACGCCGCGGAGCCTCTGCACCGCCTCCAGCCAGTCGTTGAGCGCGCGGGTCGTGATCCTTCGCGAGTGCTCCTCGACGCGCTGCAGGATGAGCCTGGGGAGCCGCCCGAGATTGATCCTCTCGGTGGCCGACACCGGCACCGCCGGCAGGTCGGCGAGCGTGGGGTAGCGCTCGGTCCGCTCGAGCGTCAGGCGCTTCCAGGCCTCCTGGCGGCCCTCGATCAGGTCCCACTTGTTGTAGATGAGCAGGAGCGCGCAGCCCGCGTCGAGGGCGTTGTGGGCGAGCCGGGCCTCCTGCTTGAGGAACCCCTGCGTGGCGTCCAGCACCAGGCAGGCGACGTCCGCGCGCTGCAGCGCGTTCAGCGCCCGAACCACGGCATAGAACTCGGCTTCGTCCTGGTAGCGCGACTCGCGGCGGATGCCGGCCGTGTCGATCAGCGTGAACGTGCCGGCGGGGGTCTTCCACTCCGTGTCGATGGCGTCCATGGTGGTGCCGGCCAGGGGCTCGACCAGGACGCGGTCCTCGCGCAGCAGCATGTTCACGATTGAAGACTTGCCGACGTTGGGGCGCCCTACGATGGCGACGCGCGTGCCCGGCGCCTGCGGCTGCTCGGCGCGCCCGGGCAGGAGCGCGACCACTTCGTCCAGCAGGTCGCCGACCCCGAAGCCATTCTCCGAGGAGACCGGCAGGGGCTCGCCCAGACCCAGGCGGTGGAAGTCGTGGGTGCCCAGGTCGCCCGGCTTGTCCACCTTGTTGACCACCAGCAGGCTCTTCGCGTGGCGGCGCCGCAGATCGCGGGCGATGGCGACGTCGAGATCCGTCACACCGGTCTTGACGTCCACCAGGAAGAGCACGGCATCGGCCAGTTCGATGGCAATCTCGGCCTGGCGCCGCACGCGGGCGTCGCGGCCCTCCGCCGCGCCGGGCAGGAACCCGCCGGTGTCCACCAGCAGGAAGGTGTAGCCCGCCCACTCGGCCTGCGCGGTGTTGCGGTCGCGCGTGATCCCGGGGCGATCGTGGACCACGGCACGGCGCTCGCCGAGCACGCGGTTGAAGAACGTGGACTTGCCGACGTTCGGGCGGCCAATGATGGCGACGATCGGCTGTCGGATCACGGGTGCGGCCAGGGAAGCCTCCTCAAAAGACTCAACGCGCCGGCGGGATCGTCCACCCGCGCCAGCGCGCATGCGGCCAGGATGAAATGGAGCGGGCAACGGGGGTCGAACCCGCGACCTCAAGCTTGGGAAGCTCGCGCTCTACCAACTGAGCTATGCCCGCCCATACGAGGTTCGCTTCAAGCCGCGTGCGAAGTTAGTGTGGGAAAGCGGTGCTGTCAACCGGACTGGGAGGGTGGGGAGGAAGCCTGACCGGCCTCTGGCCGGGCCATGCCGCGGGCGCTCTTCACCGCCGCGCGGGCCTCGGCGAGCATGCCGCGGGCGATGTCATCCGGCCGGTCCCACCAGCGCTCGAGCACGGCGAGGTGGCGCTCGGCGTCGGCGAGGCGCCCCATGCGGGCGTAGAGCAGGACCAGGCGGTGGTGGGCCGCGGACAGTGCGGCCCCCCGGAAGTAGAGGTCACGCTGCACGGGCCCGGGATCCGACGCGATGCGTTCCAGCCAGACCGCCGCTGAGTCACGCTGGCCGCATCGCTCATAGCCATCCGCCAGGGTCCAGCGGATGGCCGAAGGGCCCACCGCCCCCGACGTGAGATCAGAAGCCGCAGGAGTCAGGAGGGGAAGGACCTCGCTCCAGCGGCCGTCCAAACCAAGGACCCAGGCGTCCAGCAGGGCTCGTGTGGCTTCCTGCCCGCCCCGATCGCGTTCGGGTCTCGCGCGGACCGTGGCCAATACGCGTCTGGCGACTACGCGGTCCCCCGCGACCGCCGCCCTCAAGCCTCGCGTGAGAAGCGTCTCGGTGGTGGTGTCGGCGAACCATGTGTCGGTCGGGAGCGGGACCGCCCCCGCACTCATCACCGTAAGCAGCACCCGGCCGCGCCGCGTCCAGTTCTGATACATCGACGGGTTCGTGGAGCGGGCTCCGACTCGCTCGGCACGCACGTACGCCTCCGCCGCCTCGCGGAAGGCGCCACGTCCCGCCAGGGCCGAGGGCACGCAGAGGGGCACCTCCGTGTCCTCGACCCCGGGCTCGCGCTCAGAGTCGATGGCGAGGCTCTCCGCCGCAGCCCACTCGCACGCGGCAATCTCGGCCATGATGAGGCCCTTCTTGCCAAGCAGGCCCGGGAGGGTCTGGGCCCGTCTCCGCGCCTCCCCCGCGCGTCCGAGCTCACACAGGAAGAAGACCTCGTTGAACCTGATCACCGGAGTGAAGCCCACGGGACTGGTCGTCTCGGCCCGCCGGAGGCTCTCCAACGCCTCTGCAAAGCGGCCGAGGTCGTCGAGCGTGACGGCCCGGCTGTTCCAGCTCCTATATGAGGAGGGGTCCTCCTGCAAGAGCCGGTCGAATGCCGCCAGAGACCCTTCCAAGTCCCCATCTGCTCTTGCGAGTCGTGCCTGCACCCCCAGACGCGCGCTCACAGTGGCTCGCCCCGCCAGACGCAGCGCCTCCTTCCATGCGGTTCTCGAAGAGTCCCGCACCCCCAGATTATGATAGGCGGACCCCAACAAGCACCATGCATCGAAGAGACCAGGATCCAGGGCGAGGGCCTCCCGAGCGAGCAGCACCGCGGTCCGGATCGCCACGGGTTCATTCGACACAAGGAGCCTGTCGGCACGGACGTAGAGGCCGTAGGCTGCGAACGACGGCGTGGCGACGGCTGTCATCGGGCGAGTGGCCGCGATCGCACTTCGTCTCTCGCCGAGATCCCGCCGCAGCTTCTCCGCCAGCTTGCCGAGCGCCGGGATCAGGGCGTCCTCGGTCTTCGCGCTGCCGCGCTCGGTGATCACCACCTTGAGGCTCTCCGCATCCACCACGCGAAGTACCACCGAATAGCCTGCGCCGATCCGCTGGATCTCTCCTTCGAGGACCGCGCGCACGGCTCGCCGATAAGCTAGCTCCCGGGCGACATCTGCGCTCACGCGGGTGTTCGCCGGCTTCCCCGCCTGTCGGAGCGCGAGTTGGATCTGGTCGCGTGGCACGGTCGCCAGGATCTCCGATTGATCGAGCGCCGCGCTCGCGAGCGAGCGCGCTGCGGTCGCCAGCGTCGTGTCTCCCGGCGGGCCATCGAACTCGGCGACCAGGATCCATTCCTTCTTCACCGGTTGGTGTACGCCGGAGCCATCCAGCCACTCCGCGAACGGGCCCCAGCGCTGCCAGGCTGCGACCGCGAGCAGCGCAACGATCGCGACGACCGCGAGGCCGAGGACCGCCGGGCCCCGGCGCGACCGCGGGCCGCTCGCTGCAGCAGCGGCGGCCGCGGGAACGGGCGTCCCCGTCCCGCCCGGCCCCAGCGCCTCGCCAAACTGCGCCACCGGGTTGAAGCGGTCTGCTGGCGTCTTCGCCAGCGCCCGCTGCAACGCAGCGGCCACCGCCGCCGGCACCGCCGGGCGAAGCTCCGTCACCGGGCGCGGGGTCAGGTTCAGGTGCTGATGCGCCAGGCTCTCCGCCGTCGCTCCGGCGAACGGCGGCACGCCCGCCAGCATCTCGTACAGCACGCAGCCCAGGCTGTAGAGGTCCGAGCGGCCGTCCAGGTCGCGGCCGCCGCTCGCCTGCTCCGGGCTCATGTAGGCCGACGTCCCGACCGCGATCCCGGTCGCCGTCAGCTTCTCCCTACCGGCTGCCGCCACCGCCCGCGCAACGCCGAAGTCCGCCACCACCGCGTGGCCTTCCTCCAGCAGGATGTTCTCGGGCTTGATGTCGCGGTGGACCAGCCCGCGGCTGTGGGCACAGCTCAGCGCGTCCGCCACCTCGCGGGCGATCTTGAGCGCGTCCTCCAGCGGCAATTGCTTCTCACGGGTCAGCCGGTCGCGCAGCGACTCGCCCTCGACGTAGGGCATGACGTAGTAGAGCAGACCATCGGCCGCGCCGGACTCGAAGAGCGGCAGGATGTGTGGGTGGGTGAGCCGCGCGACGGTCTCGATCTCGCGCAGGAAACGCTCGGACCCGATGGCAGCTCCGACCTCGGGATCGAGCACCTTGATGGCGACCCGGCGATGGTGCTTGAGGTCCTCGGCGAGGAACACCGCGGCCATCCCGCCCCGGCCGAGCTCGCGCTCGATCCGGTAGCGGCCGGCAAGGGCCGTCGTCACGCGGTCGACGGGTGTGGCCATGCCTGGGGTCTCCAAGCCACGTTCGTGGGACGCGGGGGAACCCTAGTGTCCTGTCTCTAACGCTTCTTTACAATGTTGGATCTTGCGCATGATGGCCGATGGCTTCGCGGTCCAGGTGAACGGTTTGGGATTGCGATTGTAGAGTCGAACGTACTCGCGGAT
>Ga0315286_10003678_pt1 | contig 14550 bp, 11 predicted proteins | sample YL17G10_0_MG_FD_205038 | JGI IMG/M metagenome (GOLD analysis project Ga0315286, IMG submission 205038) | Sediment microbial communities from Yellowstone Lake, YNP, Wyoming, USA - YL17G10_0 | ecosystem: Environmental > Aquatic > Freshwater > Lake > Sediment | place: USA: Wyoming | collected...
CTGCCCTCACTGTTACAGATAATCTCGGCGCAACAGGTTCCAGCAGTGTTACGATTACTGCAAATTCGAACCAAATCAGAGTTGTCCACGTTGATGATATCGCGATGAGTACGGCTTCTGTGACGGGTGGCGCTGTTGCAAAGGCTGTGGTAACAATCGTTGATAACAACGGTTTGCCGATAACCGCCGCAACAGTAAGCGGAAACTGGACAGGTCAGAAGAACAGTACAGTAAGCGGTACAACGGGAGCTAATGGTAAGGTAACATTCCAGTCGCTTAAGGTGAAAGGCTCATTCACATACACGTTTACGGTTACGAATTTATCGGGGACTAATTTCGTCTATGACGCCTCAGCCAATACTGAAACAAGCGATTCAATCTCATATCCGTAACGGCTTTTCAGGAGTGAACTGGAACTGGACGGGGCGACACCGGCTGCGATGACTACCTGTCCAAGCCGGTGATATATGCGAAGCTGGCGGCGATACTCAATAAATTCATGGGAAAACGGATTCGCCGGAAGACACTAAAGCAGAAGCTAAGCAAATAACATAATAACGACAAAATAAAAGCCGTGAGTTTCTCACGGCTTTTTTATTTTTGGGGAGTCAACGCCATTTTGCAGCAGTTTATACTTGATGAATCGCCGATTTCGCCTATAATCTCCTGCTTAGTTCAAGGGCGATTAGCTCAGCCGGTAGAGCAGCTGACTCTTAATCAGCGGGTCGTGGGTTCGATTCCCGCATCGCCCATTCAAAAAGGGGGTTTTTGGGAGCAGGTCAAATTCCGCTTGTCCTATGCTTGTCTTTTCTCGCCTCTTGACTTTGCTTTCTTTGTTTGTTAAGATGAACGCGCAATTAACAAATAAAGCGGTGTCACTCTTCTCCTCTTCCTCCCAAGACACCGCTTTTTTTGCGCCGCTTGGCACAGCAAAATCTTAAAACGTTATGGCAAAAAACTGAGCCGACTCTTTACAATGGCAGATATGGACTTGAACGCATAAAAGATTATTATCGGGACAGCCGGGCAGGGTTTCGGATGACCATCCTTGCCTTGTCCGGTTTGTCTCACCAAAAAAAGGATGGTCAAAATGAGCAAACAACAAACCAGTAAAAAGCAAAAGCAAACCGGCGACGAAAAGCCAAAAACATTACCAGAGACTGAATACACCCCACCAGAGACTTTGTACACCCACAGCTGGTCGTTTTTTCCTGTAGAGCAATGTGATAACGACGACCCCAACCTTATAAACGACGCTATCAATGCACTCAGAAAAATTCGTCATCACTGGTCAATACTGCCGAAAGGATTCAAGCAGGAGCAATTAAAATACGCTATTAAAGTCGCTTGGGACGTTCAGGCCGCTTGGTTAAGTAACGGTCTTGTATTGCCGGAAGTGCCTTTGGCGAAAAATCTCAATTTGCCGGAAGAACAGGACTTTTATGAATTGGAAAAATGGTTTCGGGACGCCGACTGCTTGGCGCGCGCGACGGTGAACAACTGGGCGGTATCGCCGAAAGATGAGAATAAACTAAAGCTAACAAGTCAGCTTGGAACAAAGAGTTGGATGAAAATCTTGGGAGTAGGCAGGAATATGATACTCCAATGGATTAAAAATAAAAATGGGCCTTACCATTTTGTTAAGCAAAGCCCCCACAAATGATCTTTACCCATAGATGAACTCCCTGCCGAAGAACTTCTAAAATATAAGAAATAGCCATTTCTCAAAAAAGCGATAGGTTGCAATATCGTCCTTTATCGTCCTTTTTAGACATACCTACTTGACAATACCCTAATAATACGCTAAAATTAAGGTAGATATTTATATTTCGCGGGTATAGTGGAAGGATATAATTTTTTGGTATATGGGTAAAAAGATGTATGATTGATAAGGATGTATTTATTTCGATAGGTGTGTTGTCGAGCTATTTCAAATTGCCGGAAAGCTATTTGAGGGGACTCGCGGACAGAGGGACAATTCCTTTTCTGTGTGTTAATGGGCGGCGGCGATTTAACCCGGCGGCGGTTGAAAAAGCACTGACAAGATTGCAGCGTGTAGGGCGTCGCAAGCGAAAGCCGACCATTCTGGGCAGGGTGAAAGATGCCTGAGCAATTATTAGTCTCGGCTTCTGACGCCGCATCGATGCTGGGAATTTCCCGAAGCTTATTCTATGAGCTTTTATCTTCTCAGCGAATACCGATAAAACCCGTCAAACTCGCCAAGCGCACGCTTTTCGTTGTTGAACAGTTACGGAGATGGACGGACGAAAATTGTAAAGCTGATTGGAATGAAAACAATGGCTAATGCTGCGACAAAATCAAAATATGACGAAAGATTATACCCGCGCGCCGAAGAAGCGGCGGTGCTTGGTTCAATAATTCTTGACCCTGCCTGCTTTGTCCCTGTCGCCAAAATCGTCGGCGTCGATAGTTTTGTTATCCCTGAGCATAAAATTATTGCTCAAACATTGTTCGACTTAAAAGAAGAAGGCTCGCCGATTGACGGATTGATTTTAAGAAACCGGCTTGCAGAGAACAAGCAGCTTGACGAAATCGGCGGCGTTGAATATCTCAAAAAATTAGTGGAATCCGTCCCTTCGTCGGCGAACGCTGAATTTTACGCAAGCAAAGTTGTTGACGCTGCGAAACGTCGGCTTGCCGTCGAGGTTCACAAAACTATCGGGGATATTATTGAAAGCGATTGTTCAGCGAATGAACTTTTGGCAGAGATACACAAAAAAGCCACAGGATTAGAGGGTTACTTTGAGCCGATAGAATCAAGCGCGGTTGTTATTAATCTTGCAGACGTGGAAGAAAAGCCGGTTGAATGGCTTTGGCACAATAGAATCCCGCAAGGTATGTTTACGCTTTTAGCTGGCGACCCCGGACTTGGGAAAAGTTATCTTTCGCTGGATATTGCCGCAAGGATAAGCCGGGGGACAAGCTGGTCGGACAAAACAGACCTGCCCGAAAACAAAGCCCCATTAGGTTCGGTGATAGTTTTAACAGCCGAAGACCCACTGGCACAGGTTGTCAAGCCCCGTCTTCGTCAATTAGGCGCAGACCTGTCGAAAGTTTCTGCGATTGAATCGGTGCAAATAAATGACCCTGACCGGGGACGTTATGAGACAGCTATTGATATTGCAAACGACCTGCCCGCACTTAGGAAAGCAATAAAGCCGGATACAAAGTTAATCATCATCGACCCGATTTCAGCTTACTACGGCAAGGATACCGATAACCACAGAGACGCTGACCTTCGCAGGATTCTCCGGCCAGTATGTAAACTCGCTGAGGACACAGGCGTTGCAATTCTGGCAATATCACACTTGAACAAGTCCGCCACAGGTAAGGCGATTTACAGGGCTTTAGGTAGTATCGCTCTAATTGCCGCAGCGAGAACGGCTTGGCTTTTAACTAACGACCCGGACGAGCCGGAAAGCGACAGGCGTTTACTAACCCCTTGCAAACATAATATCCTTGTCAAACCGACCGGGCTGGCCTTTGAGATTAACGACGGCAGGTTAGTTTACGAAACAGAGCCGATAAGCACCACCAGCGATGAGGCATTAGGGGGCAGCACAGTTGAAGTTGTTAAGCTGGAGCAAGCGGTTGAATGGCTGCGCGAGGTAGTAACGCCGGGCAATGCTATATCTTCGACGGAGTTATCGGCGAAAGCGGAGGCACAGGGTATTAAAAAAGGAACATTACAACGGGCAAAAAAACCGGCGGGCGTTATCAGTTATCAGCTAAAAACCGACAAAGGAATCCAATGGTTCTGTCGGAGAGATAAGCAATGAACATCTTAACAAAGAGTATAAGAAAGTATGTAAAAGTATGTAAAAGTATAGGAATCTGGGGTATGGCAGATGCGCACACTTTCACACAGTTTCTCATTGTTTCACAAGAGAATACGGGATTTTGTGGGTGTCCTCTTTGGTGAGGTATGGGTGTATGACCAAAGATAACAAAACAGGCAGTTTTCGGGGAGTTTTTGGGTGCGTAGCTAATATCGACAGGAAATCAGGATATAAGAGACAAGCCCGCTTAAACCGTTTGAATTACAGTAGATACGAGGCAATGCCGAAAAACAAGCCAATTTTAGGCCTGACGGAAGGGGCTGGAAAAGGGGACATAGAACAATCTATCGGCGAAAATGGCGCTCAGGGAATGACCGTAGGAAGCGTTTATCGGGGCAAGGTTGCGAAATGTCCTGCAATACCGAATCGGTCGAGTCCTGCAATCTTGGCGAAGGCTTTGGGGTGTTCGGCAGCATCACAGAACGCCGGCGGGACCAAGCCTGCGGACAAGTATAAGACAAGCCGAAGTTATCGACCGCATTATCACAGCGGAAACGCAAGAAACCTACTGATTCGGAATCAGATGATGGACAATTCGCCCAGCGCCGAAGCGGGAATCGGCCAGACGAAGACCCCCCTTCACCCCCCAACCCGCCACCGGCTCGAATGTACAGTATCGACCTAACCATATTTTTCAATTTTAAAACGGTTTTTTAGGAGTAACGATTATGGCAGATGAACTTAATGACATAGCACAGTTGATTGAATCCGGCGGTCAGTATGACGTCAAGGCAACGCTTGAGCAACTTGACGAGATTATCAAGATTGCCAAAGGCACAAAGAAAACCCACAAGCACCGCGACTTAACGAATTTATGCAGAGCGAATACCCCGCCAGCGCACAGATTGGCGAAATGGCTATTATCGGAATCACCATCGACCCCAACGCAGAGCCGGGCGACCGGGAGCTTCGGCTTGGAACCCGCGCCGGCCTGACAAACCCGTTATGCTTCCAGATTGGGTTTCTGCCGGAAACCTGTGAGCCGGAGTTCAAAGACCCGGGCAAACCCTTCACGCCAAAAGTCCAGATTCCCGTGCTGCTCAACGGACAGATTCTTCCCGGCGAGGCGGACCGCTTTCGCTTCAGCGCAAAAAAAGGCCAGAATCTCACAATAGAAGCACAGGCCCGCCATCTCATTCCGTATCTCGCCGACGCTGTACCCGGCTGGTTTCAGGCGACTTTGACCCTGTATGACTCTAAAGGCAAAGAGTTGGCCTACGCGGGCAATTACCTTTTTAATCCCGACCCTGTATTATTTTACAGGATTACCCGGGACGGCGATTATGAGCTTGAGATTCGCGACTCCATTTACCGCGGGCGGGAGGATTTCGTTTATCGCGTCAGCTTGTCGGAACAACCATTCATCACGCAGATGTTTCCGCTCGGAGGCCAGACAGGGGTCTTCACCGTCGCCTCGATGTCCGGCTGGAATCTCGACGCCAACGAAATGCCGCTGGATACCCTCCCCGGCGGCGGCACAATACGTCAGACCCAATTGCGGCGAAACAACAGGCGAAGCAATCTCGTCCCTTACGCGGCGGACACACTGCCTGAATGTAATGATATCGAAGACAACGGTACGACAGAGGATGCGCAGCACATTATTTTGCCGCGGATAATCAACGGGCGCATCAGCAAGCCGGGAGATGTTGACATATTCCGGTTTGACGCCAACGCCGGCGACGAGATAGTGGCCGAGGTATATGCCCGCAGGTTGAATTCCTCTCTCGACTCGCTGCTGTGGCTCTGTGACGCTAACGGGAAGGTGCTGGGATACAATGACGATAATGGGGATAAGAATGTGGGCCTGCTCACGCATAATGCCGATTCATATTTGCGTCTTCGGCTGCCTGACACCGGGGCATACTTTGTGCATCTGGCCGACTCGCAGAATCACGGGGGGCAGGATTACGGCTATCGCCTGAGAATCAGCCCCCCGCAGCCGGAGTTTGCCCTGTTAGCCGCCCCATCGAGTATAAACATCCTGGTCGGCGGCACTGTTCCCATAACTATAGAAGTATTACGGAAAGACGGCTTTAACGGTGAAATCGAACTGATGCTCAAAGACGCGCCACCTGGCTTCAAACTAAGCGGGGCACGAATCCCAGCCGGATGCGACCGTTTGCGCATTACCCTTACGGCTCCGCAAAAACCATTAGAGCAGCCAATTAATCTGCAACTCGAAGGCCGAGCCAAAATCGACGGCCAAACGGTCAGCAGACCAGTTACCCCAGCGGAGGATATGATGCAGGCGTTTATCTACCGGCATATGGTACCTTCGCAGGAGCTTATGGTCATGACGGGATATTACAAACGTCGCGCGCCGACCTTTGAGCTGGCTGATAGTAACCGTATTCAAATACCCGCGGGCGGCACAGCCACGGTGCTGGTCAAAATACCCAAAAAACCGATGCCCCCGCTATCCAGCTTGAACTGAGCGAACCGCCCGCTGGCCTGACACTTGGGGATGTGAACATAACCCCCGGCGAATTAACATTCGCGATTGCGGCGGACAGCAACACCGCCAAAGTCGGGCTTGTGGATAATCTGATTGTGGATATCTCCGCGGAACCGCCGAACAATCCGCAGGATAAACAAAAGAAAACACAAAAACAGCGGGTTTACATAGGCGTGCTGCCTGCCATACCGTTTGAGATTACACCTAAAGAAGACAGAGGCCGCCAATGAAATGCCATTGCCTTAACATGAAAATTGAGGATGAAACGGGGGCAGTTGCTATGCCCCGATACTTCTTACCACAACCAAAGTTACCAGCAACCCCCCGACCAATAACACTGCCCTGAGTATTCGCGCCTGTTTGGTCTTCGGCTCGATGAGCCGCCAGAAGAAAGCCCCTACCACCGCCACAAGGCATATCCGCAAAACAAAAATTATTGCGCTTCCGACCATACACGGCATTTTACTCTATTTTATCAATTTGAGTCAAGCAAAAACTGCCCATTTTAACAACTCTTAAACACAACAGCCCCCTATCGCAAATACCAGTATTGAAAAGATGGTCGGCTGGCCAGCTAACGGGGGAACAAATTGCCTACGGGGGCAAAAAGACGACCATCGTCATTTGCCGGTTTCCATAAATATTAAAGACACAAAGGAATATGAGCCGAAAAAGGCCGCAGGATGTTTCACAATATAACTGATTTCAATTTAAGGAGATACAGATGCAGTTCTTCACAGAAATTAAGAAGTGGCTCGGTGAAATTACTGAAATAGCGCTGCTGTTGATTGCCCTCGGTGTCGCAGTCGAGATTCTGTTTGGCAACACGGTGCCGTTCTTCGGCCAGGTAGTTGGCAACATAACTCTGCTGCTGAAGACCCTCGGTGAAAACGGGCTGGTTGGCCTGGTCGCCCTGGGTATTATTGTGTACCTGTTCAACAAGAAGAGAGCCGCCGCATAAAGCGGCCTGTTTGCACACCCAAACGAAGGTGCACTCTCCAAACTTTGGCCGTGCAGCCCGATTGCGAAAAGAATCCGGCTGCGCGGCTTTATTTTTTGTCCCAATAATTATTTGCGAAAGAGAACGGGCTTAACCAATTCCCCCAAAAACGGCTTATATCCTGTCTTTTTTAATGTTCCAAAACCCCTGAATGATTATATCTCATTTGGGGCGAGAAATTCCTTCCATCGTTTACGTACCAGCTTTTGACTTCTTCCACTCTCCATTATTTGGATCAAATACAAACAGTCCGTCATCTGTTGAAACTTCTCTTTCACCCAATCCCTTTATCCACCGACCGCCCACGTATATTTCCATCTCGCGATTGCGGTAATCAACCTTTTGGTCAAACAAACCATCGGCATTCAAATCTCGCCAAACGGCCCCCTGTTCTGTGGAGCCGTAATAAGCCATTGGAACCCCATATTTTCCATGCGACTTATATATAAAAAGACTCGTATCAGGTGCAAGGTCTTTTCCTTTTGTAACTCCTATTTCTCTGAGCCAACCGGTTTCAGGGTCGCGTTCTATACCCAGCGTAAAATAAATGTTAGGATCAGTTTTTACACTAACCAAAAGAAGAATCTCGTTGAATTCTTTTAATTGCCATTTATCAGCCAAGATTTCTGCCTTGCTCATGGGCGGCCTTACACCAACCGCCGCCAAACAAGCCAGTACCAAGAAAGGTGTAAGTACACCAAGCACATACCACTTCAATCCGCTTATGATCTTTTGTAGCAAGCGGATTTTAACTGGGGACAGCCATCTATTCTTTGCCATTTTGTTGACCCCTACTATTTGGAGCCGCGTCTTTGCGTCAGGATAACGCTACTGCGGGCCGGTTCACAAATATAACGCCTGAGGGACGGCTTGGTTCATAAACTATTTTTCTTCTGACTTACGCCAATTTTCCAGACGCCTTTTTCGAGAAAAGCTTCTATGGTCTGGCGATTTGCTTTATTTATCAAATTGGAGTGTGATACGTTAAACTCTTTGGCGTATTCGGCGAGCGTCACAATGCGTGCGCCTTCCAGATACGCAAGCCGCTTGTAATAACTATTCGTAAGCGCTTTGCCTACTATTTCCTCCATAATCCCTGTGGCGCCTTTTTCGTCAAACTCATTAAACGCATCGTAATACATTTTTCTGTCAATGAATTTAATATTCACCGGCACAAAGCCCTCTCGTATAAGCAAATAATTGTTTATTACCCTTCCGATTCGGCCGTTACCATCGACAAACGGGTGAATGTATTCAAAGGTAAGATGCAGCAGCGCGATACGTTTTATAATATTTTCATGGCTGTTTGCGTTATACCCCGCGAGCATTTTTTCCAATCTTCCAACCACTTCTTTCGGGTCCGGGGCTATGTGGCTGGCGACTCGAACCCACTCGCCTTCCTGTCGAAATCTTCCGGCGACATCATCCCGGATATTCGCTATAAGCATTTTGTGAAGCAGCAGTAAACCATCGAGCGTAAGCTCCTGTTCTTTGGCTCTTGTATCGATATACGAAACTACCCGCGCTAGATTTTTGGCTTCAAAAATTTCTCTTTCGTTTATGTATCTGTCGAGATCTATCTGCAAAAGGATTTTTTCTGTGTCTTCAAGTGTAAGGGTGCTGTTCTCGATTGCATTGGAGTTATACACCTGCTCGGCGACTTCCGCTTCGCTCAATAATTTTATAAGCGATTGCTTTCCGACAGATGCGGCGTAATACCGTTCTCTGAGGCGACTGATTGTATTAAAAACATGTAATACTTTTGGCATAATTACAGCATATTCTTTTTCACGCTTTTGTCAACAAAATCGTGAAAAGGCCACAAGGGACCGGCCTATTTCACGGTTTTGGGCCATAATTCCCCCGCAAGTTGGCCGATAAAGGCCCGGTGCAGCGTTAACTATTGCGGGCCGGTCCAAAGATACAACGCCTGCGGAACGGATACTTCATAAAGCGTCCTGCGGTCAAACTTCAGCGACACGTTTGTCTTTGCACTCAGCATATCCGCGATTGAAAACGGCTTGCGGTATTCTATCACCTGTGCCTTTTTAACGCCCGCAAGCGACTTTGTTTTGTCGATTGCGTCCTTGAGATAGCCGATACCGTCTATGAGCTTTTCCTCGAGCGCCTTGTCCGCCCAGTATATGGAGCCATCCGCGAGGCGATTTACGTCTTCTTCGGTCAATTGGCTTCTGCCATCGACCACCACTTTGACGAATCGCTTATAAGCCGGGCCAATAATCCTTTCCTGCATATACTGCAACTGCTCGTCGGTAGGCATCTGGAACGAGCTTGGCCAGTCCTTTTTGGCGCCCGCCTTGACCACTATCGGCTTTATCCCCAGTTTCTCCTCCAAAAGCTGCTGCAGGACAAGGTACCCCATAATCACGCCGATTGAGCCGGTAATCGCGGTTGGCTCAGCGATAATTTCGTCGCAGGCAACCGAAGAATAGTAACCGCCCGAAGCCGCGACACCCTGCATAAACGCGACCACCGGCTGGTTGGTTTCGCTGCGGTATTTAACTATCTCGTTATGAATCTGGTCGCTGCCCGAAATCGTCCCTCCGGGCGAATTGACGCGGATAATCAAGCCCTTGACGTTCTTGTCATCCCGGGCCTCTTTCAATTGCCAGTAAACATCCCTGGCCTGCTGTTCGTCTATAATCCCATTTATCGATACTATCGCTATCTTCGCGGTTCGGGGGCCGTCCTGGATAACCTCCTCTATGAACTTCTTTTCGCCCCTTCCCGCGGCCACCAGGACTGCCAAACCCACCAGCATCAGGAAAAGCATAACGTTTCCGAGCATCGACAGGCCGGTTATTATGCCCCAGAAAACTTTCCACCCGTTGTCCTTTTTTGCCGCCGGCGCCGGCTGGGGCGAAGAAATACCGCCCTGCTGCTGCGAAGAATCATTGATATTTCCGAAATCCATAATATTTCTCCTTATGACGTTGCCGAGTATATTCGTTAAAGTTGATTACCAACAGCTTAGCCGTTACAATTATCAATAATCGATTACCAATAATCAATAACAAACTAACCTTGCGTCGTAAAGGATTAGGTCGTGACGGACAACAAAAGATTCACTCATCTTCATCTGCACAGCCAGTATTCGCTGCTCGACGGCGCTATAAGCTTCGAAAAGCTCTTTGCGCGGTGCAAAGATCTCGGTATGGACTCAGTCGCCGTAACCGACCACGGCAATATGTTCGGGGCAATCGAGTTCTACACCAAGGCGCTCGCCTCAAACATCAAGCCGATAATCGGTATCGAGGCATACATCGCACCCCACAGCCGGCTCGACCGCACAAAAACATCAATCAGCGACGCCGCTTATCACCTCGTCCTGCTGGCGCAGAACAACGTCGGTTATCAAAATCTCCTCAATCTCGCGTCGGTCGGCTACACCGAGGGATTTTACTATCGCCCCCGAATCGACAAGCAAATCCTCGCCGAGCTTAACGAGGGCCTGATTGTAACTTCCGCCTGCCCCAAGGGGGAACTTGCTATGCAAATGGCAGGCGGGGACATAAAGGCGGCACAGGCTGTCGCCGAAGGATACCTCAAAATCTTCGGCCCCGAAAGATACTTCATCGAAATCCAGAACCACGAGGGCGACGACCCGAATATCGCGAAATCGCTGGTCGATTTGGCAAATAAACTGGGCGCAGGCGTTATCGCAACAAACGACGTGCATTTCCTCGCAGAAGAAGACCACGAGGCACACAACTGCCTCTGCGCGATAAGCACGGGCAAAAAAGCCGACGACCCCGACAGATTGATTTACCCGAAAGACGTCTTTCTAAAAAGCCCCGCCCAGATGCGCCAGCTTTTCCCGGATTGCCCACAGGCCTTCGACAATACGCTTGCAATAGCCCAGCGATGCAACGTTGAAATCAACCTCAAGCAACGCCACGCACCGCATTTCAGCCCCGACGACGGCTCAACGCCGGAGAAATTCTTAACGAAACTCTGCTACGAAAAGGCAAACCAAATCTACGGCAAACTCGACGACAAAATTAAAGAACGGCTCGAAAGAGAACTCCACGTCATCGAGTCAAAGGGTTTTGCCAGCTACTTTTTAATCGTCTGGGACTTCTGCAATTACGCCCACAAAAATAATATCCCCGTCGGCGCAAGAGGAAGCGCGGTGGGGACATTAGTCGGCTACTGCCTTGGCCTGTGCGATGTTGACCCGCTGAAATACGACCTGCTCTTCGAACGATTTATGGACCCGCAGCGAAATGAGATGCCCGATATCGATATTGACATCTGCCAGGCGGGCCGGGGCCGGATTATCGACTACGTCCGCCAAAAATATGGCCACGTCGCGCAAATCATCACCTTCGGAACAATGAAGGCACGCGCCGTAATACGCGATATATGCAGGGTGCTCAATGTCCCGCTGACCGAGGCCGACCGGCTGGCAAAACTTATCCCCGAAACCCTGAATATGACCCTCGATATGGCCCTTAAGTCCGAGCCGCAATTAAAACAGGCATACGAAAAAGACCCGCAGACAAAAAAGGTCATCGACATCAGTAAAAAACTCGAAGGCCTCGCCCGCCACGCATCAGTCCACGCCGCGGGCGTCGTCATCGCGGATGAGCCGCTCACTAATTTCGTGCCCCTCTACAAACCGCCCGGCACCGAGGACATCGTTACGCAATTCGAAGGCCCGATGGTCGAAAAGGTGGGCCTCTTAAAAATGGACTTCCTCGGCCTAAAAACCCTCAGCGTCCTCGAACGCGCAAGACAACTTGTCGAACAGATTCACGGGCAAAAAATAGACCTCGAAAAAATCGACCTCGAAGACCCGAATGTCCTTGCCCTGTTTGCCGCGGGAAAAACAAAGGGCATATTCCAGTTCGAATCGGGCGGTATGCAGGAACTGCTGATGAAGATGAAGCCCGACCGGATTCAGGACCTCATCGCGGCAAACGCCCTTTATCGGCCCGGCCCGATGACGCTCATCCCCGACTACAACGACCGCAAACACGGGGGTAAATGGTCGCTGCCTCACCCGATTATGAAAGAAGTCCTCGATGAGACCTACGGCATTATGGTCTATCAGGAACAGGTGATGCAAATCTGCAACCGCCTCGGCGACATACCGCTGCGCGAGGCATATACGCTGATTAAGGCCATAGGCAAAAAGCAGGCCAAGACCATCACCAAGGAAAAAGAACGTTTCATCGCCGGCTCGGTCGCAAAGGGGCTTAAAAAACAGCAGGCCGAAGATATCTTCGAGTTAATCGAACGTTTCGCCGGCTACGGCTTCAATAAAAGCCACTCGACCCGCTACGCCATAATCGCGTATCAAACCGCCTATATGAAGGTCTATTGGCCCGTCGAATATATGGCCGCCCTGCTCACTTATGAAATGAGCGACATCGACAAGGTCGTCGAATACATCGCCGAATGCACTAATATGGGTATCGAAGTTACCGCCCCCGACATCAATGAAAGCGGCGTTGATTTTACGCCTTTATACAAAGAGAACGAACTCACCGCGGAACACGCAGAGACCACAGAGAAAAAACATAAAAAAAACTCTGCGAACTCAGCGGTCTCGGCGACAAAAAAAGGTGTCATCCGTTTTGGTTTGGCCGCGGTCAAAGGCGTCGGCGAAAAGGCCGTCGAGCAAATCATCGTCGCACGCGAAAAAACGGGCAGGTTCCAGAGCTTGTTCCACTTCTGTGAAAACGTCGATACGCGGGTCACGAACAAACAGTTAATGGAATCGCTGATAAAGGCGGGCGCATTCGACCGCTTAGGCGGCAACCGCGCTCAAATGATGGCGGGGCTTCAATCGGCTACGGAACACGGCGCCGATACCCAGACGGACAAACTCAACGGCCAGATGCGGTTCTTCGCCCAGGCCGCTGAGCCGGATTACTCACAGGACCACAACCACCTGCCTTACGCCGACCCCTGGCCCGAACCGATGATGCTGATGTACGAAAAGGAAGTCCTCGGCTTTTATGTTACCAGTAATCCGCTGAGCCATTGCGCCGAGACAATCAATATCTTCTCAAATATCAATGCCGCCCAGATTGCCGAATCCACACAGGAACGGGAAGTAACCATCGGCGGTATGATAACGAAAATCCGCTACAACCTGACCAAGACCGGCAAGAACGCCGGCTCGAAAATGGCCGTCTTCACCCTCCTTGACCTTCAGGGCCAGGTCGAGGTCGTTATGTTCCCGAATACGCTGAACCAGTTCGCCAAGCAGCTTGTCGCCGATGCAGTCGTATTCGTCAAGGGCCGGCTGGACTTCAGGAGAGAAAAACCAAACATCATCGCCTCGGAACTAATCACCCTCGACGAGGCAACCGACAAACTCGCGGGCAAAGTGCGAATCAATCTCGACGCGGCTACCGTTACCAAAGAAAAAATCGCCGAGATAAAAAGTATCTGCCTGCACCACAGGGGCAAGAGCAGCGTATATGTCGCAATCAGAACCGACAAGGGCAAGGTTTACGCCTCCGCCGACAGGGGTTTAAGCGTCAACCCCGACCCGGAATTTTGCCGTAAGATGCGCCACCTGATTGGCCCCGAAAACTTGCAGTTAACAAGATAAGATGACCGAAACAAAAGAAACATTAGAAATCTTAAAGGCACGTTGGCCGGAAGTTATGTTCATCATAGCCCTCGATGTCTTGTCATTCTCTATCAATATGTCGCAGACAATATTTCACCCGATAGGACAGCTGTTCCGCATATTGATAACGCTTGTGTTTATTTCATTCACCATAATAATTTTTATGCTTATAATCGGTTTCCAGCGAACCGTTTATCTGGAAGACCGGAAGCGGCAATCACCCCTTGTCTTATTGCGGGAAGGCAAGCACTTTGTTCTGCCGTTGGTTGGTTTAGGTCTAATTTATACTCTCGCCCTGGCATGTTTGCAAATCCTGGTTTTATGGGTCATAAATCATGCGGCTCCAAGTTTTATGGAGGCACGTTGGGGCGCATCTTTAGTTTATCAATTGCCTTCTACCTCGGTCAGTTTGATTCTAATGAAGCCAGTCCTTCTGATATTCCCATTAATAATAGTGCTGGATTGCAGCATACTTCAGAGTTTCAAAATGCTCGGCCGATGCCGTCTAAGAGATGCAAGAGAACTGGTTATTTTATTCCTTATTTCATTAGGACTACCGTTTCTATGGACATTCCTGCCCTCTCCGCATGGCATGACAATTTCGCATTACCTTTTAACAGCA
>Ga0315286_10003679_pt1 | contig 14550 bp, 5 predicted proteins | sample YL17G10_0_MG_FD_205038 | JGI IMG/M metagenome (GOLD analysis project Ga0315286, IMG submission 205038) | Sediment microbial communities from Yellowstone Lake, YNP, Wyoming, USA - YL17G10_0 | ecosystem: Environmental > Aquatic > Freshwater > Lake > Sediment | place: USA: Wyoming | collected...
CCCCGAGACCCTCGAGGGGAAACTGCTCCAGGACGCGGACAGGCTCGACGCCATGGGGGCCATCGGCATCGCCCGTTGCTTCCTCGTGGGCGGCTCGACCAACCGGCCCATCTACGACCTCGAGGACCCCTGGGCCGAAGGCCGCGTGCCAGACGACAAGGCCTTCGGCCTGGACCATTTCTTTAAAAAGCTCGTCAAGCTGAAAGACGGGATGCACTCGAGGACGGCCAGGAAACTCGCCGAGGAGCGGCACAGGTTCCTGGAGGCATACCTCGAACAACTACTGAAAGAGCTCGAGGGCTAGGGCCTTGCACCATCACATGGGATACTGCGGTGGTGGCGGCCCATAGCCCGGCGGTACTCCCGGGTAGGGCTGTGGCCCGTACATCGGGGCCATGCCCGGCATGGGGGGCACGCCCATCATCGGTGGGGGCGGCGCCGTTATCTGCCCTGTGATGAACCGGGCAAAGATGTTCTTGTATAACATATAGAATAGCAGGTTGCCCAACATCGTGAAGATGCCGCCTATGTATGTCGTGAGGGGGGTCGAGCCCGAGGTCATGCTGTATAGACTGGAATACGCGACCGATATCAGATAAAATGCGATCGCAAAGCTGACGACCCCACCGATCACCACCAGGGCGAGCGCGAGGTTGGCCCTGGTCTTCTCCTCGGGGGTCATGAAGAATTTGACCAAAGATATCTCGGTGAGCCCCCAGAGGATGGCGATGACTATGCCGATCGCCGAGGATGCCAGCACCATGCTCCTCAAACCATTGGAGTTACCCGACATCACCATGAAGACCCCGAGCCCCGCCGATAGGATGATGGACGCTACATAGAGGACCACGATCACGATGATCATCGTCAGTGCCCTCTTGACGTTCTGTTCGTGCGCGGGTCCGAACTCCTGCTTGCCCTCCCAGAACTTCCACAATGAGATGAGGACAAGGACCAACATGATGCCCTCGAGGACCATCAGTACGCTAGAAACCGTGCATGAGAGGGCTATGTATGTGATTGGGTTCGTGAACATCGCGAGCACAAGGGAGAACCCGACGAGGCTCGTTATGATCCCAAGCAGGATGTAATATGACATGAACTTGACACCCTCTTGGGTGTTCCGGGCCGGGAAGAACGACGGCGGCGGGCCGTACATGGGCGGGTAGGCCATTGGATAACCTGGCGGGGGATAATAACCGGGCGGAGGGGGCGGGCCGTACATGGTCGATACGTTCCTGTTATTGATGGCACCTAGTCTTTCTAATATTATATTAACTATGGCCCTCCCTGGGGCCTCCCGAACCTTGGCCGGGGCTAGGCCTTTGCGGGGAAGAACTCCGCATGGACCGCCCTGACGGTCTTCTCCAGGTCCTTTTCCTTGACTATGAAGTAATAGGCTACGCGCGATGCCCCGGCGGATATCATCTCGACGTTCACACCTGCGTTGGCCACGGCCGTGAAGGCCCTGGCCGCCAGCCCGGGCGTCTTTACCAGGCCCTCGCCGACGATGCCGACCAGCGCGATGTCGGCCACACGGTCTATCTCCTCGGCCACGGTCAGGTTGGCCTTCTCCAGGGCCTTGAACGCGGGCTCCAGGTCCCTTTTCTCGACGAGCAGGCTGATGCAGGTCTGGGCCGTAATGACGGACTTGATGTTGATGCCCTTGTCCTTTAACGCGGTGGTTATCGTGTTCAGGACCCCTAGCTTGTATCCTACGCCAGCGCCGTAGACCTTCAGGGCCGCTATATCCTTCGTGAATGCCACGCTCTTGATTGTCTGCGGGGCCTCGTAGCCCTTGCCGACTATGAGCGTCCCCGGGTCCTTGGGGTCGTCTATGCTTCTCACATGTATCGGTATGCCCTTTTGCATGACGGGCTCGACGGACCTCGGGTGGAGGACCTTGGCACCGAAATAAGCCAGCTCCGCGGCCTCCTGGTAGGAGAGCCGGTCTATGGTCCTGGCGGTGGGGACCACCTTCGGGTCCGAGGACATGAAGCCCTCGACGTCCTTCCATATCTCCAGCACCTCGGCGTCCACGGCGTAGGCCACCACGGCGGCCGAGTAGTCCGAGCCCCCCCTGCCGAAGGTCGTGACGCGCCCCTCGGGGTCCGCGCCGAAGTATCCCGTGAGCACGGGAACGATCCCGTCCCTCACCTTCGGGACCATGGTCCTGGCGAACTCCAGCGAGACGGCCGACAGGTTTGCGGTGGCGTTCCCGAACTCCCCGTCGGTTATGAGCCCCATCTTGTCGGTGTCGAACGATAGCGCCTGGACATGCCGGTCCCGCAAACATGCCGCGAGTATCGGCGCCGAGAGCCTCTCGCCAAAGCTTAACACCAGGTCCCTCGTCCTTGGCGTGAGCTCCTCGGTGTAGGCCACGCCGTACAGCAGCCGCTCCATCTTCTTGACGCGCCGGTCCAGCGCCTGCACGAGCTTTTCCTTCTCGTCGTCGTTCTTGATTGCCTTCTGGATAAGGGCCGCATGGCGCAGCTTGAGCTCGTCGAGAAGGGACTGGATGTTCTCCTCGTCTGCGTGAGCCGAGGCCAGGTGCCCCTCTATCATGGAAGTGATGCCGTAGACCGCGGAGATGACGACCAGCTTCTGGCGCTTGTCGGCGGCCACGATGTCCGCTACCTTGTTGAAGCCCTCGGGTTGGCCAAGGCATGATCCCCCGAACTTCATCACGATCATTGGTCTTCCCCCGTCACTTGACGATACCCTCGGAGATGGCAAGTTCTGCGTTCAGGATGGAGCCTCCCGCAGCGCCACGGATTGTATTGTGGACCAGAAGCGTGAAGCCGATCATGTTCTCGTGGGCCCGGAGCCTCCCGACCGAGACGGCCATGCCCCTGGCCCTGGCCGGCGGGGCGCCCAGCCTCGCGTCCTTGATGGGCTGGGGGCGGTCCTTCTTCGTGTGGACCACTAGCGGGACATCGGGCGCGGAGGGCAGGTGCAGTCGCTGGGGGAGACCCTTGAAGTTCATCATGGCATCCGCCACCTCCACCATGTCGTTCTTTTCGAGGTCGACCCACACGGACTCCGTGTGCCCGTCGCGGACCGGGACGCGTATGCAGGTCGGGAAGACCTTCAATGGATAGGGCGTGATGGCGTCGTTCTCGAAGGTGCCGAGGATCTTGGCGGTCTCGGCCACCATTTTGTCCTCCTCCTCGTCTATGTACGGTATAAGGTTGCCCAAGATATCCAGCGATGCGACGCCCGGATAGCCGGCCCCTGTGAGGGCCTGGTATGTCGAGACGAACACCTTCCTGATGTTGAATTGCCTTAGGGGTGCTAGGGCCATGACCAGGCCCGTAGTGGTGCAGTTCGCGTTCGTGACGATGAACCCGCCTCCCTTCTTTGCCTTCCTGGCCTTTCGCTGCACGTCGATCAGGCCCAAGTGCTCGGGGTTCACCTCGGGCACGAGAATGGGCACATCCGCCCTCATCCTGTTGACCTTGACGTTCGAGAAGACCGCCGCGCCGTCGGCGGCATACTTGTCCTCGGACCCCTCGGCCTCCTCGGCCGGCAATGCGCTGAAGACCAGCTTGGCCCCCAGGTCCGCGAAACGAGTTCCTAACGAAAAGAGCCGGAGCTTTCCGGCCTGCTCGGGCATGGGCGTTTCCAGGAGCCAATTGACGGTCTCCTTGTACCTCTTCCCTTCCCTCTTCTCCGATGCTACGAGGGAGACAAGCTCCATGGTCGGATGGTCCTCCAAGAGCGAGATGAACCTCTGGCCGACCATCCCCGTTGCCCCAAGCACTGCCACCGGTATCTTGGCCATCTTCGACATCCCACCTTGGACCCTTATGTCCGAGAACATGGATTAGGGGATATAAATTATTTGTAGCGGAGATGAATAAAAAACGGAATGCCCCTTGGGCCCTTTTTCAGGGCCCAAAGGGACAGATTCTTGCGTCCGATGGTCCTAGACGAACCACAGCCCACTGAAGATTATGAATGGCAGGATCACGGACACTATCCCACCATACCTGTTGATTTTACTAGACAGCTCGGCCTTCTTCCAGAAGTCTTCGTTGACCGATACCAGGGCCGTGCATATCAGCGAGGCGCAAAGACAACCATAGGTCGATAGCAAGATCTTGTCGATCATGATGAGGCTCCCCAGCGGTGGCAGGCTCGATATCTGGCTGATGTGGAACATGACCGCCGATATCAACATGGATGTGCCCAACCCTATCTTCTGTGCCATCTTGCTCGGCGGGAAGAAGAAGCTCAGGCATGACACGATGCAAAAGATGATAGGCGGCAGCAGAGTCTTGATGGTGGTCGATGTCGGGGCCCTGCTGATGTCTATCTGGAACACGAGCCTCGAGTAGGTCTCTCCCCACTTGTATTCCTGCGTGGTCGAGGTGAATGTCCACTTGTCGATGTTCCAGCCGGCTATCTGGAGGGCCGGGTCGAGGCCGCTCTCCTCCGACAGAGGCTTGTAGACGAGCTTCGACGAGGACATGTTGGCGTCCTCCATCTGCATCACTATCTTCTGCTTGTCGAACGGGTACATCTTGAAGTCGGGGCTGGCGTAGAGGTTCGCCTGGATCCTGTACCAGATCTCCTTGACGCCGCTCGTGGTCGTCGTGGATATCTTGGACGACGAGCCGGCCCTGCCGTTCATGAACTCGAACTTGTCGATATTGAAGTCCTTCGCGGTCCCGTTCACGTTGTACCTGAACCAGATGTAGAAGTCCAGCGTGTAGGTCCCCTTGTTCGCATCGTAGTTGCCGAAGGATATCAGGTACACTCCTACTTCCACCGTCGTGGGGCTACCCGCACCCTGGGCCTTTACCGGCACCTGGGACACCGGTATGGTCGTCAGACAAGTCAGCATCAGACATCCAAGAACCGCTAGAGCCATGAGGCGTATGCGCAACATGATTGGGGGGAATGATTACTTGTTCAAAAGGTTTACGCCAAAATGAAATACTAGATGCAGAGGTTCGCTTCCTATGTAACTATAACTCAATATTCAAAATTTATGATTAAGTACATATATATCAACTTGTTATGGGACCCCGTAGTTTAGATATAGTGAGGGGATGACCTTGGAGAATTCGAATGTAGTGATTGGAGAAACCCATGAACGAAGGTACCTATTGACCGCACTGCTGCTGCTCGGGTTGGGGCTTGTCGCCCTGGCCCTGCTGTCGCAGAATGGCTCTGCCGCGATATACAATTATCCTGGCGGGCACACAGTTGTCCCAGCCCTACCAGAGAACTATGTCAACGGGGATGTTATCAACTGCGGGGGCAACCTGATCATACAGCAGAACGCAATGATGACCATGAAGGGAACGACCCTGAACATGGCCCCTGGGGGGTCCGTGATATGGATCGACGGCACCCTTGTGATTCAGGACAATGACAACGACAATACCACGACAGGGGACCGATCCATCGTCCAGTCCATGGGTCCGCCAATGGCCTTCTGGTGGAGGGTCACTCCCACAGGAACACTGAAGATCGAGAATTCCTTGATAAAGGATTACATCGATCTCGAGGTGGACAATATCGCTATCGTCACGATCAGCCACAATGTCATCCAAGGTAACATGATCGGTGTTGTAATGTTGGCGAACTCCAAGGCCACCATTGACAACAACACATTCCAAAGCAACAGCATGAACTTACAAGCCCAATCGACCTCCAAGACCATCTTCACAGGGAACTGGGTAAAGAACACGAACTCGAACCCGGGGATTCAGATAAATGATGGCGACTTGTACATGCAGGACAACGTCATCGAGTCCGGTCCAGGTCCGCAATTGTACTTCGGGGGCAGTGGAAGGACCCTTGACATGAACAATGATACCATCCGCAACACTGTAGGTGGCGGAGACAACGTATTAATCCAGTCCGGTTCCCCAGGATTGAGCGTCTACATCGATGACTGCAACATCTCCAAGGCGCAGGCATCCGGTCTCAACATGCAAGGCTCTTCAAATGCCATTATCAGAGGCTTCATCAACGACTCCAAGTTCCTCCAGAACGGCCAGTACGGCATCTATGGGAATTCCATCAACTTCACAATGGACAATGTCCAGTCCATATCGAACCAGTACGGCATGTACCTGCTGAACCCAATTGTCAAGATATCGAACTCAAAGATACGGTCGAACTCGAACAATGGCATCTACTTCCAGGGTCCAGGAATCACTGCATCTACCCTGACCATCAGCAAGACCGACATCTCAAAGAACAATCAGGCTATCGGGATGTACAACTGCATTGGCCTGCAGCTCGACAACTCGACGATCAACAACAACTCCGTCACTCAAATATCCATGACCAATTTGTTCTATGCCAACATCTACAACTCCGTGATATCGAACTCGACACTTGCGCGCGGCATTCGCGGCAACTCTATCACCTATGTGAACATCACGAAGAACATCATCTCCCATAACAAGCATGATGGCATATATCTGAGCAACACCAAAAAGGCAAGGATAACCGATAACACGATCAGTTATAACGGGTACGGGATTAATGGGTACCAGAATGTCCAGACAGATGGTACATCGGTTGTCTTGAAGAAGAACACTATCACGGACGGATACGACGGGTTCTACTCGTCCAATAATAACGGCAACACGTACCTTGACATTGACCAGAACACCTTCAAGAGGCACACCCACTATGGAATATATGTAAATAATGGCCACGCGAACATCACGAAGAACACGATATGGAACTCCAACAGTCGCCAGGTCTACGTCCAGAACCTCGGGTCTAATAGCATCTTCGATGACAACGATGTCAGGAATGGCAACAATGTGGGTCTGGAGGTACAGAACTCCCCGATCAAGAGGTTCAACGGCAACACGTTCTACAACCACTCCAACGAGCACGCCGTCATCCTCCACGATCTTTATATCGAGCTCGTCTGGACGAAGAATGTCATCGACAAGAGCAGGAACGGCATGGATTACATGGACAGCTCCGGTGGCAACTTCGGCATGATCCTCAACAACAACACCTTCTCGAACATTTCGAACACCGACAGTGCGATCTACAGTGAGACCTATTTCACTGATAGCAACATCTCCATCCAGGACAACAAGGTCATAAACAACGGCCGGGGCCTCAAGTTCAACCACTGGGGCAACACGAGGTCGATGCTCATCCGGAGGAACACCTTCGACAACAACACGAACGACTGGGCATTCTACTGGGAGGGCCAAGGCTACCCCACGGGATATCTCGACATCTCTAAGAACACTGTAAAAAATAAGAACGCAGCCGGGATTTATGTTTCCTATTCCAACAAGGTGGACATTCGTAACAATGTGATCACAGACTCCGGTACCGGGATCTACACCCCATGCGCCAGCGGTCCCCTTAATGTCACTGACAACGTTGGACACGGGAACAATGGGGATGTCATCTACACGTATGCGTGCAATAACGCTTACCAATACCCCGCGAATGTCCAAAGGAACAACCTATCGGACAACCCTGATAGCTATGGGATCGAGATATACAGCTACGGTAAGTTACTATTCGAGGACAACATCCTGAACAACAACAATGTCGGGGCCTATATCGACGGACGGTCCCTTATATCCAGGAACAACCAATACATCAATAACTCGGACGCTGGAGCCTACATGTATGGTTTCTGGGAGGATGTCCACATATACAATGAGACCATGGATGACAACAGGTACTATGGTCTCGAAATATGGGACATCTATGAGGATGCCAAGGTCCTCATCGAGAACAGCACCTTCAAGGGCAATGGTGAGGAAGGCCTATATATCGAGGATTTCTACGATGATTCGACCCTTGAGATCAGGAACTGCATCATCGATGGCGGCCAATATCCATTATACTTGTATTGGATGGATGGTGGGGAGGTCCGCATCCACGACAACCTCATCGCGAACGCGACGTATGCTGGCATCGAAGCAGATTACATGGAATCCTCAAAACTCTTTATCTACGACAACCACTTCTTCCTGAACACGGAGCACATATACATATACCGGGGCGACACGGTCATCGAAAGGAACTTGTTCGAACGTGGTCGTTCCGGCATCTACGCCGAAGGTTACCACCAGCTCTTCATCCTGCGGAACAATACCTTCAAGGGCGTAGGCGAATACAATGTCTACTTCTATTACTCCAACCCCACGGCCGGCTCAGGGATATACGACAACAGCTTTGTTAACTTCGGCGTCGGTCTATACTTCGAGGATTACGGTAACGATCTGCCGATATTCAATAACCAGTTCTCGCAGGGCCTGACCGGCATCGAGTTGTACGGGATAAAGCCCAACATACACGACAACACCTTCAAGATGGTCTCTATTGGGATAGATTCCTACTACTCCTACTCGACCATCCGCGACAACTCCTTCAAGAACTGCTGGGAGCACTGCATCGGCATCTGGAGCGACAAGGGCAGCGTCATCGAGGGCAACGACTTCACCTACAGCTCCGAGGGCATCTACATCGAGAGCTCCCTTGCGACCGTGAAGGACAACACCTTCAGCCTGAACACATACGGCATCAGGGCCTACTCCTCTTTCGGAACGATCCAGTCCAACAAGTTCACGGACAACAAGTACGGCATCTATGTTGAATCCTTCTCGTTCGTGAGCATAATCGATGGGTACTTCTCGGACAACACCGAGTACGGCATCTGGTCCGAGGTCAACACCTACTCGACGCTCGAGGTCACCGGGACCACCACGATAATCAATGACAAGGTCCTGCTGAACGGGGACATCAATGTGAGGTCGTTCGGGACGCTCAAGCTGACAGGCGCTACCTTCGAGATCAGGTCGGTCGGGAGTGGTGGTTACTCCATCGGCATCGAGTCCGGCGGCAGCCTTGTGGCGACCAAAACGACCTTCCAGCCCGAGAACTTCACAAGGCCCTACGGCATCCGTGCAGAGGCCGGTTCCACATTGAACCTCAACGATTGCGATGTAATCGGCATGGGCAGTGGCATTGGGACCAGGAGCGCCATATACATAGCCACGGACGATGTGATCCTGGAGAAGGTCAGGATAAAGGACTCACCAGACCTCGCCCTCTACATCGAAGGCCAGGTCTCCCTTGCCATGAGGAACGGGACCATCAGCGGGTCGAAGGGCTACGATGTCTTCATCCAGAACGCCTCGACCCTCAGGATGGGCAACACGGACTTCACGATAAAGAACGTGAAGGTCCTCGACACCTCCGAGATAATCATCGAGAGGATCATATCCCTGACCGCGCTGGACGACGCGGACATGCCCTACCCGGGCGTCAGCGTCTCCGTATTGGACGACCAGGGCAATGACATCCAGGGCACCACAGACTCGGAAGGCCTATGGTTCAGGTTCTTCGAGGGCGCTATAATCTCGTCGACAGGAACGACCGACACGAAGATAACTTACAAGATATCTATAAGCGACGGAACGCAGACCTTCAACAACACGGTCATCCTAAGCGATGACTTCGTCAAGAGCTACCGCTTCGGGACGGCCCCGGTCGTGCTCAACGGGCTCAAGGACCTTGTGACCGACGAGGACATACCGATCGACCTGGACCTGACGAAGTATTTCTTCGACAATGACCGGCTGACCTACAGCACCATCGGGAACGTCAGCACCATGTATACCTTCGACGGCAACATGGCCCGGCTCACCCCTACGAAGGACTGGAACGGCCACGAGGATGTCACGCTTGTTGCCACGGACACCCATGGGCTGACTGCGAAATACGTCATATCCATAACCGTGCGGCCGGTGAACGATGCCCCGACTATAACGGGCGTTCCGAACCTGCTCCTCAAGGAGGACCAGGCGTTCAGGCTCGACCTGCTGCCGTTCATCTATGACCCGGACACACCACAGAGCGGTCTGACGGTCACGGTGGACTCGTTATATGCCAGGGTGGACAAGACCACAGTCACCTTCATGTATCCAACACCCATGATACAGTGGGTCCGCATCACGGTCAAGGACGCCCAGGGCGGAAGCTCCCAGGACATACTTGTCACCGTGACCGAGGTCAACGACCCGCCGCAGATCAAGGGCGTGCCAATGCAGGAAGCCATCGAGCGGGTCGAGATCACAGTGGACTTCAAGCAATGGCTGTCGGACGAAGACAACAATGTCACGACGCTCACCATGAGCTCCACGAGCCAGTTCGTCATCGGGGCCAATGGCACGAAGCTGACCTTCCTGTTCCCGAACGGGCCGAACCAGCGGTTCGTGCCAGTCACGGTCTCAGATGGTCAGGCCAACACGACCTATCTCGTCGAGTTCTTCGTGACGCCAGTGAACGACGCGCCGAAGCTTGCCCTGTTGCCGGCCATCACGGTGACCGAGGACCAGGACTACGTCTTCGACCTGACGCCCTATGTGTCGGACGTGGACACCAACATAAGCAAGCTGATAATCACAACGACCTCGAGCTACATCCGGATCGATGGCCTGAACCTTATAATCCACATCCCAGACAGCGGGTCCATGATGACCGTGACGGTGACGGTGTCGGACAGTTTCCTCTCGGCCTCAGGGCCACTGAGGATAGTCATCATACCCGTCAACGATGCGCCGGTCCTGATCAACCCCAAGGGCCCGAAGGACGGCACGCTGGGCTCGGACTTCAAGTTCCAGGTGACCTTCAAGGACCCGGACGCGGTCAACCCGGCGGTCTTCGTCGTCATTGACGGCAAGAAGTATGTGATGTCCAAGGTGTCCGGCGACTTCAAGAACGGGACGCTCTACGAGATCAACCTGAAGAACGTCCTGTCCTCCGGGTCCCACAACTACCACTTCGAGGCGGAAGACGGCTCTGGCGAACCGAACGGACAGGCCAGGACCGAGGAGACGTTCGGTCTGGACGTCGCCCAGCAGCAGAGCATGTGGTGGATAATGGTGCTTGTCATCATCATCATCGTGGTGGTCGCCGTGGTCCTCTTGATGAGGAGGGGCAAGGAGACGCCCGAGGATGTCAAGATGGACGAGGAGCCTGAGGAGGAGGAGGAAGAGAAGGTGGCGGACAAGGACGAGGAGGAGGAGGAGAAGGTAGCGGACAAGGATGAGGAGGAGGAGGCCCCTGAAGAGGAGCCTGAGGAGGAGGCCGAGGAGGTCGAAGAGGTGGAGGAAGAGGCGCCTCGCAAGACCAAGAAGGCAGGGAGGGTGAAGTAAATGAGCGCGAACATAACGGCAGAGATATCGATAAAAGACGGAATTGAGAACAACAGAAGGCTCGCGCTCATGGGTATGCTAGCGGTCGCCCTAGGTCTGCTTGCCCTGGTACTTCTAGCCAGCAATACAAGCGCTGCCCACTATGACTGGACAGGCGGGACCCATACGGTCGTAGCCACAGAAACATACACGAACGCGACCATCGACGCCACTAACATCGACATCCCGGCAGGCAAGGGTCTTATCCTGATAAACGTGACGTTGAACTTCACCACCAACGGCTGGCTGCACAACTCTGGGACCCTGGAGGTCAAGGACTACGATGGTAACAATGCGACGACAGGGGACAGGTCCCTAGTCCAGCGATTGGCTGGGCAAACGCGGTATTACTTCCGCTCCTATGCCAATGCCAACCTGCTCTTCAAGAACTCGGAAATGAAGGATTGCGGCCAAAGCGGCATGGGTGGCAATAGGCCGAACGAAGGCTTCTACATCGCAAGCACGAACGCGACGATAATCGGCAGCACCATCCATGGCGGCGGTGACCTCGGTGTCGTGGTCGATACCAATGGAAAGGCGTCCATCATCAACTCCACGATATACTCGAACAACCAGATGGGTGTCCTGGTCTATTACGGAAAGGTCAACATCACCGGCTGCACATTCTATGGTCAGGCCGGTTGGGCCATCTTCGTTCAAGGGAACACGGCCCAGGCCAACATCAAGACGATAGATGCGACAGGAGGTTCAGGGGTCGGTGTCACCTCGAGCGGAAAGGCGGACATAGCCGATTCCTACATCCACAATTTCAACACAATAGGAACATACTGGGACACGTCGTCCTCTGGCCATGTGAACAACACGAATGTATCCTACAACAATTGGAATGGCAACTCTCTCAACTACCTCGATCACGCCACCGTGGACTTCAAGGACTGCAAGATATACAATTCCCGGCAGTACGGAATAATATCGTACAGTTCCACGATCACAGTGACGAACACGAAGTCCGACCGCAACTTATTTAGCGGTATCTGGGCAAACGGGGGCAAGTTGACCGTCGAGAAAGGCGAGTTCAGTGACAATCCATCCTACGGCATCGAGATCGGCCAGATGGCAACGGCGACCATAGCTAACAGTACAATAGAGAGGAATGGCATCCACGGCCTGTGGACCACATCGGTAACCACACTCATTTTGGAAGGGAACAAGATAAACAAGCAACCCAACGGCTGGGGCATAGTCATCGACAATGGCCATACGAGGGTCGATATCCTGAACAACACCCTAACGGGGAACCATAATGGTGGTATAAATGCCCGGTTTGTCCCGAAGCTCAACATCAAGGGCAACAAGATATCCCAAACAAATGGTTACGGGATATGGGTCACCAACTCCGCTGGGACAATGAACGGGAACACTATCAAGAACTCGACCAATTGGGCCGTCTACCACAACGGCCAGGATAACTTCCGGATGGATAAGAACACATTCGACAACAACCAGAACGACATCTATGTCCCGTATTCCTGGGTCGATATCACCAACAGCACATTCAACGGCACGGCTGGTCAATCTGTCTACTTCTACTACAGCTACTCCAGCACCATCGTGAACAACAAGTTCACCTACCCGAAGAACTGGAATGAAATAGTCTATGCCCACTATTCGCATGTCACCCTGTTCGACAAGAACACATTCGATGGCAAGTATTGGCAGGGCGGTACTGGTTCAAGGGGAATATACATCTATCAGATACCCGACGACTACAAACCCGTCATAACGAACAACACTTTCAAGAACATAGGCGGGGGAATATATTTCGCTGATTCAACGAACTGGAACAACTACGGCCTGACGGTTTCAGGCAATAACTTCGTGGACCTCGCGGGTTATTGCGCGATCGAACTACATCCGTACTACTACAACGGAAAGATGGAGATCAGCAAGAACACCTTCAATAACGTCCCCTCTACCGGCATCTACCTCGAATACCCGTACCACAATTCCCAGGGCGGCGGGATCTCGATCCAGAACAACTCCTTCGAGAAGACCAGCCAGGCCGTCTCCGTGAACAACAATTATGGGTATTGGTACAATTACCCCCCGATGGCCTTCAAGAACAACACAATTAACAACAGCCAATCGTGGAATGTTGTGTACTTCTGGATGGTTGCCAAGATGGACCTTGCAGACAACACCATCACGAACTGCCAAGGCGGCTTCGAAATAGAGTATGCGCGGGGCGACATTAACATCGACCACATGACCATGACCAACAATCAATTCGGGATACGGATTTACGACCAATGGTGGTGGGGCATCCGACTGTATGTGAGGGATTCGACGTTCTCGAACAATAACGGCGAAGGGATCTATACCTACGCCATATACTACACCTACGTCAAGAACTCGGACTTCTCGAACAACAACAATGGCCTTTATTTCGACTATGTTTACTGGGGCGTAGATCTGCTGGACTCCACATTCAACAATAACAGTGGCTACGGGGTCCGTGCATATGATGCCGAAGATAATTTCCTTGTCGAGAACTGCGAGTTCAATGGCAATAATGAAGGCCTGTATCTCTATTATAACTACTATGGCCTCACAATAAAGAATTCGACCTTCAACGATAATAGCTTTACTGGATTGTATATGGAAGACGTGTATTCGTATTATGGTGCATCCAATATCGAGAACTGCGAGTTCCAGAACAACAATTATGGACTCAGGACCTATTACTCGCATTTCGAGCTGAGTAACGCCATCTTCGCGAACAACTCGGTCGGCGCTTACCTCTATGGCGGAAATGGCGGTAAGGTCAAGATCCAGGACAGCAAGTTCTATGACAACAGCGAGGCGGGAATTTATACACAAACCTGGTCTATAAGCCCAGGGTCCGGCTCCTGGAACAATGTTTTCCTGAACAACAATGTCGGGATCCGCTTGTCCAGCGACAACACGAACTTCGAGGTCAACCACAACTCGTTCTCCATGGGCACCTACGGCATCCAGGATTGGGGCTACGGGATAGCCAAGATATCGAACAACGACTTCGAGCTCGTAGGCACTGGCATATATATCGAGGACGACTCCGCAGACATCGACGGGAACACATTCTCCACGATCTGGAGCACGGCCATATACATCGAATGGGGCGGCTCGTGCACGATATCCAACAATAAGTTCAGCTCCAGCAACACCGCGGTGTACCTCTACAGCACCATCGCCTCCTTCGAGGGGAACGAGTACATAGGCAACAACCTCGGTCTGGACCTGGACCAGAGCATGGCCTTCCTGACCCGGGACTCCTTCTCGGACGGTTCCATCGGCATCAGGGTATCCTCAATGTCGATACTCACCATTGAGGACATCACCA
>Ga0315286_10003681_pt1 | contig 14549 bp, 9 predicted proteins | sample YL17G10_0_MG_FD_205038 | JGI IMG/M metagenome (GOLD analysis project Ga0315286, IMG submission 205038) | Sediment microbial communities from Yellowstone Lake, YNP, Wyoming, USA - YL17G10_0 | ecosystem: Environmental > Aquatic > Freshwater > Lake > Sediment | place: USA: Wyoming | collected...
ACCACTTCCGCCTCCCATCGGGCCACGCACGCCCCCCAGGCGCGGCGCCAGGTCTTGCCACCAGGTCTTGCCACCAGGTCTTGCCACTTCCGCCCCCCGCTCAGCGCGCCTATACTTCCGCGTTCGCTCTCGCCGGGCAGTCCCACCCCGATCCCGGACGATCCATGACGCAGGAGATCTCGCAGGACCCGCTCGCCGCCCACGGCAAGACCGGGCGCACCCGCATCTCGTGCCCCGGCTGCGGCCGCAACGACTACGTCGCGTGGCCCGCCGTCCAGCCGGTCTACCACTGGAAGTGCTTCAACTGCCACAAGGAGTTCGACCTCAGCCGCAAGGCCGGACACTGAGCATGCCCGCCATCACCACCGTGCGAGTGAGCGAAACCTTCCTCTCGCTCCAAGGCGAGGGGCCATCGGCCGGCGTGCCGGCGCACTTCCTGCGCCTGCAGGGCTGTTCCGTGGGCTGCAGCTGGTGCGACACGAAGTACTCCTGGGACGGCACCGGCGGGCGCGAGTGCGAGCCCGACCCGTTGCTCGAAGAGCTGCGCGCCCTTGGCGCCGCGCCGCTGCTGGTCGTGACCGGCGGCGAGCCGCTCGAGACACCGGCCCTCGTGCCGCTCCTGGAGAGCGCGCTCGACCGCTGGGAGCGCGTGGAGGTCGAGACCGCCGGCGTGCTGCCGCCGCCGTTCTCGCACGAGCAGTTGATGTGGAACGTCTCGCCCAAGCTGCCCCGGGCCACGCCGCGCTGGGAGCGGACCTGGCGGCACACCGCCGCATGGCTCGCCGAGCCCAACGCCACGTTCAAGATCGTCGTGGGCGAAGCGCCCGACGAGGCCGACGCGCTGCGGCTGATCGCGGAGAACGCCATCCCGGCCGGACGCGTCCTGCTCATGCCCGAGGGCTGCACCGACAACGGGTTGCGCGAGCGCGCGGTGGCGCTCTCCAGGCTCTGCATGCGTCACGGCTTCCGGCTCTCGCCGCGCCTGCACGTCTGGCTGTGGGGCGCGAGGCGGGGCGCATGAGGGTCGCTGCGTGAGCGCGCGCGCGGTCGTGCTGCTCTCGGGCGGTCTCGATTCCTCCACCTGCCTCGCCTGGGCGCGCGACCGGGGCTTCGAGTGCTGGACGCTCACCGTGGACTACGGCCAGCGTCATCGCGTGGAGCTGGAGGCCGCGCGGCGCGTGGCGCAGGCTCTCGGATCGGCCGGGCACCGCGAACTCAGGCTGGACCTGCGCGCCATCGGGGGCTCGGCCCTGACCACCGACCTCGAGGTCCCGCGCGACCGCGACGAGCGCGCGATGGGCGCGGACATCCCCGTCACCTACGTGCCCGCGCGCAACACCGTGCTGCTGGGACTCGCCCTTGCCCTGGCGGAGACACTCGACGCGCACGACCTCGTGGCCGGCATGAACGCGCTCGACTACTCAGGCTACCCGGACTGCCGCCCGGAGTTCGTGCGCGCCTTCGAGGCCCTCGCGAACCTGGCCACCCGCGCCGGCGCCGAGGGCGCGGCCTTCACGGTGCACACCCCGCTCATGAGCCTCGACAAGGCGGGCGTGATCAGGCTCGGGCGCTCGCTCGGGCTCGACTACTCGCTCACCCACACCTGCTACGATCCCGTCCTCGACGGCGCGGCCTGCGGGCGCTGCGACGCCTGCCGGCTGCGTCTGAAGGGCTTCCGCGAGGCCGGCCTGCCCGATCCAGCGCGCTACGTGACGGACGCCACGGGCCTCGAGCGCTCTTCCCGGACCTGACCATGCATGTCGAGTTGACCAAGGAGTTCCGTTTCGAAGCGGCGCATCGCCTGCCGATGGTGCCGCCCGAGCACAAGTGCCACCGCCTGCATGGCCACTCGTTCCGCATCGAGATCACGGTGGCGGGCAAGGTGGACGCGAAGACCGGCTGGCTGGTGGATTACGCCGGCATCACGGCCGTGGTCGAGCCCGTGCTCAAGGGCCAACTGGATCACTGCACGCTGAACGAAGTGCCCGGACTCGAGAACGCCACCTCCGAGGTGCTTTGCGGCTGGCTGTGGCGCTGCTTCGCCCCCCGACTGCCCGGCCTGGCCGCCATCACCGTGCACGAGACCTGCACGGCGCGCTGCACCTACCGGGGGGAATGAGCGGAGCCCGGGCTCGTGCCGCCACCGCTCCGCTGGTCCCGCCTTCGCCGGGCGGGTAGAGTCCTCCGCGCCATGCACACGCGACACCTCTGGCTCGCCGCCGCCACCCTGCTCGCGTTGCTGGGCGCCGCGCGCTTCCTGGCGCCTGCCGCGATCTCCCGGGGACTGCGGCACGCCGCCGGCGAGCGCGGGTTCACCATCCGCTGGGATCGCCTGAGCGTGCGCTCCCCGCTGCGCGCCGGATTGCGCGGGATCGTCGTCTGCGAACGCGCCCACGGTGACACGCTCGCAACCGCCGACTCCCTCGCCGTCTCGCTGGATCCCTGGTCACTCGCCTTCTTCCACCCCCGCGCCAGCGAGATCATGATCGCTCACGCGCGTCTGCGTCTCGTGGCGCACCCGGCGAGCCGGCCCGACACGCTCGGCCCGGAAGAGGACCTGCCAGCCACCGTCACCCCGCGCGCCGCGAGGCTGCGCCACGCGGCCGAGTCGCTTGCTGGCCTGCTGCTCGCGCCCGCGCGGCGGCTGCCACGCCTCGAGGTGCGCGACCTCGTGGTCGCAGCACCGACCGCCGGGGACACCCCCCTGCGCGGCGGGCGACTCGCCTGGCTCGCGCTCGACCACGCCCCGGGCGGCATGCGCCTGCGTGCAACCGGGGCGCTCGACCTCGAGCACCCGACCCCCTTCGACCTGGAACTCTCCTACGGACACGACGACCGGCTCACGGGCGCCGTCCTGCTGGGCCTCGGCGACCCCGCGAGCGGCCCGGACGGGCGCCTGCGCGTCACCGTGAACGGCGCGCTCGCGCAGGACCGTCACTCGGGAGTGCTACGGCTCGCCGACTCGACGCGCGTCTCCTTCGGCAGGCTCCCGGTCACGCTGGGCGGCTCGATCGAGCAGCGCGGCCCCCGGCTCAGGTTCCGCCTCGCCACCGACGACATCACCGAAGCGCGGATCCTGGCCAGCGTGCCGCGCGAGGCACTCGGCCCGCTCACCGGCCTGGCCATGCGCGGTTCGTTCGACTACCGGCTCGCGCTCGACCTCGACCTCGCGCGTCCCGACAGCGTCCGCTTCGAGGCCGACGTCATCCCGCACGGGCTACGCCTCGACTCGGCGCGCACCACGCTCGACCTGTTCCGCCTCGAGCAGCCCTTCCTGGCCACCATCCACCTGCCGCACGAGCGCCGGGTCACCCGCGAGATGTCGTCGTCGAATCCCTTCTTCCGCCTGCTCGATGGCATCGACTCGATCCTGGTCCATGCGGTGCTCACGAACGAGGACGGCGGCTTCTTCCGCCACCGCGGCTTCAACCCCGACGCCATCCAGCTCGCCATCGCCTTCAACCTGAAGGCGGGCGCCTGGCGCCGCGGCGCGGGCACCGTCACCATGCAACTGGCACGCAACCTGTGGCTCGGCCATGCGCGCACGCTCTCACGCAAGGCGCAGGAGGTGGTGCTGGCCTGGGTGCTGGAGCACCTGACGGGCGTCTCGAAGCGCCGCCTGCTCGAACTCTACCTGAACATCATCGAGTGGGGTCCGGACATCCACGGCGCAGCCGAGGCCACGCGCTACTACTTCGACAAGGATCCGGCGCAGATCACGGTGGACGAGGCGCTCTTCCTTGCCACGGTGTTGCCGGCGCCCGCGAAGTGGCGCTACCGCTTCGCCCCCGACGGCTCCCTGCGCCCCTTCGAGCGCGCGCAGATGCACTTCATTGGCCGAGCCATGATCGCCAGGGGCCGGCTCGACCCCGCGCTGCTGCCACCGGCCGATTCACTGAGCGTCACGCTGCGAGGGCAGGCGCGCGAAGCACTGTTCCCGCCGGACAGCGTGGCCGCGGACAGCGCCGGGCCGGGAGTGCTCGCACGGCGCGCGGGAGACGGACCGTGAAGCCGGGGCGCATCGCGCACCGTCGCGAGGCGCGGGCCCGCGCGAAGGCTGCACCGCCCGCCGCGACGGCGCGCCCCGGAGTCCCGCCCCGGCCGGGCCGCACGCGCGTTACCCTGCCCTGGGCGTTCGCGGGCGCCCTGGCTATCCTGCCACTGCTCTGGTCAAGCCGCGCGCCGACGCTCGGCGTGCCCGTGGCCGACGACTACTGCTTCCTCTCGCACCTGGCCTTCAAGCCGACGCTCGATCTCCTCGGTCCGCTTGGAGCGGCCTACTACTGGCGCCCGGTGAGCCGCCAGCTCTACTTCCTGCTCATGGGCCCGTGGCTGCCGCGCGCACCCTGGCTCGCCACGCTGCTGGCCGCGCTCCTGCTCCTGGCGCTCTACGCGGTGCTCTACCGGCTCGCGCGCCGCTGTTTCGATGCACCGGTCGCGGCCGCCATCGCCTGCTTCCCGCTCCTCGCCGAGCCGGCGCGCGTCCTGCTCGCCTGGCCGAGCGCGGCCCAGCACCTGATCGCCGCGGTCTTCGCCGCCCTTGCGATCGAGCGCGCGGTGGCCGGCCGGCTGGTCACCGCCACCACGGCCTCACTGCTTGCCCTGCTCAGCAACGAGGCCGCCTTCGTCGTGTTGCCCGCGCTCCCGCTCGTGACGTGGTTCCGCACGCGGTCCGCGGGGGAGACCGCGCGCTGGAGCGCGGGGACGCTGGCGGTCGCCGCGCTCTGGGGCGCGGGCTACGCCGTCGCGCGCACGCACGGCACGGGCCTGCCACCGGGAGCCGGAGCCGGCCTGCAGGCGACGACGCTCTGGACGGTCCTGGTGCAGTCGCTGGTCGCGCAACTGGGCGGGGAGGGCGTCTCCCCGGCACTGCGCAGCACGCTGCTCGCGCTCTGCGGCCTGCTGGCGGCGGCGGCGCTCGCCGGGTCCTTCACCGGCCAGGCCCGGAAGCGGATCGCGCGCGCGGCGCCCGTGCTGTTGGGCGGCCTCGCCTGGTTCGCCGTCAGCGTCTTGCCGCTCGTCTTCGTGCTGCCCAACTGGAACTCGTGGCGCACCACGGTCGCCTCCCTCGGCCTCGGCTTCACGCTCACCGGCTGGCTCGCACTCGCCTCCCCGTCGCTGGCGGGCACCCTGGTGGCGCTGCGGCTGGCGGCACTGCTGCTCGCGCACCCCGCCCCGGCCGTCGTCACGGGCGACCCGCCCCCGACGGTTTCCCACTTCTCTTTCGCGCGGATCACGCGCATGCAACGGATGGTCGAGTCCACGCGAACCGCGATGCTCGCGTCCACCCTCCGGCTCAAGCACCATGCGATTGTGCGATTCTGGGGCATGCCGGAAGGCGTTGCGGTGGGCTTCGACGGCTCGCACGCACTGCAGGTGTGGTATGGCGACAGTACCCTGATTTGGGCCGGTTTCGGCGGCACGGGCGGATGGGCGGCGCCAAGGGACGCACTGGTCGAGTACGATGTCGACCGGCCCTGGCCGGCCACCATCATCGAGCCGCGGGCGTTCGCGCTCTTCCAGGCCGCGTGGGACCGCCTGCAAGCTGGTTCCCGGCACGAGGCCGACTCGCTCTACGTCGAGGCGCGGCGGGCGCAGCCTGGAGACGACATCGGCTTCTTCGACCTGATCCATGTGGCGCGGGCCCAGGTCGCCCTGATGACGGGGGACCTCGCGCGGGCCGACTCGCTGCTCCAGCTCGGTAGTCGCCTCAGCGTGTCCACTAGCGAGTACTGGCTGCTGATGGCGACCCTCGCGGAGCTGCGCGGCAATCGTCCCGGTGCCGCGTTCGCCCTGCGCAGGTGCCTCGCGCTCGACCCGAAGAACGAGAACGGCCTGCGCCGGGCGCGGGGCCTCGGCCTTGCGCCGCCTCCGTGAGCCGGCGCGACGGGAGCGTGCGCCGGGCGGGTCGTGCCCTTGCTCCGTCCGGCGCCCCGTTGGACTCCAACCCCGGGGGATGCGAGAATCGACCCGCGCGAACAGCGTGGGCGCCGGCGCCCCCCTGCGGCAGGGCTCCGGGGATCCGGGGCCAGTTCTCCCCCACGACAGGGCGTGTGCGGGATTCCCACTCCCACACCTCGAGAAGGACGTCCAAGATGCCGTTGCGCTTCCACCACTCCACCGCCATCCGCGCAGCGCTCATGCTCGCGCTGGCGCTCGCGGCCTCCACGTTCTCTGCCGCCATCGCCGGGCGATCCGCCGCCCGCGCCGGGGCGCTCGAGCAGGACTCCCGGCCGGCGGCCACGGCGCGGGGTTCCTCGTATGCCACGGCGCTCAAGCGCCTGCAGCAGCAACTCCTTCTCCAGGGCGCGCGCGCGCGCATGGAGCGCGCGAAGACGCTCACCCGGCTGGCCCGCAAGCACCCCGCGCAGGCACGGGCCGGCGCCGGTGTGCGGCGGCGGGGCGACTGGAACGAGGCCGGCGGCCCCCAGGGCATGGGCGCACGCACGCCAACGACGCTGGCGGCTTCGTCCGCGCGCGCCACGGCGGCGCTGGTCCCCGACGTGCTCGTCAACGACCGCACGCAGGATACCGCCTTCACGAGCATCGGGCAGGCCGAGCAGATGATCGCCGCGCACGGCTCGAACATCCTGGTCGCCTGGAACGACGGGCTGGGGTTCACGACCGCTCCCTCCACGAGCACGCAGGGCTACGGCTACTCGGTGGACGGCGGGGCCACCTACACCGACGGCGGTTCTCCGCCGGTGCCGGCGGGGTGGCGATGGGCCAGCGACCCGCTCGTCACGGTCAACGAGAAGACGGGTGATTTCTGGTTCTGCGCCATGGTGGATGACAACGCCACGAGGAACGGCATCGCCCTAGTGAAGGCGCGCTTCGAGGCCGGCGCCGTGCAGTGGAGCACGCCCGCGCTGGTGCGCTCGGGCAACACTTCCTCGGTCCTGTTCGACAAGCCCTGGCTGGTGGCGGACTCGCTGAGCGGCCGGCTCTACCTCTCCTACACCGTCTTCAACTTCTCCGCGGACACGATCGTCTTCCAGCGCTCCTCGGCCGGCGGCACTACCTGGGACAACCCGCAGCGCCTCTCCGACGACGGCGAGGCCGGGTTCGTGCAGGGCTCCCGCCCTGCGGTTGGCCCCGCGGGAGAGGTATATGTCGCCTGGTACTCCATCGAGAGGGCGTCCCCGTACGCGGACCACATGAGGATCCGCAAGTCCGCGGACCAGGGCGCGAACTTCAACGCAGCCGTCACCGCGGCCTCGATCTACTCGAACTTCGGCAGCGGCGCGCCGGGGTTCAACCGCGGCACCGGCATCACTTACCCCTCGATCGCGGTGGATCGTTCGACCGGGACGTATCGCGGCCGCATCTACATGGCGTGGAACGAATCCGTCGACTTCTACGACGAAGACCTGGGAACGGCCGGCTCAGTCTCCGAGTCGGAGGCCAACGACTGGACCGGCATCGCCGACGCGTTCACCCCCGGCAAGATCGTGAGGGGCGCCCTCTCGTCGAACGAGGACTTCGACTTCTTCAGCTTCAACGGCACGGCGGGCCAGACGGTGATCTTCTTCGCCGACTCCCTCAGCTCCGGCTTCAGCCTGTCGCTGCGACTCCTCTGCACCGATGGCACGACCCGCATCGCCCTCTCCGCGCCCGGCACGGGACTGCCCAACTTCATCTGCTTCACGCTGCCCGCGAGTGGCACCTACTACCTGCGCTGCTCATCGTGGGACTACAGCACGGGCGCCTACCGGATCTACACGGGCCTCGGCACCCCCACGGCGGGCGAGCGCGCGCGCGACCACCGCGACGTGTTCGTGGCCTGGTCGGACGGCGGCGGGGCCTGGGCCACCCCAGCAAGGGTGAGCGACAGCCCCGTCGGCTTCGACGACTGGCTCCCTGAGGTGGCCGTGGGCGGGGACCACGCCGTCGCGCACGTCGGCGCCGGCCGGCCCTACTGCCTGTGGTACGACTGGCGTGAATCGGCCGCGATCTGCGGGGGCGGTTCGAACATCCACCTGGCGCGCTCGGACGACCACGGCGCCACCTGGACCCAGCTCGGCGCCCTGAGCTCGACGCGGACGGACTGGACCAACGTCGGCAGCAACCTCGCGCCGAACCAGGGCGACTACGTGTCACTGTTCGCGGACAGCCTGAACCTGTACGCGGCCTGGGCCGACGGGCGCAACTTCGACCCCGACATCTACGCCGTCACCGTGCCGCTGCTGACCACGATGGGCGTCGTCACGCTCGCGAGCTTCAAGGCCACGCCCGAGCGCGTGACCCTGACCTGGTATGCCGGTGCGCTGGGCGACCTGGTCGCCACGATCGAACGCCGCGAGATCACCACGGACTTCATCGCGGTCGGCCAGGCCACGGCCGACGGCGTCGGGAATCTGTCCTTCGCGGACACTACCGTGTCGCCCGGCGGCCGCTACGCCTACCGGCTGGCGTGGATCGAGGACGAGACGCCGCACACGACCAGCGAGGTCTGGGTGGACGTGCCCGTGTTCTTCGATCTGTACGGCGCCAACCCCGTCTGGCCCGACGTGCTCGTCTCGCTGGCATTGCCCGACGCCACGCCCGCCACGCTCGAGTTGTTCGATGTGGCCGGCCGGCAGTTGGCCAGACGGCAGGTGACGCGCGGCGGCCGCCAGACGGTGAACGTCTCCGAGGGGCTGGCCCTTAGGTCCGGGATCTATTTCGTCCGTCTGACCCATGGAGGCCGAAGCCTCACCCGCCGTGTCGCCCTGGTCCCTTCCAGATAGGGGAGCCCTTGAAGCGCCCCCCGCACTCCTGCTCGCCATCTTCGCGTTGCTCCTGGTGAGCGCGTCCCGCCCGAGGAGAGGCTGGCGCCGGCCGGTCGCTATCTCGCGGTCGAGCACGTGCGCTTTGGCGTGGAGATCGTGACCGGGTGCTAGATCCGCGGCCGGCCGTCGTGTTCGTGACCGCCCACGCCAAGTACGCGCTCAGGACCTTCGAAGCACACGTGGCGGACTACATGCTGAAGCCGGTCACGCGCGCCAGCACCGTGGTGCGCGCACCACTTGACCCCTTGTCCGCATGACTCGGAGGTCCGCATAGTTGCGCTCATGGAAACCTGAGCATGAGCGGAAGAACTGGCTGTTCTTCCAGCGTGAGGGCGGTGGCAAGACGGCGGCGATCCTGATGAGCCTGCTGATGACGGCGAAGGCAGCCGGGCGTCGTCACGCCCGGCTGCAGCAGATCCTCGGCGACGTCTGATCCAGGCGGAGCACGCCGCCCGTTCCCACGGGCATCAGCCGACGGTCATGGCTTTCCAACCCGTTCGCGAGCCGAGCCACAACTGGACCGGGCCGGACGGCGCACTCCAGAGCAGACTCATCAGCACGGGCACGAGGAGGACGGCGAAGGCCCGGGGTGCCCCTCAGCGCAGCAACGCCACGCGCCGCACCAGACGTCCCTCCGGAGTCACGAGACGAACGAAGTACAGCCCCGCGCCGGCCGGGGCACCCGCACCAGCGGGTCCACCGTGGGCGGATGCGTCCCAGCCGCGTTCGTGACGGCCGGGCCCGAAGTCGCCCTCGGCGAGCGCGGTCACCAACCGCCCCTGCACGTCCAGCACCTCCAGACGCGCGTGCATGGCGCGCGGCAGGTCGAACGAGAACCGCAACACCCCTTGCGCCGGATTCGGCGCCGGCGGCGCCAGGGCCAGACCGGCGTGGGCCGAGCCCTCCACGCCCGCGGACGGCGTCCCGGTGGTGAACGTCCAGGGCGGCCCCGTGACCGGGTTGGCCTGGTCGTCGCTCACGGTGACGTACCACTCGTACTCCGTCAGGGGGTCGTGACCGTCCCAGTCGAAGCTCGCGGTCGAGCCCGAGGGCACGCCCGCCACCGTGCCGAGCAGCGTGAAGTCCGACAGCGCCGCCAGCGACACCGGCGCCACCTGCGACGGCGAGGTGCCACCAAGCGGCACAGTCAGCGTGAACTGGCTGCTCGAGTCGGCGTCGGCCTCCCACACGTTGCTATAGGGCGAGTAGGTGCGCGCGCGGACCACATTGAGGGAGGGCACGAACTCCAAGTAGCGCAGGATGCCGTTGCCGCCGTCGTTGGTCCGGCTGTGGTAGTTGCTGCACATGCTGGTCACGGGATTGCCATTATTGAGGAGGTCCGTGCGCCGTCCCTCGGTGAGGTGATGGCCATTCCCCATCAGGATGAGCTGGGGCAGGTCCTTGAGGGCGTTGTAGATGGCCAGGCCGTCCGGATCCCACGCTCCCGGGTTGCCGTACGAGACAATTGCGTGACTGACCACGATGGCCCGCCGGTTCGGATACGACGCAATCACGTCGTGGGCCCACGTCAGCACCGCGGGCGACGGAGCCCATGACAGGCCGACCATGATGAAGTCCAACCCGCCGCCACTGAAGAGAATGTAGCTGTGGTCGTTGTTCGAGCCGTAGTGCCCACCGTAGTAGCTGCGCCCGGAGTACCTGTTCACGCCGAAGACCGCATTGAAGTTGGAGCTGCCGTCGTGGTTGCCCATGATAGGCACGTACGGGATGCCGTCGGGCAGCCCGGTGGTCACCGGGTCCTCCAGCCTCCCATACACCGTGTCCGCCTTCGCGTAGTCCACCGGGGAATCGTCGTTCGTGATGTCGCCGAGCCCCCCGACGGCGACGATGTTGCGACTCACGCGGTTGTTCACGATCCACTGCGTCTGCGCCGTGAACATGCCGATATTGCCGCCGTTCATCGGCAACGTGTAGTTCTGGGTGTCCGGTATCAAGACGACGGTGAACTCCGCGGACACCGGCGGCGTCGTGCTCGTGGTCACCATGATGGTGTTCGAGTTGCCGCTCGTCCCGCCATCGCCGACCGCACGCACGCGGTAGTAGTACGGGGTCTCGGCCGTGAGCCCGCTGACCGCCCGGCTGGTGCCGGAGACAGCCAGGTCCTGGTAGCCCGCGACGTACGAAGTGAACCCATCGTCGGTCGCGACGTCCAGCCTGTAACTCGTCGCCCCGCTCGAGGCCTCCCAGTTCGCCTGGAAGTTCGTCGAGTAGACGTTCGTCCCGGCCGTGGCCACCGGCGCGGCGGGTGGCGGCGGCACCGCGCGTCCGTAGAACTGCACGGTGAGGGCATCGGCATCCGGATCGCTCACCGTCACCGAGAGCGTCACCGGCACCGCCACGTCGATGGCCCCGTTCAGAGGCCCCACCAGCGTGGGAGCATTGGGCGGCGTCGTGCTCGTGGTCACGGTAATGGTGTTCGAGTTGCCGCTGGTTCCGGCCGCGTTGACCGCACGCACGCGATAGTAGTAGGCGGTCTCGGACGCCAGACCGCTCACCGCCTGGCTGGTGCCGGAAACGGTCAGGTCCTGGTAGCTCGTCACATAACTGCCGAAGCCCGAGTCGGTGGAGACGTCCAGCCGGTAACTCGTCGCCCCGCTCGAGGCGTTCCAGTTCGCCTGGAAGCCCGCGGAGCTCTCGCTCGTCCCGGCCGTGGCCACCGGCTCGACAGGGATCGTCGGCGGCGCGCCCGGGGCGACCGCATCAGCCCAGGTCGTCGCGATGCGGATGCCATCGATCTTACCCGCTAGTTGATTGGCCGAGTACTGCTGGATCTGCAGGTACCCCAGGCTCGCGGCGCCATCCGTGCCAGAGGTCGTGGTGACATCCGCAGTCGGTTCGCTTCCTCCAATGGCGGGGTTGATCCACAGCCTCATCTCGTCGTTCGAGGCACCTGTGACGAACGTGTACTTGACGACCACCAGGTAGGTCGTGTTCAGCGAGTAGACCGGGGTCGCGTAGGTCCCGCTGCCGGCCTTGCCGATGCCCATCTTGTAGCCGCCGGTGGCAGTCTTCGCGAAGAAGTTGCACTGCATCCCGGCTTGCGCCTGCCCCATCTCAAAGAAGTAGGCGCCACTGCCGACGCTCGAGGCGTTCAGCATGAACACCAGGTAGACGCTCCCCGAGTTGACGCTGGTGAAGCTCTTCGAGACATCCTGGCCCGCGACCGCCGCGAAGCCGGCGGCGTTCCCGATGTCCGAACCCGCGTAACCCGGGTAGACCAGCCCCGGCGAGGAGGCGGCGATCGTCGGGGTCCCGGTCCCGGACTGGGTCCAGCCAATCGCGGTCAGATCGCCCGTGAAACTGAAGTTCTCCTCCAGCAGCGGCGCCGCCACCGCCCACACCGCCGTCATCGCCAGCATCACCGCCACCAGCCCGGCGATCATCGCCAGGCGCGCTCCGAACCGAGTACGCGAACTCATCGAAGAACCTCCAATGAGAGCCACCGCATGCAGTGCATGGCCGCGGACGCGGATGAGACTCGGCTGCGGGCTTCCAGGGCATGAAAGAGCCGGCGCGCCCGCCGCTCAAGGGCGGACGGGCTCGCCGAGGGCAGCCTTGCGGCCGCGCTGCCGGTGGGTGCGGCGCCAAAGATGCGATCGCTGCAGGTAGCGGGCTTGCGTGACATCCATGGCCCCAGGGTGCAGTGCGCGGTCCGTCACGCTGGATGATAGAACCTACGTACCGAAACCGGCGACCCCCCGAAGGCGCTACCCTCTGGCAGCTCCACGTCGTCAAGCTAGATTATAGATGAGTCCCCGGGCGAACCCAAGACGAACACCATAGGTCACGAATCATGGGCCTCGCCTGGCGCCCCGGCGGGATGTCATCCGGAAGTGCGCGCATCCACCTGCACGGTGGATTCGTCTGAGAGACAAAGGGTTCGGAGGACCGGTCCAGGGCCGAGCCCGGTTGCGCGAAAAGACCCGGTGCGAGAGCGCAACTCCTTAATGTAGAATAGGCATCGAAGAAGAGGTTGTTGACGACATCGTCCCCGTAGCCGGTCGGTCCCGGACCTCCGGTGTGATCGCCACGCACCCAACCATTACCTAATGAGGTGACCCGCATGCGTCCGCTCCTCGCTCTCGCCGCCGTCGTCGCGCTGCTGGCCTTGGTCGGCTGCTCGGCCGTGCCGACCTCCACCACTTCCGGCACGGTGCGCATCCGGATGACCGACGCACCCGGCCTGTATGACGCCGTGAACCTGGTGGTGAACCAGGTCGCCATCCACCGCGGACTGCCCGACTCGCTCGAGGAGGACGGAGCGTCCGATTCGGTCGGCGGCTGGGAGATCCTGAGCGATCGCGCCGCGACCTACGACCTGATGAAGCTCCGCAACGGTCTGTTCGTCACGCTCGCCGAGGGGCTTGCACCCGCCGGGCACTACACGCAGATCCGGCTCAGGCTCGGCGTGGGCTCGAACGTCGTGGTGGATGGCGTTACCTACCCGATCACGGTGCCGAGCGGCTTGCAGAGCGGCTACAAGCTCGTCGGCGGGTTCGACGTGCCCGCCAGCCGCCTCGTGGAGCTGGCTCTCGACTTCGACGCCGCGCGCTCGATCCACCAGACGGGCAGCGGCGCGTACGTGCTCAAGCCCACCTGCCGGGTGATGCCCATGTACGACGTGGGCGCCATCGCGGGCACGCTCGTGCCGGACAGCACGGCGGCCTGGGTCTACGCCATCGCCGGCGCCGACACCATCGCGACCGGCATGCCGACCCTCGACGGGCGGTTCGTGCTGACCCTGCTCAAGGCCGGCACCTACGCGGTGGCGATCGACGCACCGGCTCCGCTCCGGGATACTACTCTGGCGGGAGTCGTCGTGACCCCGCAAAACACGACCGACCTGGGCGAGATCCTGCTGGACTACCTGCCGGACTGAGATCTCCGGCGGCGGGCACCTCGTAGCGCAGCAGCGCCACGTCCCGCGACGGATTCGGGGTCGGCGCCTGCAGCGCGAACCGCAGAAGCGCGGCCGGGCCCTCCACCCCTACGGTCGCGTTGGCCGCGGCCGGGGCGCTCTCGTTACCCGCCAAGTCCACCGAGCGGCCGCTGTTGGCGCAGCTCGCGCACCGGGGAGGTGAGCGGGCTGGTGCGCCCGCGCCCGGCAGTCGCCATCCGACCGCCGGGAGAGTCCGGGACGGGCATCGGCCCTACTGCCAGCCTTCCTCGAGCGCCCGCCGGTACGCCGGCCAGTACGGATCGGGCTCGGGCTCGGTGAGGACGCGCGCGCCCCCGGGCTCGGCGAGCCGCAGCACGCCGCCGCCGGCCACAACCTCGCCCACCTCGGCGGCCGCGATCCCCGCGTCGGCAAGCGCGGCCAGCACGGCCGCGGCGTGCGAGGGCCGCGCCGTGGCGATGAGGGTCCCCTCGGAGAGCGTCCAGTAAGGATCGGTGCCGAATGTCCCGCAGGCCGCGCGCGCCTCGGGCGCGAGCGGGATACGCGCGCGTTCGACGACGAGATCGTGCCCGCAGGCCCGCGCCAGCTCGAGCAGGCCGCCGAGCACACCACCCTCGGTGGCGTCGTGCAGCGCGGTCACGCCGCGATCGTGCACACCCACGCGCAGTGCCGCGCGGCAGTCGGCCACGACGCTGACCTGGCCGAGCAGCGCCTGGGCCCGCTCGACACCGTCAGGGCCAAGCCTGGCGCCCAACCGCTTCGGGAACAGCCACGCTGCGATGGCCGTGGCCTCGATGGCGCAGCCCTTGGTCACGATCACGCGGTCGCCGGGTATGGCCATCGCTGGCGTGAGGTAGCCG
>Ga0315286_10003682_pt1 | contig 14548 bp, 9 predicted proteins | sample YL17G10_0_MG_FD_205038 | JGI IMG/M metagenome (GOLD analysis project Ga0315286, IMG submission 205038) | Sediment microbial communities from Yellowstone Lake, YNP, Wyoming, USA - YL17G10_0 | ecosystem: Environmental > Aquatic > Freshwater > Lake > Sediment | place: USA: Wyoming | collected...
TGGAGTCTTGACTCGAATGGGAACTTTGCGTGGGAAGGTTCTGATGTGAGTCTGAGTTGGGGCTTACCCAATGACAAACCCGTAGTTGGAAAATTTTAAATTTATTTTTTTTTGGCTGCTATTTTCAAAAAAAGAAATTGAAATCTAGCCAGTGATTTTAAAAAAACGCCTCCACCTGAAAAAACGTCATCCTTTTTTGGGAATATGATAGCTTAAAAATACTAAAAAACCATATGTTATATCACGAATGAGAGCACTAGTTACGGGTTGCGCAGGTTTTATCGGGAGCAATCTCACTGATCGTCTTTTGAGTGAAGGATATGATGTAATCGGAATTGATTCATTCTCTGATTATTATTCACGATCGATTAAGGAATCAAATATTTCAACAGCTTTAAAAAATCACAATTTTCTCTTAATTGAAAAAGAAATTCTGTCAATGGAAAGTTTCCCCGTTGTTGATGTTGTATTTCATCAGGCAGCACAAGCCGGAGTCCGTGCTTCGTGGGGTGAATACTTCTCTATTTATCTGAAGGATAATATCCAATCAACTCAGCGGCTCCTTGAATGGTATAAAAATAAACCCCTTAAAAAATTTGTTTATGCATCATCTTCATCAGTGTATGGAGATGCACCACTTCCGATGAATGAAGAAATGCGACTCCAACCGGTATCTCCATACGGGGTTACCAAACTGGCTGCCGAGCATCTCTGTTACTTATATTGGAAAAACTTTAAAGTTCCGTCAATTGCGCTGAGGTACTTCACGGTATACGGGCCGCGTCAAAGACCCGATATGGCGATCAACTTATTTGTGAATTCAATTATGAATGAAAAACCTCTTACCCTTTATGGGGATGGGTCACAGACCCGGGATTTTACCTATATTTCTGATATTGTGGAGGCAAACATCCTTGCTTCCCAATGTTCATACGAAGGTGAGGTTTTTAATATCGGTGGTGGCAGCCGTATTACGGTAAATAATTTAATTCATGAAATAGAACAAGGGTGTAATAGACCAGCGAAAATCCATTATGAACAGTACCAGAAGGGTGATACACAAGATACCCATGCGAACATCAGTAAGGTTCAACAATATCTAGGATGGGAACCAAAGGTTTCTATTCGTGAGGGTATTAAGCAATTTATTCTGTGGTATAATGAAATGAAAAAGATGAACCTTGATAAAGACTAAAAAATTAGTTTAAGTGAAAAATATTAAAATATACCGTATCTGAAGAAAAAGTTCAACAAAACCAAAAATTCTTCAGGAGAAAGAACTGGAAGATCTTTGCTGTTTCTGGGAAACTCAAATTTTGAATGTTACCTGAGTCATCCATAATACTATCATGTGGCAAGCAGGTAGTAATTCTGGAACTTGAAAATCGATAATCTCATGGTTTGTAAATTCATTATCCGAGAAATCAGAAAAACGGATAGGAATTTTTTTTTAAATTTATCATTATCTATTTTGGATAAGTATTTCCAATATGCAAAATTTTAGGTGGCATGATTTCGTGGGAAAGGCAAGTTTATCCAATCTAAAGATAACAAATTCTGTTTTGAGACACTTACCTCAAGAAGATTCGTATCTCCCATTTGATAATCAGGTATTCTTTCAATAATTCCTTGTAAACGATTCCGCATTTCAGTCCGATTCGAATAGCCACTAAACATAATTTTTATAATTATTTGTTCTCGTTCCTCTCCAGGAGCAACCGTCCCAAAGTCAATAATCGTTCCCTGAAATCTTCCTTTATCATGTTCATGTCCCTTAACAGGTAATCCGGTTATACCTTCAAAAATATTGTCCATGCTTAGAACATTTGGAGAATCTCCAATCATCCAAAAGACATTCCAGGTTGCATGTCCAACAATTCCAACCGATTGCGGTGGGGAATAAACTCCGGCAAACATTCCCCCATTATTATCATCATACATTCCTACCCAGTTTTTTTTGCTTTCCCTATTTTCTTTGTTAATAAACCATATCCGTGGAGAATCAGAAGCTCCGTCATTCCAGTAATAGTGTATATTCTCCTGATTCCCTTTATCGAAACTCGTCATCCATGCACCATCTTGGAAAACATAAATAATTCGCATCGGTTCTGAAAAAGTATTGTTGACTTTAATTCTCATTGGAACATAATTCTCATCATACTTCATTTCGTGGATAATATCAATATCCAATGGGGGAACTTGCCAACTTGATACATTACCATAATAGTGAGATGAATTATTATAGTAAGGATTGAATCCCGATTTTTCTGAAAAAGAATTTATTAAGACAGCGGTATCTTTGTTTGTCGATAAATTATGAACCGTAGTCCAGTTGAGAGCGGTTGCCTTTACCCGAAACGTATAATTTTGGTTATAAGTCAAAATGAAATCATCGGGGATACAGAAGTAATCCTCCGGTTCACTGGGATTGGATGTAAAAAAGTTTTGATAGAAATATTGTTCAGGAATACCAGGTTGATTGAACGTCATTGAAATATCATTTTTTTTGCTAATATATGCGCTGCGATTTCCTAATTCCGACAAACTTTGAGAATATATATTTTGACTTAATAGAATTGATGAATCATTTGAAACATTCTCTGTCGTTCCCGGATTTGCGGCCACCGAAATAAAAAACATGGATAATGCAAGAAAGAAAAAAAGATAATTCAGGATTATTTTAAATAAAGGAGGATCAATTAACCACTTTCCGATTTTATTCGCCATTAAACTAAATAATGAACTCTGATAAGGTTTTTCACCCACCCCCTCTTGATAAGAGTCCATTCCCAATGATTGCACGTTCGTTGAATTATTCATTAAGAACACTCGCGATTTTCTTTTGCGCAGTGTTCAATAAATGCCAGGTTTTCTTAAGCTCCTGCCTAAGTTGTCCGTTGATAAATTGGGTTTTTTCATTATACACACGATAAATTACAATTATTTCACAATCTGTTCTTTCGAAGGTGTCTGTTTTATATGGTGCAGATACTCGTTCAAAAACGATGTTTTTTCCATTCATCAATGCTGAAAACTGGATGGCCATTTTAAGCCCATCTTCAGAAAAGACGTGCCAATGAAGGTCGTTTTCCTTTGCCTTAGCACACTGGTGTGCACTCTGGGCAACTTCAAATTTACTTTTATCTTTAAATCCACCATCGTCTATCCAGCCCATGATATTTGAATAAATATGTTCCCTTGATTCAAAGCTGTCATCATTCCTTTCCAATAGATAATCGAGAAGAATGTGATCAAAGGGACTTACGTTCCTCCCTTTATCAGGACAGCATTCGTGGTACGGGACTGAAAGAACAACGGTACCGCTATGTTTAATGAAGTTATGCCATTCGATAAGTGTATTTATGGGATTTGAACAATGTTCAAGCACATTGTGAGCGATGAGAAAATCAGCGAGATCGGGGAAGTGATAAGAAAATTGGGTCAACGGATACGTTTTAATTTTACTATTTTCCCCGAAATATTCCAGGAGTTCTCCATCGTTTCGCTTATCAAAATATTCACAAGTGGCTCCCTTGGGGAGGCGTTGCGGATTCACGCCAGCTCCTATCTCAATTCCTCTTCCCGATAAAAATGACTCTGCCATACGGTATCGGATATCATATGTGGACTCTCCGATTGGAGAACCGTCAGGGATTTTATTTATTATCGATTCAGGAATTTTTTTAATGTTTTTCCATTTAAAGCCAAGTTTTTCAAAAGCTGTTGGAGACATAATCCACCGTTTTTCCCCTTCTTTTACCAAATAAACTTTATTAAAATCCCTTTTTTCATCTGATACAATCAGTTCATTTTCGAGATTCATTTTACACCTTCTTCAGAATAATAATAATCTCGTCCCAGTTCTCAACAAAATGAACGATCTGGAAAGAATTTTTAAAATGCTTCATTGCTTTATTTATAAATTCTTCAAAGGATTGAGAATCCCACACATGGAAATGTATCCTGTTATCCATTTTAATGAGCAACCTGGCATGTTCAATAGCTTTGTTATTGTCTTTTAATCCATCAATATTTTCTGCCCAATCCATATAATGATCAAATTTTGATGATTCACCAGTATCCTGAAAATCCTGAATCAAATGTTCAAACGGTGTAATTTTTCTTTTTTTATCAAATGTATAAATCTTATTAGGAATTGCATACATGAGATATCCGTTTCTCTTAATTTTTTCAAGATGTATTTTAAGGGTACCAAGTGGATCAAGTGTATGTTCAAAAAAATGATTAGCGATAATAAAATCCAAGGATTCGGCCTTAATTTTTCCTAGTTTTTCACCATCATCAATAAGATCGACATGAACAATAGGATCAGAAATTTCCGGATATCTTTTTTTAAGTTCCTCGTTTGAAAGGATGTCCACGTACTGAATTTTTGCCCATTCATTGATCCATAATGGGCAATGAAGTGCACCAATTTCGATTCCCTCTCCACTTATATATCTGGTACTCAATTCTCGCCGGGTTTTTTCCTTTCCCTCTGGAGTAAAATTAAAGTTTTTTTCTTTAATATATCGCCTGTTTCCAGGAACATCAAATCCTTTTGAATTCTGGCAGCGGGGAAAAATGTTCACGAACCAGTAACATAATATAAATAACGTCCATACCTGAAGTGCCGAGACAGATTTATCCCCCCCATAATAGCGATTAACGAATTTTTTTACTGTATCAATGTCAAGGACTAATGATAGTTCACTTTGGGAGGTTTTTTCAATTGTTTCGAGAACACACAATTTAAAATTTTGTAAGATAATGTCAACCGGTACACTAAATCCCATTTTTTTTCTGTTTATTATTTTATCCGGTAAAGCTTCTTTCATGATCTCTTTCAGAATCCACTTGGTTACTCCTTCTTGAGATAGTTTATATTCCAGGGGTATTGTCGATGCATAATTAAATAAATCCAAATCCAAAAAGGGGAATCTTCCTTCAAGTGAGTGAGCCATAAGGATTTTATCTGCTTTCATCATCAGATCTTCAGGGATCCATGTTTTCATATCATATGCGAGCATCGCATTCAAGAGCGAACCCTGCTCATCAAAATATTTTTTAAATCGGGGTGTATTATCTGCTAAATGCTTGTCATTCAGGAAATTCCTGTAATCGTAAAAATAGAAACTTTTCTCTAAGAACTTTGGGAATTGGTCAGAGTAATCCAGGTTTTCCATTAATGTCGATGAATACTGGTTATATCCCCCAAATAATTCATCTGCACCCTCTCCTGATAAAACAACCGTGACGTGTTTTTTTAATTCCTGACAAAGGTGATAGAGTGGCAGGCAGGCAGGGTCAGCTATCGGTTCGTCAATTGCCCACATAACATTGTCAAAATTTTTTATAAGATCCTTGACGGTCATCGTGATTTCGATATGTTCAAGACCAAATTTGTCTGCAATTGCGGATGAATATTCAAATTCATTTACTTCCGGAAAACCAATATTAAATGTTTTCAATTTTACGCCGGCTTTATTGACATAATACGCAATTGTACTGGAATCTATCCCCCCGCTCAGAAGAATTCCAACGGGGACTTCCCCCATAAGCTGCGATTTTACAGCATTTTCAATTTTTTTCTCAATATTTGTTTTTATTTCCGTGACAGGCAATTCATTTTTCATGTTGCCATATTTCACATCCCAGAAACGAAATTGCGCAGAAATCCCGCTTGATATTTTCAGATACGTTCCCGCTTCGAGGCGTTTAATTTTTTTAAACATTGTGTACGGTGATTGTGAATACCTGAATCGGAGGTAGTCCTGAATCCCACGAGAATCCAATGAAAAATCCAGCTCGGGTATTGACAATATACATTTAATTTCTGAAGAAAAGATCAATCGGCTTTCGTCTTCGTAAATATAAACGGGTTTAATTCCAAAATGATCCCGAACCAAATAAACAGAATCAGATGCTGAATCCCATATGCAAAACGCAAACATCCCCTTCAGACGAGAGAAAGCGTGCACACCAACATCTTCAAAAAGTTTAAGAACGACCTCAGTATCTGACTTGGTTCTGAATGTAAACCCTTTGTTTATTAGTTCAGTTTCCAGTTCCTTATAATTATATACTTCACCATTATAGATGATCCCCATATTTTCATTATTATTGAATATCGGTTGTTTTCCACCTTTAATATCGACAATAGAGAGCCTAACATGTGAAAACCCCCAGTTATTTCTGATGTATTGCCCATAATCGTCTGGACCACGATGCCCCATAGTTGTCTTCATTTTTTCGAGATAGAAGGGAATGTGTTCTTGTACTTCACTATTTTTTACAATAATTCCGAAAATTCCACACATAAAAATATCTCACATCAGCTATGGTGACTAAGTACTTCCTGTAGTGTTTTTTCCCAATCCATTAAAAAGCGGTCATGGTTGAAAATATTCATAGCCATCTGTCTTCCGGCTTCACCCATCTCCTGTGCAATTGATGGATTTTCTGAAAGGTACAATAAATATTCCCGCAGTTCCGATGGTGTATCAGAGTAAAATCCATTGATGCCATTTTTCATGAATAGCTCGACGTCATGATTTTTTGTTGTTACGATGGCCAATCCGCACATCATTGCTTCTCCCCGCGTTCGTGGCATCGGTGACCTGATGGTTGGATTAAAATAGATCGAGTATTCTCCCAAAGCTCTTACGTAATTATCAAATTTACAGTTGGCATACCAATTATTATTCGTTCCATAAGCTGCATGCGGTTCTTTCACAGAAAGAAATGAAGGATGAAATTTTTGAGGGAATTTTTTTAATATTTCTGAATATATGATATGTCCATTGTAGTGGGGTCTGGTCTTCAAAGCCTTTTCATTCATGACCAAGATACCTTTTTGATAGCTTGCTTGTGGAAATTCAGCTGGATCGAAACCATGCCAGATAACTTTTGATTTATTAAAATTCCACTCTTTTTGGGCCTGGAAGGAATTATTGATTACAAGTGTGTCGTGTAATACATCGAAAAACTTCAATCTTTCCTCTTCAATAGTGTCCATTAGGTCAGATTTTGCATATCCTGGTGTGTATTGTCCGTAAAACTGAGGAGTACCGTGACAAATGGCGATTTTCGGTATGGTGATATTTTCATTGAACCATTTGAATGCATCTCCCCACCTCCATTCGGGTTTTATGACCCCGTTTGTCCTGTCCGGTGAAAGAACATTTTCATCAAATGGCATTATAGCCAGATCATAATTTTCGATTTCAATATTCCTGACATCCTCAAAAGTTACATTATCCGGAAGGGGTCTTCTGTCATATTCCCAATACTCTGTAATTCCTGTTCCGAGACCTTTTAAGAGCGTAAATTCATAGGGCAGCTTGAAAATTTCGTACTGATGAGAGCAATGCCATCTGTAGGTTAATATTCTGAGCTTTTTCTGTTCAGGGGCAGATGAAGTATAGAACGGAGGAGGAATAAATCGTTGAAATTTATTTGCCAGATAGTCCCTGTCATCATTTTCAGTAATATGACATGCATCTAGCCAATTGGTTAGTTTGTTATAAGTGTCGAGTGTCCATCGTCTGCTGGTGAGTAAGAGATCGGGATGTTTTTTATACAGCTTTTTATAATTACGGACTGATCGGACCGGCTTATCTTTCTCATCAATTGATGATGGATGGGAGACATGGATGCTAAATGCATATGGGATAAATGCGATTCGTGCTCGTTTTTTATATAGTCTGTATCCCATTTCAACATCCTCCCAGCCAAATCCGGAATTATGATTTTTTGAATAGGAAAACAGGGGATCAAAAAGTTCATCAGTAATAAAATTCCGTTTAATACAAAAATTACGGGTTATACAATTCAAAAAACTCCTTTTATTTATCGGATCCTGTAAAAGACAATCCTCTCCTGCTTTTTCAGGATTATTCTCATAGTATTGCAAAACTTCAACCGGGTCCTGTTGATTTGTTTCAAGATTGAATGGTCCTATCGACACGTCAAAATCATCGAATTTGTATGTTTCTGCATGCAGTGTTAAAAAATCTCGATTTACCATGCAATCAGCATCTATGATAAGGCAAATATCCCCTTTTGCAAGTTTCAATCCGATATTTCTGGAAATACAATTGCCAAAGTTTTGAGAATTTTTCAAAATGCTGACTTCCGGATTGGAATTTTTTCTGAAGGTCTCACATTGACCACGGACGAAATCCTCAACAAACCGAACGGAGTTATCAGTCGAACAATCATCAACAAAAATAATTTCGAAAGAACCATTATATTTTTGTGAAAAGAATGACTCAAGGAAAAATTTTACTTCTTTTTCCTTGTTGTAAAGCACACTGATGATACTGAAGCTTGGCCATTCCCCAACTGAATAGAGACCGGATAATGGAGATTTGATTATTTTTCTTTTTGATTGGCATTTTACCTCTTGAATTATTTTGACCAGATTTTTTCCAATAACCCGTGTTGTTCTGTTTTCCAGTACGTCAGACTGCGCATTTTTTCCGATTCTTTCCCGCAGTTGCCTGTCGGTAATAAGCATTTTAAGCGCATCATACCATTCATCAGTTGTTGAGACAATAATACCATTATCCAGATTACGAATCTGACATTTATACCCTCCAACATTTGATGCAATTGTAGGTACCTTGAGCAATGCAGCTTCAAAATATTTCAAATCACTTTTTGCATTGCAGAAAGGATTATTTTCAAGGGGAGAAATGTTAATATCAAAATCCACAATATATTTTGGCAGTTCTTTCCAATGCATAAAAGGTAAACGAATAATTTTTTCGGAATAAGGAGAAAATTTTTCACTGAGGTCAAGAAAACCTCCAATGACAAGTTCGACATTTCCAAATTCTTGAAATATTCTTATAAGCGCATCTTCTGCAACCTTAAAATCCTGGTTATGTGTTTTTGTTCCACTGAGATACCCTATTCTGATAGTATTTTCCAATCTCTCTTTTTTTTCGGATAATGCGATTTCAGCTAATTCGACCATTTCGTCGCTTACTGCATTCAGATTTACATAAACTTTCTTTCCATGTGATTCCAGTTCACTCCTGAGAAAATCGGTCGAGCATACCGCATAATCACATAAAAGCATTGTTTGGTTGAACCGTCGTAAACCATCGAAATATAGTTCAACCTGATAGGGACTCATTTCTTCAAGAGCACGAATATATTTTGCATACTCTTCGTGGAAAATAAGATCATCAGTTTCAAAAATGAATATCTTCCCTTTTTGCTTGCCGGTGATTATCAAATCTCTGTAATCTTGAGTGATGGGAACCCGGTGAAGAAAAAATATGTCGTATCTTTCCAGTGCGGTTTTTAGATCTATATCATAACAATCAAAGGAATCTGCACCAACTCCGTTATGAAGGAGTGCCTCCTTCTGATGCAGAACTCTGTATCTTTTTGTATCACCGCCTACTCCGGAAAGAAATACAATTTTAGGATGAAGTGTAGTTTCTTTTGCCAATGACTGAGTGATTTGATTATGCTTTAATTCCTTTTTTGGGATTAAGCGAAAAAATAAAATTAACGAAGAATAGAGTCCGCGTAGTATTCCCTTGTCATCAACTTCCTGTTTTATACTGAAAAAATAATGTTTAATGCGAGAAATCTGGTGAGTAACAAAAGCCGAGATTTTATGTTGTTTTGTTGCCAGGTCAGTTATCATTTTATCTCAACATTATTAGGTTAAAATCCGGATTTCACTTTTGAAGATTTCCTTCAGCATTGATTATTTGCTCTTCTTTTCTTGGTTTGAAATTTTTTTTTCCATGATTGATGCAACTATCATAAAAAATCCGTCGTTGTGTACCTTGACGAAAAAGACGCTCAATTACCCGCTGATGAAACTTTGTCGTAATCTGCCAGACAATGCTGTTTTCAATGTCTGAAATCTTTTGTTTGACATCATTATTTTCGGAGGTTAAATTCTGTATTTGGTAATCCTTATCAGTGACCGTTTCTTCGAGGGCGTGAGCATGAACTGTCAAATTTTGTATCTGGTGATCCTTTTCAATCACCGTCTCTTCAAGAACGTGAGCATGAACTGTCAAATTCTGTAATTGTTTTTCTTTTTCGCATACGGTCTGCTTAACGGACTTGAATTCACTATACAAATCTCTTAATGGCAATTCATAAATATTCCATGACCCTTCAATTCTGATGGACGATAATTTTGCTTGGATCGAAATGAAAACGAAGGGATCGACTATGTCAAAATAAAATACAGAATCCTCAACTTTTTTTGCATTCGAAGATAAAAATTCCGGATCAAGATTATGCCAGACCGCATTGGAATCTTTGTAACTAATTCTTGTGATGGAAATATCACACAAACGATTTTTTACCGGATCCCACCGGAGAGATTTTATCACAGGATATTTTGACAAATTAAACTCGAGTACAAAATTCTTCTCTGCCAAATCGACTCCGACAATCTCCTGCTCATTATCGTTGTAACCAGATCCTGAATCAACAAAAATATAGCTATACCAATCATAAAAAACATTAAACGTGTCAATTTCACCCGAAATTTTATATAGATCGATATATCCAAATTTCAGATGTTTACTTATGCTGTCTGTATTATCTGTTCTGTAAAATAATTGGTATAATGTATCTATGCCGAATTTTCGAAGCGCATTATTCGTGCTGCTGAGTGCAAGTTTGGCAATAAAATATGGAATAAGTGAGGTATCAGTTTTAGCAGCACCGAGCTGTAATTCAGGAAAAATTTTTTTCAGTTCAGTGAATGAGGGGATACTTAAATAATGATTTGCAATTAAACTCCATTCATTATAAAATCGAACAATATTCTTCTTTGTTCCAGCACTTGCATTTTTTTCATTAGAACGTATCCGAAATTTAACCAATTTTTCCGGAATAATATAGAGTTCATATTCTAAACAAAATCTAATCCAAAAATCAAAATCCGGTAATTGAGCAAAACGCTCATCATACAACCCAATTTTATCATAACATGATTTTCTGATAAGGACACTCGGATGGCATAATGCATTTCCATGATAAAAAAAATAGTTCAACCACTGATACCTGTCCCGGTTTTGTTGTTCAAATTTTTTATAATAAGTATGATTCTGGTTTGTAAATTGGTGCCCATATTCATCAATAAGTTCGACATAACTGAAAACAGCAGCATATTGAGGGGTATTATCTAACATTTTCACTTGTTTTTCTAATTTTTCCGGTAAAAAAACATCATCAGAGTTTAATATTGCGATATACTCCCCTTTTGCACGCTCTAAACCCATGCGCATTGCTGCTGCTGCGCCCCTGTTTTTTTTATGTAAAATTAATTTTATTCTCGGATCAGAAAATGTCCGAATCTGTTCAATTGAACCATCCGTTGATCCATCATCAACGACAATGATCTCAAAATCCTGATATGTCTGATCTAATACGCTTTGAATGGCCTCAGCAATAAATTTCTCATGATTATATGATGGAATTACCACGCTTATTCTGGCCATATCTCAACCCCTGAATGATAATGTCTGATTTAGTTATTAGAAAAACTGGATAAGATCGCGCAAATTTTGTTAATATCATCCAATTGTAGATCGCCATATAAGGGCAAACAAAGTACTTCATGGATAATTTTATTCGCAACCTGAAGGTTATTTTGTGAGGATGAAGGCAGTTGTTTATAACAAGCATAATCACTACAAAGTGGATAAAAATATTTTCTGGAAAAAATATTATATCTTTTGAATTTTTCATGCACTTCATCTCGTGATTTACCGAATTTTTCTTTTTCAATGCGGATTACGAAGTACTGATAATTGCTGTAAACGTTCCTGCCTGTTTCGAGACAAATCACGCCATAGATATTTTTCAGGTATTCTCTGTAATGTTCAAATAATCGTTTTCGTTTCTCTCTCTCATCATCCAGATATTCCAGTACTTCCAAACCAAGGGCCGCCTGCAGCTCGTTCATCTTGCCATTGATGCCTGGCATTATCACTTCATCTTCGCTTTTAATCCCAAAATTTTTTAGAAGGTCCACTCTTTTTTTGAGAGACGGTTCACGGAATGCGAGTGCTCCACCTTCAGCTGTATGGAACTGTTTGGTGGCATGAAAACTAAACATAGTGATATCCCCGAAATTCCCGATACCGGTATTATCCACCTTGGTGCCAAAAGCATGTGCTGCATCGTAAATAATTTTTAAGCCATATTCATCTGCAATTTTCTGAATCTTCCCTGTATCACAAGGCATTCCGAAAACGTGGACCGGCATAATCCCTGTTGTATCCGATGTAATCAGTGACTCTAACTTATCAGCATCAATATTGAGTGATTTCTCTTCAATATCACAAAAAATTGGCCTGATATTATTCCATGTAAGTACGTGGGGAGTAGCTGCAAATGTGAATGGTGTGGTGATAACTTCACCAGATAATCTCAGACTCCGGCAGGCTGTAATTAATGCAATTGTCCCATTATTAAACAATGAGATATTAGATACTCCAAGATATTGTTGTAACTTTTTCTCTAATAACTGATGTTGTTCTCCATTATTTGTGAACCATTTTTTTTCCCAGACACTTTCGAGGCGATTCCTATAGTTATCAAGGTTTGGCACGATTGGACGTGTAACAAAAATCGGTTCATTAAATGGTTCTAAATCCTGCCTCAAAGTAATAGTACTGTTATACCGGTTTTATACAAATAGTTTATTAACAAAAGAAAAACACTTATTTTTAGTATTATAATATTTTTTTATCGAAACGGAATTTTGCTCTTTAGATAAAAATATACTTTATTGTACAAACTTCTTATTTTCTTATCGACAAAATAATCTATTGATAAAAAATATACTGCAATATCTGATCAGAAAAAAAATTGAATGATGATTAAAATGGCAACAAGTCCTTTTAAACTTAATATGGGATGTGGAAAAGCGAACCTTAAATCCTGGATTAATCTCGATATTGAAAAGGGTGCAGATATTGTTCTTGATTTAAACCAAGGTGTGCCTTTCAAAGATAACTCAGTTCAATATCTCTACTCTGAACATGTTCTCGAACATTTTTCTTTTCATGAAGGGCAGGTCCTCCTGAAAGACTGTTTTCGGATTTTATCGGAAGGAGGTATAATCCGTATAGCCACTCCTGACCTTGATCATATAATTAAAAAATATTCATCAGATTGGAAAAATCAGGATTGGTTATTATCTCCAGAATATTCCTTTATTACCACGAAAGGAAACATGCTGAATGTGGTTTTTTCTTGGTGGGGCCATAAATTTCTGTATAATGAGGAAGATTTGAGAATACAACTGGAAGATGCCGGATTTACAAATCTGGTTCGAACAGACTTCGGATCGAGTCGATTTTCTGATTTATGTAATCTTGAAACCAGAATTGATTCTAAATTGATAATTGAGGCAGAAAAAAAGTGATTCCATCCCTGAAAAAATCGAAAATTTGAATGATTTATTTTGACCTGTTTCTTGTATCATATATTCTGATTTCCCAAAAGAAAAATTAAATTTCTAAAAAATTAACAAATACTATCCTTGCGTTTAAAAACAAGTAATTGGACATAACTATAATTCCCATAGGGATGCATAAAGGTAAAAAATTCAATAAATTTGTTATTATAGACAATTTCTTTATTTTTCTCAAGTAAAGCAGGGTACAGAACTCGACTTCCGAAATAATAGCTGCTCAGAAAATTTTCTTCAATACATAATGATAAATTATCAATATTTTCGACTATCCTGGTAAAATTGGGTCTGATAAAATCTAATAATTTTTCCTTATCAAAATATATATTATGAAATGGCTCGGGTATTTTCTCAAGTCCTAATACTTCCCTTGCACAATTCAGATTATTAAGACCGTCTTTAAATCCTTCAAGCATAATAAAAACACCCCCGGGTTTAAGAACACGATGAATTTCGTTTATCCCTTTCATCTGATCTTCCCATGATTCAAGATTGATTAAACATCTCTCAGTAAAAACGATATCAAATACATTATTTTCAATATCTAAATGCAAAACATCGCCAACACAAAAACTGGCCCTTTCTAAATCTCTTTTTTTTGCAAGAGCAATGAAATCTTCACAAAAATCAATTCCTGTCAGATTCAAATCAATTGATTTTATGATTTGTTCTGCGGTGTAACCATTACCACAACCAACCTCAAGAATATTTGCTTTTCCCGGGATTTTTTTAATAACTGCGGATATTATTGCTTTTAATTTTTCAACTTCTTTATCTCTGACAAAAATATCTGGCATTGTTGATTGTTTTGAGTTCTCCCATGTCTTCGCTTGCTCCTTGTAATGATTTTTGATCCGAGTCATATGCGTAATATCGATTCATATTCAATAATAAATCTCTGTTTAGATGAATTTATTAAAGACAACCCGGCAAATAGTGAAATATCTTATGTTACTCAATGCTATAGATTTTTAAGTCGTTTTTCAGGTATACTTTATCCCATATTTTTACCGGCTGTCTTTGCATCACCTTGAAGGAATACGCATTCTCAGCCCAATCAACGAATATAGCGGACCT
>Ga0315286_10003683_pt1 | contig 14548 bp, 2 predicted proteins | sample YL17G10_0_MG_FD_205038 | JGI IMG/M metagenome (GOLD analysis project Ga0315286, IMG submission 205038) | Sediment microbial communities from Yellowstone Lake, YNP, Wyoming, USA - YL17G10_0 | ecosystem: Environmental > Aquatic > Freshwater > Lake > Sediment | place: USA: Wyoming | collected...
CGCGACCCCGGCTGCCCGTGTGGCTGATCGCCTTCCCCGAGGCCCTCGTGGGTTGGGACCAGAACCATTGGCCGGCCGCCAAGCGGAAGAGCACCTATGCGCTCGGAGCCAAGGAATGGCGCATGCTCGATGACGCCAAGGACAAATTCTACAGCACCGAATTCGACGTGCCGAATTGGCCCGCGCTGCCGACCACTCGCCCGCTTTTTCAGTCCACAACTCGCCCGACCACCTTGACGGCCGCCCCCACGACCCAGACCAGCCCCGATCAGACGCCCATCCTTGCCGACAACGAAGGCACCTATTACTTTGATGGCGCCAAGTCGCTCAAGCTTCTCCGACGCGATGGAACCAGCCTTGTGTGGCCACTGCCCCCCAACGCCGTCGGCGAGGGCGAAGTGTACCTCATTCGCACCGGCGACGGCTTGCTGTTCCTGTTCAACCAGCCCGGCCGCGTGCTCCGCGTCAGGCCAACCCCACACGCCGTCGAGCCTTTCGCTGTCGATGCCGCTTTCACAAAGGGGGTCCCCAGCGTCGAGCACGCCACGCGCATCTGGCTCGACCCCTTCGGGCGGATTGTCGTGTCCTACGATGGAACCAGGCTTGCGATCATGTTCCCGCAGGGCTACATCCCGCCGGCCATCGTGAACCTGATGCTCGCCGAAGACCAGCGTGACGCGGGCGGCCAATGATAAGGCGCAAAAAAAGACCCCGTAGGCGTGGGTGAGACCTACGGGGCAAGGAGGGGAGAAACACTTCGCACTAGTTCATACGGTGCTTCTATTCTATGGTTCGGCAAAGAGACCCCATTTTCTCCAGATATTCCAGTTCAGCACACGATCAGGCGGCGCCATTCCGTCCCACGACGGGCGGACACACGCTCCGATCCATCCGACGGCCAGGGTGAAGGCCCGTTATTGACAGATGTAACTTCTTATTCTTCATCAAGTTGTCGATTACGCTGCATGCGGCGAGATCTCACCTCAGCCCGTACGCGCTCGCCTGAGTAACCTTCCGGCCAAAAAACCAGCCTCTCAAAAAAACCGCATCGGGAGTCCAGAAAAAAGATGCACGGCGTTCACAACGCCTGCTTCAGCGTACAGGCACCGTCGAGAAGAGGTCCTCTGAACGGGCGCCCAGGAGCGACAACTGCTCCTCGCGCGATTGCCCGGCAGATACAACCATGGCCGCCGACGAGGGCAATGCGACAACGGGTCCCTCCTCCGCGTCATCCGCAACCGGCGACGATAAAGGCGCAGACTGGCCCAGGAACGCGCTGTCGATCATGAAGTAGTCGTCGGCGTTCACGACGCCGTCGTAGTTCAGATCACCATTGCGATAGACGGTGCCTTGGGTGATAAAGCCGGCGTCGATAAGGAAGTAATCGTCGGCGTTCACGACGCCGTCGAGGTTCATGTCGCCGTTCCAGGTGTATTTCACCAGAACCGAACTGGCATCGACCGGCTCGTTGTCGAACCGGCTGTACATCAGGCCGCCCCCGATGTCGTTGAGGCAAACAGCCAGCCCGGTGATGGTATTGCCCGCGGCAGTGCTGCTGATGACGCCGACGCCCTGTCGGCGACCGGACCGGACCAGGGCGAACAGTTTAGCCAGTGCCGTTTCGCAACCCTCGGCGGTCGCCTGCAGGATCAGGTCATTGTCAGCCAGGTCAAGGGCGGCGGCGCCGCTGATGCTCAGACTGTTCGTACGGAACACCTTGTCGCCCCCGGCCACGAAAATCGCACGTGCGGCGCCGGAAAGCGACAGCATGGCCAGATGCTGTGAGCTGGTGAAGGTCAGGGAAGCGGGATTGGCGGGATCGGCGCCATCGACGGTGATCTCCAGGCCGTCGGCGTCTTGGCCGAGGGTATAGCTGCCGGCGAGAATGCTGAGGCGATTGGTTCCCGCGCCGCCATTGAAGACGGGCGTGAAGGGCAAGGCGCTGCCGATGACGACCGTGTCGTTGCCGTCGCGGCCGTTGAGCGTGAGCCGGGAAACCTGCGACAACGGGAAGCTGTAGGTGGGGTTGCTGCCCGGCGGGATGTTCACGAAGACCTGCAGGTTGCCGTTGAGGACGCGAAGATGGAAGCTGTCGGCGCCAGGGGTGCCGCTGATGCTGTCGGCGCCAATCATGAAACCCCGGGCCGCGCCTTCGGCCAGCGCGTTGCCGGCCAGATCCTCAATGCCGGAAGCGGCGGCGTCGAGCGTAAGAACGTACGACCCCTTGATGGATGTCAGAGCCTGCAGGTTCCCCAGCACAAAGGTCTGGCCATTGCCCGTGTTGCTGAGCGTCTGCGTGCCCGTGAGCAGGTTGGGTCCGCCGTCGCGGCTGAGCGTCAGGTCTACCAGATCGAACCCGACGACCGCCTCGTCGAAGTAAATGGTGATCGAGTCCACGGGCGTGTCGCGCGGATCGGGGCTGACGGCGATGATAACCGCCGCGGGCGGGATCAGGTCGATGTTGTTGCGGCCCGGTGAGCCGCCGGCCAGGTCGCTCGTCCAGTTCGCCACATCATTGCCGTATTGGTCCGACTCGATCCGCGACAACGATGTGCCGCCGCCGTTTGGTTCGGTCGGCCAAGGCGCGGCGTTGCCGTACTTGATGCGTTCGACCGTGACGTATGGCACGTAACCCGTATCTTCGGGCATGCCGGGCTTCACGAGTTCAATCGTGTCGCCCGCGTTGTTCAGCAGGCCCGTGTACGGGCCGAAGATCGGCACGTTCTGGGGGATGCCATACTTGGTCCGGAAGTCGCTCGGACTGCCCTGAACCACCAGGGCATACCCATACGCGGGAATCTGATCTCCCGTCATGAACGTGTAGACGATGCCGCTCGTGAACTGCCAGGTGTTGGCCGGATGCAGCGGATCGTACAACGGCACGGCCGACCCGGTGATGTTCCGCAGCTCGATGTACTCGATGCCCCCGACCGGGGGGTTGTACATGATCTCGTTGATGACCACGGGGCCGACGAGGGGGTAGCCGTTGGCCTCGCGGGGCGTCGGCGCGCTCATGGCCACGAAATCGCTCTTGCCAGTGCTCTTCGTATAGCGGCCGAATGTGATGTCCCGATTGGCCGCTCCGAAGTCGACCGACTCGCGATAGCCTCCCGCCACGCCGCCGACGCCGCTCGTCAGATACGCCTGGTCACCCAGCTCACTGAAGGCAAAAACCGTGTGGACGCCCGGTGCGCCGGCGTTGCCGAAGTGGTCGGCCTGCCTGAAAACGATAAACCCGTGCGCGGGAATCACCGTCCCCGGCCGCATCTCGTATTTCCGCAGGTCCACGTCCGAATCGCTCAGGAACCAGCCGGAGATGTCGATGGCCGAATCCGTGGTGTTCGCCAGCTCGATCCAGTCGCCCACGTCGATCGTTGGATGGCTCTGAATCTCGTTGATCACAACCGAGTCGGGGGCGAGGCCGGGGTCTTCATCGCCCGGAGCGCCGCCGGGCAGGAAGCTCGGCCGCCAGCCTTCTTTGCTGCTCAGGACCACGTCGCTGGCCAGCGGATCGAGCGCCACCAGCGAGAAGCCCTCCCCTTCGGTGCAGTTGAACCACGAGTTGTTGTAGGTGAACTGCTCGATGAGCTGCCCCAGCGGGCCTTCGACGCGAATCGTCTCGCCCTCGTTCTTCAGGCTGCCGCCATACACCCCCGCGATGGGAACGACGGCGCCGTAGCGGCTTCTGAAGGCCGCCTCGTCTTTCACGATCACCGTCCGCGCGTCGGCCTCGAGCGTGATATTCGGGAAGGTGAAGTCCACGCCGTCCGTGAGCCTGATGCCCTGCAGCCCGAGCGGTTCGTCGCCCGTGTTCTTGAACTCGATGTACTCGAAGTCCTCCGCCGTATACGGGCTGCCCGCCGCGGGATCGGCCGGGTGATACATCACCTCGGTGATACGCAGAGCGGCCATGTCAAGAGTAAACGTGAAGTCCGTGATGGCGCTCCACGTCCCGCTCTTCAGAATCCGCGCGATGACCCGCGTGGTCTGAGTGATGGTCAGCGCGCTGGTGTAGGTCTGGGCGCCGGGCGAGACAGCGCCGCCCAGCAGACGCGGGTCGCTCCCGTCCGTCGTGTAGTAGATCGTCCCGGAGCCGGCGGGATTCTTGATCGTCACCTGGAACCCCGACGCGACCATCCCGCCGGCCTTGTTGTACTCAGGCGCCGCGACCGCCGGATACAGCCCGTCAGCCTTGAGCTGGTTCAGCACGGTGTTCGTTCGCTGAGGGATGTAGCTGCTGACGATGCGGTTGATCTCGGTCAGCCACTCGACGTTCCGCGTGAAGGGCTGCGATGGGCGTTTGGCATCGCCCCACCGTGCAGACTCGTCGACGATGGCCTTGTCGATCTCGGCCTTTCGCTTGTTGAAAAGGGTAGTCACCGTCTTGGACGTCAGCACGCCGTTGTTGAAGAAGTACTTGTGGATCCGGTCGGCGACCCGAAGCCGGAATTCAGGGTTGGCCGTCAGGAGCTGGAACATGTACTGCGGGTTGCTCCTGCCCAAGGCGGTGTTCGGATCGGGGTCGATGGTGTTGAACGGGCCGGTGCGGTCCTCGTTCACGTTGAGCAGTGTGTGCTCGGCGTCGTGGACGTAGAACTTGAAACCCTCGTCGCCATTGCGATTGCGGAGGGCGAAGAAGTTGTTGGGCGCGGTGTTGCTCAGGAAGGCCGAGAGCGGCGCGTCCAGGTTCCCGCCATAGAAGATCACCAGCATGTAGTCGATGAGGTTGTCGACATCGAGCAGAACCGGATACGCGGGGTTCCGCGTGCCGTCGGGGTTCTTGCCCTGGACCTTCATGTAGTTGTCCAGGGACGATATATTGCCGCGGAGCTGGCTCCACAGACTGGTCCAGGCGTCGAGATTGCCGTTGAGCGGCTCGATGTTGTACCCCAGGTCCGGGTCCACCTTGATGACGTCGTAATCGTCCTCGCTGCCGCCGTAGAGGTTCGCTGCGTTGGAGGCGCTGGGACGCTCATCCGTGTCGAAAAGGCCCCAGTATTGCCCGTTGATGTAAAGGTGGTAGAAGTTGCCGCGCGGCGCCGGCTGGCCCATCGCCTCCTGCAGGTCGCGATTCACCTGGTCGCGCAGCGCGATGTGAAGGCCGTCGCCCCCGAAGCTCCACGAGTAGTTCTGCCCGCAACGGAGATCGAAGCGGTCGAATTCGTTTGCGCCATTTGGCCCGAAGATGGGGAAATCCAGCGGCCCGTCGTACCCGGGCGCGTTGCGGAAGAAAAAGTGGAAACCGTGCTTGGGGTTGTCCCCCGATCGGCTGTAGCCGCCGCGGAGGCGGACGCCGCCGTTGATCTGAAAGCCTTTGGATCCGTCCGGGTTGATCAGCTCGATCGACGCCAGCCTCTCCCAGTCCCTGCCGTCGCCCCCGGGGTTGACGTAGAAGCCCCTCGCCGGGTCGAACATGTCCTTCAGGTCCATCACGATTGAGAACGTCGGGATGCTCGTCAGCCCGGTCTTCACCGTCGTCGCGTACAGGCTGTTGTTCACGACACGCTGGTCCATGCCGTAGTTGATCATCTGCCCGTTGAGATACCCCGGCGCCGGCCAGTCCGGGCTGGTCGTGGGTTTCTCGCCGTTGGGCGACTGCCGGATGACGTCCTCCACGAAAATATACGTCTGCGTGTCCGAGTTGGTGGCGAGATACCCCGTCTTGTAGGCGACCGCCCGAAGCGTGGTCGTGCGCGAGATCGTGATCGGCCCTGTATAAAGCTCGCCGTTGGTGGCAGTCGGCGGCGTGCCGTCGGTGGTGTAGCGGATCTGCGCCCCGGGCGTGGCGCTGGTGATCTTCAGGTTGAACGGCGCGCTGTAGAACCCGCGATCGTGATCGAACTTCGTGTCCTCGACAATCCCGAGAATGCTGGAAGGGTCGTTGGCCTTGCGCGGAGTGGGGTTGGTGAAGTACCGCTCCTGGTTGACCAGCATCATGATGCCCGCAAGTTCAGGGTAGATGAGAAAATCGGTGCGGTCGTCAGCCTTGTTCAGGCCCTGAATCGCCAGCACGTTGTTCCCCACCCGCAAGGCGCTCATGAAAGCGCTGATGTCGATGTCCTCGTAGTTGACCGCCTGCTCGTCGGGATGCGCGCCGGTCGCGGAGGAGTTCCACAGCGGCGTCGCAGGCGCGTTGCGCCGCGCCACCTCCGTTCCGTTCAGATACGCCACGAACCCGTCGTCGTATTTCATCCGCAGCCGCAGCGTGTCGAACGCCGGCGTATCCTCCAACGCGAACGGAATGCGGATGTATGCCGTGTCGAACGACTGCATCTTCGAGTACGTGTCCGTGCCGATCAGGGTTTTGTAATTCGGCGCTGGCGTGCTCGATGTCGTCTTGACCGACCACCCGAACAGGCCGTCACCCAGCAGACTGAACGTGCCGTCGTGGGCGGTCTTCTGGTACCGCGCAACGTCCAGCTCCACACAATCGCCTCCCCCGCGCTCGTAGAAGTCGAGCTGCAGTGTGGTCGTCAGGCCGCCATCGGGGACGGTGAACGTCCCCATCGTGTCGCTGGCGCCTCGCGGCGTCCCGTAGACGAGCGTGTCGGCCGGGCTCGGCTGCGTCGCCCCGCTGAACTCCTCGCCGACCCGGTTGGTGAACTGCACACCCGGGATCCTCAGCAGAAAACCGTCGTCGCTGTTGACGTTGATCGTCCACTGGCCGGCCGGGATGACCACGTTCGCCGCGATCCGCAACACATACTGCTCCCGCTGTGGTGCGTACACATCGTCGCCGGTGGCGCCGAACCCGTTCGGCAGCGTCTGCTCGCCGCCATAGTGTCCGCCGGTACCCAGGTTCACGATCGCATAGTCCTTGGTCGACACGATCGCGCCGCCGGGCAAAGGCCCGTTCAGAATGCTCTGGGCAACCCCGATGTTGTAGATGTCGTTCGTCGAGCAGTCGATCATCTTGACCGTGAAACCCGGAATCTGCGGCGGCGGCTGCACCGTCTCGAAACCCACGCCCGTCTTGCCCACCGTCCATGAGCTGTCGTCGAAGCTCACCGCCCTCCATGTCGATCCCAGCGAGCTGCTGCTGGGGATGAGCGTCTTCACTTCCGCGCCCGCCGGCACGAGCTTCGTGATGATTTCGTCCACCGTCCGACCGTACGATGTGTCCGCAAGCTGCTCCGGGTATTCCGGGCTGTATTCGGACACGATGGCGTTGCCCACGCCCGGCGGACCGTCGGGTCCAACCAACGCCAGATACCCTCCCGTGTGCTTCAACGCGAAGTTGGTGTGCAACTCCTGCCCCGGCACCTTCCGGTCCAGCTCCGACGCGAAAACGACCAGGTAGCCCCCGCGCGGCACCACCGTCGAGGGAAATTCCCACTTCTTCAGCACGTCTTTGTCGTCCGTCAGGTAATAGCCCTTCAGATCGATCGCGCTCGCCGACGGATTCTGAATCTCGATCCAGTCATAGTATTTCCCCTCCTGGTCGGCCAGCGTCTGGTAGTTCAACGCCATGAACTCGCTGATCACAGGAGTGACCGCCAGCAACTGCCGCCGCTCGAGCGCCTCAACGTGTTGATGGACCGAAGCGTGAGCCAGACCACATGCTCCCAGCCGCCGCCGCAGAGGACTCAGAGCCCTCTCCGCGCAACGGCCAAGTACGCTTTTCCACTTGGCTCCGCCTCCCTTGCCACGTTGAACATCCATTATCCGGCTCCAGTCGCTGTATGCCCTCGGGTGCCTGCAGACACGATCCGCCTACCGTAGTCTACGCGGTACCCTGGGGTCGCGTTCATCTCATGACCCGCGCTTCATCGGGCCGTTCAAAACGCCCGGCATCTCCCGCGCCGCCTTCTCAACAAACCCGCGTTTCATAGGACTCTGACCGCGCAATCGCGTCGGGTCCAGCGATCACCCGCCGCGAATCCCGCCGGACACAGTCTGCACGGGTGATCGAGTGCGTAGGCGTGTCACATCCGCCCATTCCCGCCCAGCTTCACACGGCATCCGCCTGTTCACGCCAGCAGATCGTCCTCCTTTTCCAGTTCCGCCTCCTGGCCCTCCGGCCGCTTCCGCACAACAACCTCCTGATTGACGCTCTCGGCCGCCACCGCCGCCGCCAGCGGGCCGGTCTGCTCAAGAAACGCGATGTCCATCACAAAATAATCGTCCGCGTTCACCACGCCGTCGTAATTCAGATCGCCGTTGCGATACCCCCCGGCCTGGCTGAGGAACCCGATGTCAATCAGAAAATAATCGTCGGCGTTCACCACCCCGTCCAGATTCATGTCGCCGTCCCAGGTGTACTTCACCAGCACGCAATTCGCGTCCACCGCCTCGCCGGCGAACTGCCCGAACAGCACGCCCGTCCCCGTGTCGTTGATCGACACCGCCAGCGTCGTCGCCTGCCCGCCGGCCGACGTCGCGATCCCCGCATCCCCCGACCGCGCGCTCTTGATCCAGTTGAACACCCTCGCCAGCTCCGCGCCGCGATCGGCCGCCGTCGATTGTATAATAAGATCATTCTCAGCAATGTCCAAAATACCCTCGCCGATGATGCTCAGCCCGCCCGTCCGCAACACCCCGCCGCCCGCCAGCGACAACGCCGCCCGCACGCTCCCCGCCAGCGACAGACCCGCCAGATGCTGCGAAACGTCGAACGTCACCGCCGTCGGCCTGGCCGCCTCCGACCCGCTCGCCACCATCCTCAGCCCACGCAGGTCGCCGCCCACACTGCAACTCCCCCGCGCCAGCCTCAGCTCCGTCACCTCCGACAGCGGCAAGACATACGTCGGCGCCTCGCCCGGCCCCGCGTTCCGCCGGATCTCCAGCCACGAACCCGACACTCGCAGATCCAGATCGTCCTCCGCACTCCGCGCCGGCAACGTCGTCACACTCACCACAAAACCCTCGCTGGCCGCCTCGGCCAGATCGTTGCCATGCGCGTCCTCGATCTGCGACCCCGCCGCGATCAGACTCAACGCGTACGCGCCCTCCGGCCACGTAAGATCGGCTAGATTGCCAAGCACGTAGGTAATACTATCGCTCGTGACCAGCGTCTGCACGGCCGTCAACAGATTGCCCGACCCGTTGCGGACCAGCGTCAGATCGGCCAGATCGAAACCCGTCACGGCCTCGGAAAACACGATGGTGATCGAATCGACGGAGGTGGTGCGCGGATCGGGATCGACCGCCGTGATGGCCGCGGTGGGGGCGATGACATCGAAATTCGGCAATCCCGGGTTTCCGCCATTGGAGATGGCCGCCCAGTTGACCGGGTCGTTCCCATAGTCCTTGGAGACGAGCCTGGCCAAAGAAGCTCCCGTCCCCGCCGCCCCAACCGGCCAGGGCGCGACATCGTAATAGTGGACCCGATCCACCTCGTAGTACGGCACCGTGCCATCGAGCTCCGGAGCGCCTGGCTTGGCGATCGCGATGTTCTCGTCGACGTCGTTGAGCGTGCCCGTGTACGAACCGAAGATGCGAATCTCGGCGGGGATGCCGTACGTCAAGCGGAAAGCATCCGGGTCGATCGCCACGAGCAGCACGTACTCGCCAGGCCAAAGAACCGTGCCGGCCGCGAAGCTATACGTGATCCCGTGCTCGAACCGCCAGGTGTTGAGCGGGTGCAGCGGGTCGTAAAGGCGAACGTGGTTGTTGGTGATGTTGTGCAGCTCGATCCACTCATCGCCGCCCGTCGCCGGGAAGTACATCATCTCGTTGATGACGACCGGGCCGACCAGCGGCGGGTTGTTCGCATAGCCCATCGTGGCCCCCACGGTCGGGCTGAAGTCAACCTCCCCCGTGCTCGTCACATATCGCCCAAGCGTGACCTCCCGGTCGCTGGCGTCCACCTCCTCTGTCGCGCGATACCCGGTCAGAAGCCCATCCGCCGTCGCCGATGAGAGAACGATATCCTCCCCGCCGAGTTCGCTGAAGGCAAAGGGCACGACCACGCCCGCCCCGCCAGGATGGTCGAAATGGGCGGACTGCGTGAAGACCACGTAATCGTGTGCTCGCACGCTCATGCCGGGCTGGATCTGGTATTTCATCGGCTCGTTGGCGTCGTCGCTCAGCCACCACCCGCTGATGCTCAGAAGCTCGTCGCTGGTGTTGTAGAGCTCGACCCAATCGCCCATCACTCCGTCCGTGTGCGTCAGGGCCTCGTTGATGACGATCGTGTTGTCCGCCAGCGTTGTCTCCGTGGCGCCGGGCGTGCCGTTGGGGATCCGGCTCGGCCGCCAGCCTTCCATCGTGTTGAGCACCGCATCGCTGGCCCGTGGGTCAACGGCCACCAGCGAATAACCATCGCCATCCGTCGTCGGGTACCAGCCGTCGTCGTACGTGAAACTCTCGATCGGCTGCCCGCCCGCGTCCACCAGCGAGATCAGCTCCCCGCTGTCCTTCAGACCGCCGATATACTCGCCGGCGATCCTCATCCCGCCAGTGCGATAGCGCGTCTGGAAGGCGGCCAGATTCTTCACAACCACCACCGTCTTGCCCGGATCGAGGTTCATCTCCGGGAACTGGAACGTGACGCCGGCCGTGAAGGCAACGTTCAGAAGGTTGATCGTCTGGGCGCCCGTGTTCTTCAGCTCGATGAACTCGAAGTCGTCCCGCGTGTAGGTGCTGTCGGGCGGGGGAGCGTCCGGGTGGTACTGCACTTCCGTGATCCGCAGAGCGTCTTTTACAGACGCGGCGCTCGACGCAGCCGCCACAAACGGCACAGGGTCCGACCAGTTGCTCCAACGGCCCGTGCTGTCCTTCATTCTCACGCGCACCCGGTAGGTTTTGCCGACCTGGAGAGAGCCCGGGGGAATGGTGACGCCGCCGAAGGTGGTGATCTCGGCACTCTCCCAGTTGGCGTTAATCTCATATTTGCGCGGGCTGCTCGGGTCATACGCCGCCGCGGAGGACGGCGTGATCTCGGCGATCCGCCACTTCATGGCGGCGAAGACGCCCGATGTGTCGGAAAACGCGGAAGACTCGAACCGCAGCGAGTTGATCGGGAAACCCGACGCTCCGACGTATGTGACGGTCGGCTTCTTCGGGATCAGGGAGTCGACGGCGATCCCGTCCAGGTACGTGCCTCGCGTGTTGACGTAGGTCTTGAGCTTCTGCACAAACCCGCGGAACGTCTTGGGGGTAGCGGTCTGGTAGAAGCGGCCCCAGGCGGCCTTATCCGGGTTCACATAGGACGAATTGAGAATCGGGTTGTAGTCCCACATCGCCCGGTCCGCACCGACCATGGATGCGCCGGGGCTGGGCCAATCCACGATCCCCGCGTACTCGTCCAGCATGCCCGCAACCTGGTCCTGGTTGAACAGCAGGTCGCGGATCTCGCGCAGCCGGTTCTTGTACTGCAACTGAATCCCCGGCAAAGAGAGCATCTTCTTGAACGGCTCGGCATCCCCGCCGCCGGGCTCGTAGGTCGTGGTCCACGTCAGGTCCAGGTCCCAGACGTGCTGGGACCACTTGTTGGTCACGGGGTTGTGGTAGAAGAAGTAATTCTTGCCATACCCGATGTCCCAGTGGTGGACCGCCTCGACCATCGCGCGATAGCCGAGGTACGCGTCAACGTCCACGTTGTCCCGCCACCACTGCTCCGTCGGGTTCGTGTTCCTGATCGTGTTGGTGAACTGCACCAGGTCGGAGTTGTCGCTGGGCTGCGTCGGGCCTTGGTTGTTCGACGCGCCGCCGCCCGTCCCGGATTCCATCTTGTACAGGTTGCCGTCCGGCAGTTCATGCTCGTCCAGAAACCGCCCGTCCATCTGCTCGATGGCCAGGTACAGCCCCTGGAAATCATCATCGTACTGGCTGGGGCTGTTGTTCGTCTCTGACGCGTTCTCCACGATGCGGAAGTGGATCGGGAAGGTGACCGAGCTGGGCGCCCCGGCCAGGTTGAACAGCTTGAACCCGACGTACTCGAACAATCCCTGCTCACCCCGCTGTCCGAAGCCGCCCTGCTGTATATTGGCTCCCAGGTTCAATTTCTTCCACGTTGTGCCCAGCGGCCGCCCGTACTCGTCGTAAGGCTGGAACTCGTGCCCTCGATTGAAATCGAACTTCCACATGTTCTTGCCCATGGCGTATCGCCAGACGCCGCCGCGGGCTCGGTAGTGGATGTGGTCGTAGATGACGCCGTTGTAGACGAGCGTCCCGACCCACGGGTAGGCATCGCCCCCGTACTGCCCCGCGGTCGAGTTCGGAATCGCCTGCGAGTCCTCGTGCGCCTTCCGCGTGGTGATGAGCTGGTACACGGGCACCGCGGGCATCTGGGCGCAGTCGTAGCCGACGACCAGCTTCCTGACAGGATCGGTGCTCCCCGGCTGGATCGCGCCGCTCCAGATGGGTATTCCGTTGTAACAGTAGTACGCGAAATTGGGCTGAGGGTCGTCGGCATACGGCCCGGTCACGCTGGCGCCCAACGTGTCAACCGATGTGATGCGATACCGGATGAGCCGCCGGTGGACCTGCAGGTTCCCAGGCAGAACAACCGTGTAGATGTCGTCGCCGGCGGTCGCGTCGCCGCCCGTTCCCGCGTCGTTCATCGCCACCGTCGTCCAGTTCGCCGGATCGCTGTAGGCGGCATCCTCCTTGGAGAAGTAGCTGCCGGGGTCGACCCGCTGGTACGACAGCGACACGCTGCCCACCCCCTCCGGATCCGTGATCTTCGCGGTGATCGTCACGGGCTCGTCCGCCAGCGGCTGGTTGGGGCTGTGTGTCACTTGACGCATCGCTGGCGCGGCGTTGACGGCATAGACGCTGTTCCTGCGCCCGGGCGTGGGGCTGTTTCCCCCGCCCCCCGTCGTTGCGATCAGACGGGCGTCGAAAAACGCGTCCGAGCTGGACCCAAGATCCACATTGAAGAACTGAACCGTGATGATGTTCAGGCCCGGCTTGAGCACACTCGCCGGATCGACGCCGATGTTGAACCTGTCATAATTGTTCGATTCACGATAGCCGTCGCTGCACAGCGCGTCGTGATCGAGGTTCTCATCGGCCACTTTGTCATACGCAATGCGCGTCCCGTTGACCCAGGCGTTGAACCCGTCGTCGTACATCGCCTCCATGTACCAGCTCGAGAACTGCGACGGGTCGCTGACCGTGAAGGTCTTGCGCATGTAGACCGATGTGTAGTTCGGCTTCATGTCCTGCAGCTCGGGGCTGCCGGGGAAGGCGGTGTTGGTGTCGTAGCCGATCGGGCCGGTTCCGCTGTACCAGGTCGCGTCCTCGACGAAATTCAGCTCTCGCCAGGCGGTCTTGTCAGGAGTGGAGGCTTCAGAGGTGCCCTTGCGGAATCGCCAACTGCTTCCGGAGGCGAACAGAGTCGTATTCGACCCCGGTCCGGAGGGCGCGAACGACCGCCAGTTCCCGCCCTTGCTGTTGTCAAGATCAGGGTTGATCAGTTCAATCGCGTAACCGGGCGCATCGCCGACCGTCGGCCACGGAAAACCGAGCCCGTAGTCCACCTCGTCCAACTGCCCCCCGGAGCGGTTGCGGAGCGTGATGGTCTCACCTTCGTTGGACAGGATGCCCACCCACGGACCCAGGGCGGACTTGCTGAACTTCGTCTGGAACTGCGCTGGGTCCTGCGCAACGACCAGATAGCCGCCGGCCGGCAATGTCATTCCGTCAGCGAACGTGTACTCGACGCCGCCGGTGAACTGGGCTCCCGAAAGATCCACCGCCGCGATGCCGGGGTTGTGAAGCTCAATGAACTCGACGAGTTGTGTCTTGATCTCCGGGTTGTAGTGAATCTCATTGATGACCACCTCGGCCCGCTGGTTCCGCGAGCGCGCCGTCGGCGCCGCAAAGTAACGCGGCGTCCCCCCCGATGCGTCCGGGTCAATCCCGTACGATATGTCCGGCTCCTGATTGGGGTAGTCAGCCTTATACTGAAACGCGATCGTCTTCCCGTCCGGCTCGACCAGCGCCAGATACCCGCCACTCGCCTGAAGATTGAAACTCGTGTGCAGTTCCTGTCCCGCGATCGAGATGTCCTTCTCCGACGCGAACACCACCACGTAGCCGTCCGCCGCCAGCGGCACGCTCGGAAAATGCCACTTGTTCAGGTTATCGGACTTGTTGGTGAGGTGGTATCCTGCGAGGTCTACGGGGGCCGGGCCGGCATTGTGAATCTCGATCCAGTCCGGGTACTCGTGGTCCTTGTCCTGCAGCGTGCTGCTGTTGGCCGCCATGAACTCCGAGATCTCAAGCGTGCTGGCCAGCAAAACGCGCGGCTCCAGAGGGTCAATCGCAGGCCGCAAGACCTCCCCCCGCGCGCGCGGAGACGACCAGAGAACCGAGCTGATCGCCCGGCCTAACCGGGCCGTGGTCCGATAAAAAACCCCGCCGGCCTGTGCAAGTGGTGCCGCTCCTGATGGCATGTCGTCCTCCGTTGCGCTGTCGTCCGGTGCCTGACAGACTGCGAGCGCCGCGGCGTGGACCGACTACTCCCTCGTATTAGCCTGTCAGGGCTCGCACACGGTGTCGTATGCCGGGGCGCTCATAGTCAGGCGAGCGACAGGCCTCTATAATTCTGACCCAATCCCCGCGTAATTCAAGCTCAATCTTGACCGATCCGCCATTC
>Ga0315286_10003684_pt1 | contig 14546 bp, 8 predicted proteins | sample YL17G10_0_MG_FD_205038 | JGI IMG/M metagenome (GOLD analysis project Ga0315286, IMG submission 205038) | Sediment microbial communities from Yellowstone Lake, YNP, Wyoming, USA - YL17G10_0 | ecosystem: Environmental > Aquatic > Freshwater > Lake > Sediment | place: USA: Wyoming | collected...
ATATCTCGAACGGGCGCGTCCCCGACATCACGCACATCGTGTACGTCGATCCCGATGGGTACAGCCAGATCGATGACTGGGACGTGCTCAAGCAGGTCGGCCGCGCCGTGGGCCGGTTGAACCAGATTCTCCCCAAACGCCAGTTCATCCTCATGGGCCCGGGGCGCTGGGGAAGCCGCGGGGATATCAAGCTCGGTGTGGAGGTCACTTACTCCGACATCAACAACACGGCGGTCCTCCTCGAGATCGCGAAGCAAAAAGGAAACTACGTCCCCGAGCTCTCTTTCGGGACGCACTTCTTCCAGGATCTCGTCGAAGCGAACATCCGCTACATACCGCTCTACCCGGACGACCCCAAGATCTGTTTCAACGAGCTCTTTCTTCGCCGGGCGAGAAACATTCTCCCCGATATTCTGCCGGAGTACGAGCACCTCTCGCACACGCTCCGCGTGATCGATGTGCCGCAGGAGACCGAGGGACAGATACTCCGCGTGCTCATGAACGCGGACCTCGACGAAGCGGTGGGGGTACTCGATCTTCCTCTCGAAGGCGAACCGGAAGACGACACCCAGCGGTACCGCGTCGAAGCGACGCGAGAGGACCACTGGCGGTGGCGTCTCCGGATGGCGGAGAAAATCGCCCAACACCTCGAACCCGCTCGTTTCGGCGTGAGGGCGTTCTACGTCTTCGGGAGCACGAAGAACACGACCGCGGGGCCGGGGAGCGACGTCGATATCATCATCCACTTTACGGGGAGCGAGGAGCAGCGCGAAGACCTCACGCTCTGGCTCGAGGGGTGGAGCCGCTCGCTCGCCGAGGTGAACTACCTCAGGACGGGCTACCAGATGGATGGGCTGCTAGACGTCCACTACGTGACTGACGACGACATTGCGAGGCGGACGAGCTTCGCGGCAAAGATCGACGCCGTCACTGACCCCGCCCGCGCGCTTCCGTTGGGCAAACCGGCAAGATAGCAGGCCGCATGCTTGGCGGGGTGGAGGGCGGTTGCGGGCCAAGCGCGCCACTTCACTCGGCTTCCCGCCTTCGGCGGGCGATTCTCGCTCGTTCCCGCGAAGGGCCCGCAACCGCCCTCCACCCCGCCGGCCACGAGCCGGTGCGGTCGCTCGTGTTCCCTCATGTCATGATTTCGCCTCCGACGCGCCGACCGGCTTTTCACAATTCTCTACACGATCGAACAATAGTCTACAGTTATGACGCTCGCGGCGTCCGACGCGTTAGTCGCAACACATTGCCAAGAATCGCGTTATCCCGCCGGTTGGCTGTTGGAACCGGAATTGCCCCTGGGTAGTAGCAACGGCCGGCGGCGCGCTCGCGCCTCGGGGGGTTTGCGGGGGCGTCCGTGTGCGACCGAAATTTGAAAGTGACGTTGTTACAACTTACGGAGGTAGGAAAATGCGAGGTAAGAAACCATTACTGACAGCGTTCTCTACAGTCCTCGCCGCGCTGGCCATGCTCGCTGCCGTGAGCGCCACTGCGGGCGCTCAGCACGAGCACAAGAGCGCGGGGTCGTCCGACAAGGGGTCGTCCGACAAATCGAGCAAGGAGATCACCGTTGAAGGCGAGGTGATCGACCTGTACTGTTTCATGCTGCATCCGGAGAACGGACAGGGGCCGGATCACGCCAAGTGCGCGAAAACCTGTATCCAAAAGGGGCTTCCCATCGGTTTCCTCTCGGATGGCGAGGTGTACGTCTTGATCGGCAAAGAGCACGAGAGCGTGAAAGACCTCGTGGTCGATTTCGCGGGAACAAAATCCCGCCTCAAGGGGACGTTGGTGACGCATCACGGCGTGAAGGCCATCGAGTTCAACGCGATCGAACCCGTCGCCTCGGCGGGCGGATCGCCGGGTAAGTAGCGGAGGCCAGCTCGGACGACGGCTGGAGATCAAAGGAGTCTCTCTTCCATGGCGCTTCGCATCCCACGGACAGTCGTCATTCTCATGTTCGTCGTTCTCGCCGGGGCGGGTGCTCTGGGGTTCGCGATCCACGCGACACAGCCGCGCCCGACCCCGGCGATGCGAGGCTACACTTTAGCCCAAACGTTGGGGTGTTTTGGATGTCACGGTCCCGGCGGTACGGGCGGAGTCGGTAACCCCAGGAGCAAAGAGGGCGAGGTTCCCGCGTGGGACGGCGGCACCGCGATGATGTATGTCGAGGGCGAGGGAGAAATACGCGAGTGGATCTTGTATGGACGTCCACAACGTCTCGCAACGGCACCCGGTGATGCGGATTCGATCGGCACCGGGAACGATCAACGCTTAGACACTGGCGAGAGCCCCAACCTTCCCCTTCGCATGCTGGCGTACCGAGGTGTCGTCTCCGATAACGAGCTCGAAGATCTCGTCGCGTATTACAAAGCCGTGTCCGCGATCGAATCCTTGCCCCCGGACGCGCGCGAAGGACTCCAGTCGGCGCGCCGACTGGGGTGTTTCGGGTGCCACGGTCCCGGCGGAAGGGTGGGATCGCAAAACCCCTCGAGCCTCAAGGGCTATATTCCCCCTTGGCAGGGAGACGACTTCTCCGAGCTGGTGAAGAACGAAATGGAGCTGCGCCAGTGGATTCTCGAGGGGAAGATCGATCGTTTCGAGGGAAATCCCATCGCGCGGTTTTTCACGCGCCGCCAAGTGATACGAATGCCCGCCTATGAGCGCGTTGTGAGCGACGCGGAACTCGACGCGCTCGTCGCATACATCCATTGGCTCCAGGTCTCGGACGATTGAGAACGCGCAGTCCTAGTCCTCGCGCAAGATCCCCGGAGGTTTGATCGGTCGCTGTCAGATCAAACTCAGTTTCGAAGTAGAAAAGTCAAACACCGTATGAACGAAGCCGTCCGACTCAGTCGGACGGCTTCGTTCAGTCAGACCCCTGATGAGCCCGTGTCACTCAATCGCAGTCCCTTGTATCTACCGCCGCATCGGACCATAGTGGTAGTTCACGGTTAGGAGCGTTTCACCAACGCCCGTCGCGTTGATCTCGAACAGTCCGTCACGGTCTCCCGTGACAGCCCCCAGGATGATGCCATGGTTTCTCGACGGGTTCTCAAGGTAGTAGCGCACGATGCGTGTGATGTCGATGACAACCCGACGGTCGTTCCCCCTCGCGATGTTGACGGGCCCCCAGGCTCCCGGGCCGAGAGTAGCCGGGTCAAACCCTTTCGAAAACGCCTCGTTGAGCCCGTACACCTCGAAGTTGGGCGCCTCGTTCACGATCGCCCCCTTCGGAATGGCGTCGACATCGACGTAGAGTTCCAGGTACGCTCCGTACAGTTCCGCCTCCGCTAAAGCGGCGGGTATCGGTAGCTTCGACACAAAGTACCCACCGAGAGTTTCTGAAACCCCAGCGTACGTTTGGACGTCGTCAGCCGTCAGAGCCACAGCGATCTTGGCCCCTTCGGTCGACACTGCGGTCGCCAGTATGCCGGTGATCGCGATCAGTGCCACTGCGCAACTTTTCCACATGGGAAATCCCCCTTGGCCTTACACAGCTTCCGTGCCATTCACTTTAGCACAACAAGTTTCCGGGTCTCAAAGAAACCCCCTGCCTCCATTCGCACGAAGTAGACGCCACTTCCGACCTTTCGGTCGCCGGAATCCATTGCGTCCCACATAACTGTGTGGAAACCGGCGGGCTTGGACTCGTTTACAAGAGTTCTTACAAGGCCTCCCGTCACGTCGTAAATGTTGATGTGGATCGCGCCTCCTGGCTCAGGCACGTCATACTGAATCGTGGTGGTCGGATTGAATGGATTCGGATGCCCAAGCCCAAGCGCATAGCTGGCGGGAAGCGCCTTCTCCGGCTCGTGCCCGCTCGGGGGCCCGCCCGGCGCGGACGGAAGCGGAGGCACCGTCTGGTCCCAAGGCTCATAAATCACCGATCCGTAGAATTTCGTGGGGTCGGGTCCCGTCGATTTGCCCCACCAGTTGTAAACGGCATCGATCGTCGATTCGTTGAAGTTCACGATGTGATATGGCGCATTGCGGATGAAACTGTTGTGCTGATTCGCGATGGAGATTAGCCCGTCATTGTTGGTGGTGATTCCGTTAATGTTCTGCTTGAAAAGATCGTAGGCGGCATAACATCTTGCACCAGTGTCGATTCTCACGCCGGCGAGATTACCGACGAACTCGCATGCGTATGGGGCGCCGACGGTCTGCGACCCTGCGAGGTTCATTCCGAATGTGTTGGAGCTCATTGATGAGAAGCCTATGAAACAAACGCCCGTACTGACCCAGACTCCGTTCGTGGTATTGCCGTCAACAACGCACTCAGATATTGAAGCTGACACTGGCTCTTCGGGAAGCAGGTCTCCCAACACGACGCCGCTATTATTCCCCGTGACGCTGGAGCGAAGCACACGCCAGTCAGGTCCCATGAAGCCGACGACGATGCCGTTGTAGTTGTCCTCGATCGTGGAGTAGTCGATGAGAAGGCTGACGTCTTCCCCCGAGGCAACGACGCCACCGACCCCGTTCCCATGGATCCAGCAACTGTCGATCGTCGCCGAGACTGTGGCCCCGGGATAGAAGACATGGAGATCAATGCCGTGTTGATCGCCGTAGGCGAGCGTGTCGACGTCAAGCGAGACGGTACCTTGTCCGACACGTACGCAGAAATCGGTGCAATGGGTGACCCTCGAGCCCCGGAGGGTAAGTCCGGCGTAGCTGTCGATGCCGATGTCGCAGTCGCTGATCGTGCTGTTTCTGATCGTCACGGGAACGCTGTGAAGGATGCCACGCTCGGCGTTCTTCACGACGACGTAGTCGAAATACGCGCCGGTTGACTGACTGGACACGCTGATGCCGACCCAATCAGCCCTGCCGTTTGTGTTCCACCCCTGGAAGACGACCGGGTTTGCCGCCGTTCCGCGCGCATCGAGGTAGCCGTTCACCAAGAATTCGATGCGTGTTGTATCCGATCCCATCGATTCGTTGTCGTCGAACGCGAAGTTCACGATAGTCCCGGGCGCAATAGTCAGAGTCTTGCCGGTCTCGACCGTGAGGTCTCCGGAGACGTAAACTGTGTTCGACCACGTCGTGTTCTGGGAGATCGTCCCCCACTGGGTGAGGGAGCGGTAGGCGTTGATTGCGCCGTGCCCAAGCATACCCTGCGCGTACCGCGGATCCGGCAAGGGCGTCGCGCCCCTGTAGAGTTCCTGCTTCAGGAAGTCGCTTGATGAGTTCGGGTACATCGCTTTTAACAACGCGAGTACTCCTGAAACCTCCGCGCAGGCTCCAGAAGTAACAAGCGACGAGTACCAAAACGTATGGACTCCTTGGGTGCCTGGATAGGGCTCGTCTGGATCGACCTGCGCGCAGTTCTTCCCCACGTTATTCGTATACCAACAAACCACGTGCCACGAACCCCGGTGATTCGTGTTTTCGTCCTCCCTCAACGGTGCTGTGCTGTATCCGCATATATCAACGGTACTACCCCAGTTGGACGGTACGTCTGTCTTGTACCCGAAAGTGTCCACAGCCGCGACACATATTACTTCTTCCCACCACTGTGGGTATCGCTTTGTTATCTCCGACAGATCACGACCGCTGACGTTTCGGACGCCGGCGGACGAAACAAAGATAACACCAGCGTTACTCGCGGCGACGATCGCATCGTGCCACGCCGCCGTACACGTATCCGTGCTGAAACTCATGTTTACGATATCCGCGCCCTTCGCCGCGGCATAATTCGTGGCCCCGATCACCCATGCTGATTCGACGTAATCGTCTTGGCTGCTCCTTACACTTCTCAGCGGCATCAGTTTCGTAAACCACGTGATCCCAGCTGTTCCGAAAGGACTCGTGTTCGTGGTGCAAGAAACAAGTGAGCCCATGTTCGTCCCGTGAGTGATGTCGGTCTCTATATCTGAAATTGGATCTCCATCGTTGTCTCTAAAATCCCATCCTATAAGGTCGTCTGCCTTGCCATTTCCATCGTCATCGTTGCCGTTAATATCCCCCTCATCCAGCACCCACGTCACCCCGCTTTTCACCAAAGTACGTCCATCGTGGTCGCTGTCCTCGCCGAGATTCTGCCAGACGTTTCGGCCAAGAAAGGGGTGACAGTAGTCGAGTCCATCGTCCATAATCGCGACGACGACGGACGAGTCCCCACGAGTGATGTCCCATGCACGATCCAGTTGCATCGACCACAATGCCCATGTGTCAGTCCTTCCGTGCGCGCCATTGCACCACCAGTCGTGCCGACAGGCATAATTCGACGGGATCATATCCAGATCGACGTCCAGCAACAGGTTCTTCTCCGTGTGCTTGATGAACGGCATTGCCACAAGCCGGCTGGTCACCGCGTCAAGATCGGTATTCGCAGGGAACTCGAACACAAAGACGTTTTTCAACGGGCTGTCCGGGCAAAAGAGCGGTCGTAACCCAGACAAACGAAACTCACCGAGCACGCTATTTAACGCGGGATAGACACTCGTGAACGTTTCGCCTATCGGGGCCATGACCGGCTCACCCCGGTCGACGAACGACACTATAAGCTCGCCTGGAACGAAACGTTCCGTGGCACCTAGACACTTGACCGGACCATGAACCCATATCCCTACGATTGAAGCGGAACCCGCACACAACATCCCTATTCTCCGCCATCTGGAATTCATTGATCACCTCCGTCATTGAACTTGCTCTTGATCCACCCCCACGTGCTTCTTTGAACCTCCACCTCCCCACAGTTGACCGGTAAGGCTCCGATGAGCCCACATTCATTACCGACTGGATGGTTCCCCGGGGCGCAGGGGGAATCGCTTTGCAAGAAATAATTCCCAGTGTCGTCAACGCCGCAGTACTGAGGATCCGCTGAGAAATTACCATTCTCGGGGAGACCCTCACATCCATCATAAGCCCCGCTTCCGATGTCGAAGATGTCGTTGCATTCGATCGTGGCCGTTGCCCCCAAGCACACGACGCCCCAATTAACCCGCGTCATAATGTTGTTTCGAATCGCCAAACTTGAACCCAACTCGCTGAAAATTCCAGCGGCGGCGTAATGGTCGATTGTGTTGTTTGATACTACGCCGGCGGATCCTGACGACGCCCAAAGAGCATACGCGCCGTGGTAGAAGCAGTTATTGGTGATCGCGACAGAACAATTATACAACGACATCCCGTTCTCGTGTTGATTGAGAAACTTGTTTCCATCAATTGTGACGTCCGATCCAAAGGCAGTCAATGCGGTTCCGCACCACCGAATGACATTCCCTGCAACATGAGTTGACGACGAGCTACAAGTGACACCCACCCCCTGCACCGCAGGCTCCGGAGCGCCGATTGTGTTACCAGTGACCTGCGCCGAAGAATGGTCGCACTCGACCCCAATCGCACAATCGAAAATGGTGTTGTTGCAAATCTTCCCTTCAGATCCATCATAACAGAGCACGGCCATCGACACCGCTTGGAGCTCGCTATCGCGAACCTCGGCGGTCGAATTCGACAAGAACACGCCGTCGTGGTCATGGGAGATAACCACGTCACGGACTTCGACCGACGCTGAATGGCAGCGGATCCTCGCAGAATACTCTCTCGCGACCGATGCGTTTCCCACTGATCGTTCCGCATCCGTGAGCGTCGAGAACGCCGTTCCCCGGAGCGAAAGATGTGCTATCCACACCCTTGAACTCACGTTCTCCACGAAAATGCCGAGGTAGCCATACACCCCGTCGATAAATGGTCTATCCCCAGCGGGATCCCCGATCAACGTCATCTGTTTCTGGATGTGAACGTTGACCGCTCTCAGGACGCCAGCAACCATCACGTGGGTTGTATCCGTAAACGTCCCAGCCCCTACCATCACCGTATCCCCCGCCGCCGCGCTATCCACCCCCGCTTGGATAGTCGGGGCATCTCCCGTCCCGTCTGCCTTGATGTACCACGTTCGAGCCAGGGCAAAGCCGGGGACAATCCAATCGAAAAGCAACGCGACCGTGAACGCGCCCAAACAAAAAAACCTCTTCTCCCCCGGAGAGAGGTTCCTCTTCGTCTTGCCGAACATCGCGATCTCCTCCCTACCCCTTCAGGACGACCTTGCCCTTCGCTTATGCCTATAGCATCGGTTTGCCGATCGTGCAAGGGGTGGTGTGAAAGATTCGTGAAATAATCTTCAATGGACGCCGTCGAACGCTGTCTCGCACCGTTCGTGACAGATCGCATGTGTTACGCGGCCCTTCGGGGATGATCGGGGCTCCGGCATGTGCACTTCCCGGTCGCGTGAAAGACGCGAGTGTCAAGATAAGTTTACACCCAACGGGGAGAAGTATAAACCTCTACATGCGCTCCGAAGGGCGCCGAACGTGAGAAGGGCGGGTTTTGATCTAGAGAGCCTCGCGGTTGGAACGCTACACAGGCCGCTCGCCAAGCAGATCCCTGGCGATACGTTGCAGTTCGTTCGCTCTCGCTGTAGCCGTTGTTTTAATGGGCTTCCGTTGACCAGGTTCTCAAAGCAGCAAGCGTGTTGCGGAGGCGAGATCCCCGAGATCGAACTCCACGAGCGCAAGCTCGGGGCCGTCGTGGGCCGCGGTGAACATCTCCGTCGTCCCGAGCTTTTCTCTCCAGCTGCCCGTCAGCCGCGGCGATTCGTGGATGTGGCCGTGAAGGGTAAGAAGAGGCTGATGCGATTCGATGAAACGCCGCACCGCAATGCTCCCCACGTTGACGTCGAGAGGGACTCCTTCGAACAATTTCCCATCGAGGGGCGCGCGATCGAGAGCGGTGTCGTGCGGCGGCGTGTGGAAGAGAAAAACCGCCCTGTCGAGCGGTCCCTCTCCGGCGAGACGGTCGAGGTCCTCCTTGATCGTCGCGTACCTCGTCACGTTGGGCGCGACTTCGACCGACCGCCAGCCTTCCTCGGGAGAGCAAGACCCGTGCGGGACGTACCGCGATACGTCGTACCGTTCCCAGTCCTTGAGATGAAACGGCGTCGGCGGCACGTACGCGTAGCCGTAGACGATGAACTCTCCGAGCTCGACGCGTTTCTCGTGGATGTACGACCAGAGCCCCTCGCGTTCGAGCGCGAGACACTCGCTCTCCTCCACGCGGGGGTCGTCGTTTCCGAGAATGACGAAGATGCGGGGGTAGCGGCCGCCGAGTTTTTTCCTGAGCTCGCGAAGATGCGGGCCGATGAAGCCGCCGATGAAATCATCGGATACGGGGCCGCCCGACGAGCGGTGGAGTGCGTGGGGCAGAATATCGCCGCCGATAAAGACTCCGGCGGGCGGGGTCCCCTCGATCGCCCTGAAGAGTTTTTCGTAACGGGCCGTTCGCCCGTGGAGATCGGATACGAAGAAACACCGTGTCATGATCGTGTCCCGTGGTCAAAACTGGCGCCGGGGGGTGCGCGACGCCGGCCCCAGAGGGAGCGTTTCTGCAATCCCCGGTCAAGATTAGAGATACCAAAAGACTCGTCCGTGACACAACAGGCGTTTTTGTGATAATGTTTTTCATTCGGCCCAAATTCCGCGGCGCGTGACGTCACGGTGACCCCCAGTCACCCCATTTATACCCACAGCCACGCGGACAAACGGACGACCCGGTGTGGAATCGAGGCCGTGGCAACGACACTGGAGGCAATCATGGGTCCGCATTATCTGCACAGAGTCTTCGCCCCCGAATCGGTCGCCGTCATTGGCGCGACCCCGAGGGAGGGATCGGTCGGCGAACGCGTTTTCCGCAACATGCTCGAAGCGGGATATTCCGGAGAGCTTTACCCGGTGAACCCCAAATACGAGGAGATCCGCGGCAAGCCGTGCTACCCCTCGATCGAGGCCGTCGGGAAACCGGTCGATATGGTCGTCGTGGTAACGCCGGCGAAAACCGTTCCCAGCGTCATCAGGGCGTGCGGCGAACAGGGTGTCAAAGGCGCGGTCGTGATTTCGGCGGGGTTCAGGGAGGTCGGGCCCGAGGGCGCTCGTCTCGAAGAGCAGATGGTCGACTACGCGCGCCGGTACGGGATGCGGATCGTGGGACCCAACTGTCTTGGTGTGATGCGTCCTTCGGTGGGGTTCAACGCAACCTTTAGTCTCAACACGGCGCTGCGCGGCGACCTCGCTCTCGTCTCACAGTCCGGGGCGCTTTGTACGTCCATCCTCGACTGGGCGACGTCGAACCACATCGGTTTCTCGAACATGATCTCGATGGGGGCCGCGGCGGACATCGATTTCGGCGAAGTCCTCGACTACCTCGCCGTCGACCCCGAGACGAAAAGCATTCTTCTCTATATAGAAGGCATCAGGAACGCCAGGGATTTCATGAGCGGGCTAAGGGTGGCTGCTCGTATGAAGCCGGTTGTCGCCGTGAAAACGGGCCGCCATGAGGCGGGCTCGCGCGCGGCGATGTCGCACACGGGTTCCATCGTGGGCTCCGACGATGTGTTCGACCGGGCGCTCCGGCGCGCGGGCGTCGTTCGGGTGCTCACGATCGGCGAGCTCTTCGCCGCGGCGGAGATCCTCTCCAGCGGGTATCGCGTCAAAGGAAACCGTCTCGCCGTCGTGACCAACGCCGGCGGCCCCGGCGTGATGGCAGCGGACTGCGCGGTGGAGTGGGGGGTGGCGATCCCCGATCTCGACGAGGAGTCGATGAAAAAGTTGAACGAGATTCTCCCGCCGCAATGGTCGCGCAACAACCCCGTCGACATCCTTGGAGACGCCGCCCCCGATCTCTACGGCAAGGCGGTGACGATCTGTCTCCAAAGTAAGGAAGTCGACGGCGTGGCCGTTTTTCTCACGCCGCAGGCGATGACCAAACCCGCGGAAGCGGCGCGGAACGTGATCGAGGCGGCGAAGAAAAGCACCAAGCCGACCGTCACCTGCTGGATGGGTCAGGATCAGGTCGCCGATGCGCGGCGACTCTTCACCGAGAGCAAGATTCCAACCTTCCAGACCCCCGAATCATGTGTTCAGGCGTTTTCGTATCTGTCGAACCACCATCGGAGCCAGCAACTCCTCAAGCAGGTCCCCGGCCTCATGGTGGAAATAGACGAGCCCGACGTCGACGGCGCGCGCCTCTTGATCGAAGGCGCGATGGCGGAGGGCCACAAGGTGCTCTCCACGACGGAGTCCAAGGCGCTGCTCAGCGCTTTCCACATACCGACCATGCGGACCATCGAAGTTCATTCGGCGAACGAGGCGCTCGTCGGCGCGGAGATGCTGGGGTTCCCCGTGGCGATGAAGATCGCCTCGCACCAAATCTCTCACAAATCCGACGTCGGCGGCGTGCGTCTCAACATCGAGAGCGCGCAGGAAGTGCGCACCGCGTACAACCAGCTCGTCGAGTCGGTTCAGAAAAGAAAACCGGACGCCAAAATCGCCGGGGCCACCATCGAGCGGATGTGCAAGAAACCGCACGGGCGCGAGCTCATGATCGGCGTGATCCGCGATGCGGTTTTCGGTCCCGTGATCAGCTTTGGCGCGGGCGGCACCGCCGTCGAGGTCATGAAAGACCGGTCCGTCGCCGTACCGCCGCTCAACAAGTTCATCATCGAGGACATCATCCGTCAGACGCGCGTGGCGAAGCTCCTCGGGGCGTTCAGAAACCTCCCCGCCGTCAACATGGAGGCGATCGAGAACGTGCTTCTCCAGGTGTCCGCGATGGCGTGCGAGCTTCCCGAGATCCAGGAGCTCGACATCAACCCGCTCATCGTCGACGAAGAGGGCGCCGTGGCGGTGGACGCGCGTGTCGTCGTCGATCACCGCCCGCCGACACTCGGACGCTACGACCACATGGCGATCCACCCGTATCCGGGTCATCTCGAGAGCCGTTGGCAGCTCCCCGACGGGACGGATATCGTCATCCGGCCGATACGGCCGGAGGACGCGGAGATCGAGGATACCTTCGTCCGCAACCTCTCGCCGCAGTCCAAGTACTTCCGCTTCATGCACGCGATGCAGACGCTTACCCCCGAGATGCTCGTTCGCTTTACCCAGATCGACTACGACCGCGAGATGGCGTTCGTCGCCACCGCGGAGATCAAGGGCAAAGAGGCCGAGATCGCCGTCGGCCGTTACGTGAGCAACCCGGACGGGAAGAGCTGCGAAATCGCGCTGGTCGTGGGGGACGAATGGAGGGGCAAGGGGATCGGGATGCGGATTCTCGTCACCCTCATGGAAGTGGCGAAGATGCGCGGGCTGCAGACGATGGAAGGCGAGGTTCTCACGGAGAATTCGGGGATGCTCTCGCTCGCGAAGAAGATGGGGTTCAGCATTCGTCCTCTGCCGGACGATCCGAACACGCTCTTCATCTCGAAGCCGTTGTAGCGCCTTGTGGGAATGCCGGGGGACAGCGTTGAGTCGTCGCCCGGCATCCCCTTTCGTGCCGCGCGGGCGTGGGCGCCCGTGGCCGCCACCCGCGCGAACTGTCTCAGTCTCTACTCCCTCGCGCGAAATTTCCTGATCGCGTTCACCCCGTACACCCGTTCGGCCTCAAGCTTGTTGTGTTTCGCGCAGAGTACCCGGAGATTATCGACTGTGTTCGCGCCGCATCTTGCGTACGGGACGACGTGATCGATCTGTAGATTGTGAGTCGCGTCGCAACGCTTGCCCGTCCGGCCGATGTAGGTGCAACGTCCTTTGTCTCTTGCAAAGATGGCGTCTCTCGTTGCCGCGGGGATGTGACGGGATCGATCCGGCGCCGCGGCGGGCCTCTGCGGCACTCCCCGCCGGCGTTCAAGTCTCGCGTTCCGTACTCCCGGATCACGCTGGCTGGCACGGTCTATCGGCATCGTGTTCGAGTTTACCTCGCTCGCGCGATCCTCGCGTCTTTGTGTTCTATTTTCCGGGTCATGATGCTTCAGAAACTCGTCGAGCGCCGTCTCCAAAACGGCTTCGTACGAGGGCTTCCCGAGTCTGTTGGAAAGAAGCGCCCGGGCCTTTTCGAACTTCTTCATGAACGCTTCGCTGGCGAGGAATTGGACAAGGAGCTTGCGCTCTATGCGGGGGACGGGGTTGGGGGAAGGCGCTGTTGGGTCGGTTGCCGCGGAATGACGACCGTGCGGGTCGTTGCCCGCGGATCGATCACAGTGCGCGGCGGGAGTGTCGTTGCTTGGGGCTCGCATTGCCTCGGTCTCCGTGCTAGGCCGAGGCAGGCCGCCGACTGCGTCGGCGGCTACACTGCCGGCGGCGACGTTGGGTGAAATTTCACTCCCGCTGCGGGAGTAAGTGGACAACGATATCCCCAATTCAGCCGAGCATTTCCTCGGCGGCTCCGCGACCGCCACGCATACCGGTCTCGCCCGATCCCTGAACGACACCGGCGGCCGGTAGTCCGCGACGATCCCCTCGACCTCCTTCTGGGATTTGTTCCGGATCCGGGAAAGAAGATCATCCTTGTTGGTCTTCGTGAGAATCGAGGCGACGAGAGAGACCGAGCTCAGGTTGACCTCGTTCTTCTCCAGAAGCCCATAGACCTCGGGGAAATCCCGGATACACCGGGCGGCGTGGATGCGTCGACCCGCGGCTGAGCTCGAATAGCCCAGGTGGCGAGTGCAGTATTCAAACAACGAGGGGTAACCGAGAGACAAATGAAGCTTCCGGCACTCGACCTCGACCAAGTGGACGAGGATCTCGAGGGTCATCGCGCGTTCTTGTGAGACGAGGGCTTTGACACGGTCGAGAAGCTCACGGTCGGAGAGACCGGAGAGAGCCGGGCGGCGAGAGAGATCGGATGAACCGGAGGGACCACCTGTACGAGAGGGCTCAGCGAAACCACGGGCACTCAAAGGATGAGATGAACAGGACGGACCGGAAGAGCCGGAGCGACCGGCCAAACCGGATCGAACGACAGGAGACATAGCGAACCTCCCAAGCGAAACACCACGATGTCGAAATCATGCGTCACGACGAGCGTGACACATCAGCGGGGAGGATCGCTGCTGTGGGTATTATAACATGCACTTCAAAGGCCCTCGTATTTCGCGGTAGGAATTACAAGACGTGTGGGACAGAGGGGAAAGTCCAAGGTCCGCGAAACAAGCGCCGCAGAAGACCGGAGAACCGCGGGAAACTCGATTGTAGGCACGTTTGCGGGCAGTCAAGAACCGTCGCGTTGAAAACGTGTCAAGCGCGAAAATGGTTTTCGAAGAAATGTTTTCTGAGCGCGTGCGGCCCAAACGGTCTACCGAGTCCGCGTGAAAACGGACACGACGTTCATCTTTAACGCCGAACAAAAGACGTCGGTGACCGCAAGTTTCCCCGCCGAGATGAACCCCTCCTGTACGAAGTCATCGAGCCGGCGGTAGTCGAACCCCAGGTGGGGGCCGTAACCGCCGGGGCTCGGTCTTCTGAAGGACTCGATGGGACCGGACCGCCCGCGACGAGGGTCCTCACGTAATCCATCCTGCTCCGATCGCTGAAAAAACCGGGGGAGGCGTTTCTTCGCAGCGCCATCCGGCCGAGGAATTTCGCGAGACCGGCGAATCCGATTTCATTGGGGACGGTGACGATCAAGACGCCGCCGTCGTTGACGTGGTTGTACAGGTTGACGAATGCCGTCTGATAGCTCGCGACGTGTTCGAGCGTCTCGAAACT
>Ga0315286_10003685_pt1 | contig 14546 bp, 12 predicted proteins | sample YL17G10_0_MG_FD_205038 | JGI IMG/M metagenome (GOLD analysis project Ga0315286, IMG submission 205038) | Sediment microbial communities from Yellowstone Lake, YNP, Wyoming, USA - YL17G10_0 | ecosystem: Environmental > Aquatic > Freshwater > Lake > Sediment | place: USA: Wyoming | collected...
GCGCCTACCAAGGTAAAAGGTTTAAGATTAAATTTGATGGTCTTAGCATACGGCCCTTTATCAATCACAAAATCAATCTGAAAACTCTCCATTGCCGGATAAAGAAATTCCTCGACCACCTTGGAGAGCCGATGTATCTCATCGATAAAAAGTATGTCGCCCTTTTCTAAATTAGTCAATATACCGATCAGGTCGCCTGCCCGCTCAATGGCCGGGCCGGAGGTAGTAGTAATCTTTGCCTGCATCTCATGGGCGATAATATGGGCAAGACTGGTCTTTCCCAGGCCTGGCGGCCCGCTTAAAAGGAGATGCTCCAGAGGTTCTTTTCTTTGTTTTGCCGCGGTTAAACAAATCTTTAAGTTACCTACTATATCTTTTTGCCCCACAAATTCTAAGAGCCTCCGCGGCCTTAAAGAAAGATTTAAAACGACGTCTTCTTCGGTCTCCTGCTCATTACCGAGAATCTTCTCATCCTGTAATTTGAGCGGCTTTAGAAGGCCCTCATTAATTAGTTTTCGTTTCGCTTCTTCTGCCATAGGGGAGAATATTTTCTTTATTGCGGGAAATCTCAATCTCGCCAAATAATCCTTTTTGCCGAGCCATGATTTCTTTCAAGCGGATTAGCTCTAATATTGCCAGAAAAGTTACGATGATTTCGAGTTTATTTTTTGCCTCTTTAAATAACTTAGACAGGCCTAAAGAGGGCAAGTCGAGCAGAAGATGAAGAATATGATGAATTTTTTCTTCAATGGTAAATTCATCTTTAATCACTTCATAAAATAACTCTTTAGGAATCTCTTTTAAGGCCGCAGAAAAGGCAGTGATTAAATCAAAGAGACTGGCTTCAAAATATACCGGCGTATCAGAAGGAATTTCTTTATCTTCCGTCTTTGGCCTTTTAAACACTTCTTTTTGGTTGGATTCCCTCTGTCTTAAGTTTTCCGCAAGTTCCTTAAACTTCTCATACTCTAATAACCGCTTTACCAATTCTGCTCTGGGGTCCTCTTCTTCTTGAGTTTCTGCGGATTCTTCTAGAGGTAAAAGCATCTTAGATTTAATCTGCATCAGGGTGGCGGCCATGACCAGGAAATCACCGGCGATATTTAAATCTAAAAGCCGCATCAACTCAAGGTACTGCAGATATTGTTCGGTTACCTTAGCGATGGGTATATCAGAGATATTGAGATGATCTTTTTTTACTAGATAAAGAAGTAAATCTAAGGGGCCCTCGAATATTTCTAACTTTACCTTGTAACTCATAGGTTCATTGCGCCTCTTGCTTCTTTCAGTGTCTTTGCGGCAAACACACTAGCCTTTATCCTGCCTTCTTCCAGTATCTTACTAATCTTTGCTCTGTCTTTAAGTAATTCCTGGCGTCTTTGATGTAAAGGTTTAAGTTTCTCAAGGAGACTTAAGGCCAACTTTATTTTACAATCAGTACAACCTATTTTTGCATTTGTGCACCAATCAAAAACTTCCCCTTTCATCATCGGGATAAATGTGGAATAATACGAAAAAACATTGCAGACATCCGGATGCCCTTTATCGGTTAATTTAATCCTCTTGGGGTCGGTAAACATATTCTGTATTTTCTTTTTGACTATATCTTCGGAATCAGCAAGATTAATGGTGTTATCGTAACTCTTGCTCATCTTTCTTCCGTCTAAGCCTAAGAGCCGCGGTGTCACCGTTAATATCGCCTGCGGATACGGAAATACCTCTTTTTTATAAAGGCTATTAAAACGACGCGAGATCTGGCGGGTAAGTTCTAAATGGGGTAATTGGTCTTCACCAACAGGAACTTTATCGGCTTTATAAAGCAAGATATCCGCTGCCTGTAATACCGGATAGCCCAAAAAACCATAGGTATTTAAATTACGGGTTTTGATTTCCCTCAGTTGCTCTTTATAGGTAGGGCATCTCTCCAGCCACCCCAAAGGAGTAAGGCAGGAAAAGATCATATGCAAATCTAAATGGTAAGTGACCTGGGATTGGATAAATATTGTGGATTTCTTAGGGTCTATACCGGCACTCAGCCAATCTACAACGTTATCCAATATAGACTCAGATAGAGTAGTAGTGTTTTCATATTCACTCATTAAGGCATGCCAGTCGGCAACCATAAAGAAACAGTCATATTCATCCTGTAATTTTACCCAGTTATCTAATGCCCCTACCAGATGTCCTAAATGTAGTTTGCCCGTTGGCCGCATTCCGCTAAGTATTCTTTTTTTCATCTTATTCTAATTATTCTAATTTCCTGGCTATTTTTTCAATATCATAGGCTTCGATTATATCGCCTTCCATTAAATCATTAAAACCGCCTATGCTTATTCCGCATTCGAATCCCTCCAGGACTTCTTTTACATCATCTTTAAAACGCTTCAAAGATGAAACTTTTCCTTCAAAGACTACCTGGCCGTTTCTGATTAAATTAACTAGACTCGTGCGGGTAACCTTACCCTTAGCGACAAAACAACCGGCAATTGTGCCGGAACGGGATAATTTGAAAACCTTTTTCACCTCTACCTTGCCTAAAAAAACTTTCTTTAATTTCGGCTCAAGCATACCTTCCAGGGCCGCTTTGATATCGTTCGCCAATTCATAAATAATATTATAGGTCCTTGCATCTACGCCTTCTTTAGAAACTAATTCTTTAGCGCGTTCATCCGCCGCAACATTAAACCCCAGTATCAATGCATTTGATGCTGCGGCTAATATGACATCAGAAGAGTTTATCGTGCCTGTGCCTTCATGGATAACGTCCAATTTTATTTCTTCGGTATTTAATTTACTCAATATCTCTTTTACCGCCCCCAAAGAACCCTGCATATCTGCCTTAATAATTAACTTTAATTCCTTTAGTTTTCCTGCTTTTATTTGAGAATATAAATCTTCCAGGCTAATTTTTTTGGCTACCTTCGTCTTTTCTCGTTTTTCTTTTTCCTGCCTCCTTAAGGCTAATTCCTTGGCCTTCTTTTCATCGGCAATAACAAAGAACGGTTCTCCTGCTTGAGGGATATTAGATATACCCAGTACTTCCACGGGAAAAGATGGCCCTGCCGAAGTTACCGAATGCCCGTGGTCATTAAACATCGCCCTTATCTTACCATAATATTTACCGACAATTATAGTTTCGTTGAGATGCAATGCGCCATTTTGAATCAACAGAGTAGCAACCGGCCCCCTACCTTGTGTCAATTTTGCCTCTACGACTACGCCTTTAGCCGGTCTTTTAGGATTGGCTTTTAACTCCAGCATCTGGGCTTCCAGAAGAATCATCTCTAATAATTCATCGATGCCCTGCCCTGTTTTTGCAGATACGGGCACGGTTATCGTTTTACCACCCCAATCCTCAGCTTTGAGATCAAGTTCAGAAAGTTGTTTTTTAACCTTGTCAATATTTACTTGAGTTTTATCTACTTTATTTATAGCTACAATTATCGGCACTCCCGCAGCACGGCTATGGTCTATCGCTTCTTGGGTCTGCGGCATGACCCCATCATCGGCAGCGACTACTAAAACCACTATATCCGTGATACTGGCTCCGCGCGCACGCATCGCCGTAAAAGCTTCATGCCCCGGAGTATCTAAAAAAGTAATTTCACCGTTAGGTAAACTAACTCGATAAGCACCGATATGCTGGGTAATCCCACCGTGCTCGGATTCTACCACCTTGGTTTTTCTGATGGCATCTAAAAGCGAAGTCTTACCGTGATCTACATGCCCCATAAAAGTGACTATTGGGGGCCGATGTTGCAAAAATTCAGCTTTATCTAACTCTTGGTGTAGGCCTAAAATCAGCTCCTCTTCATCAGGGGCTTTTTTTATTTTAAAATTAAATTTTTCGCAGACACTTGCTACCACCGACTCTTCTAAAACTTGATTTATACCGGCGATTATTCTCATATCCATAAGACGCTTAATCAATACCGAGGGTTTTTCTTGAAGTTTTATGGCTAGGTCTTTTACGGTAATGGGAAAACTAAGCTCCAATTCCTTTAACTCTATTTTAATTGCGGGGAGAGGAGTAGCTACCTTAACTTCCACGAATTCTTTCTTAATTTCCTTTGGCTTCTCTTTGGGAATTATCTTAGGGGGAATAATCTCTCTTGGAGGAACAGCGGACAGAGCAACAACGGGCCGAACAGCTAGAGGAGCTGGTATAACAGGAGGTATCTCTTTCTTCTTTAAAATAGCTTTGCGCTTTAGTGGAGCTACCGTTACGGCCTTAGGCACAATTTTAGCAAGCGTTTTTTTCACTAACTTGGCCTTAGGAGTCTTAGGAATCGGCTTTACTGCTTTTAACGTTTTCTTTTTTTTAGGGCTAAGTTTTTCTTTTTTTAACGTGGCCATGTCTATTTTATTTATTTATCAGCCCTCTTGCTTGCGCAATCAGCTTCTCCGCTTTTTTCTGCCCAATGCCTTTTATCTTGATTAAGTCTTCGCCTTTTGCCTTGGCAATGTCTTCTATGCTGTTAAAACCAGCTTCCTTAAGACTAGCGAGTATTTTTTCTCCAACACCGCGTAACTGTTCTGGCGAAACAACAGCTTCTTTCTCTTTCTTCTCTTCTTTTTCTTTCTTTGCCTCAGCGCTAGCGGTAGCCTTAGTGCGTATATCTAATTCCCAGCCAATAAGCCTGGAGGCAAGGCGGACATTCTGGCCGTGTTTACCGATAGCCAGCGAAAGCTGGTCATCATCTACAATAACTTCGGCCCTAAACTTATCTCTATCTAATTTTATCTCGTTGACCTTTGCCGGCGAAAGCGCAGCTTTGATATATTCCATTATTTCATCGTTGTAACGCACAATATCGATCTTTTCTCCTTGCAGTTCATTAACAATATTTCTTACGCGATTACCCCGCATACCCACACACGTACCCACGGAATCAACCTTTTCATTTTTAGACCAGACCGCAACTTTAGTACGTTCTCCGGGCTCTCGCGAAATAGATTTTATTTCTACGATGCCTTCATAAATCTCGGGGACCTCTAATTCAAATAACTTCTTTACCAGATTGGGATGCGTACGCGATAAAATAATCTGGGGTCCTTTAATATCTTTTTTTACCTCGACGACATAGACCCGAATACGCTGACCTTGTTTGAATTCTTCTTTGGGAGACTGTTCACGTCTCAGAAGGATACCCTCGGCTTTACCTAAAAGATCGACTATGATATGACCTTTATCAAACCGATATACGGTACCGGAAACAATCTCGCCCATCCTATCTCTAAATTCACTAAAGACCACTTCTTTTTCTGCTTCACGTATCTTCTGCATTATTACTTGTCGCGCCGTGGATGCAGCAATACGGCCAAAATCTATGGATTTAATTTCTTCTTTATTTTTAAAAGCTCTGATTTTACCGGTTTTTCGGTCAAGTTCTATCTTTAATTCTTCTTCGGGTTTAGCATCGATAACCCGACGGGCAGCGCTAAGAAGAGCGCTTTCTATCGCTTCAATCAAAATCTCTTTCTTGATCCCTTTTTCTCTTTCCATCTGGTCTATGATCGCTAGTAATTCTTGGCTCATATTAATCACCGCTCCTAAATAATTTTTATTATCTGTTTTGCCTTTTTAATCTTTGTTAATGGTACCGCGACGCTTTTACCTTCTATATCGATATATACTGATTCATCCTCTACTTTAGTGATTACTCCCTCTAGCTCAACTTTACCATTTATGGCTTCTAAAAGAAAGAGCCTTATATTTCTATTAATACAGCGTAGGAAATCGCTTCTTGTTAAAAGTGGCCTATCTAATCCAGGAGAAAAAACTTCTAAAATATACCTTGTTTTTAGTATCTCTTTCTCATCTAAAATTCGATTAATCTCATTATTAAGGCGAGCGCACTCTTCTAAGCTTATCCCACCCCGAGGCTTATCCACCAGAATCCTCAAAAATAAATTTCTTCCTTCGTATCTATAAATAAGGTCAACTAAATCTAGTTCCTGCGCTTTAAGATAATCGCCCAAGAGACTTTTTAATTCCTGTAAGGTCTCTTGTCTATCCATGGAGATTCTTTTTAACTTCTCTTAAAAATGTCTGCTTGGTCTTAATAATTTTTTTATGGTTACGGCGTATTTTTAATTCTATGGTATTTTTCTTTAAAGATTCCTTGCCAATAATTATCTGTAAACTAATCCCTAAAAGATCGGCATCTTTAAATTTTAATCCTGCGCGTTCATCGCGGTCATCAAAAAGAGTTTCTATGCCAGAAAGCGCCAGTTCCTTGTAAATATCTGCGGCAACTTTAACTATTCTTTTATCGGTCACATCCAAGGGAAGAACAATAACTTGATAGGGGCTGATCTCTTTCGGCCAGATAATACCATCTTTATCATGATTCTGCTCGATTATGGCTGCGATTAATCGCGAAATACCTATGCCATAGCAACCCATAATTATCGGTTTTTGTTTTCCATCAGCATCAATAAAATTTGCGCCTAATACATCGCTATATTTAGTCCCTAATTTAAAAATATGCCCTACTTCAATACTATTTATTTTCTCAAATTTAATATTGCACTTAGGACAATGAACTTCTTCTTTTGCTTCCTTAACCGTCTGGGTTAGTTTACATTTGGGGCATAATAAAACCACGTCTTCGCCACTTTCTGCAGGGACCATAAATTCATGGGAAACATTACCGCCCATCACCCCCGGGTCAGCCTCAACCGTCAAAATCTTTAATCCGCATCTTTTAAATATCCTCTGATAAGCCTTATATATTGCCGTATAATTTTTATCTAAACCGGCTTCGTCCTTATCAAAGCTATAGGCGTCTTTCATGATAAATTCGCAGGCCCTTACAATTCCAAAACGCGGCCGGATTTCATCGCGAAACTTTGTCTGTATCTGATATAAAACCAACGGCAGCTGCCTGTAAGATGAAATATGGTTTTTCACTAATTCCGTAATGACTTCTTCGTGAGTCGGCCCTAAACAAATATTTCGGCCTCTACGGTCAACAAACCTAATCATAACCTCACCTAAGTCTTTATCGCGGCCTGATCTTATCCATAATTCTTGTGGCTGCAATGCCGGAAGTAATAATTCGCTGGCCCCGCAAGAATCCATCTCTTGACGGATTATTTTCTGAATATTACCCAATACTTTTAATCCCAAAGGTAGATATGAATATACTCCTGCTAAAAGCATGCGGATCAGTCCCGCGCGCAGCATCAGCCGGTGACTAGCTGATTCTGCTTCTTGAGGCGTTTCTTTTAGCGTGGGTATAAAATTTTTTGACCACAACATTTACTCTCGCTCCTTGCTGGGTTAAATTTTATGATTAAACTTATTTATTTCTTCCAGCAATACATCGATACATTGTTTAACGGAAACTTTTCTTGAAGACTTACCTTTCTTAAACAATAGGCCATCTTTAGCTCCAAAGGCAACTCCGATATCTGACTCTCTAGCTTCGCCCGGCCCATTAACTACACAGCCCATTACGGCCAATTTCATTGGCCGAGTCCATAGTCCATAGTCCATAGTCCATAGTTTTCTTTCTAACTCTCTGACTATCTTTACTAAATCTACTTCGCATCGTCCGCAGGTAGGGCAACTAATAATCTCCGGACCAAAACAACGAAAACTAATAGCTTCTAAAATAGCTTTGGCTACCTTAACCTCTTCTTGAGGTCTCTGCGTAAGCGATATCCTGATGGTATCGCCAATTCCCTCTAGTAATAAAGAACCTACGGCAATACTAGACTTTATTATACCGGAATACGGCAGGCCTGTAGCGGTTACGCCTAAATGAAAAGGGTAATCACAAAGTTTAGCCATTTTACGATAGGCCTCTATGGTATCTAAAACGCTGGATGCCTTAAGAGAAATGACAATGTCATAAAATCGCAAGCCCTCTAATATTTTGATGTACTCTAAGGTACTTTCAACCATTGCGTTTACAAGCCTCACGTCACCTATTCCTTCGTTTTGCGGCCTGAGACGTGAAGCGTGGGGCTTGAGGCTTTTTACTGACCCCGAATTCACCCCTACCCGTATCGGAATACGGGCGAGTTTTGCCGCCCGGACTATTTCCCGGATTTGTTCTTTCTTAAAGATATTTCCGGGATTTAATCTAATCTTATCTGCACCATTATCTATGGCCTCAATTGCTAAACGCCAATCAAAATGTATATCTGCTACTATAGGAAGGTTTACTTTTAGTTTAATTTTTCTTAATGCCCGGGCGTCAGCATGATCCTTTATGGCTAACCTGATAATCTCGCAACCTAGCCTCTCTAATTCTTTTATCTGTCTTACCGTGCTTTCGATCTGTGCCGTTTTGGTCTTAGCCATAGATTGTATGGCAATAGGGTGATTACCTCCGATATAGATGCCACCAATCTTTACAGTTCTTGTCTTACGTCGTATTTTTATCATTATTTATTAAAGAACCCGAGTATCTTATCTCCAAAAAACCTGAGCAGGTCATTATAAGTTACCATGACGGCTAAGGAGATAAGCACGGTAAGGCCGATCTGGGTAATAATACGCTCTATCTTAGGACTCAAGGCCCGGCCTCTTGTCTTTTCAATAGCCAAAAATAAAATATGTCCGCCGTCTAATACCGGCAAAGGCAGGAGATTAAATATGGCCAGGCTTACATTTAATACTGCCACCAGTTGTAAAACCGCAATTATCCCTAAATCTACTACTTTAGAAGTAATATAGTAGATGCCTAGGGGTCCAGTTACAGATTCACGCAGAGGCAATTTCCCCGTAACGAGCCGCCAGAGCGCTTTATAGGTTATGGTGGTTAAATCCCATGTTTTATTTATGCCTAAAAGAAAAGAGCGTATAATACCGTGTCTTACTTTTACAATCTCATCGGCAGGATTAATACCGATTAAGCCTACCTCACTTTTCTGGCCTAAAGGATTCTCTAATTGTTTTTGTTTTATCTGGACATCTAGCGTATATGCTTTATTATCTCTCAAGATAGAGAGTTTGACTATCGTGGCGGTCTTTTTATTCTGGATAATCTTCTGTAGCTCTTCCCAAAAATCCACTCTTTGCCCATCTATAGCTATAATCTTATCACCAACCTGTATCCCGGCATCCTTGGCCCCAAAACCATCAAGTAAACCACCTACCTTAGTAGTAAGCGTGGGATAACCGAGAAAGAATATCAACCAGAAGCATAAAAATCCCAATAAGTAGTTCAGTAACGGACCAAAAAATATTATGGCTGCCCGCTGTTTAGGCGGTTTAGCCAAATACTCATCATTATTACCTTTATATTCTTCTAAATTATCACCCGCAAGTTTCACATATCCGCCTAAAGGGATAGCATTAATGCAATATTGCGTACCATTCCTTTCTTTACCGAATATTTGCGGGCCAAAACCTAAAGAAAATTTTTCCACTTTGACCTTTAATCTTTTGGCAACGATAAAATGCCCGAATTCATGGACAATGATTAAGATACCTAAAATAAATAGAAAGATAAGCAATGAAATCATAGTTTATCAATAACCCGATAAGCCTCTTTTCTCGCCCAGGCATCTATAGTTAAGATATCCGCTAGATTGGGTTGCGGAATATTCCTGTGTCTATCTAGAATTTTTCCAATAATACCGGGTATAGTATTAAAACGCAATCTTCTTTTTAAGAATTCATCTACGCAGACTTCATCCGCCGCATTTAATACGCAAGGCATAGTACCGCCCTGGTTAGCTGCTCGGTAAGCTAATTCCAAACAAGGAAATCTCTTAAAATCAGGATTTTGGAAATTCAACTTCCCTAATTTTGCGAAATCTATGCTGGGTAATTTATTAGATAATCTTTCAGGGTAAGAAATGGCGTATTGTATAGGAATACGCATATCGGTAATAGATAATTGCGCTAAGATGACGCCATCAATAAACTCTACCATCGAATGGATTATCGCCTCAGGATGGATAAGGATTTTTATTTTATCTACATTTATATTAAACAAATACATAGTTTCTAATAACTCCAGGCCCTTATTCATTAAGTTAGCCGAATCCACAGTAACTTTCTTACCCATCTTCCAACGGGGATGTTTTAAGACTTGCTTTATCGTTATCTTTTGCAGTGTTTTTTTATTTGTCTTTCTAAAAGGCCCTCCCGAAGCAGTCAGATAAATATTTTTTATTTTTTCTTTTTCCTGGCCATCCAGACACTGCCATATTGCTGACTGTTCGCTATCTATAGGGATAATCTTGATATTTTTTCTTTTGGCTTTAGGCATAATTAAAGAACCGGCCATCACCAGTGCCTCTTTATTGGCTAAAGCGATGTCCTTACCATTTTCTATTGCCGTCAACAAAGGTAAAAGCGCGCCGGAGCCGCTTATGGCTAAGATAATTTTCTCGGTCCCTTTATCACGAATAATTTCTTCTAAACCGTCTTCTCCTATAAAAAGCTTAGGCTTAGTTTTTAGTTTGGATTTTAAATCTAAGGCCGCTGCTTTATCTTTAACACAAACAAACTGCGGATGAAATTTCTTAATCTGCTGGTATAAAATATCGACATTGGAATTTGTACTTAAGCCGGTAATGCGAAACTTATCCGGAAAACGGCTTATCACTTCCAGGGTATTTCTACCTATTGACCCCGTTGAACCAAGAATAGCGATGTATTTCATTTTAGGACGGCACTCATATAAAAATAAAATGCCGGTGCCGTAAAAATTAAACTATCAATTAAATCTAAAACCCCGCCCATGCCCGGTAAGATATCCCCTGAATCTTTTACCTGGCAGTCGCGTTTCATCAGAGATTCAGAGAGGTCTCCTAATTGGCCTAAGAGACCTAAAAAAATACCCATGAGTATAAGACGTGAATAAGGTAGATTTAAAAATACCCTGCTTGCTAAAGCGCCTAATACGCTAAACAGTAACCCCCCTATTGCTCCTTCTTTAGATTTCTTAGGGCTGATGTGTGGTATCAATGGTGTTTTCCCAAAACGCGTACCGATAAAATAAGCACCGATATCGCCCAATTTGGTAATAAGTATTACGGATATAAAAAGGCCAACTCCATTTGTCAGATATCTAATCTTAATTAAAAAACTTAAAAACCAAGAAACATAAAGTATGCCGAATATAGTGGTAGAAATATCCACGATCACTCCGGAATTTTCTCGGCGCCTAAACTGCATCAGGATTAAGAACAATAAACCCAGGATGATAAAAAGAAGCTCCCAGTTCTTGGTAAGCTCAAAACGTAATAATATCGAAAGGGGAATTATGACCCCCATGCCAATGCCGAAATATTTATAGATGCTGATCCCTTTTTTCTCTAGCATAGTAAAAAACTCATAAAGCCCAAGGATGATGAAGGCGGTTATTAATAAACCGCAAAGCCAATCAACAAATATGGTTGCGGCAATAATACCAATAAGTAGGATTGAGCTAATTATTCTTTTTACGAGCATCTAGATTACCAAATCGACGTTGCCTATTTTGATAAACTTCTATTGCCTCTTCTAAATCTTGCCTCTTAAAATCAGGCCAATAAATTTTGGGGAAATATAATTCTGCATAAGATAGCTGCCAGAGTAAAAAATTACTCAGCCGCATCTCGCCACTGGTACGGATTAAAAGATCCGGGTCGGGTAGACCGGCAGTATAAAAATATTCACTAAAACTTTCGACATCCAGGTCTTCTAAATTAGTTCTGCCTTTTAAAACCTGCGCGGTAAATTTCTTTGCCGCATCCACTATTTCCTGTCTTGCTCCGTAATTGAAAGCTAAAATAACCACTATTCCTGTATTATTTTTGGTTTTATTTTCTGCTTCCTTAATTTTGGCTTGCACATAAGGGGGCATAGGTTCATCCCTGCCGATCGCCATAAATCTGATATTATTCTTATCTAATTCCTGTATCTCGCGGTTTAAAAAATTGTTTAATGCGCGCATAAGCATATCTACTTCTCTCTTGGGCCTTGACCAATTCTCTGTAGAAAAGGCAAAGAACGTCAAAGCCTTAATCCCCAGCTCATCAGCTGATTTTAAGATCTCCTTGATTCTCTTAATCCCGGCGCGGTGTCCGGCAATGCGCGGTAGGCCTCTTTCTTTTGCCCAGCGGCCATTACCATCCATAATGATCGCCACGTGCTGGGGGATATTAGCTTTATCAATCATGTTAGTTGTTGGTTCTTAGTTCATTGTCCATGGTTATATTTTACTATGAACTATCAACGGTGGGCCCGATAATCTATATCCGGAAATATATTATCCTTGTATTCAATATCCGAAAGCCAAGTTTCATCTATGGAATCGGATTTTAAATCTTCATAGAGGCGCGTAAATCTTAAAAGATGGTCTTTGGTACGTTTTATGGCATAACTGGTATGCGTACCGGTACCCATAATAAATGCCCAATCTGAACTCTGAGCAAGGAGCAATTCTCTCAAACTCTGATTCAGTGCCCGTTTTGATAGGCCGTTTGGATGCGGAAAACTTTTGACTAATTCGGTCATTCTTTCGGAGGCAGTATGTAAGTAACGGTAAATCCAGTCATTGGGGCCTTGAAGCCACATCTCGCTATATCCCTTCCAGCCCCAACTGGACAAAGAAGGGGTAACCACCTGATTACGCGGATTCTCCAGCAGATACTCCGAAGGGCCAATCAAACGAATAGTCTTCTGGTCAAAACATATCTTACGGATAAGAAAATCCAGCCACATTACGCCTTCGTACCACCAATGGCCGAATAATTCTGCATCGTAAGGAGAAACCACGATGGGTTTTTTATGCATCAAATCGCAGAGGTACTCAATTTGTTTTTCGCGGTTAAACATAAAATTACCCGCCTGTTCTGCTGCCTTTTCTCTGGCTTGACGAGGATTATAAGGTTGTTTCTGCTCGCTTCCGGTAATACGATAGTATTTTATACCGGTATTAATCCGGATACCATCGGCATGTATAAAAGGACGAATATAGTCATAATCCAAATCGAAGCCGATATCGCGATAGAACTCCCGATAACAATAATCACCGGGATAACCCTCAATAGAAGACCAGACCTGTTTTGATGACTCTAGATCCCTGCCAAAACAAGCTACTCCTGTGCCTCGACAGTAAACGGGAGCAAATACGCCGTACTTTGGCCGGGGACTACCATGTAAAACTCCGTGGGCATCGCTGATAAAATAACGTAGCCCCACCTCTTTAAAAATCTCATCCTGTCCGGGCTGATATCCGCATTCCGGAAGCCATATACCGTTAGGCTTTCTACCAAATACGCTTTCATAATGGCTTACCGCAACTCTAATTTGCGCGCGCACAGATTCCCGGCAGGTATCCATAAGAGGAAAATAAGCATGAGTTGCGCCAGAGGTGATAATTTCCACCTTACCGGAATCCTGAAGGCTCTTAAAAACAGCGACAAGGTTACGCTTAAATCTTTCAAAGGCATCGCGCGCTTTACAGAACTCATTTAAATACATGATGGCTAAAGCTTGGAACTCCGGTTGCCAGCGCGTCCTCTCTACCTCTCGATGCGCAAGCTCGATAAGTTTATTGATATGCTTTAAATATCTCTCTTGCAAAAGCGAATCGGAAAGCATCGAGATTAGAGTGGGTGTCAGGGATAAAGTTATCCGGAAATCAACCTTATCATTTACTAATCTCTCCAAGACTTCGATTAAGGGCAGATAGGTTTCGGTTATGGCTTCGTAAAGCCAATTTTCTTCCAAGAAATCTTCGTGTTCGGGATGCCGAACATATGGAAGGTGGCCGTGTAAAATTAGAGAAAGATATCCTTTATGCATATTTATATATTAGCAACTAGTAATCTAGTAACTCCTAACCTGGTAGTTGAAGATGACTCTTGAAAATTTCAAATGACGAGTTACTGGCTACGGGCTTACGAGTTACGAATTTATTTAGTTACCTTGGTTACAATGGGAGTTATGGTTCTCGTCTCAACCTCATCTGATGAGGTTGCTTGGACGGGTATGACCTGTTTCCCATCGGGAAGAGCAAAACGCAAGCTAAAAGTTCCGTCTGGTCTTAATTTTATCGGTCGGCTTTGAACTGTTACTTTCGCATCGGGTTCTGTGGCACCGTAAACAATCAATTCGGTATTCACGACCAGCCAAAATTTCCTTTCGCGAGGGATTTTCTTTACGGGGCTGGCTACCGATGTAATTCCTGGCGAAGCCAGAACCCCTGAAAAAAGCTCCCTCTTCATCCTTTCCTGCCAGGCCTTTCCTATCGGCGAACTGCGTCCTAATCCAAAACCCATACCGTAAAGCCGGGCAAACATATCTTCAGGAATCATCCATTCTTCATCGGTAATCCAAGAAGGCCCTTCCAATGGCGTGGATACGGTGTTAGAACGCACGATCATGATAAACCTGTTATCGCTCAGCAATAAACCTAAATCTACACACCAAGACCTCCCCGGGCCACCCGTATCGATATACCAATTATTGGCTTCGGGTTTAATTTCAATATCAAAAAATCTATGCGCGTTTGTTCCGTTAAAAATTACATGGCTTACATCGTAAACCCTGAGTATTCTTTTTGCGTTAAAGAATGTATTACCCAGCT
>Ga0315286_10003686_pt1 | contig 14545 bp, 12 predicted proteins | sample YL17G10_0_MG_FD_205038 | JGI IMG/M metagenome (GOLD analysis project Ga0315286, IMG submission 205038) | Sediment microbial communities from Yellowstone Lake, YNP, Wyoming, USA - YL17G10_0 | ecosystem: Environmental > Aquatic > Freshwater > Lake > Sediment | place: USA: Wyoming | collected...
TGGAACAAGGCGTTCGAACGGATCGGCTTCAAGGACGCGATCCGGGTCGAGGTCGAGCCGGACGACGCCGATTGGGACGTGGGCGACGTTCACCGCGCCTCGGTGCGGTGGATGACCGCGGCGCGCTCGAGCTTCGGCGCGATCGGTCCCACGACGGTCGATCCGCGAACCGGCGAGATCCTCGATGCCGACATCGGCTTCGACGCCAATTCCGTGCGCGCGATCCGCGCGCTGCGCGTCGAGCAACTGCCGGCCAACCCGGCGCCGGTCGCATCAGCCGAGGGCCCATATTGCAGCTACGATACCGAGGCGGCGGTCGAAGCGGGCTTCGCGCTCGACCTGCTGGAAGCGCGAGGCACACTCGAGCCCGACAGCCCCGAGGTCGAGCGTTTCGTCAAAGCCTATCTCAAGGACGTCGCGATGCACGAATTCGGCCACACGCTCGGTCTTTCGCACAACTTCCGCGCCTCGACGGTCTTCACCCGGGCGGAGCTTTCGAATCCGGACTTCACGCGTGAGAACGGCATATCCGGCTCGGTCATGGAATATAACCCGTGGAACCTGGCGCTGCAGGGCGAGCGGCAGGGCGCCTACCAGATGCAGACGCTCGGTCCCTACGACTACTGGGCGATCGAGTACGGCTACAGCGAAATCGCGCCGGCAGCCGAAGCCGACGCGCTCGCGCGGATCGCCGCGCGCTCGTCGGAGCGCGAGCTCGCGTTCGCGATGGACGATGCGCTGTTCTTCAGCGGTCTCGACCCGGATTCGAACACGTTCGACCTCGGTGACGATCCGCTCGCGTTCGCACAACGACGGCTTGCGCTCGTCCGCGAGCTGTGGGAGCGGACGGAAAGGCGCGAGCTGAAGCCCGGGGAGAGCTACGCCGTCCTGCGGCGCAACCTGACCCGAGGCTTGGCCGAATCAAGCCAGGCGATCCAGCATGCGTCCAAGTTCATCGGCGGCCTTACGTTGTTGCGCGATCGCGCAGGCAGCGGCCGCGTGCCGATGAACCCGGTGCCCGCCGCAAGGCAGCGCGCCGCGCTTTCGCTGATCGCCACCGGCGTATTCGCGGCCGACAGTTTCCGCTTTGCGCCCGATCTGCTGCGTCGGGCCAGCATCAGTTATTTCGATATGGAGAACAACCGGGAGCTCGGCAATCCGGTGCCCACGCCCGATATCGCAATCGACCAGCAGATTCTCACGCTGCAGCGGCAAGCACTCAACCAGTTGCTGAGCGACACCGTCGCGCAGCGACTGCTCAACAACGAGTCCAAGACCCTCGCGCCAAAGGAGGCGCTCCGGCTCTCCGAGCTCTACGACACGCTGCATCGGGCGATCTGGAGCGAGCTCAAGTCGGGCACGGACATCAGCCTCTTCCGCCGCAACCTGCAGCGCGAGCACGCGACCCGGCTCGCGGCCGCGCTGTTGCGGCCGGCCGCATCGATGCCGGCCGACGCGCGCGCGCTGATGCGCGCCGACGCGAAGACGTTGCGCGGCGAGATGGCGGCGGCGCAGAGCCGGCGCGGCTACTCGGTCGAAGCCAGGGCGCATCTCGCTGAAACGCTCGCGATGCTGGATGAGGCGCTGAAGGCGTCCCTGGTGCGACAAGGTGTCTGAACGACCGCGACAGAGGCGGGATCCGACAACGACTCGGCGCGAGCAGCAGGAGATCGCGCTCGCCCCGCTCGACAATCACGCGCTCGCGAATCTTTGCGGGCCGCTCGACGCCAATCTGCGCCAGATCGAGGCAGCGCTCGACGTGGCGATCACGCACCGCGGCGGCACGTTCACGCTGGCCGGCGCGGCGGCGCAGACGAAGCTGGCGGCAGAGGTCGTGCGCCGCTTCTACGCGCTCGCCGAAAAACCGCTCTCGGTCGACGACATCCAGCTCGGACTGATCGAGCTCACGACGAAGCGGGCCTCCGGCGCGGCCATCGCGGCGGGCGACGACGAGGGCGCGCGATTGCGCACGCGCCGCGCCGACTTGCACGGCCGCACGCCGAACCAGACGCTTTACCTGAAGCACATCCAGGAGCACGACATCACGTTTGGCATCGGCCCGGCCGGCACCGGCAAGACCTATCTCGCCGTCGCCTGCGCGGTCGACGCCCTCGAGCGCGACACCGTCAAGCGGCTGGTGCTCGTGCGGCCGGCGGTCGAGGCCGGCGAAAGGCTTGGATTCCTGCCTGGAGATCTTGCGCAGAAGGTCGATCCGTACCTTCGCCCGCTCTACGACGCACTGTACGACTTGTTGGGTTTCGACAAGACCGGAAAGCTCTTCGAGCGCGGCACGATCGAGGTCGCGCCGCTCGCGTACATGCGCGGCCGGACGCTCAACCACTCGTTCATCATCCTGGACGAAGCGCAGAACACGACGCCGGAACAGATGAAGATGTTCCTGACGCGCATCGGCTTCGGCACCAAATCCGTCATCACCGGCGACGTGACGCAGATCGACCTTGCGCGCGGACAGAAAAGCGGGCTCATCGAGGCCGACCGCATCCTGGCCGGCGTGCGCGGTATCGCGTTCACCCGCTTCACCAGCGCCGACGTCGTCCGGCACCCGCTCGTGCAGAAGATCATCGGCGCGTACGAACGCGACATCGAGAGCCGGAAGGGAAGCGCATGAGCGCGGCGGGCGAAGCCAAGGACGGAACGTCGCGGCGCCGCGCGATTGCGCGCGCCCGACACTTGACCATTCGATCATCCGGCGATCGGGTGGAGGGCGCATGAGGGGTGGAGCGCCGCACGTCTCGATCGCGGTGCAATACGCGGTCGCATCCGCGACGCTTCCCGCTCCGGCGGCGCTTCGCCGCTGGGCGCGCGCGGCGGTCGACGGCGACGCGGCCGTCACGCTGCGTTTCGTCGGCAAGCGCGAAGGGCAGACGTTGAACGCGCGCTACCGCGGCAAGAGCCACGCCACCAACGTGCTCGCGTTCGTGTACGATGACGCCTCGCCGCTTTCGGGCGATCTCGTGCTGTGCGCGCCCGTGCTGCGGCAGGAAGCGAAGGCGCAGCGCAAAGCGCTCGCCGACCACTGCGCGCACCTCGTCGTCCACGGCATGCTGCACCTCCAAGGCTACGACCACGACACCGACCGCGCCGCGCGCTCGATGGAAGCGCGCGAGACGACGATCCTCGCCGCGCTGGGCGTGCCCGACCCCTACGCCGGCCCCGGCGACACGCGGCGCTGAGCGATGAGCGACGGCCGAAGCGACCCGCCCGACAAGCCGACGTTGCTCGAGCGGCTGTCCGCGTTCCTGACGCGCGAGCCCGAGGATCGCGACGAGCTGCTCGAACTCCTGCACGGCGCGTTCGAGCACAAGCTGCTCGACGCCGACGCGCTGTCGATGATCGAAGGCGTGCTGCAGGTTTCCGAGATGACGGTGCGCGACATCATGATCCCGCGAGCCCAGATGGACGTGGTTTCGATCGACGACGACCCCGCCGATTTCCTTCCGCTCGTGCTGGAGACCAAGCACTCCCGCTTCCCCGTGATCGGCGAAAACAAGGACGACGTCGTCGGCATCCTGCTGGCGAAGGAGCTGCTCAACTTTTTCCGGACACCGGACAGCTTCAGTCTGCGCGACACGCTCCGTCCTGCGGTCTTCGTGCCCGATTCGAAGCGGCTGAACGTTCTGCTGCGTGATTTCCGCGCCAACCGCAACCACATCGCGATCGTCGTCGACGAGTACGGCGGCGTGTCGGGCCTGGTGACGATCGAGGACGTGCTGGAGCAGATCGTCGGCGACATCGAGGACGAGTACGACTTCGACGAGAGCGAAGACAACATCATCGCCGAAGCCAACGGCCGGTTCCGCGTAAAGGCACAGACCGAGATTCGCGATTTCAACGCGCACTTCGGCACCGACTTTGCCGACGACGAGTTCGATACGGTGGGCGGCCTGGTGCTGCAGGCGTTCGGGCGGCTGCCCAAGCGCGGCGAGACGACGGTCATCGGCGATTTCCAGTTCCGCGTCGTCCGCGCCGACAGCCGCCGGCTCTACACGCTGCAGATCGAGCCGGCGCCCGGCAAGGCGCACCCGGCCGACGCCCCGCCGCCGTCCGGCGAGCGCTGAACGTGCCGAACGCCTCGGCGCATGTCGCCGGAGCCCGGCGATGAAATCAGCCGGCGCGCTGCGCCTGTTGTTCGCCTTCGCCGCCGGTGTCGCCACGGTGTTCGGCTTCGCGCCGTTCGGCCTTGCGGCGCTGCCGATGGTGACGCTCACGCTGCTGATCCTGCTCTGGCAGGGCGCCGCGTCGGCGAGGGCGGCGGCAGCGATGGGGTACGCATTCGGGGTCGGACTGTTCGGCGCGGGCGCGTCGTGGGTCTTCATCGCGCTCAACACCTTCGGCGGCATGCCGCTGCCGCTGGCGGCGATCGGAACCGCGGGGTTCTGCGCGTTCCTGGCGCTCTATCCCGCGACCGCGGGGTGGCTGGCGGTGAAATGGACGGCGGAGGGATCGTGGCCCCGCGCGTTGGCCGCGGCGGCCGCGTGGCCCCTGGCCGAATGGGCGCGAAGCATTGTCTTCACCGGGTTCCCGTGGCTTTCGTTCGGCTACGCGGCTTTGCCGGGGAATTCGCCGGGCATGCTGGCCGGGTACGCCCCCGCCGGCGGCGTGTTCCTGGTGACGCTCGCCACCGCGCTCGCGGCAGCGGCCGGCGCGCTCGCCATCGACGCGTTCAGCCTTGCTGCGCGGGCGCGCGCCGCGGTCCTGATCGGCGCCGTCGCCGTCATTGCCGCGGGCGGGTCAGCGCTCGGCCGCATCGAATGGACATCGCCCGCCGGAGCGCCGGTCGCCGTTTCCCTGGTGCAGGGCAACGTCACCCAGGAGCTGAAGTTCGACCCGAATTTCCGCCGGACGACCTTCGCTCTCTACACCGGGCTCGTCGCTCTCAGTCGAGGTCGTCTGGTCGTGCTCCCGGAAAGCGCGTTCCCGGTGTTTGCCGATGAAGTCCCGGATGCGGTCCTGCTGCCGCTGACAAGCACGATGGCGGGGCGCGACGGCGACGTGCTCCTCGGGATGTTCACCGTCGAACCTCCGCTCGCTCCGGGAGGCCAACCGCGCTACTACAACAGCGTCGTGAGCGCGGGCGCCGCCGTGCCGCAGCTCTACCGCAAACGGCACCTCGTCCCCTTTGGCGAGTCGATCCCGCTGGAACCCGTCTTCGGGTGGTTCATCCGCCAGATCCTGGCGATTCCGCTCGCGAGCCAGACGCCGGGAGACGCGGACCCCCCGGTGCTCGACGTCGCCGGCCAGAAAGTCGCGGTCAACATCTGCTACGAGGACGCTTTCGGGGCGGAGATCCGGCGGCAGGCGCGCGATGCGACGCTCGTCGTCAACGTCACGAACGACGCGTGGTACGGCCGCTCGCTCGCGGCCGAGCAGCACAACCAGATCTCGGCGATGCGCGCGCTCGAAACGGGTCGCCCGCTGCTGCGCGCGACCAACACCGGCATCACGTCGGCGATCGGCCACGACGGGCGCGAACTCGCCCGATTGCCGTGGTTCACGCGCGGCATCCTCGAAGTCGAGATCACGGGACGTCGGGGGACGACTCCGTACGCCCGATGGGGCGATGCGCCGGCCGTCGCGCTCGCGTTGGCGCTCCTCATTGCGGCGCTCGCTTTCGGCCGCCGCGCCGGAAAAACCGCCGCTTGACGCGGCCGCGCTTCGTTCGCCGGGGCGATGCCGGTAAACTGCGCGTTTCCGGATGCGATTGGCACGCCTTCGATGCGCACCTTCCAGCAGGTCATTCTCGATCTTCAGGACTATTGGGACAAGCAGGGTTGCGCGCTGCTTCAACCCTACGACATGGAGGTCGGCGCGGGCACGTCGCACACGGCGACGTTCCTGCGCGCGTTGGGGCCCGAGCCCTGGCGCGCCGCCTACGTGCAGCCATCGCGCCGGCCGAAGGACGGCCGCTACGGCGAAAATCCCAACCGGATGCAGCACTTCTATCAGTACCAGGTCGTGCTGAAGCCCTCGCCCGCGGATATCCTCGAGCTCTATCTGGGGTCGCTCGCAGCACTCGGCTTCGATCTCGGGAAGAACGACATCCGCTTCGTCGAAGACGACTGGGAAAACCCGACGTTGGGCGCATGGGGCCTCGGCTGGGAGGTCTGGCTCAACGGGATGGAGATTACGCAATTCACCTACTTCCAGCAGGTCGGCGGACTCGACTGCAACCCGATCACGGGCGAGATCACCTACGGCCTCGAACGACTCGCCATGTACCTGCAGGGCAAGGAGAGCGTGTTCGATATCGTCTGGACCGAATGGCCGGAAGGCCGAACGAAGCGGCAGCTCACGTACCGCGATGTCTGCCACCAGAACGAGGTGGAGCAGTCCACCTACAATTTCGAGCAGTCGGACGCGTCCAGGCTGTTCGAACTCTTCACGCTTTTCGAGTCCGAGGCAAAGCGCCTGCTGGAGGCGAAACTGCCGCTGCCCGGGTACGAAATGATTCTCAAGGCCACACATGCGTTCAACCTGCTCGACGCGCGCGGCGCGATCTCGGTGACCGAGCGTGCGGCGTACATCGGCCGGATCCGGGCGCTTTCCCGGCTCGTCGCGCAGGCGTACGTCGATTCGCGCGCGGCGCTCGGCTTCCCGATGCTGCCGGATGAATACAGGGCGCGTGCAGCATGAGACCTCATCCCTTGCCAGCCTGGAAAGCTGCGGCGGCGCGATACGCGTCCCCCGTGGGTCCGGCTCCAGCCGGATGGGGCAGATCCCATGATCGCAAGCCGCCCGAAGGCGGCCCCGCGCTGACCGGCGTGGCATGAGCACGACGGCGACGCTGATCGTGGAACTCTTCACCGAAGAGCTGCCGCCGAAGGCATTGCAGCGGCTCGGCGAGGCCTTTGCCGGCGGCATCGTCGAAGCCATGCGATCGCGCGGGTTCTCGTCCGGCAACAGCGTGGCCACGCCGTATGCGACGCCGCGGCGGCTCGCCGTGTCGATCACGCACGTGCTCGCGACGTCGCCCGACGAGCCGTTCACGCAGAAACTGATGCCCGCGTCCGTAGCATTCGACGCAGCGGGCAAACCGACCGTCGCGCTGCAGAGAAAGCTCGCCGCCCTCGGCCGCGGCCACCTTGCCCTGCAGTGGCCGAGCGCGGTCGACGGCCCCGACCGGCTGACGCGCGAGCCCGACGGGAAGTCGGAGGCCGCGTTCCTGCGTTCCATCGCGAGAGGGCGGCCGCTGCAGAACGGCCTGCAGGAGGCGCTCGACGAAACGCTCGCGAAGTTGCCGATACCGAAAGTCATGAGCTATGCCGGCGCCAACGGCTACTACAACGACGTCAAGTTCGTCCGCCCGGCGCACCGGCTGCTTGCGCTGCACGGCGCGGACGTGGTCCGGGTGACCGCGCTCGGTCTTCACGCGGACCGGCTCACCGGCGGCCACCGGTTCCTCGCCCGGGACGACATTCCGGTCACGGCCGCGGACGCCTACGAAGCGACGCTGCGCGCCGAGGGCAGGGTGCTCGCCAGCTTCTCCCTGCGTCGCGCCGCAATCGTCGACCAGCTGCACAAGGCCGCCGCGGGCGTGGTTGTCGTCATGCCCGACGCGCTGCTCGACGAAGTGACGGGGCTGGTCGAGTGGCCCACCGTCTACGAAGGCGCATTCGATCCGGCGTTCCTGACGGTCCCGCAGGAATGCCTGATCCTGACCATGCAGCAGAACCAGAAATACTTCGCGCTGGCCGGCAGCGATGGCAAGCTGATGCCGCGTTTTCTCGTCGTCAGCAACGTGGAAACCGTCGACCCCGGTGCGATCATCCGGGGCAACGAGCGGGTGCTGCGCGCGCGGCTCGCCGACGCCCGGTTCTTCTTCGACCAGGACCGGAAGATGCGGCTCGAGGCGCGCGCGCCGAAGCTCGCGACGGTCGTCTATCACCACAAGCTCGGCACCCAGCTCGACCGCGTGTCCCGGCTCGCGCAACTGGCGGGCGAGATCGCGGCGATGATCGGAGCGGACCGCGGCCAAACCACGCGCGCGGCGCAGCTTGCCAAAGCGGACCTCACCACCGACATGGTCGGCGAATTTCCCGAACTGCAGGGATTGATGGGCCGCTGCTACGCGGAGCACGACGGCGAGCCGGCCGCCGTCGCCGCCGCGATCGAACAGCATTACTGGCCGCGATTCGCCGGCGACACATTGCCCGCGGGACCGGTCGCGCAGGCCGTCGCGCTCGCCGACAAGCTCGAGACGCTCGCCGGAATGTTCGGCATCGGCGCGCAGCCGACGGGTGACAAGGATCCGTTCGGTCTTCGCCGCCACGCGATCGGCCTGATCCGCATTCTCATCGAGAAAGAGCGCCGCGTGCTGCTCGCGGACCTCGTCAACGCGGCGTTCAGGGCATTCGCCGGTGTGCCGTCGGTGAAGGATGCCCGAGGGGACCTCGAGAGCTTCATCTACGAGCGTTTGCGCGCGTACCTGCGCGAAGCCGGCTACTCGGCGAACCAGGCCGAGGCGGTGCTGTGCCAGCGACCGGCGCGGATCGACCTCGTGCCGGCGCAGGCGTCGGCGGTCAGGGCTTTCAGCCAGCTGCCGGAGGCGGACGCGCTCGCCGCCGCGAACAAGCGAATCGTCAATATCCTGCGCAAGGCCGAGAGCGAAGCGGCCGTCGCGGTCGACCGGGGGCGGCTCACGGACGGCGCCGAGCACGATCTTTATCTCGCGTTCCAGCAGCTCGAACCGATCGTCGCCGACGCTTGCGCGGCGGGCGACTTTACCGGCGCGCTGCTGGCGCTGGCGACCGCGAAACCGGCGGTCGACCGATTCTTCGACGGCGTGATGGTCATGGCCGACGACCCCGCGATCCGCTCGAATCGGCTGGCGCTTCTGCGCGGCGTGGCGCAGACGATGAATCGCGTCGCCGATATTTCCAAGCTCGCGGCGTAGACACCGCATGGTCCAGCTCGCCTCCGAAGCGGTCGCGCCCACACGGGCCGTCAAGCTCATCGTGCTCGACCGCGACGGCGTGATCAACCACGACAGCGCCCAGTTCATCAAGTCGCCGGATGAGTGGAGGCCGATTCCGGGCAGCCTGGAGGCGATCGCTCGGCTCAACCACGCCGGCTTTCGCGTCGTCATCGCGACCAACCAGTCGGGCATCGGCCGCGGGCTCTTTGACATGGCGACCCTGAACGCGATCCACGAAAAGATGCACCGGGCGCTGGCGCAGGTCGGCGGCAGGGTCGACGCGCTGTTCTACTGTCCGCACACGGCCGATTCGCAGTGCGAGTGCCGCAAACCAAAAGCCGGGATGCTGCGGGAGATCGGCATCCGCTTCGGCGTCGACCTGACCGGCGTACCCTGCATCGGCGACTCGGACCGCGATCTCAACGCCGCCGATGCCGTCGGCGGGCAACCGATGCTGGTATTGACCGGCAAGGGCGAGAAAACGCTGCGCGACGGCAACTTCCCCAAGAACACCGTCATCTTCCCGGACCTGGCGTTCGCCGCGTCGGCGCTTCTGTCCGGCGATTGAGAGCTCGTGTCGGCGTTCCGCTCGCTCGTATTCCTGCTGTTCCAGACAGTCGTCACGCCGACCTATGCGGCGGTCATGCTGCTGACGTTCTGGCTGCCGCGCGTGCCGATGTTCCGAATCGCGGCATCGTGGTGCCGCGTCAATCTCTGGGGCGCCCGCTGGATCTGCGGCATCCGCTACCAGGTGATCGGGCGCGACAACGTGTCGGCGGCGCCGCACATCGTGATGTCTAAGCACAGTTCGACCTGGGAGACGCTCGCGCTCACGCTGTTCTTCCCGCCGCTCGCGTACGTGGCCAAGAAGGAACTCCTGTCGGTTCCGTTCTTCGGCTGGGGCTTCGCGCTCGCGTCGCCGATCACCATCGACCGGGAAGCGGGCACCGACGCGATGCACCAGATCGCGACGCAGGGCCGCGAACGCTTCCGGCAGGGCTTCTGGATCGTCGTCTACCCGGAGGGCACGCGCATCCCGGCGGGAACGCGCGCCAAATACAAATCGGGCGGAGCACGGCTCGCGATCGAGCTCGGCGTGCCCATCCAGCCGGTGGCGCACAACGCCGGCTACCTGTGGCCAAAGGGCGTCTTGGGCAAACAGCCGGGGACGGTGACGATTTCGATCGGCAAGCCGATCCTGCCGGACGGCAAGGACGCGCAGGCGCTGATCCGGGAAGTCGAGACGTGGATCGAGACCGAAGTCAGCCGGCTCGGCCTGCCCGGCCGATCCTCCCATGAATGACGATGACGAAAGCCGTGACCGGCCAGGCGATCGCGTGCTCCCGCCCAATGCCCGTTTGCGCCTTCGTGACATCTTTGGCGACAATCGCAACGGCGGCGGCGGCCCGCGTGACGAGGGTCAGCCGCGCCGCATGGTGCTTGCCGGCCAAGAGGTCGACTATCGTCTCTTCCGTGCGCGGCGGCGCTCGATCGGCATAGAGATCGGCCTCTCCGGACTCACGGTTCGCGCGCCGCAGCGGGTGTCGGTCCGCGAGATCGAGGAGACGCTGACCGCGCGCGACGCGTGGATCCTGCGCTCGCTTGCCGAGTGGCGGGCGCGGCGACGCGACGTCTTTCCAAGCGCGTGGAAGACCGGCGCTCCGCTCCTCTACCTGGGCCGGGAGCTGGCACTCGCCGTGCTACCCGCGCGGAAAAAGGAGATCGCCGCCGACCTCCTCAACCTTACGGTGCTTCATCCGGCATCGGAGGACGAGCGGCAGGTGGCGGCCTTCGTCGCCCGGTGGCTCCGCGAGGAAGCCGCGCGCCTTCTGACGCCGCACGTGGCTGAACTTGCAGCACGGGTCACCTCGGAGCTTCCGACAATGAAGCTGTCCAACGCCCGTTCGGAGTGGGGAAGCTGCAATCAGCACGGGGTGATCCGGCTCAACTGGCGGCTGGTTCAGCTGCCGCCCGATCTTGCGCGCTACATCGTCGCGCACGAAGTCGCGCATCTCGTCGAACTCAACCACTCACCCCGTTTCTGGAGTCTGGTCGAGACGCTCTTTCCGGGTCACGCCGAGGCGCGGCGCACGCTCGACGATTGGACCGCGCTGCTCGAAGCGTGACGCTTGCCCGCCGTTTTCCCTGTTAGGATTCCCGTTTGATGCCAAGCGCTTTCATCCTCCGCCTGCACCGCGCCGCCTGCACGTTCGCCGCGGCGATCGCACTCGTCGCCGCGCCGCTTTCCGGATGCGGCGTGAAGGGCCCGTTGAAGCTGCCGCAGCCGCCGGCCCCCACCGCCGGTACATTGCCGTCCGAGCCGCCCGCCGCGCCGACACCGCCGTTACCGGCACCAGAGCCGCCCGAGAAGAAGCCGTGACCGCATTCACCCGTTCCGGCGGCGAACTCCATGCCGAAAACGTGCCGCTCGCCGCGATCGCCGAGCGCTTCGGCACGCCCTGCTACGTCTACTCACGCGCCGCGCTCGAAGCCGGTTTCCGCGCCTTCGACGCCGCATTCGCGGGCACGCCCCACCTCGTCTGCTATGCGATGAAGGCGAATTCCAACCTTGCTGTACTGAACATCCTGGCGCGGCTGGGAAGCGGCTTTGACATTGTCTCGGGCGGCGAACTTGCGCGGGTGATCGCCGCGGGCGGTGATCCCGGAAAGACCGTGTTCTCCGGCGTCGGCAAGTCCGCGACCGAGATGGAAGTCGCGCTGGCGGCGGGCATCCGCTGCTTCAACGTCGAATCCGCCGCCGAACTCGACGTGTTGAACGCGGTCGCCGGCCGCGCCGGATCGATTGCGCCGATCTCGCTCCGGGTGAACCCGGACGTCGATCCGAAGACGCACCCGTACATCGCGACGGGGCTCAAGGAGACCAAGTTCGGCGTCGCTTTCACCGAGGCGCCGGCGCTCTATCGGCATGCCGCCGGGCTTCCGCACATCGACGTGCGGGGAATCGACTGTCACATCGGATCCCAGATCACGGACCTCTCCGTATACGTGGAGACTGCCGAGAAGATGTTCGGCCTCGTCGACAGCATCGAAAGTGACGGGATCCCGCTGCACCACATCGACCTGGGTGGCGGGCTCGGCATTCGCTACCGCGACGAGGAGACGATCGACCCGTCCGCCTACGCGCTTGCCGTCCGGCACGCGCTGGGTTCCCGCCCGCACGAGCTTCTGTTCGAACCCGGTCGCTTCCTCGTCGGCGCAGCCGGCGTGCTGCTGACGCGCGTCATGTACCTCAAACCCGGCGCGGCCCGGAATTTCGCCATTGTCGACGCGGCGATGAACGACCTTCTCCGTCCGGCGCTCTACGACGCCTGGCATTCGGTCGAGCCGGTGCGCCCGCGCGGCGGGGCTGCGCGTCGCTGGCAGATTGTCGGGCCGGTATGCGAGAGCGCCGATTTCCTCGCTCGCGACCGCGAGCTCGTCCTTGCCGCCGGCGACCTCCTCGCGGTTCGCGGCGCGGGAGCTTACGGGTTCGTCATGAGTTCCAACTACAACTCGCGTCCTCGCGCCAGCGAGGTCATCGTCGACCGCGATCGCACGCATCTTGCGAGGCCGCGCGAGAGCGCTGCCGATCTTTTCGCGCGCGAATCCATGTTGCCGTAACGGGCCGCGCGCGCTATTCGCCAAGCCGCATTCGCTGCTTTTTCGTGTGTGCGAATCCGCAACACTCGCGCATGCAACGCTTGGAATTGGCGGAGAAATCTTGCAATTCAATAAAATATGGCTAGAATTCAGGCAGCAGGTAGCGATGGGTTTGTCAAGAGGTTGCACTTCCGATCGACAGACCCGGCGCCACTTGCGCGACGCAGAAGCACCATAACAGTTACACGAACTCAGACAGGAGAAACGAAATGGCTGACATGATGTCGATGATGACGCCGGCCGCTGCGGCCCCGGCGCCCAAGAAAGCGACCAAGAAGAAAGCGACCAAGAAGAAAGCGACCAAGAAGAAGGCCGCGAAGAAGGCGACGACGAAGAAGAAGGCCGCCCCGAAGAAGAAGGCGGCAAAGAAGACGACCAAGAAGAAGGCGGCAAAGAAGACGACCAAGAAGAAGAAGGCGGCAAAGAAGACGACCAAGAGGAAAGCGACCAAGAAGAAGGCCGCCCCAAAGAAGCGCAAAGCCGCCAAGAAGGCGACGAAGAAGAAAGCGACCAAGAAGAAGGCCGCCCCAAAGAAGCGCAAGGCCGCCAAGAAGGCGACGAAGAAGAAGGCTGCCCCAAAGAAGCGCAAGGCCGCCAAGAAGAAGGCCGCGAAGAAGTAACCTTCCCGCGGCAGCAGGTCCGCCGCAGTTCTAGGGCGGACGACAAGACAGGCGACGCGCAATGCGTCGCCTGTTTTCAATGGTGGATTGCGGCACGGCGCGCGCGCGAAATCCGTCGGCAGCACCCGCGCCGGATCAGGCCCGCGTCAATCCTTTGCGCGCTGCCTGGTGATCACGGGTCCCGCGTGGATTCCGGCGAGCGTCAGCCGCCCGCGGCGGCGGCCTTCGCCGTCGCAGAGCCATTGCCGGCTTTCGCCGCCGGTTTCACCGTTTTTGGCTTCGCCTTCGCCGACGCCGTCGACACCTTCTTCCCGGCCGCGCGCTTGCCCCTGCCGGCATTCGGCGCAAGATCGCTCGTGATGCGCAGCGTCTGGCCAACGTTGACGCCCTCCTGCGACAGGCCGTTCCAGCGCCGCAGGTCCTGTCCGGTCACCGCGTACCGGGCAGCGATGCCCGCGAGCGTGTCGCCGCGGTTCACCCGGTAGTAGAACGTGCGGCCCTGCGGGACGGTCGTGAACACGGCGCTCGACAGCGTGTCGGCCGCCGCCTCGGCCGGACCCTGCAGCGGGACGAGCAACGCGTGCCCGACCGGGACCTTCGACCTGGCGCCGATGCCATTGACCGCCCGAAGCGCCTCCACCGACATCCCGAATTTCGCCGCGATCTGCGGCAGCGTCTCGCCATTGCGCAGCCGATACGCTTGCCAGGACACGAGCGGCTGATCCGCAAGGTGAAGCTTGGCGGCGAACAATTCGGCCTTGTCGATGGGCAGGAGAATCGTGAACTCGTCGGCACCGGCGATCACCGGCCGGTTGTGCTGGGGATTCAGATACTGAAACTCGTCGCTGGACATCTCGGCGAGCGTGGCAGCGACCTTCACGTCGATTCTCCGGGTGGTCTTGACCACCGCGAAATAAGGCGCGTCCGGGATGTCGCCCAGGTCGAGGCCGTACTTTTCCGGATCGCGGACGATGTTCTTCAGCGCCTGCAGCTTGGGCAGATAGTTGCGCGTCTCGTCCGGCATCTTGAGGCTCGCGTACTGGGTCGGTTTCCCCATTGCCCGATTCTTCGCGATGGCGCGGGCGACGTTGCCTTCGCCCCAGTTGTAGGCGGCGAGTGCCAGCTGCCAATCGCCGAAGTCGGCGTAGAGCTTCAGCAGATAACCGAGGGCGCTCTCGGTTGCGGCGACCACGTCACGGCGCGAATCGAACCAGAAATTCTGCTTGAGGCCGTAATGCGTCCCGGTGGACGGCATGAACTGCCAGATTCCCGACGCGCGACTCACCGACATCGCGTTCGGGTTGAAGGCGCTTTCGACCATCGGCAGCAG
>Ga0315286_10003687_pt1 | contig 14544 bp, 11 predicted proteins | sample YL17G10_0_MG_FD_205038 | JGI IMG/M metagenome (GOLD analysis project Ga0315286, IMG submission 205038) | Sediment microbial communities from Yellowstone Lake, YNP, Wyoming, USA - YL17G10_0 | ecosystem: Environmental > Aquatic > Freshwater > Lake > Sediment | place: USA: Wyoming | collected...
GAAGCGTTCGGGATATAAACAAGAAGATTACAAGTCAGTTCGACGAATTGACGCAAAGCGCAGCCAATATCGGCGGCGAACGGCTCGGCGAGAAGCTGGCGGCGATTGAATCAACCGTAAATCAAATTGAAATGTTGCTGAAGCGGCGTCAGCAGCAGCTCTTAGTTTAAGGAGGCACATCGTGTTTTTTGACGTTGTTGAATATCTTGATCCGACCGGTGAGGTGATGGTTGCCCGTGTCCCCGGAAGCGGCAGCGGCGAGTTTACGACGGGTTCGCAATTAATCGTTCAGGAGAATCAGGTCGCCGTTTTTTACCGCGACGGCCAGATGGCGGACCAGTTTCGCGCGGGACGCTATACGCTGAGCACGCAGAACCTGCCTGTTATCAAGACCCTGACAAAGCTCGTGTTCAAAGGCAAGACGCCATTTCGTGCGTACGTTTACTTTGTCAATCTCAAGATGTTTATCGACCTGGGCTGGGGCACGCCGAACCGGATTCTCTACCGCGACAAGACGTTCAAGATGGGCGTGAACTTAGGAGCCTTCGGGACGTGGAGCGTGCGGATTACCGACCACGTGCGTTTTCTAAATACCATAGTCGGGACCCAGGGACTCCAGGATACTCCCGCCATCGAAGAGTTTCTGCGCAAGATAATCGCGTCCCGATTTGCGGGCGTTCTCTCGAAGATACAGACGAGTGTTTACGACCTGCCGAGCCAGTATGACACGCTCGGCGCTATGCTGAAGGAGGCGACCCGGCCTGAGTTCAGCCAGTACGGGCTGGAGCTTGTGGATATTGCGGTGGTGAATATCTCGCTGCCGGATGAAGTCGCCCAGCGGATCGACGAGCGCAGCCGGCTCGATATGTACGACACGGAAGACATCGCCAAGGCGCAGGGGCTGGCTATCGCCGATTCGCTGCCCAAGGCGGCGGAGAATCCGAGCGGCGCAGCCGGCGCTGGTATCGGCGCCGGGATGGGCATCGGTGCGGGCATTGGGTTCGGCCAGGTCGTAGCGAAGAGCTTAGGAGAGAACATCGGCGGTGTTCAGCAGCCTGGCCCGGTTCCGCCGCCGCCTCCCCCTCCGGCGGCCCAATGGTACGCCTACGTCAACGGAAATCAGGTTGGCCCGATGACGCGCGAGCGCTTGTCGGCAGCCATTCAAGGCGGGCAAGTTGCGTGGGAGACGCCGGTATGGCGGCCCGGTATGGCGAGCTGGACGCCGGCCTCCGGGGTCCCGGAGCTGGCGATGCTTACGAGTCCGCCGCCACCACCTCCTCCGCCTCCAAGTCGGTGAACGCGCCTTTGAGTATTTGTGGCAGCGAGGGGAAAACGCTCGCTTGTGGATTACTGCGGTTCGCGGAGTCTCTATGAGCCGGCCAGGATGCAACCCGCAGGACAAGGCGCGGGGAAAAAGCTTGCGTTGCTTGCGGACCTGGGGCAGACTTGGGATGTATGGAATCGCAGGTGAGCCGAGTAACGAGACATAAGCCCGCCGCGGCGGGCGTGCCCGCCAGGGCGGGTAAAAGTTTTTTCTTTGCCGGCGGCGGCACGGGGGGGCATATCTATCCCGCCATTGCTGTGGCCGAGCGAATAGTTGAGCTTGGGCCGGGGGCAAAGGTGCATTTCTTCTGCAGCGGGCGGGAAATTGATTCGAAAGTCTTGCAGCGCAGTGGTTTCGCATATACAGCACTGCCCGCCGAGGGTCTCTCGGTGCGGCCGGGCGGACTGATGAGATTCTGCCGGTCGTTCATAAGAAGCTACAGGATTGCCAGGGCGGCGATTGTCGAGAGTAAGGATGTGGTGGTGATAGGGGTCGGGGGGTTCGTGGCCGGGCCTGTGTGCCTGGCGGCGCACAGATTGAAGGCGCCAATAGCGGTATTGAACGTCGATATTGTGCCCGGTCGGGCCAATAAACTGATAGCCCGATGGGCCGATGAGATTTTTGTGCAGTTCGAAGATACCCGCGATTACTTCGCCGGGCCCAAGGCCCCGTGGGGGAGCAAGGCCAAAGTGAGCGTTGTGGGCTGTCCACTGCGGAAGGGCTTCGACAACCCGCAGGCGAGCAGGGCGATCGAGGAGCTGGGACTGGACAAGCGCAAAAAGATTCTGCTCGTCACGGGAGCATCGAGCGGGGCGGCGAATGTCAACGATGCGGTGTGCTCGATTCTGGAGAAGCTGGACGCGTTTGTCGGCGACTGGCAGATAGTGCATCTTACAGGACAAACGCACTTTGAGGATGTCAAGGTCAGGTACGAATGGGCGAAGATAAGTCGTAAGGTCTTGGCCTATTATGATGATATGCCGGATTTGTTGGCCGCGGCCGATTTACTGATCGGGCGCAGCGGCGCGGTGAGCGTGGCTGAGTATGCGGTGGCCGGCGTGCCGAGTATCTGCATGCCGTATCCGTATCACAAGGACAGGCACCAGTATCTGAACGCGGGCAAATTGGTTGAGGCGGGGGCGGCGGTCATAGTGGATGACCTGCCGGACAGCAACGAGCGGGCCGAATGGCTCTGGGAGGAGCTGGAAGGGTTAATGAAGGACGAAAAAAAACGCCGGGAGATGATGGAAAACTGTGCAAAGGTGGCGAAGGCTGATGCGGCTTCCATGATCGCACAGAGGCTGCTGGACGCGTGCAAGGGGTAGTTCGTATATTCAGTGTTTCCGAGATGTTGCAGCGGGTGGAGAGGTTCTGGCCGCATCCCCTGTTTTTACGAGAAAAGGCTTGACTTGGGGGCTTTGGGCGGAGACAATACCCATTTCAGCTATTGGCGATGCTTGGCTCAAGAGCCGCAATAAACGGCGGCTGCCGAGCGTCTGATATACGTTAGGATTGATTCGCTCATTATAAGGCCAGCATCCTTTTTCCGAAGGGGACAAAGATGGATGGATTTGGGAAGACACGTCGTGAGTTCATTAAGGATTCGATTTGGCTGGGGGCCGCTGCGCTTGCGGTCGGTCCGGCGGGCCGGTTGGCGGCGATGAGAATGGCCGGACCGGGCTCGAGGATGAAATTCGGGCTGGTAACATATCTGTGGGGCAAGGATTGGGACCTGCCGACGCTGATAGCCAACTGCGAGAAGGCCAAAGTGCTCGGCGTTGAGCTGCGGGTGGAGCACGCTCACAAGGTCGAGTCGAACCTCAATGCCCAGCAGCGAATGGAGGTCAAGAAGCGATTTGCCGACAGTCCGGTGAAGCTCGTGGGGATGGGCACGAACTTTGCTTTCCACGACGCCGACCCTGCGAAGCTCAAGGCGAATATCGAGGGGGCAAAGGAGTATATCAAGCTGTCTGCGGACGTGGGCGGTTTGGGTGTCAAGGTCAAGCCGAACGACCTGCCCAAGGGCGTGCCGCAGGAGAAGACGGTTGAGCAGATAGGCAAGTCGCTCAACGAGATTGGCAAGTTCGGCGCGGACATCGGGCAGAAGGTCCGGCTTGAGGTCCACGGCGGGTGCGCGCCGCTGCCGATTATCAAGGCGATTATGGACGTGGCGGACCATCCTAATGTCGGGGTCTGCTGGAACTGCAATTCGCAGGACCTGCAGGGCGAGGGGCTGGAGCGTAACTTTAGTCTGGTCAAGGGACGGTTTGGCGATACGGCCCATGTCCGCGAACTGAACGCCGGCGACTACCCGTATCAGGAATTGATGAACCTGTTCGCGGGGATGGATTACGCCGGGTGGATATTGCTCGAGGGGCGGGCGGACCCGCAAGATAAGGTTGCCGCGTTGATTGAGCAGCGGCAGGTCTGGGAGGGGATGATTGCGAAGGCCCAGCCGGGCGGGGCAAAAGGCGGGGCTGGGGTGAAGATCAGCGAAGCGGACAATAAGCTCAGGGTGGAAATAGACGGCAAGCTGTTCACGGAATACAACTATCAGGATGTCCCCAGGCCGTTCTTTTACCCGGTGATTGGCCCGACGGGCGCCAATGTCACGCGGCACTGGCCGATGAAGGATATCAACAAGGACGAGGAGCGCGACCATGTACACCACAAGAGCCTTTGGTTCACGCACGGCGCCGTGAACGGCCAGGATTTCTGGGGCGAGGGAAGCGGGAGCGGCAAGATAGTGCACGATGGGTTCGTTAAGGTTGAATCCGGCGCAAAGGCGGGCGTTATCGAGTCGAAGGACAAGTGGGTTGCAAAAGACGGCGCGGTCGTCTGCACGGATACGCGGACGCACAGGTTTTACCCGGTTTTGGCCGATGGCGGGCAGATGATGGACTTCGAGATAACCATCCAAGCCTCGCAGGGCAAGGTTGTCTTAGGCGACACGAAGGAAGGGTCGATGGCGATTCGGCTGGCCCCGACGATGCAGGTGGAAGGCAAAGTAGCCAAGGGACATATAATCAACAGCGAAGGCATCAAGGATGGGGATGCGTGGGGCAAACGGGCGGCGTGGTGCGATTGTTACGGGCCGGTGGAAGATAAGGTTGTTGGGGTGGCGATTTTCGACCATCCGACAAATCCTAAGCACCCGACCTGGTGGCACGTTCGTACTTACGGCCTGTTCGCGGCCAATCCTTTTGGGGAGCACGACTTCGAGAAAAAGCCGGCGGGCGTCGGCGATATAACCATCGAAGCGGGAAAAAGCCTTACGTTCAAGTATCGGTTCTATTTCCATAACGGCGACGCCGAGCAGGGGCAGGTTGCAAAGTATTACCGCGCATACGCGGCGACGAAATAGTTGGCCTTGCCACGGTGGGGCCGCTGGCAATGGCGAAACGTGGTTTTGGGGTAGTCCTGAAAGAACCATGTGAGAAATGAAGGAGAAGTATTATGGGCAAGTCAACTCGTCGAGATTTTATGAAGACAACAATGGCGGCCGGTGCGGCAATGGTATTGGCCGGGCCTAATTCGCGCGTCCTTGGCGCCAATAACGACCTGCGGATCGCGGTGGTGGGGGTCGGCGGCCAGGGCAGCGGCCACATCGGCTACTTCAATGAGAAGAAGGGTGTGCGAGTGGTGGCGCTTTGCGATGCGGACAAGGCCCACGTGGAGGACAGGGCCGCGGATTTCGAGAAGAAGTACGGGCAGAAGGTCAAGACTTACATTGACGTCCGCGAGCTGCTGGAGGACAAAAACATCGATGCGATCACCTCGGCGACGCCGAACTTCTGGCATTCATTGGTGACTGTCTGGGCCTGTCAGGCGGGCAAGGATGTCTATATCGAAAAGCCCGTCTCGCACAATATCTGGGAAGGCCGTAAGGCGGTCGAGGCGGCCCGCAAGTACGACCGGATCGTCCAAACGGGCACACAAAGGCGATCTTCTGAGGCCTATAAGGAAGCATACAAGTATATAAATGAGGGGCACATCGGCGCGATCAAGTGGGTCCGCGGTTTCTGCTACAAGCCGCGGTTCAGCGGCAACGGGATTGTCAATGGCACGAACGGGCCGATTTCGCCTCCGGCGAGTGTCGATTACAACCTGTGGTGCGGCCCGGCGGATATGGAGCCGCTGCGGCGGACGGAGCTTCACTACCTGTGGCACTGGGTCTGGAACACGGGCAACGGCGACTTGGGCAACCAGGGCATTCACGAGATGGACCTGTCGCGCTGGGCGCTGGGCGATCCGAAGCTGGCGCCGCGTGTGATCAGCTTCGGCGGCAGATTCAAAGTGAACGACGCCGGCGAGACCGCCAATACGCAGATTATTTTCTTGGATTACAAGCCAGCCCCATTGATTTTTGAGGTTCGCGGGCTGCCTCGCAAGAAGGGCGACTCGGGAATGGACAACTTCCGCGGCACACAAATCGGCGTGGTGGTGCAGTGCGAGAACGGTTACTACGCGGCCGGCGAGGGCGGCGGCTGGATATATGACAACGACGGCAAGAAGGTCAAGCAGGTTACCGGCAGCGGCGGGGAGCATCACCAGAACTTCATCGACGCAGTCCGCAGCCGCAAAGTCAGCGACCTGAACGCCGACATCGAGAAGGGGCATCTGTCCAGCGCGCTGTGCCACATGGGCAACATCTCATACCGCTTGGGCAAGAAGGCATCGGTTGACGAGGTAAAGGCGGCTATCGGGAACAATGCCGAACTGATGGATTCGTTCGACCGGATGCTCACCCATCTAACGGCCAATGAAGTTGACCTGCAGAAGGAGCCGATAACGATTGGTCCGATGCTTACTATGGATTCAGAAAAGGAAGTCTTTGTCGGCGAGCACGCCGATTGGGCGAATATGTATCTGAAGCGTAACTACCGCGAGCCTTTTGTCGTCCCGGATAAGGTCTGATGAAGTTTGCCCTCTGTAATGAGATGTTCGAGAATCGGCCTATGGCCGAGGTGTGTTCGACCGCGAAGCGGTTAGGCTATCACGGAATTGAGATAGCCCCGTTTACGCTGGCCGCCTCAGCGAAGCAGGTCTCAACCGGTCGGCGAAAAGAGGTCCGGCGGACCATCGAGGGCAGCGGCTTGGAGGTCGTGGGCCTCCACTGGCTCTTTGCGGGGCCCCCGGGCCTGCATATAACCACCACGAATGATTCGATATGGTGCAGGACAAGAGACTACTTGTCCTGCCTCCTTGATCTGTGTGCCGATCTGGGCGGGAAGGTGCTGGTTTTGGGGTCGCCCAAGCAGCGAAGCCTCGTGGATGGACAGACCAAAAAAGGGGCGTGGAAACGGGCGGTGGATTTGCTGAGCAGCGTTCTGGATAAGGCCGGACAGTTGGGCGAAACGATATGTCTTGAGCCGCTCTCACCCGTGGAGACGGATTTCATCAATACGGTGGCCGAGGGGATGAGAATGGTGCGCGAGATCAACCATCCGAATCTCAAGATTCATTTGGACGTCAAGGCGATGTGCTCGGAAGGGAAGCCGGTTGCTGATATTATCCGCTCTGTGCGGGCCGAGGACATCGGGCACTTCCACGTCAACGACCCGAATCTTTATGGTCCGGGGATGGGAAATGTGGATTACGACCCTATCGCCGAGGCGATAAATGATATCGGGTGGGACAAGTGGCTGAGCGTGGAGGTGTTCAAGTACGACCCGGATCCGGAGACTATAGCCAAGAAAAGCATCGACTACCTGCGGAAATTCTGGGCCTGACCCAGCAAAATAGGTGCGGGGGGTTCGCAGGTCGGCGGAATATAGGCCCGGCCAAGGGAGGTGACAGGATGAGCGAGAGATTCAAGTCGCGCAAAAGCTGGCGTGAGAAGTTGGAGAATCCGCCGGCAGGTTTGCCCAAGGTCGTCAGCGGGCCGGCGAGCTGGGAGAAAAGGTTCGGGGGCAGGAGGGTGCTTGTGCCTACGCCGCTGCTTGTCGATGCGGAGATTCGCAGGGTCCGCAAGGGTAAGCTCATCACGGTGAACCAGATAAGGGAAAAGCTCGCTAAAGAATTCAAGGCAGAGTCAACCTGCCCGCTGACGACGGGGATATTTCTGTGGATCATCTCAGGGGCGGCGGAAGAGGACCGCCGGGCCGGCAGGAAGCGTATCACGCCATACTGGCGGGTGCTCAAAGCCGACGGCAGCCTGAACCCAAAATATCCTGGCGGTGTCAAGGCCCATGGCGCACATCTGAAAGAGGAAGGGCATAAGATTGTACCGGCCAAAGGCAAGAAACCGCCAAAGGTGCAGAATTTTGAAAAGGCGCTTGTGTAGGGGCGGATAACAATGCTGCCGTGGCGTGCTACATGGCGCTAAGAGCAAATTATCTATTTTTCTTCTCGCGCTTTGCCTGTCTTTTCTCTTCAGCCGTTTTCTGGGGCGTTTTCTTTTTTTCTTTTCTTGTATCTCTTGGTTTTGACATACGGTTTATCTCCTGTAGACTTACATAACAGCGATCAATTACACTTAGCAAGCAAACCTTTCAATTCCACGATAATATCAAAACCTTCCTCGCATTACAACCAACTGAAGTCCCTTTTTAGAAATTTTGCAGCCGGAGTCGCCCAATATACACAGACTGTCGCATCACGACTTTCTTGCGCGCATCAGGGAGTTCATAGCTTCGTCACGGTGAACGAGGGTGACGTCGGCGAAGCCGGCGGCTGTGAGGTCTTCGGTATATTCGTCGAAGCTGTATGTCCCGCCGGCGGAGGTTCCTACAAGCATATTGACTGCGAAAAGAGCCCCTGCCGCGGGGGCGGTATGCGAGGGTTCCATAATAATGTCGCGTATGACGATAGTGCCGTTCTTTCTCAGGGCGGCGTGGACCTTGGCAAAGAGGTTGCGGTTCTGCTCTCGTGAATTCTGGTGCGCGATTGCGCCGAGCCAGGCCAAATCCGCGCCGGCGGGCAGATTGTTTTCGTAGAAGTCGCCTGCAACAAGGCGGACGCGGTCGGTCAACCCGGCTTCAGCAATGCGTTTTCCGGCCATTGGTATTACGGCTGGGAGGTCAAAGATAGTTGCTTTGGCTCGTGGGGCGACCTTGAGAAATGCAATTGTCCACGTTCCGGATGCGCCGCCAACGTCGAGCAGGTGGGTAAAGTTCAAGGGCTGTAAACGTCCGACGATCTCGGCGGCTATCGGACGGGAGATATTATCCATAGCGCCGATGAAGGCGGCTGTTTCGCCTGCCTCGCCGAGGATACCGGGGGTGCGCTCGGCAGGCTCGCCTAACCTGACTACTTTGGCCAGTTGCGCCCAGCGCCGCAGGTAAACGCCAATATGGCGGACCATCGGCAAGACGTTTTTGGGGCTTGTTTCGCTGAGCAGCTCGGCTGCGTCCGCGGCGACGCTGTAATTGTTGTCCCCCGCGGGGCCTGGGGCCTGCTTGGTCAGGATCTCCAGCGAGGTCAGGGCGTCGAGCAGAATGGTGGTTGCGCGGGGGTCGGCGCCAAGCTCGGCAGCCAAAGCCGCGGCGGTCATCGGGCCGTTGCGCAATGCGGTGAATACGTCAAGCTCCGCCGCTGCGGTGATAACGCAACCCGGCTGAAAGGCCCGGGCCATGCCGAGAATCTCGTCAACAGTCCATTTCTTTGTCATTGATGCGCTCCTTTCGTGCGAACCCCCACGTCCCCGCTGGGGACTCCCAGCGGAGGGGCCTGGGGCCGGCTCATTTGAGACGACAACAGTATATTTGCCGAAACGACCCGTTGTAAGGCAAATTTCGGGAAAAGCCGGTCGATTCCACAACATATCTTTGGGGTGAAGCATTTTTGGATGTTTGTCCTTGACGGCTCACTAAGATAATTGATAATTGACTCCTGAGTAATCGGGATTTGTGTTTAGCCGGGATATTGATATTTGGGTTTGAAAGGAGGCCATTATGGCAAGGGTAATTCTTACGGCGGTGCTGATAGTCCTGTTGAACGTGTTGGTCGGGTGTAGCGGGGCCGATAAGGGGCGCGGGCAGCTCAATCCGCCGCGGGGCGGGACGGCGCCGATGCTCGATGTTCGCAGCGCTGTCGAGGTCGATCTCATCGAGCAGGTGGCGATTAACCGGCAGGCGTATCAGCGCGCGCTCGAGACTTTGATGACGCATTACGTGCAGAGCGGCAATAATATCAAGCTCCAGTGGGCACAGAAGGAGTTCGATGCGCTGAACACCATGCCGCAATATGACTACATAGTCGATGCGACTGTGGCGGGTCCGGATCTCAAGGCCGCCGCGTCCATACCCCAGGCGGATGAATTGTATGACGAGGCGGTGAATCTTCACAAAGAGGCCACCGCGCTGCTCCTCTTTAAGGACAACAGCCTGCTGAGGCTCGCATTAGACAAGTACAATGAAGTGATACGCAAGCACCCGACCAGCGATAAGATCGACGATGCGGCGTTCAAAGCGGGCGAGGTATATGAGCACTTCAACGACTACTCCATAGCGCTTGTTTACTTCCAGAGGGCGTTTCAGTGGGATGCCGCGACTCCCTACCCTGCGAGATTCAAGGCGGCGTACATTCTGGACCGTCAACTGCACAGTAGAAGCGAGGCGCTCGATCTTTACAGGCAGGCCGTCGAGACCGAAGGTAAACAAGCTAAGTACAGTGTCTGGAAAGGGTTTGCGGAAGAGCGGATAGGGGAGCTGACTAAGAGCGGTGAGCCGGGACAGCGTTAGACGGGGACTCATACGTCATTCCTTCGACAAGCTCAGGACAGCGTCTGAGCGGTAGCGAAGAATCTCGGCGGGCCTGGCTGAAAATCAGGCCCGTTTTTTTATGTAGTGACGACTTATGCTTTCCGGATTTGAGAAGAAGGTCGGTAATTTCATAGAGGCGAACGGGCTGTTCGGCGCGGCGCAAAGGGTTTTGCTGGCCGTTTCGGGCGGCGCCGATTCGACGGCGCTTCTATATACAATGCAAGCGCTGAAGTCGGAAGGTAATATTGGGGCCGAACCGGCATGCGCGCACATAAACCATCGGCTGCGAGAATCCGCGGCGGATGAGGATGAAGAGTTTGTCGTCAATCAGGCGGCGGAACTGGGTTTGGAGATTGGGGTCAGGCGGGTGGACGTGCGGGCCTTTGCGCGTCGCAACAAGCTGTCGATTGAGACGGCGGCGAGGGAGCTGCGAATTGGGAGTCTGGTTGAGATTGCCAGGGAGTGTAATTGCAGCGTGATAGCGACAGCGCACCAGAAGGACGACAACGCCGAGACTGTTGTCCATCGGATGCTCAGAGGCACAGGGTTTCGAGGGCTTGGCGGCATCTGGCCGACGAGGGTCTTTGGCAATGGGTCCAGGTTTGTAAGGCCGATGCTGTGCGTGGGACGGCGGGAGGTTCTCGAATATCTCAGGCAACGCGGCCTGAAATGGCGCGAGGATCATACCAACGCCGAGTGCACATACATGCGAAATTACATTCGGCATCGGCTGCTGCCGGCACTGCAGGCCGACTGCACCGGGTCGATTGTCGAGCAATTGTCCGAACTCTCACAATCGGCGCGCAAGTATTATGATCTGGTTTGCAGTCGCGCAGACGCAGCGTGGCTTGGCTCGGTGCATTCCTCCGCTGGGAGTCCCAAGCAGGACATCGAGGGAAGGGATGTGCTCGACTTGGGGATGTTTTGCGATGAAGCCGAGCCGGTAAAGGTCGAGCTTGTTCGGCGGGCGCTGGCGGCGGCTGGCTGCGGTGAAAAAGAGATGACCCGGAGACACTACGAAAGAATACTGCAATTGGCCAAAAAGAACATCGGCGGCGGAAGAGTCGGTCTGCCGGGCGGGTATGTGGTTCGCCGAGAATACGAAAGGCTGCTTGTTGAGAGGGCGCAGACCCCGCGGGAGGAGACGCCGGACACAGCGGTTGAGCTTGAGATCCCGGGGCGGACGGTGTTTCGGCAATACCTGATTGAGGCGCGTGTTGGCAAGTCGCGAGAGAATTCAGAGAAGGAAACAGCCACAAAGACACTAAGGCACGAAGAAGGTGAAGTGGATTCCCACTTGCGCAGGAATGACACCGGAGTAACCAAGTTCGGCGAGCGGTTTGATTTGGATAAGGTCAGGCCGCCGGTGGTGGTTCGCTTTCGACGGGATGGGGACAGGTTTGCCCCTTTGGGATTGGGGGCTATGAAAAAGGTGGGCAAGTTCCTGAGCGATGCGCGCGTTTCGCAAGATGTGCGGAGGAAAATACTTGTCGTTGCGGACGCTGAGAAAGTAATATGGGTCTGGCCGATCCGGATGAGTGAGCAGGCCAAGGTCACGGAACGGACGCAGAAGGTCCTTCACCTGCAGATAGCCGACATATCCGGTCGGCCGAAGGAGCCACAGAATCTGAACAAAGGCCAATCAGACGTGACTCTGTTTGACGGTATCTGTCCCGACGGGACCGATACTCCGGTTTGACTGGACTATTTGGCGGGTGTCGGGGAAAGGCGGCGCGAACATGATAGGCAGAAGGCAATTATTGGAGCACGCCAAGGCCCAGCAGGCCACCGACATACACATCTGCGCCGGCGCGCCGATTCTGTTCAGGGTCGGAGGGAAACTCGTTCCCATTACAAAAGAGAAGCTGACGCCCCAACAAAGCAAAGATATATCGTTTGAGCTGCTGACGGAGTATCAGGCGGCCCAGCTTGAGAAAAATCTGGATTACGATCTGATGCTTGCCGACGAAAGCGGCAGATACCGCATAAACGTCGGCTATTTCGACGGGCACGTCGGGGCCACAATCAGGATTCTGCCTACTGCGCCCAGGACTATCGAGCAGTTGTTCCTGCCTGATGTCGTCAGGGACCTGGCGCACAGGAGAAAGGGGCTGGTGCTGATAACCGGAAGCACGAGTCAGGGCAAGACCACGACGATGGCGGCTATGATAGATGAGATTAATACGACCAGCAACAAGCACGTAATCACTATCGAGGACCCCATTGAATACGTGCACACAAACAAGGCCGGCGTGGTAAGACAGCGGGAGGTCGGCAGGGACACGCAGACGTTCTACACGGGCTTGAGGGCGGCGCTGCGACAGGACCCCGACGCAATTGCGATCGGCGAGATGAGAGACTATGAGACCATCAAGATTGCTTTGACGGCGGCGGAAACGGGCGTTATGGTCCTCTCCACGCTCCACGTCATATCCATCGACAAGATTATGGAAAGGCTGATAAGCTATGCCCCTGCCACGGACGAGGGCCAGTTGCGGTTTCTTCTGGCCGAGTCGCTCCAGGGCGTGATTCATCAGGAGCTCGTCCCAACGGTTGACGGCGGGCGCAGGGTGGCGTGTGAAACGCTGGTTGTCACCGGAGCCGCCAAGAACATAATCAGGAGAAAGGGCGGGTACTTTCTGAGGAGCGTGATCGAAACCGGCAAGAAGCACGGTATGATTACGATGGTCGAATCGATAGAGGCTCTGCTCAAGCAGAAGCTGATAACCGAAGGCGTTGCGGAGAGCATCTTGGTCAACTATAAATGATTGCAGTCTGCTTTTGCGCTATGCGAGCACCAAAGAGAATATCGGAAAGCCGATCCGAGTTAAGGCGGCAAGCTAAGCCGTGAGGAGATACGCATGAGTTCGTTCGGTTGCACGCGTCGTGGCTTTTTGAAGGCCATAGGCTTGAGCGCCGCGGCGATGGCTGTCCAGGGATGCGCCGGCGCATCCGGCCGGGGCTCGCGCAAGATACTCGCTGACGACCCCAATATCGTTTTTGTGCTCGCCGACGATTTGGGCTGGGCCGAATTGGGGTGCTACGGCAACGGGTTCAACGAGACGCCCAACCTGGACAGGTTGGCGCGCGAGGGTATGAGATTTACCGACGCATACTCGGCGGCGCCTGTATGCTCACCCTTTCGGGCGGCCCTGATGACGGGGCAGTATCCTGCAAGGGTGGGCATTACGGACTACCTTAGGCCCAACGACCCCAAGTGCCTCTCGTCCGACTATGTCACCATAACCGAGGCGCTCAAGCGGGCGGGCTACACAACGGGCATCATCGGGAAATGGCACCTTACCGGTTACGCCAACCATGGAGCGGAGGAATCTCCGCCCAACGTTCACGGCTTCGACGAGGTTATCGTCTCTGAGAACCGGGGCATAGGCGGCGGGAGCTACTTCTACCCGTATCAATTCAACCGCGAAATCAAACAGCGCATAGACGGCAAGGAGTATCTGGTTGACCGGTGCAATCTCGAAGCGATCGAGTTTATCGAGCGGCACAAAGACAAGCCGTTCTTTCTATATCTTAGCCACTATGCCATCCATACGGGGCTTGTGGGGAAGGATGAGCTGGTCGCCAAGTACGAAAAGAAACCCGGCGCGGGCAAGGGGAACAACGCTATGCGGAATAATCCCCATTTGGCTGCGCAGATCGAGAGCATCGACGAAGGTATCGGAATGATTACCAGGAAGCTCGACGAGTTGGGCCTGGCTGGGAACACAGTATTGATATTCACGAGCGACAACGGCGGCGAGGACCGGGTGACTTCCAACTCGCCGTTGCGGGCCGGCAAATCCACGCTCTACGAGGGCGGCATCCGCGAGCCTTTGATTGTCCGCTGGCCGGGCGTCGTCAAGGCGGGCAGCGTATGCAGGGCGCCAATGAGCACTATTGACTTCTATCCGACCTTTCTCGACTTCGCCGGGTTGAAGGCCGAAAGTGGGCAGATTCTTGACGGTGTTTCGCTGCTGCCGCTGCTAAAAGACGAAAAGGCAAAGCTCGCACGTGACACGCTCTATTGGCATTATCCGTTGGCCAAGCCGCATTTCCTCGGCGGAAGGTCGGCGGGGGCTATCCGGCACAGCGACTGGAAGCTGATAGAGTTTTTCGATGATGGTGCGGCGGAGCTTTACAACTTGGCCGATGATATTTCTGAAAAGCATAACCTGGCGGACAATATGCCCGGGAAAACAACCGAGCTGCGAAAACGCCTGGCGAAATGGCGGGCCGAAGTCGGGGCCAAAGGGGCCAATGAATGACACAAGGCAACAAGAAAGAAAGAGGGATAATGAAAATGAATCGACGTGAGTTCTTCAGATCACTTGGTATCGGCGCTGCATCTTTGGGCTTATCGGGTTGTGCGGCTGCCCCCGCCCCCCGGGGGGCGAGCCGGGGCGGCGGTAAGGCTTTGAAGGAGCGGCCTAACATTCTTTTTTGCATCGCGGATGACTGGGCCTGGCCGCACGCGAGTATCGCAGGGGACAAGGTTGTAAAGACGCCGACGTT
>Ga0315286_10003688_pt1 | contig 14544 bp, 11 predicted proteins | sample YL17G10_0_MG_FD_205038 | JGI IMG/M metagenome (GOLD analysis project Ga0315286, IMG submission 205038) | Sediment microbial communities from Yellowstone Lake, YNP, Wyoming, USA - YL17G10_0 | ecosystem: Environmental > Aquatic > Freshwater > Lake > Sediment | place: USA: Wyoming | collected...
TCAGCAGCATATTCTTCCAGGCGTCAGGCACTAGGTTCCAGCCTGGATATATCTCTTTCTGCCGAGTAGACGTGTGGCATCGGACATAGTGGCTCGGAGGTCGAGGAGCAGATGGAAAGGCTGATTTCGGGTTACCGCACTATGGGCTCACAACCATGCTTCTGAAGGATATTGAGAGTGTAGTAGAAGAGTCGTCTAGGAAGCTGTTTCAGATATCGAAGCCGCCAGTCAGGTACTACCTTCTGACGGATGTCATGGGCAGGAGCCTATACGAGCCGCTTGTCCAAGAGACGCTCAAGGAGTGCAGAGAATACCCTTTGAGGAAGAGGCTGCTCGAAACCCTTCACTCAGACGGGACCTGGCCGATATCCAAAGCCAGAAAGATAGAGGAGGATGCCGGCCGCGGTCCCCCAATTGGATGGACATACATCACGATGCTCAGAAACCTCTTTGAACTCGGCGAGTACCGCACATCCAGCGATGAAGGATACGTCTCCGAGTCCCTCGAGAAGATACTGAGTTGGCAGACGAAAGAAGGATACATAGTGGGTCCTACCACGGATCTCTTCCCTCTTCCGCACTACAATGGATATGCGCTTCGGACGTTGACGAACTTCGGCATGGAAGACGACCCCCGGGTCCAGAGACTCATCCGATGGATCTTCAAAACACAGCGACCCGATGGTGGCTGGACTATCCCGTATCTTGAGGACGTCAAGTATCTACCCCAATTCAAGCATATGCGTATGCCGGCATTCATGGACAAGATAAGGAGCGGTGAGGTACAAAGGCCGAACCCGGATTCATTCGAGGACATACCAAGCTGCATCTGGACGACATTGATGGTGGTACGAGGAATGTGCCAGAGCTATTCCCTGCCGGAACGCCCAGAGGTGCGACGCGGTTTTGACCTAGTCCTGAACAACTTCTTCAAGAGAAACTATCATTCGACATTCCTAAGATCTGAAAAGAACTGGACCAAGTTGAAGTACCCAACATACTCCGGGAGCGGACTGTGCGCCTTGGACCTACTCACGTGGGTCGGTTACGGTGCGGATGATCCCAGGATGGAGAAACCAATCAAGTGGCTGCTGAGCGCGCGCTCAAACGACGGGTTCTGGAGTCAATCCGATAGACCTCATCCGTACAAGGATCAGTGGATCACGGAGATCAGTCTCAGTGTGCTGAGCCGCTACGCAGAGTCCATTAGAGGGCTCCCCTTCGGGATGCGCGCCGAGCTTCTCCGGTCGTGCCGAGCTTGAGCTACATTCAGCTGGCTGTGGCCAATCTATTCTTATAGCCACAGGACATCCGAACATACTATGGCCGCACTGATCGGCTGCTCTGGCTGGTCGTACGACGATTGGGTGGGGAGATTCTACCCGAGCGACCTTGCGAAGAAGAAGGGGGAGTGGTTGTCCTATTACTCCAGATTCTTCTCCACCGTGGAGATCAACTCCACCTTCTACAGGGTACCGAACGAGTTCATGGTCAAGTCCTGGATCGAGCGCGGGAAGCAGAAACCAGGATTCGAGTTTTCAGTCAAGCTGCCCCAGATTGTGACCCACGAATCGATACTCAAATCGGACGGTGAGAAGGCGGCCGCGCAGGCCTCCAGCTTCGAGGACATATGTGTCAGACCACTTCACGAGGCGGGCCTTCTGGGAGGGGTATTGGTCCAGCTCACGCCCTACTTCAGGTTCGAAGGTCGGGAGAGCCTGGGGAAACTGAGGGCGCTTTTCGACATGCTCGAAACGGATGTCTACGACTACGCTGTTGAGTTCAGGCACAGGAGCTGGCTGAATGAACGTGGCAACGAGCTGTCCGCAGATGCCCTGGAAACTCTGCAGGAATACGGAGTGGCAAACACGATCGTCGATGGTCCTGGCTTCCCCGTCACGCGATCTTTGACGGCGAAGCACGCCTACATCAGGTTCCACGGACGGAACTACGACATCTGGTTCAAGGACGAGGCCGAGGACGACTACAGGCTAAACAGATATGACTACCTCTATCCGCACGACCAGCTGGAATCGTGGAAGCCCAGAATACAGGAAATAGTCTCTAACTCCGAGACGGCTAGGATATATTTCAACAACCACGGCCGGGCCAAGTCGGTCAAGAACGCCTTTCAGATGATGGACCTGCTCAGCGTCCCGCATGAGGAACGGGACATAGATATCCAAGACCAGATGACTCTCGGGAAATTCGGCGGATCCTAGGTGGTCAGTTCGGCCTTGCTGGTGCCGTCCTCTTGCTCCTCGACCCTGATCACATAGTTCATCGAGTCCTTGATGTCCTCGATGTGCGTTATCAGGAATATCTGTCTGAACTGGGTGGACAGCTTGGACAGGGCGGTCATGACGCTCCTCTTCCTGTTCGGGTCCTGGGAGCCGAATATCTCGTCGAGTATGAGGAAGTTGATCGGGTTGGCACCGGTTCTGTCTGCGATTATCCTCGAGATGGCCAGTCTGAGGCTCAGATTGGCCAGGTCCGATTCTCCACCTGAGAACCTGTCTATCGGATATGCGGTTCCTTGGTCGTCGATCTGCATCTCGTAGTTCTCGTCCAGCTCGACTCTCGTGTACTTCCCCTCAGTCATCGACTCAAGACCCTTGGAGGTCAGCTCAGAGAGCACGGGGGCGATTCTCCCGATCAGGTGATCCTTGAAGTTGACCACGACATCCTCGAGCAGTGCAAGCTCCTCCGCCGCCTTCCTGTCCTTCTCGATGGCCTTCTTGACCCGGGCGATCTCCTCCATCTCCTTGCGCGCGCGCTCGAGTTCGGAGTGTGCCTTCTCCTTGGAGCTGCCAATCTTCCGGACCGCGTCCTTGATCGAATTGAGCTTAGCCGTTTTTTCATCAAGTTCCTTTATTGTAAGGTCATATTGGTTCTTCTTCGGTTCAAGTGTCTCAACGATGTTCTTGAACTGCTCCTCCTCGCCGAGCCCCCTGTTGATAGCGTTGCGGGCATCCTCAAGGTCGCGCGCGTAGTGTTCAGTCTGGGCCTTGAGGCTCTTGAGCTCTAGGTAGTCATCGTGGACCTGCTTGAGCCTGACGTGCTCCGCTCCGACCTTTGCGTGCTCCTCGTCCGAGAACTTGATATCGCCGAGCTCGGAAAGAGTCTTCTTCCTCTGCGCCAGCCTGACCCTGACCTTTCCCAGCTCCGACTCCATTCCTTGAATCGCGGTCTCCAACTGATTCATCTTCTTGAGCTGCTGGTCTAGGTTGAGCCGCTTCTTCCCAAGAGCCTCTAGCTTGCTCGCCAAGGCTCTCTTCTCAGCCTCTAGTCCATTGATTGATGTCGAGGCTTCCGCGGCGGCTTTCTGAGCCTCTGAGGAGCTCTCCGCTAGCTTACCTACGAGGAGGTCGTAGGCGTCCTCGAGCGTGCGCTCACAGGTCGGACATAAGCCTTGCTTGCCGGCCGCCTTGATCTCCTCAAGCTTCTTCTGGTCTTTGGTTGACGCCTCTCGCCTCTCAGCCATCATCGCTCTCAGCTCGCCAATACGTCCCGAGAACTGAGCGGCCTGGGTCTGGCAGTCGGACTTGGCCTTCTCCACTTCGTCTATCTTGGACACAACATTTTGGAGGCTGCCGACCGTTGGCCTTGTCTTGGCGAGCTCTTCCAGCCGGCGGGCCTCCTCCTTCTCTTCGGAGGCGATCTCCTGCTGTATCATCCGGGCCTTGTCGTTCTTGGCCTTCTCCCGGTCAAGGGCCTCCTTCTTCTGAGAGGTCTCCTTCCATCTCTGCTCCTCCTTCTCGAGCTCTGGCAATCTCTGGAGTCTCGCGTTCGTTTCAGCAATCCTGATGGAGATGCTCTTCTCCCTCTTCCTCATCTCTCCTATCTGCATCTGCTTTGCTTTCAGGTCGCTCGCAGATGAGTTGTACGCATCGACGTCCTTCTTGAGCTCGTCCCTTCGTTTCTTGACGGCCTCGAACTCGGCCGCTGCCAGCCTTTCCTTCTCTTCGGCTGTCATGAGCTCCTTGGACGCGGACTCGAAGATGTTGTCCAATTCTGGTATCCTCTCAGCCAACACCTTCTGCCGTTCTCTGCCATCCTCGGTCATGAGAGTCTTCTCTGCGCCCTCGATTCTCGAGAGCGCGTCCTTCCTGTCCGCGCGGACATCGGTTAAGACTGAATCAACTCCATCGATCCTCAGCATCCTAAGGACCACCTTCTTCCTCTCACCAGCTGCCACGTTCTGGAGGGCGTTGAGCTCCTTCTGTCTGGCGAAGACGGATGTGAAGAACGATTTGTGGTCCATGCCGATCAGCTTCTCGACCATGTTCCGGACAGGTTTGTCCCCCTCGGCAAGTCGCTTCTCCTTGCACCAGAGTTCCGCCCGCATCGTAAGGCTCTTCCCGCCCATCTCGCGGACGATCCTGTACTCCTGTCCTCCGAGTTCGAATTCGAGCAAGGCCGAGCAGGTTTCGCTTTGGCCCGCTCCTGATCTCCGCACGCTCTCCCTTTTGGTCCTGACGACTTCATCCACATTGCCGAAGAGTGCCCATGCGATCGCCTCGATCACGGTCGTCTTACCAACGCCGTTGAGGCCTAGGATCCCGACGATTCCGTCTGGGAATTGGAGCTTGAGCTCCTTGAACCGCCTGTAGTTCTTGAGCTCGAAGTAAGATATCCTCATTCCTCTCCCTTCATGAGGTACGGCAAGCCCATCTCCATCAGCCTGCTCTTCTTATCGTCGGCCATGTCCAACGAAGTAACGTATTTCTTGAACTCGTCCGCGAGAAGTCCGATCTGGGTGTCCCCTGCCTGCTTCCCGCCCGCAACGTCGATTCTGTCAACTCTGAGATCGAAGTGCAACGCGCTGGTGCCGAGCTTGCGTATCGTTGGCATGTCAAGAGCGCGATAGGCGTCCGGGGCGACATTCTTGATGACCAGTCTCACGACCTTTTCGTCGATTGACGCGGAGCTGATATTGTCCCTCGCCTCCTTGAGGATCTCCGAGGACGTCAGGTTCGCGGCGTCCAAGACATCCATGTCCAGCATGTCCCTGACCTTGAGCTCGTGGAAAGTGACCCTATGAGCATCCAGATCGACCTCGACAATCCCTTTCTTCTGACCCGCCTCGCTGAAGCTCAGCCGCTCGGTCGACCCAGAGTAGCATATCATCTTGCCCAGTTCCTTGAACTCGTGATAGTGGCCCAGGGCGACATAGTCCCACCCAGAATCGATGTTGCTGAACGGCACCGTCTGCTCGTTGAACTCATCCATCTTGTAAATATCAGAGTCGGCAATGCCAGCGTGGAGGGCTAGGACGCTCAGCTTCGTATCACGCGTTGGCTTCAAACCTGCGGTCGTCTCTGAGAGTGATGGGCTGACGGAATGGGGGATCGCATAGACGGTCGCGTCCCCTACGGTGATGGTCTTTCCGCCCGGTTCATGCACTGGATGGACATGCTTGAGGTGTTCGAATATCCTGAATATGTTGCCCGTCTCTCGTAGCCTTGGGGTCGAGTGATTCCCCGATATCAGTATCGTCTCGATTCCAGCATCGCTCAATCTGATGAGTTGCCGCAGCGCGAAGTCGATCGCCCGGTTCTGAGGTCTCACAGTGTCGAAGAGGTCCCCAGAATGAATGACGAAGTCCGGCCTGAGTTCAATTATCTTGTCGAACGCCTCCTGGAACGCGTGGTAGAAGTCCGCCTCCCGCTGGTTTATGCCCTCTGCCACGTCCAGCTTCGAGTACGCGCTGTACCCGAGGTGACTGTCTGAGATGTGAACGACTCTCAAAGCCTGCCACGCTCCATCGTCGCTATGATGTCCTCGATCTCTGCGAGGTCGGCCGACGAGTCGCTGAACGGGGATGTTCTCTTGTGCTCGAAGATCTCAGCCAGCTTCCTGTCTATTGTCTTCACGGACCCCCAGACCGCGATGATGGCCACAGCGATGATGGATACTGCCAGCAAGGCAAATATGAGCCCCTGTTGAATCATTGAATGAACCAGAGGGAAGACCACTACGAATCCGACGATCATGTAGAACGCGAGAAAGATCCACTTCAGGGCTTTGGCGGTGTCTTGATATCCGATGTTCTCTGCGGATCTCGTGCTCAGCATGGCCTCGCTCGTGGAGACCTCGATGAGCCTTATGGTCCTGCTCCAGATTCCGAACATGGCCGACTCAACAACTATCAGCGACCCCGTCACCAGTATGAATAGTATGAGATCCTCATTGCCCCCCACCAGGTATGCGTAGTCAGTAATGTCCGGGGCGATGCTGACGGCCAATGCTACGACCGATACCATGATGATTATGTACACGAACAGTCTAGAAATACTGCCTCTCATCTCGTTTGACAGGCGGAGAGACGATTTCGAGCGACTGCGCATGTTCCTCACGACGAGGTTGAAATACGAAGCCATGAACAGGAACGATCTAGGCACCTTCTCCTCGATTGCCTTGGTCGCCTTGTCCGAGAACTTCACGCTATACGGGACAACGAGCGCCGAAATCGTTGTGACTAGGACGATAGTCGGATAGAGGTTGATTTCCGAGCTTATGCTTGTCGGGTGTGCGGTGGTGCCTATCGCGACGGCCGCTATCATCAGTGAGAACTCCCCGATAGCGATCATGCTCAATCCGGCACCTATGGAGTTCCTCGCGCCGAATCCAAAGATGAACGTCGATAGGCTGCAGGAGAACATCTTGGCCATGATGAAGACTGCAGTGATGATAGCCGCTGTGATTAGGAACCTCGGCTCAATGAACAGAGCAAGGTCCACCAACATCCCAACTGTGATGAAGAATATCGCTCCGAACAGATCCCTGATTGGTTCGATCTTTCTGACGACGTCGCCCAAGAACTTCGATTCTGAGACGATTACGCCCATAACAAATGCGCCGATGGCCTCCGAGAATCCGATGTAGTTCGCAAAGACAGCCATCGAGAAGCATAGACCCAGGACCGTCAGCACGAGTAGCTCGGTGGAGCGCTGCTTGCCCACGTAGTCTACTAGGCGGGGCACCACAGCAAGGCCGAAGACTATGGACGCCGCGACAAAAATGCCCATCTTCAGGGCCAAATCTGCGAGCTGTCCCGGACTGACGCCTCCCTGGGAGATGAGTCCAGAAACCGCTGCGAGGATGAGGACGGCCGCGAAATCCTCAACTACGAGCAGCCCAACAATCAGCCGTGCACGCTCGTTGTCGAGCCCTCCCCTCTCCCTTAGCGACCTTACGATTATCATCGTCGAGGCCACTGAGAGCATCGCTCCCAGCAAAGACGCCTCGAGGGAGGTCCATCCCAGCGCTCTGCCAAGCTGGTACCCTATCCCAATCATCAGGATGATCTCAAGGCTCGCAGCAGCGATCACGGTCACGCCTATCTTCCTGAGCTGTTTGAGGCTGAACTCGAGGCCTATCGTGAAAGTAATCAGAATGATTCCCATCTTGGCAAGCATCTGGATGACAGGTTCGGCCGAGATCACCATGTCGCCATTGGTGGGAGATATCGAGTACTCAGCCGATATCACAAACGGTCCTGCAACCATCCCTGCTAGAAGGTATCCGAGGATCAGAGGTTGCTTCAGTCGGTTGAAAAGGACGACGATGACGGCCGCGACCGCTATTACGACCGCCATGTTGATGAGGAATCCCGTCTGCAGGTCTAGCATTCTAACTGCACCATTTCTCAGTGGTTCGGCTTAGCCGGCGGAGGCCTGCTCACAGCGCCTCAGAGAGCGGTATGCGAGTCCGTCCAATCGGTCCATGCGGATGCTCTGGCTCACGCATGCGCTTCTTGTTACTTAAGGGTGGCTCCCGATGGAAGTAGTACGACTGCACAGTCCCTGAAAAATTAAAGTGGCTGTAGGGCTATCATTGGCTCGGGATGCCAAACTGCAGGACCAGGTTCTTCCAGTCGCCAGACGATCAGCCCGTCCGAGCGAAACTATTCGGGATAGGCAGCGCCGGGTGCAACATCATCGAAGGAGTGGCATATCCAACAGTGGCATTCTCGACTTCGAGTGCCGACCTGGCCAGGTCGCACGCGGAAAGGAAGGTCCTCATAGGGCAGGACAGGTTGATCGGAGTCTCCGATTCGGATCCAGACATTGTCAGGCGCCTACCATCGGTGGTCGGTCATGAACTGTTGGACGTGTTCAACAACACGGAACTCGCCTTCCTGATGTGCGGCCTAGGCGGAACCACCGGTAGCCTCGGTGCGAAGATGTTCTCTTCCATCGCGAAAGCAAAGGGCGCGATGGGAGTAGTCTTCGCGGCGACGCCGTTCTCGGCAGAGAGCTTCAGAAGGAGAGAGGTGGCGTCAAAGACATTGAACGATCTTGAAAAGAGCTGTGCGTTGTGCGTGGAGTTCGACAACGACAAGCTTTCCTCCTTGGCGCCGAACCTGCCGCTCTCAAGGGCATTCGGTGTCCTGAACAGTATCATGCTGAGGCCGGTGATGGACCTTTCGAAGACAATGGCCAGGAACGACCTGAGCGTTTTCAAGCAGGTCGTCGGGGATGCCACCTACGGGCGATTCGGGCTGGGGCTAGCCCGAGGAGACGATCGTGTCGAGAGGGTTGTTGATGAGGCGATGAGCTCACCATGGTTCGACTACGACCTGAATGAAGCGACCGCCGCCGTGGCCGTCTATTCCGCTGCCGATCCTTGGGATAAAGAGATGGACAAGATACTCGCCGGTATTGAGCTGAAGTTGCCCGGAGCAAGGACACTCTGGGGCATGTATGCGGACCCATCCCTGGGAGAAAGGATCCGACTTAGCATCTTGCTCTGCAGGAAGAGATGACCGGGACGGCTCCTTCCCGTACAGAGAATAAAATATTAAGAATTATAATATTAATTATTGAATTTTATGGTGGTATATGAAGACGGCCGGAAACCACTATCTATTGCCAGGATTATTGGGGGCACTGAGGGCGAAAGAACGAAAGTGGTTCAGCTCGGATGTGGAATAACAGGGCTAGTGTGTGCGGAACAACTCGAAAGGAACCCCAAAGTGGATGAGCTGGTCCTTGCTGATGCAAAGACCGATGCCGCCGAGGCAATGGCCGCCAGGATCAAGAGCGGAAAGATCTCCACGGCGAAGGTGAACGGGACGGATCCCAGGGATCTGAAGAGGTTATTGAAAGGAAAGGACATAGTCGTGAGTTCAATGCCTTGGCAGTTGAACAGGCAGGTTCTGGACACTGCCATCGACCTGGGGATAGACTATGTGGATTTCTGCCTCCCTGTGGAATCGATGGAGGACTTTGAGAAAGTCAGATCAGAGTGCAGGGATGCCGGCATCACGGCTCTCACCTCGACAGGGGAGGATCCTGGCATCTCCGATGTCTTCGCAGTTCATGGAGCAAGCAAGTTGGACGTAGCTGAAGAGGCGCACGTGAAAGATGGCGACAGTGGTGTCGCGGAGGGCTACGAATTCTTCTCACTGTGGTCCCCCATAGATCTTCTGGAGGAAGTGACCGTCCCCGCGGCCGTTTTCAAGAACGGGGAGATGACCTATGTACCTCCACTCAGCCGCAGGGAGATCTATGATTTCCCGCCACCCCTTGGCCCTCTTCCCGTGTACTACACGAATCACGAGGAGACCTACCTGATGCCGAGGTTCATCAAAGGCATCAAGCACGCCGACTTCCAGATAGCAATAGACGATAACTTCGCGAAGACCGCCAACATGCTCAGGAAGATGGGTCTCCACAGCCTGAAGGAGGTCGATGTCAAGGGCGTCAAAGTGCGACCGTTGGACGTCGTTGTTGCTCTTCTGCCTCGCCCGGTGGACCTGGCCGGGAAGGTCAAGGGCTACGCCTGCATAATGGTCGAAGTCGTTGGGCTCAAGGGCCGTGAGAGGACGAAGGTCAAGACCTGGACCATGATGTCCCATGAGAAGGCGTTTGAACTCTGCGGAAGCAACGCCACGGGCTACCTTGTCGGAGTGGGCGGAGCTGTCGCGACAGAGATGCTGATCGCGGGTGAGGTGCGAGAGAAGGGCCTGGTGGTCCCGGAACAACTGCCCCCAGACAAGTTCATCGCTCGCCTCCCATCGAAGGGTCTCGTCGTGAAGCAAGAGATTGTCAGAATGTGATCGAACACTGACTGCGAGGGGTTACTCACTCCATCACAACCCTTCTCTCGCCTTCTGCCTCGACTGCGTGTTGAGCCAAGTCCAGATGCTCTTGTTCATCATGCCGGCTCACGTGTGAGGGCTCTTCCTCCCAGCGAACATCCGTAGCGCATCCTCCTCAAGGAAATGAAGCTTTCCAGGCACGACGATTGTATGTAGGGGAGGTCCGAAGTCGGTCGACAGGAGGTCGCCCAGAATGCCGGCCCTGACCATGCAGTCTCGCGATTCCGCCCTCGCGACGGCGCATACCAGAGTGTTCTCCGTGATGATTCCTCGCCCAACGCGCCTCTCCATGTCCAGAAGCAGATGCAGCCCCTCATTGGCCGTCATGTATCGCGAGTTCTCGGCATCAATGTCGAGGAGAACAAGCGTGTGAAGGCCCCTGGACAAGTTCTCCTCTATGACTTCGTAAGGGCTTGTTGGCGAATAGCCTTCCTGTGGGAACGGTAGCGTTGTTGTCCTGCCGAACTTGTAGTGCTGCAGGCCGAGGAGTCCAGGGACCGCGGTCAATACCGACGCTCCATGGACGACATGCGTCTCTATCCCCGCCTCGGCTGCTCTCAAGCGGAGGTCTACATGGGTCGTGGCAGTCATGGGGTCTCCGACGATGAGCAGGACGACTCTCTTGGTCTCGCTCGCCTCCAAGATTCTCTTCCCGTCCTCGACAGCCACCCGGTCGAGGAGTTCGATCCTTCTTCCTGACCTCTTAGCCAGTCTGTCCAGTGATCCTTCGGACAACGCTGATGTGTAGACCTCCGCAAGAACTAGGTCCGCAGACACGATCTCCTTGAAGCCCTTCTCGCTGACACCGTCCTCATCGTGTAGACCTAGTCCTACGAACACCAGCGCGCCTTTCCCCGTCATCGGTCTGTGAATCTCCCATCCGAATGAAGTAATCTTCCATAGGTCCGGACTCCGATTGCATTATCTATCGAAAGGAACACGGCATTTTCTGCTCGTCCAGCGATAGACTGTGAAGAATCCTTCACTATGAGGGAGATTGCGGGAAGCCTATGCTCAGAGGTGAGGCGCAAACAACCGTCTTCTTCGCAACGTCTTGGGATTCGCTCATCCCGTGAACACGCTATGGCATATCTCATCGTTCGTAGGGTTGAACATTATGGTGACTGTGTATGTCGTTGCCGTAGAGAACGACCTGCCACTGGCGATCAAGGTGAAGTAGTCACCTTGGTTGACATATCCGTTGCCCGCCAGGTCGGTCACGTTAGCGAAGACAACCAGTGTGCCGAGCATTTGCGGCATACCAACCCACACGATGGTCCCCCCACCCCATATGGTTTCAATCTGCGGAGACCAGGCCGCCACGTTGTATCCATCAGAAAGCAGGATGGTCACATTACTCCATAGCGTGTCCATGCTCATCGGGGCGAACGCGAACTTCTCACCATTGATCACCGTCGAGGTTTCTATACTAGACGTTGGGGTTTGTGATTCCGCGTTGTCCCCTATACCATCTCCGTCTGTGTCCATCCATTCGGTGGCGTCGTAGGGGAACGCGTCTGTGTCATCGGAGTAGCCATCTCCATCATGGTCGCGTACTGACGCATCCCAGGAATGCTCAGGACTGTAGTAGACGAAAAGAGTAGATGCAAAGACTGCAGCCGCGACAATGACCGCTGCAATCGGAACGAGCCACTTTGACCTAGCTTTCTTAGCGGGTGGACTGACCGATTCAGGCTTGGCTGCGTTTCCTGATACAATTGATTTTCCGCAGTTGGCACAGAACTCCTTGCCTTCTGGATTCACCGCTCCGCAGTTCGGACATTTCATCGCCATTCCACTGTACCCCAATCGCCATTCCTCCTCTATGGTCTTTTGCGAGACGAGGCGCAAACCTCTTCCCTGTTTTCCGGCCCTGCGATTGGACATTATCAGGAATTAGGTCGAATTCCCCTCGTGAAGCGATTTCCTCTAATATCGAATAGGTTGATTTGCTTGTTCGATGGACTCCCTTTGCCTAGTGGTTCCGAAGAAGAAGGCCGAACCCGTTCGGCGCAGGCTCATCGAGAAGAGCATTCTGCGAAGGGATCTCCAGATCCGCTCAGATGCGAAGAACGTCTACCTACCCATATCACAGAGGATTGACCTCGGATACCCTGTCGAAACGGCGGACTTCAAGGAGGTCGAGGAGCAGGTGACCGACTACCGGGTGCTCGTGGACGTTCCAGAGGAGCTCAGACCACTGCTTCCGTCATCCTATGACACGCTCGGTTCCATTGCGTTGGTCAAGATGGCCGATGAGGTGGCGCCGTATGCCCCTCAAATCGGCAAAGCCATCATCGCGACTCAGAAGTCAATAAAGACCGTTTGCATGGATTCTGGGATTGTGGACGAATTCAGGACCAGGAACGTGAAGATAGTTGCCGGGGATAAGACGACGGAGACCGTCCATAGAGAGTACGGAATGACCTTCAGGATGGACGTAGCCAAGGTCTTCTTCTCTCCCAGGCTGGCCACTGAGAGGGAGATTGTCGCCAGACAGGTTGAAGCGGGCGAGGTAGTCATAGACATGTTCGCGGGCATCGGACCGTTTTCAGTACTAATTGCCAAGACCCGCTCTCCCAAGGTCGTTTACGCCATTGACCTGAACCCGGAGGCGTTCAGATTCATGAAGGAGAACATCGGGTTCAACAAGGCGGTGGCTGTAACTCCGATCCTGGGCGATGCGAGGGAGGAGATCGCCAAGCTGGAGAAGGCGGACAGGATAATCATGAACCTACCGCATGATGCCAGCGGATTCGTCGCTGACGCGCTCAGGGCCCTGAAGCCAGGCGGCACAATCCATTATTATGAGATCATGGAGGACGCATCGCTACAACCGAGATTCGACGAGATCGCAGATATCGCAAGGCGAGAGGGAAGGGTCATGAAGGAGCTGGCTAGGAGGAAGGTCAAGAGCTACTCCCCTACCATGACCTTCTACGGCCTCGATCTGCAGTTCCTCTGATCCGTACTACCTGCTATCGGTTCTTTGAATACCTTTTCAGGATATCGACTGCGAAGCCAGTGATCCACTGGTCCTTCTGCGCATGAGGTCTATCAGATTGCCACCAGAAACCATCTGTGTGTCTGGCGTTCAGAAGCCATCGAATAGGCTTCTCCATCCGCTCATCGCCAGGGCCGTAGCCGAGGATAGTCAGCAGATATAGGGCGCTGAGGCCGCTACCGGGATAGGGTGGGTACTTGAGATGGGTCCAATTCTTCTCCGAATGATAGTAAGCCTCGTGCGGGTTCTTCTTGAAGAACCTGTCGAGGAAGAAGTCCGCGCCCTTCAGGAGCTCTCTTCTACGGCGGTACTCGTTGCCCCGGGCAAGACCCCGAACAACCATCATGGTTGTCCAGATGCAGCTCGGGACATCCCTGAATCCTTGCGGGTCGGACTTTGGAGTGTCGCCGTTACGCACCAGTTGCATGAAATCGTCCACCTTCATGTGTCTGTACTCTGGCAAGTACTTGACATCTTCAAGGTACGGGATCACCCAACCACCGTCATGCCTCTGGGTGCTCAGAAGCCAGTCAGCCAGTTTCTTCACTCTGGGGTCGTTCTCCATTCCATAGATGAAGAGGTTCCTCACGGCGTATCCGTTGTAGTGGGGGAGCGGAAAGATGTCGTGTTTGGGACCCATGATGTACCCTTCCTTCTTCTGCCAGCTCAGGATCTTCTCGAGGGCCGCGGAGATGTGACCTTCACTCCTGCTCGTGTAGCAGTCCTCCAATAATTGGAGGTTCCGGAGCATCGTGATGTATGTCCATCCAACTGGGGGACCGGGGCCGGCATCCTCCTCTGCCTTTCTGACTTTGGATATCGGCCAGGTTCCGTCCTCCCGCTGAGTCCTAAGGAGTCTCGCCTTCGGCGGGTACGTCATGCACTCAGCGACGGTCCTCTGCACGAGTGGGTCACTTTCATCCTTGCCGAGCGTGTCCACCAACAACCAGTACTTGACTGGCGGGACAGACACCTGCAGTAGTTTCCTGGCCGATTCTTGAACCACTCTGTCTATCTCGGAAAGCAGCATGAACGACAGCGGTGATTGTCTCATAAGGGATTATTCTTTACGTTGAATTGCATTCGATTCGTTGGGGTATATCTTCTGACACATGGCTGTCCAGCGGGGAAGTCTCTCCGTCTCAATCCTTCCTGGGGGACAATGTGATGCCCCTCTGTCCGTGGTAGTTCCCCGACCGTTCTTTGTAGCTTTTTTTCGGAGGCGAGCGCAACTCCTCGAACACTACCTGCGCAAACCTCTCGCCAATGGGGACCTCCACATCGTCCTTCGAGGCGTTGTATGCGGAAAAAGTCAGGTTCCCATTGAATCCAGCATCGATTCTACCAAAAGAAGACAATATGCCCTTGCGGGCCCAAGTGGTCCTGATCCATATCTCAGCCACGAGAGTGTGCGGCAGGACGAGGTATTCCT
>Ga0315286_10003689_pt1 | contig 14544 bp, 10 predicted proteins | sample YL17G10_0_MG_FD_205038 | JGI IMG/M metagenome (GOLD analysis project Ga0315286, IMG submission 205038) | Sediment microbial communities from Yellowstone Lake, YNP, Wyoming, USA - YL17G10_0 | ecosystem: Environmental > Aquatic > Freshwater > Lake > Sediment | place: USA: Wyoming | collected...
CCGAGCGGCCGGGAGACCTCAACCTGGAGGGCCGGCAGCTGGTTCACGTCGTTGCTGCTGAAGCTGCTCGTGCCAACTCTCGCGCCCGGTGTCCCTGGCAGCCCTTCCACCACGAGTGAGAATCCGGAACCGGCAAGGCGCAGGTAGACCGGAATGCCATCGCCGGTGCTGCCGATCGCGTCCACGAGCACGTCGTCGGCACGGGCCACGCCGAAGAACGTGATGAGCGGCTCCGTGGGAGCAGTTGCGGTCACCGTCGGGCTTGGCGTCCGCGTTGGTGTGCTGGTTCCAGGCGGGCTGGTTGGCGTTGCGGTAGGGGTCGCCCGGAGTGGGGTGTGCGTCGGCGTGGGCAAAGCGTCAGATCCCAGCCCGGCGGCGTTGAGCGTGGTTGCGAGCGCTGCCTGCGTAACGTGGGTGGCGAAGGCAAAATCCAGCGTCTCTATTGTATCAGTGGCCCGGTGGTAGTTCGGATTGCGGAAGCCCAACTCCTCGTCGGCAAAGGCAACGAATTCGTGTGGCCGGATCTCATCAGCGGAAATCTGGGCGACCAGTTCGACTATGGTATCCGCCGCCGCGAGCTGCGGCAGTACCAGCGTCAACCCCGTGACCACCAGCCAACCTCGCAGCCACTTCCGCGCCATCTTGAGACCTCCTCTGGAGGAATCGGGCGCACCGTCTCAGTGAGGACAATGGAGAGCTGGTGTTGCAGTGCGTCCCTTCCGGCACAGCGCTATTCCCATACCTGGATGGCATTGTCAAACACTCATGCAGATGACCGCGCCTATAGCCCTCCCCTTCCACGCGCCGTTCTTCCGGGTTAGAAGTAATGCTAGCCAGTGAGGCGCGGGCCAGTTTGGATCGGCTGGGGCAAGAGTTTGGGCATCGTCGGCCTCGTGGCCAAGAACCGCCTTGGTGGATACGTTTCGGCGCTGACCCGAGCGATCCTCTATTTCTTCCGCCGCCGGAGCCGTGGCGAGCGCGCGGCGCGTCAGGCCGTTCTAGGGATGCCTCGGGGGTTCCGCATTGTCTCGCTGGACGGTGACGCAGTCGACGCGGCGTACCCGATCTCGCGGGAGACCAACGGCCGCGGGAGGCCAGGTGTGATCGGCTGCAAGATCGTGCTCGATTTCCGCGGGCCGTTTTCCCGGGCCAACAACCCTTCGGAATCGCGGGAGATTGCCTGGCATTTGCCTCCTGGTCACCCGGCGTGATAGGCTACGTGCCGTTGCAAGGGTTGGGGATTTTGGGGGGTCAGCTAAGTACATAGGTTAGCCGCGTGAGGGGCTGCGCTATCCCGGATCGGTTGCCGCATCGCGGGAGCCTTGGTACAAGTAAGCGAGAGTGGGAGGTCGCAGGGGGTGGATGGATCGGTCCTTCAACGTTGATGCAACTTTGAGGTCGCGAAAAGACGATCTTCTGACTTACCTCAGGAGCCGCGCAACCGAGTGCGTCTCCGAAGTATGCCGCGAGTACGCCTCGTCGCAGTTCAAAACTCGCGCTTCTGCAGTCAATGTGGCGATCAATCTGGAACGGCAACGTCTAGCGACCGTTCTGCGACAGGTGGCTGAACGGGAAAACTGGCAAAACGAGCATCTTCTAGCAACCACTCTGTTGCTCCTCCATTGCTCAAACGTGGTGATGATCGAGGCACGACACCAAGTGTGGCCGTACGACTACATGTCCTTCTCGCGACGTATAGGTGAGCTATGGGAGCCCTTCTGCACGACCTGCTTCGAACACCCGGTCCGGAGCGACATCACGCTCTTCGTACCTCCATTGTTCCAAGAAGTCCGAGTTCGCTTATCCGGTGAGGTACGCTCCTTCATTGACGGCCTGAATCTGACGAGCGCCGAAAAGCAGTCTTTGTTGCGGTACTACGACCAGGTTTGGCAGCTGGTAACCTCTGGCGAGATCAAGCTCGCTCTCGATCTCCATTTTTCACTGGGCGGTACCCGATTCGTGGTTGACGTGAAGAGCGGCTTCGGTTCCAACGAAAAGGGCAATACGAACCGCCTGCTGTTGGTGGCGAGTGTCTATCGCAACATTGAACCTGAAGACTATCGGTGTTTGATGTGGGTACGGTCGGCTGAGGAGGAGAACAACCATTACCTTCAGACACTCAAGAACTCAGGGCTTTGGGAAGTGTACTGCGGACCCAAGGCCTACGAAAGTATCGGTGAGCTATCGGGTTTCGACCTCGCCACTTGGGTTCACGAGAACGTCGACTGGAAGGGCGATCTTCAACCGGAGTTGCACGACTACCTCGTGCAGAATGACCTTGTGAGATACCTGTCATGGTAACAACTCGACCGCAGCGTCATCGCGATCGATTACAAGCCCACTATACAAGGTCGCCAGAGATCGTCGAGTACTTGGTGTCCCGTCTCCTCCCTGAGGACGGGGACACGGTCTGGGAGCCAGCCGGAGGGCAAGGCGAGCTCGTAGACGGAGTTCTCCGAATCGCACCGAACGCTGATGTGTGGGTATCGGAGATCGACCCCTTGGCAGTGGCCTTCTTGCAGCAAAAGTATCGCTCCTTGCCGAATGTACAAATAAACGAGGAGGACGCCATCGGCGTTCAGTTCGGGTCGCTTCTTTCTCGCCGCCCCCCCTTCCAGAAGGTGATTGCAAATCCTCCGTTTGGTGCGTGGCAGTCCTACGAGCGCCGAGCCGCGCTTAAACGTCGATTTCCACAACTTTATGTCCGCGATAGCTATGGGGTGTTCCTGTACCATTGCTTCGACCAGCTCGAATCGGGCGGGCGTCTTGTCTTTATCGTCCCCGATACGTTTTTGTGGCTGCATCGCCACGAGCACCTGCGCCGAACACTGCTCCGAGAAGGGAGTGTAGAAGAGATCGCGCTTTTCCCATCACGCATCTTCCCTAATGTGAGTTTTGGTTATTCGGGAATGTCCGTACTGACTGTCCGCAAGGTACGACCACCCACCGGATTCACGATCCAGATTATTGACGAGGTGTCGCGGGCATCTATGCTGGCCGAAATCGCCCACGGTGGAGGCGATTCAACAAAACCAAGAGTGTCACATGTCGCGCAGGAGCAGGTGCTAGCCCGGTCTCATGCCGAGCTCGTCTTGCCGCGAAGCGAGTCCACTCTCACCTTACTCGATCGGGCGTCTCAGCGGACACTCGGAATGGTTGCAGACGTAAGAACTGGATTCTACTCTGGGAACGATCGTCGGTGGGTGAGACGGGCAGGTCCCGGTGTACCCCGGTCAACGGCGTACGAGGACGTTGACCGCGCGAGAATCATGTTGCCGCCTTCCGAGGACGGTCCCCCACTGGAGGGCATATCGGACTCTCGCTGCTTCATTCCATTGATGCGAGGTGGAGCAGCGCAGTTTCGGAAGACCACGCAGTGGTACGTAGACTGGAGTCTGGAGGCCGTCCGAGAATATAGACGTCCCGGCAAGAATCCAGCACGCTTCCAGAATTCGATCTACTACTTTCGCGAAGGGATTGGGGTCCCGATGGTTGCTTCGGGGCGGGTCACGGCTGCCATGATCGAGCGACGGCTATTTGACCAGGGAGTCGTCGGGGTGTTCCCTCGTGATTCCGAGCTGCTTTTGTTCCTCCTTGGGTTTCTGAACTCGCGAGTCGCCACAGGACTTCTGCGCGCCATCAATCCAACCGCCAACAACTCCGCGAAGTATCTTGCAAGGCTACCGTTTGTGGACCCCACTCCTTCTCAGCTCCGCAACGCAGACCAGCTCGTCAAGAATGCATTTGCCGAGGTTGGTAGAACCGGAGGTGTAAGTCTCTCGACGCTCAATGCACTGGACGAATTCTATTCTGCCGTCTGGTTGCTAGACGAATGTCGGTCAGGAAAGTCGTCGACCACGGCCAACCGCGGTCGTTGGGCAGGCTAAGGGAACCCGTCCCTTGCTTGAGGAGGGGGCGCAATGAAGGCCCAGATCATCCAGCTCCACAACTACCGCTCGATACGCGACGTCAGCGCCACGCTTGATGACTACTCCCTCTTGGTTGGAGAGAACAACACAGGAAAGACGGCCCTACTATCTGCGATTCGCGCCTTCTACGAGGAAGGTGGGGCCAAGTTCAGCCGCGACATCGACTTCCCCAAGTTCCCCACCGACGACAACGAGGGCTGGATCGAGATCGCCTATCGAACAACCGACGAGGAAGAGGAGACCCTCAAGGCTGAGTACCGCTCTCCCGATAGAACCCTCCGGGTTCGGCGCTATTTCCAGTCCGACAACAAGGACCTGGTCAAGGCCAACCAGAGCAACATCTACGGCTACGAGAACGGCACACTCTCAACCTCGTTCTTCTATGGAGCTAAGAACGTATCTCAGGCCAAGCTCGGCTCGGTCCTGTACATCCCAGAGGTCAACCGCTCGGACGATGCGCTCAAACTCTCGGGTCCGTCGCCCTTCCGCGACATGGTCAACTTCGTCATGAAGCGAGCCGTGCTGGACAGCGGAAGCTTCGGTGGTCTTCAGGCCGCCTTCACGACCTTCAATGAGCAATTCAAGGAGGAGGCCTCGGTAGACGGGTTCTCTGTCAACAGCCTGATCGAAGAGATCAATCGCGAGGTAGCGCACTGGAAGATCCGCTTCGGCGTGGATGTCAATCCCCTTCGCCCCGAAGACATCGTAAAGACGCTCCTGACCCACTACATCGAGGACGAGAACCTGGATGGCAAGCGTGTCAGCCTCGGGTCCTACGGGCAAGGTCTCCAGCGGCACCTCATCTACACACTGATCCGCCTATCCGCTCGATTCGTGGAGCCCCGCACAGAAAAGAAGAAGGAGTTCGCGCCTGACTTTACCTTGATCCTCTTCGAGGAACCCGAAGCCTTCCTTCACCCCTCACAACAGGAGCGGCTCAACGGAAGCCTGAGAACGTTGGCGGCTGAACGGACTCAGCAGATCCTCATTACCACCCATTCACCCCGGTTCGTGAGCAAGCAAGTGTCGGAGTTGACGAGCATCATACGGCTCCAGAAGACGGGAGCCGTGACCGAGCGCTTTCAACTCTCAGGGGCTCAGCTGGAGACGATGCTTGACCGGAACCGTGGCCTCTATCAGCGCTTTTCGAACATGCTTCAAGATCCCGATGTTCCCGATCCCTTCAAGGCGAAGATAAGGAGCCGAGGCCTCGGGGAAGGCTCTCCCGGCGAGGATCCTGGTCTCGAAGACGAGGCCACACGATTTCTCCTTTGGCTGAACGCCGAACGAGCGTCGTTGTTTTTCGCGCGCCACGTAGTGCTGTGCGAGGGACCTACCGAAAAGGCCATGTTCGAGTACTTGATCGACACAGCCTGGCGAGACCTCGGAGACCGCAATGTCTATGTGGCTGACGCCTTGGGCAAGTTCAACATTCATCGGCACATGGCGTTGCTTAGCGGCATCGGAATCCGACATTCGGTCCTCTTTGATCGGGATCGCGATGCTGATATCCACGGGGTGGTCAACAGCTTCATCGACGAGAATCGCACCGACCTCACGATTCAGATCGAGTCTTTCCCGGACTGTCTTGAGGACTTCCTAGGGATTCCACATGCAAAGCGCCGAGACTTGAAACCGCTCCACGTGATATCGAAGCTGCGGAACGGCGCGATCGCCTCCGACAAAATCGCAGGGCTTCGGCAGATGTTTGAGCGACTCGTCGGCGGATAGCTGCCCAACTACGCGATAAACCTGTCGGCGGCTCCGCTTCCCTTCGCCGCCGCAGGTTATCGCGAAGTACACCAGGCGCTAGGGCCCGGAGAGAGAGAATTAGCACGGTTGCCCTCACAACAGGTTGAAACGTTCTCCGACCATTTCCTCGGAGGCCACCCACAATTGCTGCGCAACTTCGGGGTCGATGGCGTAGGACCTCACCCCATGGGGTGCGTTCTCGGCGTAATCGACCTCCGCCAGGTGGCAGTCTTCGAGGTGCAGGCCACCACGCCCCTCCAGCTCGGGGGCCGTTGCGGCACGCTCTTAGCCGTCGCCTTGGAGCGGCTCAGTTAGGGCCTACCGATAACGCCGCCACTTCCAGTACCCTGGTTTCCGCCGCTGGTGCATGATCGCAAGGACAACCACGCGTTCCTCTTCCACTCGGCACACGACGTTGTACGGAAAGCCTGGTACCGTTCGTTTTCGATCCTTACGGCCCAGAGGTGAACCCGCATCTGGAGATTCCGCGATCAGCTGGTAGACATCGTCGACCGTCTGGATGAAGCGGAACCCGAGACCCTGACGCCGCTTCCTCGATCCAGGCCAGCTCCACGTCCTCGTCCACCTGTTCGTCGAGGCTCGCAAGCAGCCGGCTCACCAGCCGGGCCCGCTCGGCGACGGGCAAGCTCAGCGCCTCAGCCTCCAACTCATCTATCTTCGACGCCATGTCCACCTCCGGCGATGGAGAATACCACGGACGGCCGTTGGCCCGTCCATCGTGCCGGTCTCGCATCGGAAACAGGCAAGTCTGGCCCGCATATCTCGTTCGTTTAGAGTTCGTGCACAACCACCATGGCGGGTGCAGTCACCGCCTCGGCGCACGCCCGCACGTGCTGGTGGTGCGTGAACAACACGACCTGCGTGCGCGACGCCACGTCGGCCAAGACGCGGAGCGCCGCGGCGCCGCGATTGTCGTCGAACTGCACGAGGACGTCGTCAACGACGAACGGCATCGGCTCCCCCGCGGCGCAAGACGCTTCGACGGCGGCGAGGCGCAGCGCGAAGAATAGCTGATCCCGACTTCCCTCACTCATGCCGTGCGACGGCACGCGCGCCCCGTTGGGTCTCACTCCGACAAGGATGGGACGATCGTCCTCCACGTCGGCTTCGAGTCGCTCGAAGCTGTGGAGAGTCATCTCACGGAAGAGCGCGCCGGCGCGGAGGAGGAGCGGCGCCTGGTTCTTGCGGCGGTAGTCGTCGATCCGCCGCGCGAGCAGCGTCGAGGCCACGCGCAGGCGGGCATACCGGATAACATCGTCTCGTAGCCGGGCGAGCGTCGCTTGGACTTCCTCGGCCTTCTCGCTCGCCGCGGACGGCCCTTGAAGACCCCGCAGTTCCGCCTGCGCGCTGGCCCGCGCGTCGCGGGCTTCGGCGAGCACTTTCTCGATCCCGGGCAGTTCAGCGCCGATCTGGACGAGCCGGACGTCGATGGCGTCCTTGTCCGCGCCCGTGGCTTCGGACTCGAGATCCGCGATCGAGGCGCCGTCGCCGCCGCGGACCAGTTCCTTCTCGATCCGGACAAGTTCGCTTTGGTATGCACGGAAGCTGGCGCTCCGCTGCTCCGCCACGACGAAATCGCCCTCAGCTCCGCAGCGCGCCTCCTCGCGCAGTGCCGCCAGCGTCAGGCGCGCGGCCGCGACGGCCTCCCCATCGCGGGTAGCGTCGGCCCGGAGGGGATCGAGTCGTGTGCAGGCCTGCCGTCGCCGTTCGTCCTCCTGGAGGACAGCGCCGAGACGCTTGTGTAGCTCCTCGACCCACGCGTCCTCGGAACTGCCTTCAATCGCTACCGTCTCGCCGAGGCGCTCGGCGAGAGCGCGCACGTCGGCGCGGAAGGACTCGGCGTCGCGGTCGATGCCCGCGATTCGCGCCTCGTATCCGGCCGCCTCTTCGAGGGCCCGGAGGATCTTCTCGACGCGGTCGAGAGCGACGAGAGCGTCATCTGGCGGAGGAGCGTCTCCCTGGACAAGGCCGTGGGTGGCTTCGTCCCACTTGCGCTGCCACGCCTCGACGTCCGTCTGCGCTGCGCGCACAGCTGCGTCGGCGTCATGGACCTCCTGCTCGGTCTCGAGCGTCTTGCGTGCGTGCTCCGCCCGGACACGCTCTTCCTTCTCGATGCGCAGGCGCAGCCTCTCGGCCGCGGCCACCGTCGTCGAGAGACCGCCGGCAGGGTGTGCGGTAGGCTCCAGCGCGGTCGTGGCGACGCGGAGGCTCTTCACCTGCTCCTCGATCCACCCGTCCAACTCGTCGTGCTGCTGGCACGCCTCTGCGACGGACTCCGAACGCTCAAGAAGACGCCCGAAGTCCTCGCGCCAGGCGCGTGCGTCGTGGATCTGCGGGGGTGCGACGAGCACGCGCTTCCAGGCGTCGCGCCATGCTGTATCGAGTTCCTCGACGGCCTTCTCCCGCCGCCACGCACCGGCGTCCGCTTCCTCCAACTCCTTGGCGAGACGCTCGCGCTCCTCCAAGTCCTGTGCGAGTTCCGCGACGCGATCGGCTTCGCCTCGGAGCCGGTCCGCAACTTCGTCCGCCGCCACCACGGCTCGCGCGTAGAGGTCGATCAGCTTGCCCTTGCCGAGGAGTTCGCGCGCCTCGGCCGCGACGTCGCGGCCCTTCTCCCACTGGTCGCGGAGGAGACCGAACGCGTCGTCGCGGCGCGCCCGGGCCTCGGCGAGATCCTCCTCGGTCGGGACCGCCTTCTTGGTGCGCAGAGCCTCGATCCTCGCGTCCAGCTCGCGCGTCGTCTTGGTGAGGCGTTGGCGCTCGCTCTTGGCCGCGCGCGCCTCGTCGTCGAGTTCCTGGGCCTTGCGCTCGAATCGCGTGATCGCGGCAGCGGTCGGCACATGAAGTTCTTCGAGCTTGTCGATCACCGCCGCAGGGAGTTGCAGCTTCTCGATCGCGGCGTCCCGCTGGGCGGCGTCTCGCTTGGCGGCCTGAGCGAGCTTCTCCCGCTCCGCTTCGGCGTCCCCGCGACGTCGCGCCTCTTCGATCGCCGAGACGAGCCTCTCCGAGTCGCGCGCCGCCGGAAGTGAGGAGGTCTCGCGCGCAAGCGCAGCGGCCTGTTCCTGCGCGTCTGTGTGCCGCTGACGCGCCAATTCGAGCCGTTCATCCAGCCGCTCGCGCTCGGCGGCGAGCTTCTGGATGCGCGCTCGGCGGCCGACGAAGAGCCGCAGTGGCTGGGCCGCTTCGATGTCGAGGTCCGGTCGCAGTTCGCCGAGAAGGCGCTTCGCCAGTCCGCGCTGCTCGGTGCGCTGGCCGACGAGTCGGGGGCGATCGCTGAGCGCTTTGCGGTGGCCGCCGAGGCTCTTGTGGAGGTCGTTCACGGCGTCGGTCTCGGCCACGAGCGGAGGCGTCGCCCCGAGCTTGGCGACGATCTCTTCCTGTTCTCCGAGTTCCCCCGCCGCACGATCGAGGTCCTGTTGCGCCGTGCGGAGCGCGGTCTCCGCATCCTGTCGTCGCTTCGGGAAGTCCGGAGCGAGGAGCACCACGTCCCCGAGATCGGCGACGCGGCTACGCATGTCGTTGCGTTCGGCGAGAAGCGGGAGGACGCGCTTCAGCCGCTCCAGGCGAGACCGCTCTCTGGAGAGGTCCTGCATGAGCTTCGTGAGCTGCGTCACCTGGCCGTCGGCATCGCGCGCCGCACGATCTTGGCGCGCCCACTCATCGGCCCACACGGTCGCCTCGCGCTGGGCGCTACGGAGTTCACGGAGGTGACCGACGGTTTGGTTGACGGTACGACTCTGGCCGCGCGGCGCGAAAAGCACGGCGGCCTCTTCGTCGAGCTTCTTGCGTAGCGCCCCGAGGTGGGACGCGCCCGAGCCCGCGGCAAACAAGCTCTCGCCGAGATCCCCATGCCCCTCGAGGATTTCCCGGCCGCCCTGCAAGAGGCGTGCGTAATCGATGCCCCAAAACATTCGAAACTGCTCCGGCCCAACGCCGCCGAGGAAGCGGTCTAGCGTGTCGTCGTCGAGCCGAGTGTCGCCGGCCCCGAGCAACGAGCCCTTGTTCGCTTTGCGCCGGGAGAACTCGATTTCGTCTCCGGACGACAGGCGCAGACGCGCTCCGACGCGGAGCTTGCCGTAGGGGTGCAGGAAGGCGTCGGCCGTTTGCCCCGGGATGCCGTAGAGGAGCGCGTGAAGGGCACGGAGCGCCGAACTCTTCCCCGCCTCGTTGGGGCCGAAGATTACGTGTAGGCCGTGGTTCCCCGAGCTGAGGTCGAGGACGCGGTCGGTGAACGGACCGAACGCGGTGAGCCGTAGCTCGAGGACCTTCACTGCCCCGCTCCCTCGCGAGCGATCCGCGCAAGGAGCAGATCTCGAGCCTCGGCAACGAGTCGTGCCAACAGCTCCGGCGCGTGCGGGTCGACCGCGTCGTCTCCAGACAGCAGTTCCGACGGCAACGCGACACGAACGTCGGCAAGCGCCTCGCGTAGCACGGCGATCTCGTCCGGGCTGTCTGCGGCGGCCGCGAGTTCTCTCAGGAAACTCCCGAGCGCGTCGTCACGAGCAGCCAGCACCGCCAAGTCGATCGGCCGATCCATCGTGAAGCGCACCTTCTCGACCCAGACGTCGGCGGAGGAGGCGCCCGCCGCGAGCGCGCGGACCTCCTGCACCCAGTGGTCCGGGTTCGCCGAGATTTCCTCGTGGCAGGCGGTGGCTCCCGTGACCTCGACCCGCGCGGCCACGGCGCGGCCGTCCGCCCGATCGGCCTCGGCGGTGAGGGCATGCGAGATGCGGTCGAGCACGTCGCTCGTCGTCGTGGCCCCACCTGCGTCCACGCGACAGACGGTCCAGCGCAGGACATCGACGGGACGTTCTTCAGCACCCGCGACGGCGCCGTTCTCGACGGTGACCAACGTGCAGCCCTTCGGTCCTACTTCTCGCGCGTGGCGCCCCTGGAGGTTGCCCGGGAACACGATCCACGGATCCTTCGACACGATCTCGCGCTTGTGGACGTGGCCGAGCGCCCAGTAGTGGTAGCCCTTCTGCGTTAGCACCTTCGCCGACGTGGGCGCGTAGGTCACGTGGCCCTCTCGTCCTTCGAGGCTCGTGTGAAGCAGGCCTACGTGGAAAAGGCCGGGGTCCGCGACCGGATAGGCAGCGGCGAGATCCTCGGTGACCGCCCGCGACGCGAACCCTTGCCCGTGAATCGCCACATCGAACGCATCGACAAGGCGCGTCTCGGGCTTCTTCGTGGAAAAGAAGTGGACGTTGTCCGGAGGGCGGAGGTTCTTGGTGAGCTGGCTCGCCGCGTCGTGGTTGCCGGCCACGACGAACACGGGGATCTCCGCCTCGCGGAGCTTGCCCATCTGGTCCACGAAGAAGAGGCCCGTGCGGTAGTCCTTCCAGTCCCCGTCATAGAGGTCACCCGCGAGCACGACGAACGCCACCTCCTCATCGATCGCGAGGCGGACGAGATTCTCGAAGGCGTGGCGCCGCGGGCGGCGGCGATGGGCGCCGATTCGTAGCGATCCAGCCCGACCAGCGGGCTGTCCAGGTGGATGTCGGCGGCGTGAAGAAAGCGGAACATCGACTAACCCCAATCCAATCGGGCTAACGTCACGCTTCACCGTCGCGAGACCCGCCGCGGCTCTCGCGTACGAGTGTAAGCGATTGGTCGCCCTCGCCTATCCCAAGACATCGAGCGCCTTCTGCGCGAATAGTCGCACTCCCTCTGGGGTCAGCGGAGGCATTCCCGGAACATCGTCAGTGGCGTGATGACTTGGCAGCGAGGCGTCGTTGATGGACTCCAAGTCTGGGACTTCCGCGCGCAGCGGATATAGTCGCGATCCTGGATCACTGTCTCGTATTTTGGCAATCATTTGAGCGAGAGTATCACGCGTCTGAAAAGGCGGCCCAGGAAACAGGTGCCGGAGTCGCTGTTCCAAGTACGGCCGAATGCACGCTGCTGCTGGCCTGTGATCGCCGCCGTGTTCAAGGAAGTCGTAAAGCGTGAGGTAATGCTCCACATATTCGCTTTGCGTTGCGCGATCCACGTCCCATGGCAGCAGTTGGCTGCCCCTGTTGGTCCTTTCCACCTGCAACGGGACGATATTCTTCAGCTTCTTGTCCCGCCACATCATTGCAGCCAACCGCTCGTCGTGAGTCAGGACAACAACCTGCGCGCCACGGACACGCAAGTCTCGAACGACCCCTTCGATGAGAGTGCGGCGTGAACTTCCAAGGCTGTTGACTGGGTCATCAAGCACCACAATCCGTCCAGCCAGATTGCTGGGGTCCTTTAGTCGTGCGAAGAAGAACGCGAGCGCGAGCGTGTACTTGTCCCCCTCGCTAAGAACGGTCTCAAAGCAAGGTCCAGCCGCAGAGAGACCGAGTTCGATCTTGTGTCCATGCGCCTTGAGTGTGTACTGGACGCTGGCTTTCCCGCTAGGAAACCTCGGCTCAATGGATTCGATTCTTATGTCGCAGCCGAAGTGTTCAAGGTAGTGATTGATGCCAGCTTGGTACTTGCCGACCACCCTGGAAGCGTGTTCATCAATTTCTTTCTTCAGACCCGTTTTCTCCCCGTCAAGGTTCGTCCGTTTCTCAATGTGAGCGTTTCTCTTTCCAAGCAGATCCTGCGCTAATGGCTCGAACCGGACCTTCTGGTTCTCAAGACGGCGCAGACGCTGTTCGATCTCCGCCGTGTCCGCCTTCGACAGAGCGGCCTTTCGCTCTTGAGCCTTCTTGCCGCTCGCAGAGAGGATGTCGTTCACCTTGACGAGCATGGCTACCGCAGGCTCATACTCTGCCAGTGCCTCCTCAGCCAAAGCAGGCTCCATCCTCTCGAGCGGCTTGGCTTGTTTGCTTGCGACAACTGCTTCCAACTTCCCCGCGGCAGACTTCCAGACCGCTTCGGCCTCGGTAAGGGTGGTGGCAATAGCGGACTGATCAATCGGCATTTCGTCCGCCCACTGGGCAGCCACAGCGACCTGAGCCGAGAAAGCTGCCCGTATATGCGGGAAAGCGGCCGTGCCAAGTTGGTCCCGGATTGCCTGAATCTCCAGTGACAATAATTCGGTGTAGGCACGATACTCCGCACTGAAGTAGGAGCGGATTGTCGCGACGAGACTCGATCCGGCAATGTCCTGAGCGCAGAATGGGCATTTGTTGTCCGTCCCCGTATGCCTCGCGCCATATGCGAGCCAGTCCTCGCCGTCGTTGTCCAGATGCTGGTTGATGTGCGCTCGGACTACGCCAGCAACGTCTGCGCCTATACCGTCGGCGCTCTTCTGCAGGAGTGTGGTAATCGCATTCCGATCAACCGTGGGCAGCGCAACCGCCTTGGGTACCGCTCTTGCGAGAATCGCATCCTTGCTCTGTGCCTGCTTCAGTTCCGCGCGTACCTTCTCTATGTGCTCGTCAATCTTCGCGTCATTGGGGAGGCCCAGAAACGTCTCAAGGGTGTCGGGCTTCTTGATCAACAGTTGAAGTTGTTTCTCAATCGCATTCATCTCGGCCAGCGCCGCCCGGCCGGCGTTATCGGCCTGCGCCAGTCTCGTCACTTTCTCAACCGCTTTCCGTCCGAGGACAAGCTCGCAGAGATTCCGGCGATGATCGGAATCGACAGCGGTACCTGCATGAACGTTGCGCGTCACGAAACCAGGATAGAAAACATCAAGGGTGTCATACGGCAGTTGGTCGTCCCAGTCACGGCCATCGAAGGTATAGACCTTTCCGCCCAGTCTGACGGCCACGGTCGGGGCGACATCTCCAGGAAGGCTTCTGCGCCTGATGATCTCCCCTGCGTTCCGCTCGCGTAGCGAATCGAGAATGGCGGCGAGCGTGGACTTGCCGACACCGTTCTCCCCGTAGATTAGTGTGACTTCACCGAGGTCGCGGCCGGGAGAATGGGAGTAGTCCTCGAACAGCCCAACCTTGTTTACACTTTCAAATCTTTCGAGCATATGCCCTCTGGACGTTTCTTTCTCCCCACGAAAAGTGTTCTATGGTCAGGTTCTCTCTTCTCTGGCGAACTATCCGCTGACCTACTTGTAGGCTGCCTGGTGCGATCGCCAACTCCTACAATATCTTGTCAGTCTATCACACAGGACCATTCTCTCCTCGGGTACTACATTCTGCTCGCAACTTCATGTGCTTGCCTTCAGGAGCGCGTATACCGCACTCCGTGCAACCGGTCGGCTCGACAAATCACAGCCGCTCAGCGCCATCGAGTTTTCCGAGATCGCGATCGAAGGTTCCAAGGGGAAGATGCCCCGCCTTCCGGGCGATCTCCAAAAGCAGGCAATCAGAAAAGCCAAGGGATGGTTTGTGCCGAAAGTGCGCAAGCGCCGCCGTGATCACGTCTGGATCCTGGAGCGTGAGACTCCGGTGATTCAGAAGCATGTCTACGGCGGTGGCGCGCCTCTGGGCGTCAAGCTCGTAGACTGACTCCAAAACCCATAGAGCCTCGGCCAAAACGAGATGCGACACCCAGGCGCCCCGCGCCACGAACGACTCCGCAGCCGTCACTTGCTTGGGATCGTCGCGGGTGATCAGGCGCACCAGGACGTTGGTATCAGCCGCGCGCATGCCTCTTCCGCATGTGCCGCCGAATCCCCTCTTTCAGCTCAGCTATGCTTCGCGGCTTCGGAGCCTCGGCGAACACCTGCCGATGAATCTCCTCCGAACTGTATCGACCCGCCCTCCGGACGACGATCCTTTCGCCGTCCTCGTCCCATTCCAGAACGGAACCGGGGCCAAGTCCCAGCTTCCGCCGTACCTCCGCGGGAACCGAGATCTGTCCCTGCACGGTCACCTTCGAGTGTGCGAGCACCATGCGTCTTCTGTCGCACATTACCGTAGTAATGACAAGCCCCCCTACGGGCCTGCCTCGCCTGGACGCC
>Ga0315286_10003690_pt1 | contig 14541 bp, 10 predicted proteins | sample YL17G10_0_MG_FD_205038 | JGI IMG/M metagenome (GOLD analysis project Ga0315286, IMG submission 205038) | Sediment microbial communities from Yellowstone Lake, YNP, Wyoming, USA - YL17G10_0 | ecosystem: Environmental > Aquatic > Freshwater > Lake > Sediment | place: USA: Wyoming | collected...
GCCCTTGCTGAACTCGATGGCCGAGGCGATATCGTCGAGCGTGACCCGCGAGAAACCGTTCCGGAAGAAGAGGTCCGTGGCCGCGGTCAGGATGAGTTTCCGGCGCGTCTCGACCTCCCGTTCCTTGCGTTCTCTGATGCCCATGTTTGACTCTAGGTAATATTTTGACCGCCAGTCAGGAATTGTAGGCCAGAGCCGGGGCGTTGTCAAGGTTCTTGTCGGATCTGTCGGATCGGCGCTCTTGCATTCACCCCTCCAAAGCGCCAGAATAGGATCTCGCGATTCGCCATCATGCTCTAAAAGGAGAAAACGCGATGGTCGTTTCCTGCTGCGGATTGATCTGCGACAAATGCGAGTTCTTCGGCCGACAATGCGCCGGCTGTCTCGAGGTCAAGGGGCAGACCTTCTGGGCCAAGGAATCGATGCCCAACCAGACCTGCCCGCTCTACGACTGCGCCGTCAATGTCAGGCGTTATAAGAATTGCGGTGATTGCGCCGAATTGCCTTGCGCGACGTTCGTCCAGATGAAGGACCCCAACTCCACCGACGAAGAGCACAAGGCCGGGCTCGTCAGGCGGGTGGCCGTTCTCAAGGGGAAATGAAAAAGCCGGAAGATCCGAAGGCGAATCTCGAGCTGAGCCCCGAGGCGATGCGGGCGATGGGCGAAGCGGCGGTCCGGGCCGTGGCCGATCATATCGCGGCCCTGCCCGGCATGCCCCGGTCGGGCCTCGAGGGGAGCGCGGAGCTGGTCAAGTCTTTGCGCGAGCCGCCTCCTGAGACCGGGGCGGAGTTCGGGGCGCTCCTCGATCTTTTGATGACCAAGGTCTTTCCCGCCTCCCTCAATTCCGCGCATCCGACGTACGTGGCCTATATTCCCGGCGGCGGGCTCTTTCCCGCGGCCGTCGCCGATTTCATCGGGGCGGCGACGAACAGGTACACCGGAACCTGGTTCGCCGCGCCGGCCGCGGTGCGGCTGGAGACGAACGTCCTGGAATGGTTCGCCCGCTGGATGGGATACCCGGAGACGGCGCGCGGCATTTTGACGAGCGGCGGGTCGCTGGCCAATTTCAGCGCCGTGGTGGCCGCCCGCAAGCACCTCCTCGGCGACGATCTCGGCCGGGGCGTGCTCTACGCCTCCGACCAGACGCACTATTGCGTGATGAAGGTCGCTTCGCTCGCCGGGATTCCGGAACGGAACATGCGCCTGCTGGCCACGGACGAGAACTTCCGGGCCCGGCCCGAGCTGTTCGAAGAGGCGATCAAGGCCGACCTCCGCGGCGGGCTGCGGCCGTTCCTCCTGGTGGGCAACGCCGGGACCACCAACACAGGGGCTGTTGATCCGTTGGCCGACCTGGCGGAGATCGCGAAGCGTCACGGGCTCTGGTATCACCTCGATGCCGCCTACGGAGGATTCTTCAATCTGTGCGACGAAGGAAAACGGAAGCTGGCCGGCCTCGAACTCTCTGATTCAATCGTCCTCGATCCCCACAAGGGACTTTTCATCCCGTACGGCTCCGGCAGCCTTTTGGTCAGGAACGGCGAATGGCTGCGCCGAGCCCATATGATGTCGGCCGAATATCTCCAGGACGTCGAGACGCCCGAAGGAGAAGTGAGCCCGGCCGAATATTCCCCCGAGCTGTCGCGCGCCTATCGCGGCCTCCGCGTCTGGCTGCCGCTTAAATTTTACGGCGTGCGGGCTTTCCGCGAGAACCTCGAGGAAAAGCTGCGCCTGGCCCGTTGGCTTTACGAGAAGTTCGTGAATGAGCCGGGCTTCGAATGCATCGGCGAGCCCGATCTCTCCGTCGTGGCTTATCGCTATCTCCCGAGGTTGGGGGACGCCAACGAGTTCAACCGCAGGCTGGTCAAAAACATCAATCGGAGCCGGAAGTTGTTCATTTCCTCGACGACGCTGCGCGGGACGTTTGTGCTGCGCGCCTGCGTCCTCAGCTTCCGCACCCATCAGTCGGAGATCGAGGAGATCTTCGAGACCATCACCTCCGAGGCGCGCCGCCTGAGCCAAGAATAAAGCTTAACACGGGGACACATTACTTTTTCCGGAGAGAAAGTGATGTGTCCCCGCCTTTTTTTTGACTTTAAAATTGGCCTTGTGTTATATATCGATCAGCGCTTCATTTTTATTTTAAAAAGGAAAACGATCCTTTGCCCGACCAGCCTACTTCTCCCGGGGACAAGACTCAGACCACACCCGGGCCGGGAGAAGCGTCCCTCCTGGATTCGCGGTCCGCTAGGGCCTTCCCGCCCGGGTCGGTCTTCGCCGGTCGATACCAGATCGTGAGTTCCCTCGGCCGCGGCGGGATGGGCTTGGTCTACCGCGCCGAGGATCTCAAGCTGGGACACCCGGTCGCCCTCAAATTCCTGCCGCAGGAACTTCTCCAGGACCCGGTCATGCTCCAATATCTCTGCGCCGAAGTGAGAAATACGCGCCAGGTCTCTCATCCCAACGTCTGCCGCGTTTATGACATCGGGGAGCACGAAGGCCGGCATTTCCTGTCCATGGAATATGTCGACGGGGAAGACCTCGCCTCGCTCGTCCGCCGGATCGGCCGCCTTCCGGCCCAAAAAGCGCTCGAGATCTCCCGCGAGATCTGCGCCGGGTTGGCTGCCGCCCATGACCGGGGCGTGGTCCACCGCGACCTCAAACCGGCGAACATCATGATCGACGGCCGCGGCCAGGCCCGTCTCATGGACTTCGGTCTGGCCCTCAAAGCCGCGGCCGGCGCTCAGACGGAGGAGTTCGCCGGAACGCCGGCTTATATGTCTCCCGAACAATTGGCCGGCCAAGGCGCCTCCTTAAAAAGCGATATTTATTCTCTCGGTCTCGTTCTCTATGAGCTTTTTACGGGCCACAGGGTTTTTGAGGCTTCGAATATCGAGGAGCTCCGCCGAAAACAGATGACGGAGACTCCGAGGCCGCCGTCCTCGTATGCTCCCGACATCGATCCGGGGATCGACCGGGTGATCATGCGCTGTCTGGCCCGCGAACCAAGCGCGCGTCCGGCTTCCGCGCTCGAGGTCGCCACGGCCCTTCCTGGAGGCGATCTCTTGAGAGCCGCTCTCGCCGCCGGTCGAACACCGACTCCCGAGATGGTGGCCGCGGCGGGTGCCGTGGGCAGCTTAAAGCCGTCCGCCGCCTGGGGTTTATTGGCGTTATTCGCCGCTTGCTTGGCCTCGGCCGTCATCCTCGCTCCCCGGTCCATGCTCCTGGGACAGCCGGATTTCAGGAAAAGTCCGGAAGTCCTGGCCGAGGAAGCTCATAAGATCATCGAATCGCTGGGATATAAAGATCCTCCGCGGGACACGAACTACTGGTTCGAAGCCGATGACGATCTTATCAACTGGATGGCGGGCGATGGGTTTAAGACCATGTCGCCATTACAAAAAAAAGAGCTTCGGACCCGCCAGGTGCGGTTTCGCTATCGACAGAGCCCGCGCCGCTTGATCCCTGACGGCAACCAGGGATTGATCAAAGAAACCAATCCCCCCGTGGACGTCCCCGGCATGATCAGCGTCGACCTCGATCCGCGAGGGAGGCTGCTTCGGTTCCTGGCCGTGCCGAGTCCTTTGCCCATACTCGGGGAGTCACCGGCGGTTCCGGATTGGAGCGTCTTTTTTACCGCCGCCGGGCTCGATGACAAAAATCTGGCCGCCTCTCCGCTTAAGGTTTTGCCGTCCGTGCCCTTCGACAACCATGCGTCATGGACCATATCTTCCGATCAGGGCTCCGGCGTTTCCTTTCATGTCATCGCCGCGTCTTCAGGAGGAAAGTCCGTTTATTTCGAAGTGGCGGGTCCATGGGGCGATCCAGGTAAGACGCCTTCCTTCGCCGCCCGATTGAGCCGGTCTTATGCCCCGGATCTCTGGTTCTTCGCCGTTCTCTCGATCGGAGTTTTTGGAGTGTATTTTGCCCGGCGGAACATCCGGATGCGGCGGGGCGATAGGCGCGGCGCGTTACGCCTGGCAGCCTTGGCCTTTGCCTTGGCCGCGGGCTGGATTCTCTGGTCCCATCACGCTTATGCGTCCTTGGCGGATTTCATGTGGTGGATCCGCGGCGGCCTGGCCTTCTTTTTGTTCGATGCGGGCTTTGTCTGGGTTTCCTATATAGCCGCCGAGCCGACGATGCGCCGCCATTGGCCCGATCAACTGATCTCATGGAACCGGATTCTGGCCGGCCGCTTTCGCGATCCTCTAGTCGGGCGGGACGTCCTGATCGGATCGATCCTCGGCGCGGCCTTGGCCGCCGTGATGTTTCTTCTGCACGCCCAACCAGGCTGGATGTTCCTTCCGGGCGCCTGGTCGGCCCATATCGAACTTCAGTCCTTGCTCGGCGCGACACGCGAACTTGGCATGGTTTGCTATCTTGTCGGCAACACGGTTTTCTTCGGCATGGGCTGGATCTGGGCCGCGATCATCCCGCAGATCCTGTTCCGCCGGAAATGGGTGACGATCACGATCTTCCTCTTGTTCGGAACCATAAACTTGTTGACGGGATTCTCCGGCGATCTCAAGGGACAGATCGTCCTGGGCTTGATCATGTCGGCCGTCTGCACCTTTTCCCTTTTTCGGATCGGGATCTTCTCGGCGATCAACTGCTTTTTTATCTATAACATCTTGACCCGGATGCCTCTGCGTCTCGACATCCAGGGCTGGTCCGCCCGGGCGGCGGTCATGACCCTGATGATCGCCGTCGGGGTCGCGGTCTATGGTTTTTATGTCGCGCTCGGCGGGAATCCCGTCTTCGGCCGGTTCAAGCTCGAGGAATAGAGAGAGACCTCGGAGTTTTTTCCCGGGGAAAGTGCGTCGGTTGGTTTTTTATTTCACCAGCCGGACGTTGACGAGGCTCCTCGGCGCCGAGAAAGAGGATTCCAGGTTCATTATCCCCTGTGGAAGGAAGTCGACCGCCGCATCCTCGTAGATCAGGCCTTCGCCGTTGAAGTCCTTGTCCAGGGTGAGGATCACGACCAGAAACCGCCAGGGGAGGTTCTTCATCCGGGTCGATCCCGGCTCGATGCTCCGGCTTTCGGTCAGGAGGATGATCTTTATGCCCTTCTCGGTCGATTGCTCCTGGACGACGTTGAGCTTGATGTTCATGCCCAGGCCGCCGATGAACTGGATGGAACCTTTGTTCAGGCCCCTCAGCATCTGATAGAAACCGGTCTCATCGCCTTTATTGATGGCGTCGCTGAGCTTCTGGACTTCATCGGAGGGACTGTACTCTTCGATGTCGATCTTGATGTTGATGGGCGGCGCGCCGGCGGTGGTTGAGTACATCCGGGCCCGAAAGGAGACCTTGCCCCACAGGGACAGGCCGCCCAGAATCCCGGCCGCCAGACCGATTGCGACGATGGATCTTTGGATGGTTCGTTTTTTCATTGACCCCTTCTTAGCTCTTTTTTAGCATTCTCGTAAGCTTTATATAAATGATACCGGATTTTTCGGAGAAAAGAAAGCGCCCCTAATCCCACTTTTTCTAAAGGGGGGTGTGGGGGGATTATAATTGCCGCGCTCCCTTCGGTCGCTCTCAAGGAGAGCATCGCTTTGTTTATTGTGTTTGGGTCAGACTTGTCTACCCTTGTCGGGTGTACTATATTACCTGGTAATCCATGGAAGGAGCGAAAACAATGAACCGTCGCCCGCGAAGGATCGGTCTGTTTATGATGGGCGCTTTTCTGGCCGGCGGACTGTCCTGCGTCCAGAAACCGAAATCGGATTACGCCGTGACGGCCGTGCCGATCACGGCGGTCAAGTTCACCGGCGGTTTCTGGGCCACGCGGCAGCAGACCGACATCGCCGTCACCATCCGCCACGAGATGATGGAGGCGGAGAAGACCAATCGCATCAAGAACTTCGAGATAGCCGCGGCCGCGCTCAAAGGCGCGACGGGAGGCAAGTTCGCCACGGCTTATCCATTCGACGACTCCGATGTCTACAAGATCATCGAGGCCGCTTCCTACGTCCTGATGCTGCGTCCCGATGCCGAGCTCGACAAGGCCTTGGACGGCTGGATCGCCAAGATCGCCGCGGCCCAGGAGCCCGACGGCTATATCTATACCGCCAGGACCATCGATCCCAAGAATATTCACCGCATGTCCGGCCCGGAACGTTGGACGAACGAGCGGGACAGCCACGAGCTTTATAACGCCGGCCATATGTACGAAGCGGCCGTGGCCCACCATCAAGCGACGGGGAAAAGGAACTTTCTGAACGTCGCCCTCAAGAACGCGGATTTCATCGACAAGACCTTCGGACCGGGCAAGGACCAGCTCAAGTTCGTCCCCGGCCACGAGGTGACCGAGATGGGACTGGTCAAGCTCTTCCGGGCCACGGGCAAGATCAAATATCTCGCCCTGGCCAAGTTTTTCATCGATGAGCGGGGTAACGCCGCCGGCCACGAGCTCTACGGCACGTACAACCAGGACCATAAGCCGGTCGTCGAGCAGACCGAGGCCGTAGGTCACGCCGTTAGGGCGGCCTATCTTTACGCCGGGGCTACCGACGTCGCCGCCTTGACCGGGGATCGCCGTTATATGGAGGCCATGGACAAGATCTGGGAGGACATCGTTTCGAAGAAGCTTTATCTTACCGGGGGCATCGGGGCGGCGGGCGGCATCGAAGGCTTCGGACCGGCCTATGATCTTCCCAACCCGACCGGCTACGCCGAGACCTGCGCCACCATCGCCTACGCCCTTTGGAACTACCGGATGTTTCTATATTACGGCGACGGAAAATACATGGATCTTTTCGAGCGGGCCGCCTACAACGCCTTTCTCTCCGGGTACGGCATGAGCGGGGACCTTTTCTTCTACCCCAATCCGCTCTCCTCGCACGGTCAGCATGAGCGCACCCCCTGGTTCACATGCGCCTGCTGTCCGCCCAACGTGGCCCGCTTCATCGCCGAGCTGGGCGGGTTCGCTTACGGGGTCGAGGGCGACAAGATTTTCGTCAACATCTATGCTCAGGGGACGGCCGAGTTGGAGACCAAGTCTGGAAAAGTCCATCTCGAACAGACGACGGACTACCCCTGGACCGTCGACATCAAGATTTCGGTGAATCCGGAAAAGGACGCCGCCCTGACGCTGATGGCCCGGATTCCCGGCTGGGCCCAAGGCCGGCCGCTGCCGAGCGGCCTCTATCGCTACGCCGAGGACGTCAAAGAGGTTCCCGCCGTCAAGGTCAACGGCGCGGCGGCCGCGCTGAACGTGGAAAAAGGATACGCTTCCATCGCCCGGACGTGGAAGAAGGGAGATGTCGTCGAGATCCATCTGCCGATGCCCGTCCGGCGCGTGTTCGCCAACGAGAACCTGAAGGCCGACATCGGCCGCGTGGCCGTCGAGCGCGGGCCGCTCGTGTTCTGCGCCGAGGGCGCGGACAGCGAGGGGACCGTCAGTAACCTCGTCCTCGACGACGGCGCCGTGCTGACGGCCGAAGCGAGGCCCGGCCTGTTGAACGGCGTCACGGTGATCACGGGCGAAACGACGGCCTATCGTTATAAAGGCGGCCGGATCGTAGCGGAGAAGAAGAAGCTCACCCTCATCCCGTATTACGCCTGGGCCCACCGCGGCCGCGGCGAGATGGAGGTCTGGCTGCCGCGCGTCAAAGGCCTGGTCCGCCCCGTCCCGGAACCGACCCTGGCCTCGACGGCCAAGGTCAGTTCTTCGGAGGGAGGGAAAGGCCTCGAGGCCATTCACGATCTCTACGAGCCGGAGAACTCCAACGACCACGCCCACGGCTATCTCCACTGGTGGCCGAAGAAAGGCACGTCCGAATGGATTCAGTACGATTTTGGGAAAGCGTTGACCTTGTCTGAAACGTCCATCTACTGGTTCGACGACACGGGCGAAGGCGAGTGCCGCGTGCCGGTGTCCTGGAAGGCGTTTTATAGGGCCGGCGACAAGTGGGTCCCAGTGAAGAATGTCGGCCTTTACGGCCTGGAGAAGGATAAATACAACACCGTCCGGTTCGCTCCGGTCGGCACGACGGGCCTCAGGCTCGAGATCAAGCTTCCGGAGAAGTTCTCGTCGGGGATTCATGAATGGAAGGTCAGATAGGATAAGTCTTTGGAGCTCGAAATGAAAAACATGAAATGGATTTTAGCGGGATTCGGCATGCTCGTTTCCATCCTGGCGGCGCTTGCCGCTTTTTCATCGGCCGGAGCGCAATCACAGCCGCCGGCCGCCGGGGCGAACGCCGTCCTCAATCCTTCGTTCGAAGACATGGACGGCGACGTTCCGAAAGGCTGGCGCAAAGTGACCCATCAGCCGCAGGGAGTCTTTGAAGCCGATGCCGCCGTCGCCCACTCCGGAAAGCGGAGCGTGAAAATAACCTCGGCCGAGGGCGGTGACCTGTCCTGGAGCGCCGTCGTTCCGGTCAAGCCCTATTCCCAATACAAGCTGAGCGGCTGGATCAAGACGCTGGATGTCAAGCCTGTCGGCAGGGCTCGGGGCGCCCTTTTCAATATCCATGGGATCGACCGCTACCAGACGAAACCTGTCACGGGCACCCAGGCCTGGACCAAGGTCGAGCTGGCCATCGACACCGAAGGCAACGACGCCCTCCAGCTCAACTGTCTGTTCGGCGGCTGGGGCCGGGCTACGGGAACGGCCTGGTTCGACGACCTCCGGCTCGAGTTGGTCGCGTCGAAGGAGTTGAAGCCCGAAGCGGCGATCGACGCGGCCAAGACCGGGGCGCCCATCTCCAAATACATATACGGCCAGTTCATAGAGCACCTCGGCCGCTGCATCTATCAAGGCATCTGGGCCGAGATGCTCGAGGACCGTAAATTCTTTTATCCGGTCGCGGACAAGGAATCGCCGTGGAAGGCGATCGGCGACCCGCGCAACATCCGGATGAACCCCATCATTCCTTACGTCGGTGTCCACGTGCCGGAGGTCCGCCTCCGGGGCAACGGCGAGGCCGGCGGCATCTATCAGGAGAATCTGGCCTTGATCAAAGGGCGGAACTATACGGGCCGAATCGTCATCTCCGCCGATCCCGGGGCGCTTCCCGTCCAGGTCAGCCTGGCCTGGGGGCCCGGCCCGAGCGAGCGGCAGACCGTCAACCTCTCCGAGCTCGACACCAACTATCGCACCGTCCCGCTCGCTTTCACGGCCGAAGCGACGAGCGAGACCGCCCGCTTGGAAATCACAAGCAAGGGTGCCGAATCCTTCCGCGTCGGGACGCTGTCGCTCATGCCGGCCGACAACATCGACGGCTTCCGGCCCGAGGTCTTGAAGGTCCTCAAGGATCTCGATTCCCCGGTCTACCGCTGGCCGGGCGGCAATTTCGTCAGCGGGTATAACTGGAAGGACGGTCTCGGCGACCCGGACCGCCGGCCGCCGCGCAAGAACCCGGCCTGGACCGGCGTCGAGCACAACGACGTCGGCCTCCACGAGTTCCTCAATTTCTGCCGCCTCATCGGAACGGACCCCTATATCGCCGTGAACAGCGGGCAGGGCAACGAGACGCAGGCCGCCGAAGAGGTCGAATACGTCAACGGCGTCCCCGATTCGCCCATGGGCCGGTGGCGCGCCCGCAACGGCCGCTCCGAGCCGTGGGGGGTCAAGTTCTGGTCGATCGGGAACGAGATGTACGGCAACTGGCAGCTCGGCCACATGCCTCTCCAGGATTACATCAAGAAACACAACCGCTTCGCCCTGGCGATGTGGACCAAGGACACGTCGATCAAACTGATCGCCGTCGGGGCCGTCGGGACGTGGAGCGAAGGCATGCTGGCCGATTGCGCCGAGGCCATGACCTATATGAGCGAGCATTTCTACTGCGGCGAGATGCCCGGCCTCATGGGCCACGTCGCCCAGATCCCCCGCGAGGTGCGGCAGATCGCCGAGGCCCACCGCAAATACCGGGCTTCGATCCCCGCCCTCAAGGGCAAGGACATCCGGGTCGCCCTCGACGAATGGAACTATTGGTACGGGCCGCACCTCTACGGCGAGCTGGGCACGCGCTACTTCCTCAAGGACGCCCTCGGCATAGCCGCCGGGCTCCATGAGTATTTCCGGCAGAGCGACATCATCTATATGGCCAACTACGCCCAGACCGTGAACGTCATCGGGGCGATCAAGACGACTAAAACCGCGGCCGAATTGGAGACGACCGGCCTGGTCCTCAAGTTGTATCGAGCCCGCTATGGCACGATCCCGATCAACGTGAGCGGGGCTCCCGAGCCGTTGGACGTCGCCGCGGCCTGGAAGGACGGAAAGAAGGTCCTGACCGTGGCCGTCGTCAATCCGACCAAGACAGCCCAGACGATCCCTCTGACGTGGAGCGGTATCAGCGTTCCGAAAACGGCCAAACTGTATCTGATTACGGGAGCCGACGAGAAGGCTTTCAACGAGCCGGGAAAAGAGCCGGCCGTGAAGATCCAGGAGATCGCCGCCGCGCCGTTCGGAGCGAAACTGACCCTCCCCCCGATCAGCATCTCGCTCTATGAGGTTCAGGTCGGGAAGTGATATTGATGATGCGCAACACCTTCTTTCTCGTGATATTCATTGCGGCCGCTTGTCTATTCGTCTCCGGCACTGACCTGAAAAAAGATTATCCCACTTCGCCCGTTGCCTTCACCCAGGTCCGGGTCAGCGACGGCTTCTGGGCGCCGAAGATGGAGACCAACCGGACCGTGACCGTGCCTTTCGCCCTCCGGAAGAACGAGGAGACCGGCCGCGTCGACAATTTCCGCAAGGCCGCCGGGCTGATGAAAGGGGCGTTCCAAGGCAAGCGCTATAACGACTCGGATATTTACAAAGTCATGGAGGGCGCGGCCTACACTCTAATGCTCCACCCCGATCCGGACCTCAAGAGGCGGCTCGACGACCTGATCGTCATTATCGACAAGGCCCAGGAGACGGACGGATATCTATATACGACGCGAACGATCGACCCCAAAAATCCCGCTCCCGGCGCGGGCAAAGAGCGCTGGTCGAACCTCCGCGTGAGCCATGAGCTTTACAACGTCGGCCACATGTACGAGGCCGCCGCGGCCCATTACGCGGCCACAGGCGAGCGGAGCTTCCTCGACATCGCCGTCAAGAACGCCGGCCTTCTTCTTCGGACGTTCGGCCCGGGGAAGCGCCGCGGATTTCCCGGCCACCAGGAGATCGAGATCGGCCTGGCCAAACTCTACCGCGCCACAGGCCATCCGGACTACCTCGACTTGGCCAAGTTCTTCCTCGACGAGCGCGGGCATTATTTCGGCGGTGAGCGTCACGACCCGAAGGACCCCTTCGCTGTCTACGATTCGGACGAGTACATGCAGAACCATAAGCCCGTCCTTGCCCAGGACGAGGCCATCGGCCACGCCGTCCGGGCGATGTACATGTACGCCGGGATGGCCGACGTGGCCGCGCTCGGCGGTTTCCCCGAATGCGTCCGGGCGATCGACCGGCTCTGGGAAAACGTGGCCGGCAAGAAAATGTATCTGACGGGCGGGGTCGGCGCGCGCGACACGTCCGAGGCCTTCGGCGACGCCTATGAGCTGCCGAACGCGACCGCCTACACCGAGACGTGCGCGGCCATCGGCAACGCCCTCTGGCAGCAGCGGCTTTTCCTGCTCCATGGCGAGTCAAAATACGTCGACGTGCTCGAACGGGTGATGTACAACGGGCTCATCTCCGGCGTCTCGCTCGACGGGACGTCGTTCTTCTACCAGAACCCGCTTGAGTTCGACGGTCAGACCAAGCTGTACCAGGAGCAGGTCGGCCGGGCGCCGTGGTTTGAGGTGGCCTGCTGTCCGCCGAACATCACCCGCTTCCTGCCGTCCGTCCCCGGCTACGTTTACGCGGTGAAGGATGACATCCTTTACGTGAATCTGTTCATGGCCAATGCCGGGACGGTCGATGTCGGCGGACGGAAGGTGAACATCAAACAAGAAACGCGGTATCCTTGGGACGGCGCGGTGAAGATCGCGGTCGAGCCGGATCAGTCCGGGGGGTTCGCCCTCTATGTTCGTGTCCCCGGTTGGGCGCGGAACGAGCCGGTGCCGACCGATTTATATAGGTTTGCCGACCAAAACAATGACAAGCCCGGCCTCAAGGTTAACGGCGCAGGCGTCGCGCTCGATATGGACAAGGGCTATGCCCGGATCAGGCGGATCTGGAAAAAAGGGGATACCGTCGAACTGAACCTGCCCATGCCGGTCCGGCGGGTGGCAGCGAATGACGCGGTGAAAGAGGACGCCGGAAAGATCGCTCTCCAGCGCGGGCCGCTCGTTTTCTGCGCCGAAGGCGTCGATAACGGCGGGAGGGCGCTCGATCTAGCGATTCCCGACGGCGTTGTCTTCAAAGCCGAATTTCGGCCGGATCTATTAAAGGGCGTGGTCGTTATCAAGGGAAAGGCTGTCGCCCTGGCTAAGGCGGCCGACGGCAGGATCACTTCGGGAAAAGAACGGGACATCCTCTTTGTCCCGTATTACGCCTGGGCCAACCGCGGCGCCGGGGAAATGGCCGTTTGGCTCCCGCGGATCATTTGGTGAAAACAGGGAATCCCTAAATTAGCGCGTAGCGCGTCCCCTTATACTTACCGAGGACCGTGATGAGGCCGTGCTCGAGAAGCGGCTTCATCGCATAATGAACGCCCGGGCCCGTTATCTTCAACTCCTTGACCAATTCTCGAATTCCTAGAGGCCCCCTCTCTTGGAGAAGGCGCAGGATTTTTTCTTGTCTGAGCGTTAGGGACAGAGGCTTTCGGCCGGTGATTCCGAGGCCTTGGATTCGCTTTTGCACCCTCTCCAGAGTCTCGAGAACGGCTTCAGCCATGAACTCCAGCCAGCCGCCGAGATTTCGGCCCTCGACTTGGATCCTTTCCAAATTCTTTATGTAATGCGGGCGGTTCTCCATGAGGATTTCATCGAGCGCAAAGATATGAAGCGTGTCGAATCCCATCCGATAGAGCTGCCAGGTGGCCAGCGCGCGCGCGACCCGTCCGTTTCCATCCCGAAACGGATGGATCTCGACGAACCGAAAATGGAGAATCGCCGAAGAAAAAACGGCGGGAAATTCCTTGGCCGGTCCGCTGAGCCATGCCAATAGCTCTCTCGTGAGACATGGAACTCGGCGGAAGGGCGGGTAGATATGGCTCCCTGCGCGGACATCTATTTTACGATAAGCTCCGAGAGGCCCCTCGTCGAGGATGTCCTCGCCGATCATACGATGGAGCTCGAAAATATCTTTTTCGTGCATGGCCCGAGTTTTATCCCGTTTTTGGAGCCACGTCAGGGCGCGTAAATAATTCTTCGCCATTCGGATATGGCGTTCCGGATATCCGACCGCTTCTTTTCCTTCGAGAAGGTTTTTAACGGCCTCGATGGATAAAGTGCAGCCCTCGATGGCCGTTGAGCCCCAAGCGGATTTGGCCAGGGCTTCCCGGACGAGGGACGGGACCCACGGAACCCGGATGAGGGATGCCTTGATCCGTTCGCGAAGCGCGGCTATTTCTTCGAGAAGACGATAAACACGCGGTGGAACTCGGAATTCAGGCCGATACATATGCATAAAGTATACATAAAGTCTTTGGTCAAGTCAATTCGATTTTTTCGTTTTAGAACTTGGTCCGGAGGAGAACATCCGACCGGATCATCGTTCATTTCAATCAAGGAATCTCATATAAAACAATAGGCATTCTGCTCATCGGCTGGGCACGGGAACGGCCCTTATCTTCATTGGGTCATAACGGAAGTCCCAAAATAGATGATGAATCGACTTGGTTAGGACAAATATTTGGCGGTGTCTCGTTTGAGGGATTTTATCAATGCCTCGATCGAGAGATCTTCATCGAGCAAAGGCCAATGGATCCCATAACCCGAGGGAGATATTTTATATAATTCCCGTTCTTTTTTGCCGGCCTTCCTCAATTTCGGCGAAATATCCGCCAGGTTGAACCGATATTCTTTTTCATCCACGAGCAGGATCAGTCGGTCTTTTTGAAAGTGAATCGCTTGAACGTCGTGGACTTTGTTCATCCTTCTCGCCTTTTTAGGAATTCGCCCCATTTTTCTTCGATGAATTCGAAATATTCGAAAATGATCTTCTTGACCTGGCGCTTGTCTTTATCGTTCATATTGAAACAAAATGCCTGCTGAATGTCAAAATGCTTTCTGTCCAGCCAATATTTGCATTCTTTGTCGCCTTTCCGCCCATGAATGTGAATCGGCTCGTTTTTTTCATTGCTGTAAAAGAAAAATCTCCATCCCATGACATAGAGAATCGTCGGCATCGAAATCTCCGCGCCGAAAAATGACATTCAGGGTGTGAGTACCCGTCAACATTCGATAGACGTTACCGAAATATTCGGATTCTCACCGAGCTGGCAAAAAGAAGGCAATATGACGATGGAAGAAAAGAGGATTACTTGACCTCGACCTCGACGGAAAAGAACTTGAAGTCCTTATAGACGACGTTCGTCTCGGAGCGGACGAAGACCCGGCCGCGCTCGGTGAGATAGGCCTCCTCGAGGCTGAGCTTGCTCGGGAAGCGGATGCCGTTCTTTTCGACGCTGAACTCCGTGCGCAGGGTA